>JABLTT010038049.1_pt1 | contig 391398 bp, 389 predicted proteins | sample 7160061 | NCBI WGS metagenome assembly JABLTT01 (sample SAMN14651232, study PRJNA627086) | human gut metagenome | isolation source: feces | host: Homo sapiens | reverse complement strand
TGTATCCGTCAAAAAATCAACGGATTTAAAAAAATAAACCTCCTTGTTAAAATAAAAGAAAATAAAACAAGGAGGTTTTCAATTTGAAAAAATCTATGTTTAGTATACAACAATGGAAAGAAATTGTAAACCAATATCAATGCTTTAATGGGACAATGAATCAATTTTGCCAAACAAAAGGGATAACAAAAGCCCAATTATACTACTACAGAAAGAAATTTAATGATCAAAATCAAGATTCTACAGAGTTTTGTCAAGTCACTTTAGAATCAACTAAAGTAACAAAATCCTATCCAGATACAAATGTAACTTTTGAAATTGGCGAAAATACAATAATTGTACTATCTATTGAAAAAGATTTAATAATAAAAATTATTAAGGAGTTAGCTACGCTATGTTAAATATTGATAAAATGTCTATTTAGCTTGCGGAGCAACTGATTTTAGAAAAAGTATTGATGGTTTAGCATTAATTGTGGAAACTCAGCTTAAAAAGGACTCATATCAAAATGCACTTTTTGTGTTCTGCAATAAAGCAATGAATCGACTTAAAGTTTTACATTTTGACGAAGGCTTTTGGCTATATTATTACAGATTAGATAATGGTAAACTTAAGTGGCCACAAAATAAAGATGAAGCAATTAAAATTAATAAAGAAGAATTAAAATGGCTTTTAAAAGGTTATGAGATTCGAACTATCTCAAAATTCAAATTCTAAAATAAACGAACCTACGGTTGAAGAAATTACATACAAGAGAAATAAACCTTCTAAGAACAGTACTATGAAAGATAATCTATCTAATTTAGAAGTTATTGAAATTGAACATAAATTTATCGCCAAGAAAAACATCTACAAAGTTTAGGCGTATGCCTTTCTAGACAAACTATGTCTAATTGGACAATTGCTTGTGCAGATAAACTTGATTTTATTTATGATAAACAGAGCAATTAAACCATTTGTAATAGGTCGAAAGAATTGGTTATTTTGCAAAAATCAAAAAGGAGCTCATGCAAGTGCTACAATCTATAGTATAATTGAAACTGCAAAAGCAAATAACTTGATTGCCGAAATATAATCCCAATAAAAATTACTAAAATTTTTATTGGGATTTTCTATATACAGCTTTGACGCTTACATTACAATTTTCAATTAAAATAAGTATTCTTTTATTTGTTCTTCTGTAATATTAGCTCCACAAATTACTACAGCAACTGTTTTTCCTTTAAAGTAATCTTTATTATCTAAAATAGCTGCAATACATACTGAGCTAGAAGGTTCAACAACTATTGATGCATTTGTATGTAAAAGTTTCATGGAATCTATGATTTCTTTTTCTCCAACTTGAATAACTTTATCAACAGTTATTTTCATTTCATCTAAAATTTCGGGAATTGGATTTCTAATAGCTATTCCATCAGCAATAGTGTCTATTGATTCTGAATTTATCAAACAATTTTTTTCAAAAGATTTGGCCATAGCTGGAGCTCCTTTGGCAACAACACCGATAACTTCTGTATTAGGAGAGTATTCTTTTATACATCTAGCCACTCCAGTAAGAAGTCCACCATTTCCAAGGGCAACTAAAACTGCATCTAAATGAGTATCTAATTTTAGAAGTTCCATGCCTATAGTACCTGCACCTTCGCAAGTATTTATATCTAAACTATCTTCTATTAAATCAAAATTATTTTTTAAAGCATATTTTTTTGCGAAGATTCTAGCATCATCAAAATCTTCTCCTTTTAAAACAACCTCAGCGCCTAAAGATTTCATACGTTCAATTTTTAGAGGATTTGCATTCTTGCTTGCGAATATTATTGGTTTTATATTTTTTTTAGAGCAAGCATATGCAACAGCTTGACCTAAATTTCCTGCACTAGCACAAACTAAAGTAGAACCTTCTTTTAAATTAGATACATAATTAAAGGCACTTCTACCTTTAAAACAGCGAATTGGATTTAACGTTTCTACCTTTAAAATTACTTTACAGTTTAATATTTCACTTAAAGAATCACATATAAATTGAGGTGTATTTAGAAATACAGGATCAATATTATCAAATGCTTTTTTTATGTTTTCAATACTCAATCTACTTTTCATTTTGATATCTCCTTTTTTATATAATAAAAAATAATTTTATGGAATTATTGATAAATTTAAAATTATTATATCATAATGTCTATTTATAACCTATAGGAAATGGAATTGTTTGAAAGTTTTGGGAGATAGAAAATTTTTTATAAAAATATAAAAATATAACTATAAAATGCATAAAAAATTGCAGTAATTACACAATTAAAAAATTAGCGAGGGGTATCGTAATTTATCATAAAAAATAGTATATTGATTTAATATATTGTATTAGCTAAGTGATATATTATTATATTAAATAAGATTTTATACCAAATTTTGCAAAAAGTTAATATTCATGTAATAATTGTGTATTATTATATGTAGTATAAAGAAAAATAATATATTGTAGGGGGCAAATGTACATAAAAGTTACAAAAATGTAATTGTTAGAAAGCTAATAATATGTTATTATTATATTAATAACAACTTATAGCTTTCTCTAAAGTTGTACAAAGGGGGGCGAAAAATATGATTGAAATTAAGAATATTGTGAAAACTGCAGGAGAAAAAGTTATACTTGATGACATTTCATTGACTATTGAAAGTGGAAGTTTTGTTGTTCTTATAGGGCCAAGTGGGTGTGGTAAAACAACCACACTAAAATTATTAAATAAGCTTATTGAGCCAACAAGTGGCGAAATATATATAGATGGGAAGCCAATCTCTAAAGAGGATCCAATCAAATTAAGAAGAAATATAGGATATGTAATTCAAAATATCGGTTTATTTCCTCACCTAACAATAAAAGAAAATATTGAATTAATTCCAAAGTTAAAAGGAGATAAAAGTGAAGAAGAAATAAGCGAAACTACAGAAAGGTTAGTAAAAATGGTAGGTCTAGATCCTGATGAATTTCTGTATAAATATCCAACAGAGCTAAGTGGCGGTCAACAACAAAGAATAGGGGTTATAAGAGCGATTGCTACAGATGCAGATATAATATTGATGGACGAACCATTTAGTGCCCTAGACCCAATAACAAGAACACAATTACAAGAATGGCTTTATGAACTACAACAAGAGCTTAAAAAGACTATTATATTCGTTACACATGATATGGATGAAGCTTTAAAATTAGCAGATAAAATATGTATTATGCAAGGGGGCAAAATACAACAATATGATACAGCGGAAAACTTATTAAAACATCCGGCTAATAGTTTTGTAAAAGATTTTATAGGCAGCGACAGATTATGGAGTGCTCCAGAATATATAAAAGCAAAAGACATAATGATAAAAGAACCTGTAAAAGCTATTGAAACTAGAACAGTAATACAAGCTATGGAAATAATGAGAACGAATAAAGTAGACAGTATATTAGTAACTGACAAAAATAATTTACTAGTAGGAATACTGACAATAAAAGAATTAAGACGAAACGGAATTCAAGATTATTATATATACAAAGTTATGAATAAAGACCCATTGTTTATTTATGAAGATTGTAATTTGATTGAAATACTTAATATCATGAATAATCAAAATGTAGGTCATATACCTGTAGTATCCAGAGATGGACAATTAGTAGGGTTGATAACAAGAAGTAGTTTACTTTCTGTTTTAAGTGAACAATTCTTGGAAATGGAGGTGAGTATCCTTGGATAATTTTATGAATTATTTAGTTACGGAAAAATCGAAGATATTGAGCTTATTAGCTCAACACGTTGAACTTACAATTATTGCTATAGTATTAGCGATACTTATAGGTATTCCTCTTGGAATATTTATATCGCATTATAAATCAATTAGAAAATATATACTAGGTTTTATAAATGTTGTGCAAGCGGTACCATCGATGGCATTTCTAGGTTTGCTTGTTCCAGTTTTGGGTATAGGTAGTACACCTGCAATATTTATGGTAGTTTTATATTCACTACTTCCGATAGTAAAAAATACGAGCACTGGTATTACGGGAATCGATTCAGGAATTCTTGAATCTGCAACAGGTATAGGTTTAACACCTAGACAAATACTTTTTAAAATACAACTTCCTCTTGCACTTCCAGTAATTATGGCAGGCGTTAGAATATCAGCAGTATCGGCTGTAGGTCTTATGACTTTATCCGCATTTGTTGGAGCTGGTGGACTTGGATATTTAGTATTTTCAGGTGTACAAACTGTAAATAATACAATGATTTTAGCAGGGGCTATACCTGCTTGTATACTGGCTTTATGTGTAGACTTTATATTCTCTAAAGTTGAAACATTGGCAGTTCCAGATGGAATAAGTATTCATAAATCAAAAAGAGCAAGAAGTGCTAAAAATCCTAAAGAATATAGAGATCCTAAGTATAAAGCTAGAAGAAGAAAAGTTATAGGTGTGGCTACAGCATTAGTACTTGTTTTTATAGGTTGTGGTAGATATTTCTTTTCTAGTTTTGCACAAAAAGATACTATAGTTGTAGGGTCTAAGGATTATACTGAACAATTAATTCTTGGAAATATATATGCTGATTTATTAGAAGAATATACAGATTATAATATAGAAAGAAAAATGAACTTGGGAACAGCTGTACTTTGGAATTCTATGGTTGAAAAAAAGGTTGATATTTGTGCAGATTACACAGGTACAATATTAGTAAATATAATGAAAGAAGAACCTAAAGGAAGCGCTGAGGATGTTTACAATCATGTAAAAGAAAGTGTGGCAAAAAATTATGATTTAAAGTTACTAGATCCATTAGGATTTAATAATACATATACATTAGCTATGGAAGAAGATGTAGCAGAAAAGTATAATATAAAAACTTATTCTGACTTAGTAAAATATTCAGATGAATTTGTATTTTCTCCAACATTGGCCTTTGAAAATAGAGAAGATGGTCTTCCTGGACTTACAAAAGTATATAATATGAACTTTAAAGATGTTAAATCTATGGATGGTTCTTTAAGATATCAAGCTTTGACAAGCGGACAAGCGCAAGTAATAGATGCATTTTCTACAGATGGACTTTTAGAAAAATTTAAATTAAGAGTATTGAAAGATGACAAAAACTACTTCCCACCATATTATGCAGTACCAATAGTAAATCAAGATATATTAGAAAAATATCCTGAGATAGAGGACGTAGTTAATAAATTAGCTGGAAAAATAGACGAAAAAACTATGACAAAACTTAATTACAAAGTAGATGAATTAGGTGAGTCACCAGAAACAGTAGCACATGATTTTTTAGTAGAACAAAAATTAATTAAATAATAACAAAAATATAGTTGTCGATTATAAACTTTAATCGGCAACTTTTTTAGTTAGTTATTTAAAGGTTAATTTTTTATGTGCTACTTATAATTTTTTCTAAGGTATATTTAATAAACAAAAAAATCAAGTAGATCTATACGTATTTTTATAATCACGATTATAAAAAAATTTACAATAAAAAACTTTTCTAAAAGATTTATAAAATCTAAAAGAAAAGCTGCAGTACTTTAAAAATAAAGCAAGATAAAGTCATGATGTAAAATAGCTTCCTTTCAGATTAGAAACATCTTTTCTGGTAGGTATAAATATCTTAATTTTTTTGATTCTAATTAAAGAAGATTAACATCTCTAACTTAGAAAATTATATACTAATATTGTAGTACTATAATTTTCAAAAATCTACATATAAATTAAAAATATAAAATTATATACCAAAATATTACAAAATAGATATGGATAATATATAATATATTTATAGCAAAAAATGACAAAAAATAAAGTGGAGAGGGAGATAATGATAAGAAGAGTTCATGAGAGATTAAAAGGGTATTATATTTTCGTACTTGTTTTTATATTATGGATAGTTATATGTAAATTGGAAATTTGGAATCAATATATCATGCCGACACCACAAAAAGTTTATACAACTTTTAAAAAGATGATAATAGATGGTTCTATTTTTGAAAATATATTTATTAGTTTAAAAAGAATATTCATTGGTTATTTTATAAGTTCTATATTGGCAATACCTCTTGGAATGATATTTGGGTGTAAGTCAAAATTATATAAATTTTTTAAACCATTATTAGAATTTATGAGATGCACACCTCCACTTGCTCTAATTCCTATGCTTATATTATGGTTTGGAATAGGAGAAAAGTCAAAAATTATAATTATTATTCTAGCATCATTTTTCCCAATTTTTTTAAATACGCTTAGTGGAATAAAAAACTGTGATCCTAAGTTAATAGAAGTCGGCAAAGTATTTAACTTTAGTAATTTTGAGATATTCTCTAAAATAATAATACCAAATGCCTTAGTAGATATATTTGTAGGATTAAATCTAGGGCTTGGATATAGTTTTAGAGCTATAATAGGAGCAGAATTAGTTGCTGCATCAAGTGGTCTTGGATACTTAATATCAGATGGTAGAAGTATGTCGAGAACAGACGTTGTATTAGTGGGAATATTAGTTATCGGTTTTTTAGGTATAATAAGTGAATTTATATTTAGAAAAATAATAAATAAGGTAAGCCGAGGGAAGCAGGTAAATTTTAATGATTAAGACAGGATTTATAATTAAAAATTTATGTAAGAAATTTAAAATTGAAGATGATGAACATATTGTTTTTTCAGATATATCTTTAGAAATACCAGGTGACAAAATAACAGTTATTTTAGGGGAAAGTGGTTGTGGAAAAACAACATTGCTTAGAATTTTATCAAATTTAGATACTTCAGATAAAGGAGAGGTAAGTTATATAGACAATAAACATAAAATTAAGCCAAAAGTAGGTGTAGTTTTTCAGGAAAGTAGATTGATGCCTTGGCTTACAGTAAAAGAGAATATATCCTTTCATTCAAAGAAAATGGATGACAAAGATTTAAATAAATATCTTTCTATGATGAAGCTTGAAAAATTTAAAAATAGTTATCCAAGTGAACTATCAGGTGGAATGGCAAATAGGGTAAGTATAGCAAGAGCACTTTCGTACAATCCAGATATACTGTTAATGGATGAACCATTTGCAGCACTTGATTATTTTACAAGAAGAAAAATGCAAAAGGAAGTTATAAATATACATGAAAAAACAAAAAAAGGAGTTGTATTTGTAACACATAATATAGATGAAGCTCTTGCAATTGCAGATAAAATATTAGTCATAAAAAAAGATAAGAGTATTAAAGAGTTTATTATTAAAGATGATTATAGTAGAGATTTGGGAAACTCTTACTATATAGATTTAAAAAAAATAATATTAAATGAATTGGGGGAAGAATAGTTATGAACAAAAAATTGAAAAAAATAATTGGGATTACTACATCGTTAGTGTTATCCTTATGTATGTTGACAGGATGTTCTTCAAGTAATAGTGCATCTTCTAGTACATCAAGTGACGCATCAAAAAATCAAAGTGAAAAACTTCCGAAAGAAATAAACGTTACATATGTAAAATCACCATTAAACGTACCAAGTATATTAGAAAAAAATGATTCATTATTCGATAAAGAATTTAAATCTGATAATATATCAGTTAAATGGTCTGAAATAACTGCAGGTCCAGACCAAACAGAAGCTTTAGCATCTGGAGATATAGATTTTGCACATTGTTTAGGTGGAACTTCTGCTTTGATAGCTGCATCAAATGGTGTAGATTTAAAAATAATAGGAACTTATTCTCAAGCTCCAAAAGGATTTATGTTAGTTACAAATGATAAAAGTATAAAAGGGCCAGAAGATTTAAAAGGTAAAAAAATAGGTGGACCTAAAGGAACAATCCTTCATCAAGTATTAGTTGCAGCATTAAAAGAACAAAAAATGACTATAAAGGATGTTGATTTTGTAGATATGCAAATACCTGATGCAGTTACCGCATTGTCTTCTGGAGAAATAGATTGTGCATTAGTTGCTGGACCATCAGCACTTCAATGTTTAAATTCAGGAAGCAAAAAAGTTTGTGATGGCGAAGGATTAGTAAGTGGAATAACAGTTATTGCAGTTAATTCCGATTTTGCGGAAAAATATCCAGACTTAGTTAAAAGATTTATGAAAGTGCATGATGAAACACTTGATTATATGAAAGATAATTATGACGATATGATAAGCAAAGTAGCAAAAGAATTGGATATAAGTGAAGATGATGTAAAATCATTATATGAATGGTATGATTTTGATGATGATATAGATGATGAAGAAATAAAAGCTTTATATGATACACAAGATTTCTTATTAGAAAATGATATGCAACAAAATAAAATAAAAATAGAAGATTATATACTAGATGTTGATTAGAAAAATAACACTAAAAATAAAGTATAAATAAAAATAAGATTGTTTTTATAAGCCATCTTATTTTTATTTAATGCATAGGAAATTATAATTATTGTTTATACATAAAATAATTAAAAAAAATTTAATTTAAAAAGAATAATAATCTAAATCCGTTAAATAATAAAATAGAAAAATAATTAAATCGGAGGCTTAATATGAAAAATAAATTTTTAGTTTTATTATTCGCGTTAGTAATGATTTTAGGAGTAGTTGGATGTAGTAAAAAAGCAAATGACAATGCAAATACAAATGAACAAACAACACAAGAAGATACAGCAGACAAAGTAGTTGATGAAAATTATTACAATGTATACACTAAAAACTACGAATCAAGTATAGTACCACTAGAAGAAAGTTACTATATTTATGGCAATGTAGATTCTGCAGAAAAATACTATAAAGACCATGATTATCCAGGTAACAAAGAATACTTAAATGAAGTAAAAGCTGCATTAGTTGATAGTAAAGAAAAAGTTCAAGAATTTATAGACAACATGGAGAAAGATGGTAAAAGTGATAATGAAAAAGTAAACAAATTAAATAAAGAAATGATTGATGATGGTAAAGATTTAATAGAAGATATAGATAAAAGACTTGAAAAATTAGATAAAATAACTGATAAAGATCTTGCTAAATCAGATAAAGAATTTAGACGTATAGTAGGAGATCATATAGTTCTTGAAAAAGAAGGAGACCATGACTTCAAAGAAATACTTAAAAAATTAGATAAAGAATTAAATATAGAAAGAAAAGATAAAAATAGATAAAAATTTAAATAAAAACCTAGCTATAAAAAATAGCTAGGTTTATTCTTCTAAACAACTGTAAAAAATACCTTCCCTAATTCCATATGTATTTATAATGATTTTTTTACTATGTGTATAAAGCATAAAATACTTCATAAAATTAGAACTAGCACAGATTACATCTGCACGTTTTTTAGAAACTCCCTTTATATTTATTCTTTCATTATAATCTAAGCTACAAAGTTTATTATTTATATGAGATAAATCTAAGTAATTCATTTGGAAATTATGCAATGAAGACTCAGTGTAACCTAGATGATTGCAAATATGAATTTGGGCTATATTTTTTATCGAACCACCTATAGTAACTATAGGAAGATTTCTTCCTTGTTTTAACCAATGATACTTATTAAATTCATTATATATATAATTTTTAAATTCATTTTTAGTAAAAGGAGATATTTTGTTAAATAAGTTAAATCTACTAGAAAGAGGTATTGGTCCAAGTGGTAAACTTGCATAGTGTTTAAATTTATTGTTTTTAACTAAAGCGATTTCCACACTAGCACCACCCATATCTACTAGAAAATAATTACTATAATCTAATGTATTTACAGTAGATACATATCCAAGATAAGATTCCTCATATCCAGACAAGATTCTAACTTCAAATCCAGTTTCCTTTTTAATTTCATTTAAAATTACGTCTTTATTAGCACACTTTCTAAGTGTTTCAGTAGCTACAACTATAATTTTATCACATTCAAATAATTTACATTTTTCTTTAAAACTTTGTATACTTAAAATTAATTTATATATTCCTATCGCCGATAAATTCGGTATATCATCAATGTAATAGTCACTTAATCGTATTTGATGTTTTTTTTCAAACAGTACATTTATTTTTTTAGAATGTTTCTGCTCTGCAATTAATAACTTTAATGAGTTTGATCCTAAATCTATAATTCCAATTGACTTCATATTAATTACATCCCCACCTTTGCATATAGATTAATTATATACAAATCTGTTTAAAATAGGAAGAATTTATATATAATTAATTATAAAAATTCAAAAATAATGAAAAAAATATGTATATATTAAATTTTATTATTATAATTGTAATATAAAGTAAAAATATATCTATATTAAAAATTTAGTAAAGGAAGGAATGAAATAATGAAAAAAATAGGATTTATAGGAGCAGGTAATATGGCAGGTGCCATAATTGGAGGGATTGTAAAATCTAATTTGGTAAAATCAGAAAATGTAATCGCTAGTGCAAAGACAATGGCAAATCTTGAAAGATTACAACAAGAATACAATATAAATGTGACTTTAGATTCAAAAGAAGTTGTAAAAAATTCTGATATAGTATTTATGGCTGTAAAACCAAATATATTTGATGGTGTATTAGAAGGAGTAGCCGATTTAATAGATGATAAAAAAATAGTTGTTTCGATAGCAGCAGGAAAGAGTATAGAAGCAATTGAAAATATAATAGGAGCTGATAAAAAAATAGTTAGAACTATGCCAAACACTCCTGCACTTGTAAATGAAGGAATGTCAGCTTTATGCCCAAATAAAAATATAGAAGATGAAGAGTTAAAAATAGTAAAAGATATATTTGATTCTTTTGGAAAAAGTGAAGTAGTTGGAGAATATTTAATAGATGCAGTAATTGGAGTAAGTGGTTCTTCACCAGCATATGTATTTATGTTTATAGAAGCTATGGCAGATGCAGCAGTTATGGCTGGTATGCCTAGAAAACAAGCGTACAACTTTGCAGCACAATCAGTTTTAGGTTCTGCTAAAATGGTGCTTGAAAGTGGTAAACATCCAGGTGAATTAAAAGATATGGTTTGTTCACCAGCAGGAACAACAATAGATGCAGTAAAAGTATTAGAAAATGAAGGGATGCGCTCAGCCGTTATAAATGCAGTTTGTGCTTGTGTTGAAAAATCTAGAGAAATGAGCAAATAAATAATATTGGAGAGTCTTAATGGAGGAGAAAGTAATAGAAATAAAATCCCTTGGGGTTAATTATGGGGAAAAAGAAGTTTTAAAAAATATAGATTTAAATGTTTATAAAGGGACTATAATCGGCTATATCGGTCCAAATGGGGCAGGAAAAAGTACAACTATAAAAATACTTTTAGGACTAAATAGAAATTATAGTGGAGAAGTAAAAATATTTGGACAAGATATAAAAAATCAAAATTATAACTTCAAAAAAAATATCGGATATGTTCCAGAGGTAGCAAAATTGTACGAAAATTTAAATGCAAGAGAGTATTTAACTTTTATAGGTCAACTTTACAATTTATCTTATGATGATTGTGACAAAAAAGCACACGCTCTTATGGAGATTTTGGGAATAGAACATGCATATGAATCTAGATTATCATCTTTTTCAAAAGGTATGAAACAAAAAGTTATTATAATATCGGCGCTTATGCATAATCCAGACATATTATTTTTAGATGAACCTTTAAGTGGATTAGATGCGAACAGTGTGCTTGTTATAAAAGAAATAATATCTAAGTTAAGAGATGAGGGAAAAACTATTTTCTATTCTTCTCATATTATGGAGGTAGTTGAAAAAATAAGCGACAGAATACTATTATTAAAAGACGGAAGAATAATTGCGGATGGCAATTTTGAAGAAATTAAAAAATTAAATAACAAAGAATCATTAGAAGAAGTATTTAACGATTTAACAGGATTTGAAGATCATTCTATGATAGCAGACAAATTTGTAAAAGTGATAAAAGAGGTATAGATATGGAAGATTTTTTTAGTTTAAAAATTTTAGATTTATTTAGACCTCTATTTGAAGCTTTTGGTGTAGAATACGAAAAAATGAGACTTATAGTCAATATGAAGCTTACTTTAGATAAAAGAAAGAATAACTCAAGTGAAAATAAAAATTCATTGATGCAATCTGTTATTTTATATTTAATAATAGGTTTTGTTGCATCTAGGATAATAGTGATGCAACTTGATATTATGACAAAGATGACAGTTTTATTTGCACTTATATTTGTAATGCTTTTAACTTGTTTTATAACAGATTTTTCATCTGTGATTTTAGATACATACGATAGACACATTATAGGTATTACAGATGTTAAGGACATAACTTTAAATATGGCAAAAATAGTACATATAGTTATATATATTTCGATAATGAGTTTATCTATAAGTGCTTTTTCGATTCTTATGATTTTAATGGTATATAATATAGGATTTTGTTTGTTATTCATTTTATGTATGATACTTATGGACTTTTTGTTGATTATGATGACGTCTGTTATTTATTATCTGCTTATAAAAATATTTAAAGGCGAAAAACTAAAAGATGTATTGAATTTATTTCAAATATTTATGATTCTTGTTTTTTCAATTATATATTATTTTATTACAAGTTCATTAAGTGATATACAAATAAATTATACATTTAGCATAAAAGCATATGATTTATTTATTCCATTTATGTGGTTTGCATCTTTATTTTGTGTTATTTTTTATGGAAAAATACAAACACTATATATAATTATGTCTATCTTAGGTATAATCGTACCGATTTTATCTATTTTTATATATATAAAATTAACACCAGCTTTTGAACGAAATTTAGAAAAATTAGAACAAGTATCGTATAATGAAAAAGATTCAAAAACTAAAAAGAGTTTTGTCTCAAAATTGGGTGACAAGATATGTAAAAATAATGAAGAAAAATCATTCTTTGAATTTATATATATTAATTTAAGTAGAGACAGGGAATTTAAGACGAGAGTTTATCCAACTTTGGCAAGTGGGATAATAATGCCACTTGTTCTTTTGATTGTAACTTATGACAGAAGTATGAGTATAATGGAATATTTAAAATCTCTAAGTACAACAAATAATTTTTTAAATATTTATTTAGCAGTAATTCTTTTACAAAACTGTATTTTACTATTAAAATATTCAAAAGAGTATGAAGCATCATTTATATATGATGTTCTTCCAATAAGTAAAAAGAAAAATATATACAGTGCAGAATTTAAGGTTATAATAATTAAATTATTTGTACCTGTATTTATAATAATAGGGATTCCATATTTGATTTTATTCAAATCAAAATTTATTGTGCATTTGCTTATAGCATTTGTATCTACAATTTTTATTTCAATGGGAACTTTTAGAGTAAATGATAAGTCACTTCCATTTTCAGAAGATTATGCAGTTACTGCAAATACATCTAATTTTTTAAATATAATAAAATCAATTGGATTTGTAGGGGTTGCTGTATTATTGCATTATTTAATAATATTAAAGACGCCATATATTTTCAGTGTGGCTTACTTGATTTTATTAATATTGATTATGAAAATTATATGGAATAAAGTTTTCGATATATAAATAATATTAAAATGAGGTCATATATATGACCTCATTCTTAATTTAACATTATTGAATTTACCTTATGATTTTTAGTTTGTATCAAAATGTTCTGTATCTGTTTGTACTTCTGGGTTTAATGTATTATCTGATGAATTATTGTCATTACTTTGATTTTGATCATCAGAGTTATCATTTGTATTATTGTCTAGATTTTCATTATTGTTATTTGCATCGCTATTACTGTCAGTATTATTATCGCTATTATTTAAATTACTATTGTTATTATCGTTATTGCTATCTGGATTAGTCATTGTAGTTCCGTTATTTTGGTTTGAATTATTATCAGAACCACCATCTGAGCTATCAGATGAGAATAAACTTTTAAACCAGTTTACTATTTTAGTTAAAAATCCTTCAGCTTCTTCTTTAGAAGGTAAATTTTCAGCAGCTTTATCAGTTGCATCTATTATAGAATCTTTACCTAACATAGAGTCGTTAGTATCTCCTAATATACCTAAATCTTTTGAACTTGAGAATAAATTAGAGAACCAATCACCTATACCACTAAAGAATGAGCCTATAGAATCAAGTATTCCAGAATTATTTAAATCTTCACCAGCATCTTTTAAATTATCTTTTACAACATCAGATACATTGTTTAAAGTAGCTTTCATTTCATTGTAATCGTAATGTTGAGCAGCTATTTTTTCCATTAAAGCGACTATTTTGTCAACTTGAGCATCTGTTAATTGAACATTGTAATTGTTTGTTATATTGTTTATTGTGTTTGCAATTTGAGTTTTATCACTTGTATTATTTTTTATAATATCAGCTTTAACATCATTTATTATACCTGTAGCCTTATCTTGGCCAATATCATCACCTAAATCTCCTGTAGTTATTAATTCTTCAGAAGCAAGTTCTTTTTTATCTTCATCAAGGTTTTTGCCAGTAGCATTTTCAAATGCCTTCATTACACCAGTTAATGCACCAGTACCACTTACAGGGAACACAGCAGCGATAACACAGTTTGCACCAGTTAAGCCTGCAGTTGATAAAGTTGTTGCTACCATAGAAGATGTTACCCAAGTTATATTTGCTGTTTTTACATTGATACCACTACCTTCAGTAGTAGGTTCAACATAAGCACAAGAGTAAGTTTTTCTACCTAATTGTTCTTCAGTAGCTACTTTTCCAAGATAAGCTCTTTCTTCTTGATTATTTACAGTTACAATTTCTACTTCATTTTCTTTTACACCGAAGTAATTTAAAATAGTTTGTCTTTGCTCTGCAGTATTATTTACACCGATAGTTACGACTTTTGAACTATCAGCAAAAGATCTACTAAATCCAAATGAAGAAAATACTAGACATGTAGCCATTAGTACAGAGACTATTTTATTTTTTATTTTCATTTTATTTCCTCCCAATACATATACGTATTAATTTAAAATATAAAGTTTATAAATTATAAATTTATTCATACTTATAATATATAGTTTTTTAAAAATAAATACGATTACAATGTTGTAACATGATTATATAATAAAAAAGTTAAAATATCTTTATTTTAAGGAATTTTTAAGAAAAGTACATAAAAATGAAATTATATAATATATTGAATTAATATATTTTAAATTGGATATAATTATAAAGGTATAAGATTTATACTAAAAAATAAAAAATTATATATTTAACTTTACAAATATAATAAAATATTTAATCTTATATAAAAGAAGTAACAAATAAGATTGAAAAATTTTCAAATCTATTATATTATAAAGAAGAAATATAGTATTTTTGTAACAAAAAGACAAATAATTTTGTGTATTTTATAACACATATGATGAAATTTTACTCAAAAATTGAGTATTAAAACTATATTTATTTAAAATATATAAAAACAATATAGTTTTAAAATATGTGTTTTAAAAGGTAAAAGTATTTACTTAAAAGTATCTACAAACTTACCCTCAAATCAAACTAATACAAATATTTTCTTATATAGAAAGGAGAAAAATATGTCAAAAGAATTTGTTAAAGAAAGAGTATTAAAATATTTAATGGAGGATTTACTAGTACCTCAAGATATGATAGACACAAATGTTCCTCTAAGTGAATTTGAAGAAGGAGCAGAAGGTGTTTTAGACATAATAGTAAATGTTGTTGTAAAAGAACACGGAGAAGATTACTACGTTCCAGTTTTAATAGTAACATGTGTAGATGAAGACTTTGTAATGGAAGGAGAAGCATTACAAAAAGAAATAGATTTCCTTGAAGATGTAGACAATATAACTACTGCTGGTAGAATGATACTTACAAATGGAAATGAAATGATGTATGCAGACTGGACTGGAGAAGAATACAATACAGAAGCATCTCTTCCTACATACGATCAAATGCAAAAAGAATTCTTCGAAATGGAAGCAAAATTAAGAGAAGAAGAAAATATGCATCATGGCGATGGATGCGGATGTGGACATGACCACCATCATGAAAATAATGATGGATGCGGATGTGGTTGTGGACATCAACATTAATTAGTTTTAAGCTTAATTTATTAATGATTTTAAATCAAAAATATTATCTATATAAAGCTATAAAAAAATGTGGAAAAAATTGCTAAAAAATAAAGGTTTTTAATGCAATATGTAGAATTAATTATGGATAAGATAATTGACATTTTGATTAAATGGAATTATATTTTTTTTATTTGTAAACATATAATAGCTATATAAGATAAATAAACTATGTGTAAAAAGAAGGGGTTATATTATGGGGGCTAAAAAAGAAAATACTTATGAAAATTATGTCCATGCAGATGCATCAGGATCATCAAATGCAATGAAAATGTATTTAAAAGAAATTGAAGAATACAAAATGCTATCTGCAGTTGAAGAAGTTGAATTAGCCAAAAAGGTTAATGAAGAAATACCTGAGGCGAAAGAAGATTTTATAAACGCTAATTATAGATTAGTGGTAAGTATAGCCAAAAAATATAGAAAAGAAAATGTCGATATACTTGACTTAATACAGGCGGGGAATATAGGTCTTATCAAGGCAGTAGAAAAGTATGACTACACTAAAGGGTATAAGTTTAGTACATACGCTACTTGGTGGATTAAACAAAGTATTACAAGATATATAGACGATTGTGAAAATACTATTAGAATACCTGTACACCTTCATCAAAGAATAAACTTTGTCAAAAGAAAGAAACAAGAGCTTTCAAACGTATTACAAAGAGAACCATCACTAGAAGAACTAGCTGATATTTGTGATATGGATGTAGACAAAGTTATAGAAATATTAAAACGTGATAAAAACGTAGTATCATTAGATACACCAATAAAAGAAGATGAAGACAGTAGTTTAGTAGAATTTATACCTTCAGATGCTAACTTTTCTGATGTAGTTATGCATGAAGTAGAACAACACAATTTAAAAGAAAAAATCAATGAACTTTTAACTGGTCTTAGCGAACAAGAACAAAAAGTTCTTAGAATGAGATTTGGTCTTGATGATGATGATCCAAAAACTTTAGAAGAAATAGGTAAAGTATTTGGTGTTACAAGAGAAAGAATCAGACAAATCGAAGCTAAAGCCATAAGAAAGTTAAGACATCCAAGCAGATTAAATCAATTAAAGAATTTTTATTAAAACTAATATATATAATAAGTTCAAGAAAAAGTGGGATTATATCCCACTTTTTTGTTTGAATTTATATATTAAAAAATTTTAAACACTTAATAAGATAACGTTTTTCATAGTTTTACAGAAACCTTATATAAAAACATAGCACATCTTCTGATTAGAGAAGAAAGCGGGTCTATAGGCTCGTCCTCATCACCTTCATATAATTTTGTCACATCCATACCAAGTTGCAAATTAATCCTATTAATGCGAGTAAATTGAATGCTCACCATAAAAAGAAAATAAATAAATCCAATACCAAACAAAACTAATAATATAATGAATAATTTATCCATGATACTCCCTCCATTAAAATATATTATCTATAATATAATTGTACTATATTGACAAAAAATAATCATCAAAAAAAATAAATTTATTAGAAAATTTAAAATTATTAAAAATCTTTAAATAAAAAATAAAATGCTGAGTCTAATTTATATTGAAAACTAGACACAGCAAAAGTTTAGATAAATATATATTTTTTTAAAAAACAAACATAAGAAAATCGTATAAAATTCTAGTACAAAAACAAACAATAAATGCTATACATGTTGGAATTATAAATCCAAGTGCAGTCCATTTAAGACTATTTGTTTCTTTTTTTATTGTCAAAAGTGTTGTAGTACATGGCCAATGAAGTAAACTAAAAAGCATTAAATTTAGAGCTGTTAAATAAGTCCAACCATGACTTGTTAATAATTCACCTAATTCACTAAGACTAGCATAATCAGTCATAGAACCTGTAGCCATATAAGACATTATCAAAATCGGGATTACAATTTCATTTGCTGGCATTCCTAAAATAAACGCTAGAAGTATAAATCCATCAAGTCCGATAAATTTGCCTATTGGATCTAAAAATAATGCTATATGATTTAAAATAGTCATATCACCGATAGTGATATTTGCTAAAAGCCAAGTTATTACACCAGCAGGGATAGCAACTACAACGGCTCTACTTAAAACAAATAATGTTCTGTCTATAAGTGAAGTGTATATGATTCGCCCTATCTGTGGAACCCTATATGGTGGAAGTTCTAATGTAAAGGTTGAACTTTCACCCTTAAGAAGCGTTTTCGAAAATAAATAAGACACAAGCAGAGATATTCCTATTCCAACGAGAATTATTAAAGTTACACAAATTGCAGTAGACACATTAGATAAAAATGGATTTTTTATAGCAGCTGTGAAAAATATAGTAGAAATAGCTATTAAAGTTGGAAATCGTCCATTACAAGGTACAAATGTGTTTGTAAGTATTGCGATTAATCTTTCTCTTGGTGAATCGATAATTCTGCATCCAATTACACCACAAGCATTGCATCCAAAGCCCATACACATAGTTAAGCATTGCTTTCCGTGAGTTTTACACTTTTTAAATAGGTGATCTAAATTAAATGCAACTCTAGGTAAATATCCTAAGTCCTCTAAAAAAGTGAAAAGAGGGAAGAATATCGCCATAGGAGGAAGCATTACAGAAACTACCCATGCGAACGTCTTGTATAGACCAAATACTAACATTTCACAAATCCATATAGGAATATTTAAGCCAACTAAAAAATCATACATCCCAGGTTCTACACTAAATAAAATATTAGATAGAATTTGGGATGGATAATTGGCACCAGATATAGTTATCCATAAAACTAAAGCTAGCATAATAAGCATAGATGGTATTGCAAAGTATTTTGATGTTATAATTGAATCGATTTTATCGTCTATATCTTCTTTGTCATTTTCTTTAGATACTACAGCATCAAATAAATTTGCTGCAAAATCGTAATTTATTTTTGAAATTTCATCTCTTATTTTTTTCTTATCCAATTCCTTTGGAACTTTATTTTTTATAGCTTCTAATTGAACATTAAAATCTCCCTCAACATATTTTTCTAAAGACGAAAATAGACTTTCATCACCATCTACAATTCTAAGACCCAACCATCTTGAATTTATTTGAGGAAATAACTCTTCTAATTCGTCTTTAAAGCTATCTACTAAATTTTCTATTTCTTCACTATATGTTACATAATTTTTAGTTTCTATATTTTTTTGTAATACGACTTTTTCTAAAGCTTGTTGTAAATCCTCCATACCTATTTTATTTCTTGCACTAGTCAAAACAACTGGAATACCTAATAATTCTTCCATCTTATCTTTATCTATTTTTATAGATTTTTTTTCTGCCTCATCAATTAAGTTGATACATAACACGACTTTATTAGTTAATTCTAAAACTTGGAACAATAAATTTAAATTTCTTTCAAGGCATGTAGCATCACATACGACAATTGCCGCATCGACATCCCCAAAACATATAAAATCTCTTGCAACTATTTCTTCTTGTGATAGTGCAAATAATGAATAAGTCCCGGGTAAGTCGATTAAATTGTAATTTATATTATTATATGAAAATTCACCTCTAGCAGTAGCTATAGTTTTTCCAGGCCAGTTTCCAGTATGTTGTTTTAATCCTGTAAGATAATTAAATACTGTACTTTTTCCTGTATTGGGGTTTCCAGCTAGTGCGACAACATAAGAGTTTTCCTTTTGTTTTATATTAAAGGAATCTTCTAGGGATTTAATTTTGCAACTTTTATACGTAAGTCCCATATATATGTCCTCCTATTATTTTACTAAAATCAAATTACTTTCTTCCTTTCTAAGGGCGATTTTGCTTCCTCTAACCTTATATACAGTTAAATGATTTTTTGGACCTTTTCTCAAAACATCTATTAAAGCACCCTTAGTAAATCCAAGTGCTAACATTCTTTCTCTTAAATTACCTTCTGATAATAAATCTTCTACTTGAGCAGTAGTTTTTATATTTACATCTGTTAGTCTTTTCAATTTGAACTCCTCCTTAAAAATTTTAGCCGAAGCTAACATTTATAATTTTAAGTTATGAAAGTATTATATAAATTGTGCAAAATAGTAATAAATTTTAGTCAAAAAAAATAATAAATATATAGGAGGTGTTATTTTGAGTGAATATTTTACGTTTAATGAGTATATGAAAAATAATAAGTTAACACCGAGCGAAGAGGATTATGTTGAGATGATTTATAGGATAAACCTTAATCGTGGCAATGTACAGGTAAAAGATGTGGCAAATGAATTAAATATAAAGCCGGCCTCCGTTACAAAAATGGTCAAGAAATTAAACGATAAAGATATACTAGAATATAAAAAATACGATTATATAAAATTGACTGAAATGGGGTATAAAGTAGGAAATACTTTATTAAAAAGACATAATACAATTTATAAATTTTTAGAAATATTAGGTGTAAAAGATAGTATCCACGAGGAAACTGAAAAAATTGAACATACAATAAATTACGATACACTTGAAAAGATGGAGACATTGATAAATTTTTTTTCAAAATACCAGGGTATATATTCTCTATTAAAGGAATTTCAAGAAGATAAACATTTAGATACATAAAAGAAGAGATAATAATTAATTATCAATAGAAACTTATCTTTAAGGAGGAGCTTATGGAACTTTTGAAAATTTTGAAAGACGTTGAGATTTTAAGTGTTAACGGTCAAGTCGATATAGATATTGAAGATATTTCATATGATTCACGAAAGGTAAAACAAAACTCTATGTTTTTATGTATAAGAGGTAATAGTGTAGATGGGCATAATTATATAGATGATGCTATACAAAAAGGTGCAATTGCGATTTTAATAGATAAAAAGATAAGCTATAAAAAGGGTATAACCTATATAAGAGTAAACAATGTAAAAGAAGTAATGGCTATAATAGGGAAGAATTTTTTTCAAAATCCATGTCAAAAAATCAATCTAATAGGTGTTACAGGAACTAATGGAAAAACAAGTACAGTCAGTTTTATAAAACAAATACTTGGTTATGATTGTAAAGTCGGAAGTATTGGTACTATAGAAATTTACGATGGGAAAAAAACTATAACATCTATAAACACAACTCCTGAAAGTTTAGATATTCAAAAAAATTTAAATGAAATGATTAAAAATAATTGCAGATACTGTGTTATGGAGGTATCTTCCCATGCATTAGTATTAAATAGAATAGATAATATAGATTATGAGGCAGCGGTATTTACAAATTTAACTCAAGATCATTTAGATTTCCATAAAACTCTTGAAAATTATAAAAATGCAAAAGAAAAATTATTTTATAAAACAAAATCTATAAATATATTTAATATAGATGATAAAGTTGGAGAAGAATTTTTTAATAAAAGCTTAAATAGAGATATAAAAACATATACTTATGGGGTGGAAAAAGAAGCTGATTTTAAGGCGGCTAACATAAAATTATATGATGATAGAACTGAATATGATTTAATTATAGATAAACAAAAATACAAAGTTTCAACTCCGATTTTGGGTAATTTCAATGTATATAATACATTGGCAGCAATAACAACATGTATTTTATTGGGTTTAAGCCGAGAAGATGTTATAAAAAGAGTTCAAAATTTAAAAAGTGTTTCTGGAAGACTAGACAAAGTAGAAAATGACAAGAATGTAAATATAATAGTTGACTATGCACACACACCAGATGCATTGTTAAATATATTGAAAAGTGCTAGATTATTTACAAAAAACAGAATAATTTTAGTCTTTGGATGTGGAGGAAACAGAGATAAAGCAAAACGTCCTATAATGGGAAAAATCGCACAACAAAATGCCGATATTTCGATTATAACCTCTGATAACCCACGATTTGAAAAGGAAATGGATATAATAGAAGATATACTTTGTGGTATAGATAAAACTTTAGATAATTATTTTGTTGTGCAAGATAGGGAAGATAGTATAAAAAAAGCTATAGAACTTTACGAAGTAGGAGATTTAATAATTATAGCTGGAAAAGGGCACGAGAACTATCAAATTAAGGGCGATAAAAAATATTTCTTTGATGATAAATTAATAGCTAAGAAGATATTAGATGAGAAAGAATAATATATACTGTTAAATAAGAATTTATAAAAAAGGGGAGTAAATTTTCCCCTTTTTTGCTTATAATATAAAAATTTAAGAAGTCTGCTTATCAAACCATTTAAGCGCAAAGTTCTTAAAAAGAGTTTCATTTTTAGATAGTTTCTTATTTTTTATATTTACTAAATAAATTTTGGCACATAAATTATCAAATAGATTTATGATTTTTATGTGGCTATTTATATTATTTTTATAAGATGTAGCTATAGTATCTGGTAATAATGTAACCCCCATATTTTCAGAAACTAAAGCTAGTAGAGTTTTTGTCTGACTATCTATATAAGATACATAAGGAAAAAAATTTAAGTTACCCCAAACATTTAGAAATATATTGTGTAAAGTTGGGTCACCGCTTAAAGCAATATATTTTTCCTTAGATGTTTTATCTAAAGCTATAGTTCTATTTTCTAAAAATCTATGATTTTCAGATGTAACCATAACTAAATTATCACTAAAAAGCTCATATGAGTCTAGTATTTTATTATTTGATCCTAAATTGCTTACAAATCCTAAATTAAATTTCGAAACACTTAAGTATTCTAATATAGAATTATTGCCTCTTTCAATTAGCTCTATTTGAATATTAGGGTGTTCTTTATGAAAATCCCCTATAAGAGTAGCAAGTCCATATTCAATCATAGTGTCGATAACCCCAATTGTAATAATTTCACTTTCTTCGCTCTTGTATTTGTACAAATTCCTTTGCATTTTTTCGTATCCATCTACACTTTCTCTTGCGAACTCTAAAAATTCTTTTCCAGCAGGAGTCAAAGTGATAGTTCGATGTTCTCTCTTAAATAATTCAATCCCAATTTCCTTCTCTAATGATTTTATATGCTTGGATATTGATGATTGGGATATAAATAATTCTTGAGATGCCAATGTAAAGTGGTTATGTTTTACAACAGCTAAAAAAGACTTTAATTGTTCAAATGTCATTGTCCCACCTCAAAATAAAAAAATAATAAATAAAAAAATATCCTTAGAATTATTATAACAGATATTAAGTGGAAATAATTAGATTGGGCTCTAAGTTTGTCAAAAACTTAAATACAATAAGATTAGTTAAAAGGTATATAAGTATGTATAAAATTATAAAATGATTGACAAACTATAAGAATACTAATATATTTTAAATATAAAACAAAATATATATGTCATGAAAAGAAATATTAAATAAAGCTTAGTTTTAAGAGAAATCTTGGTTGGTGCGAAAGAACGAATTAAGGTGGTAACGTGTGAGATGCTCTCGTCCTTTTGGATGAGGGCTTTTTAAATATACGGGGAAGGAAGGTCAAATATGAAATCTTTAGAAGAACAGTTGAAAATAATAAAAAAAGGAACATTAGATATAATTAACGAAGAAGAACTTATAAAAAAATTAGAGAAGTCTATAAAAGAAAATAAACCTTTAAAGATAAAATTAGGATTAGACCCTAGTGCGCCTGATATACATTTGGGTCACACTGTGGTTTTAAGAAAGTTAAAACAGTTACAGGATTTAGGACATGAAATTATTATAATAATCGGTGATTTTACGGGGAAAATAGGAGATCCAACAGGAAAATCTAGAATGAGAAAATTTTTAAGTGATGAAGAAGTGCTTCAAAATGCCAAAACTTATGAAGAACAAGTATTTAAAATTTTAGACAAAGAAAAGACAACTATAAAATTTAATAGCGAATGGCTATCAAAACTTACATTTGGCGATGTACTAAAATTAACTGCTTCTACAACTGTGGCTAGAATGTTGGAAAGAGAAGATTTTAAACTTAGATTTGAAAACCAAAGACCGATATACTTAAATGAGTTTTTCTATCCCTTAATGCAGGCTTTCGATTCTACAGCTATTGAAGCTGATATCGAATTTGGGGGAACTGACCAAAGATTTAATTTATTATCAGGTAGAAATCTTCAAAAAGAAATTGGAGAAGAACCACAAATTGTGATTATGATGCCTCTTATAGAAGGATTAGATGGCAAAAATAAAATGAGCAAAACTTTAGGCAATTATATAGGAATTTATGAATCAGCAAAATCAAAATACCAAAAAGTCATGGAAATACCAGATGAATTAATAGTAAAATACTACACATTATTAACTGATGTGGATGATGAAAAAATAAAAGAAGTAGAAGCTAAGCTAAAAGATGAAAGTGTAAATCCAAGGGATATTAAAATGGATTTAGCAAGGGAAATAGTAAGCTTATATCATACTGAAGAAGAAGTAGAACAAGCTGAAGAGAGATTTAAAATGATATTCCAAATGGGACAAAAACCTAAGGATATAGATACAGTAAATGTATCAAAAGAAGACTTCGATTTAATATCAACAGTAGTAGATAAGGGCTTAGTATCAAGTAAAAGTGAATTTAGAAGACTTTTACTACAAGGTGGAATAAAAATAAATGACAAAAAAATAACTATGGAAAAAGACTTGCCAAAAGAGGGAGAAATTGTAGTTCAAGTTGGAAAGAAAAAATTTATGAAGATTATAGTATCTTAAATAATTAGATAAGATTTTATTTAAGATACATAGTATTAAGTTATTTCATAGATATAAACAAAAAACATTGGTCAATGCCAATGTTTTTTTGTTTGTAATAATTTAAAAACTAAAACTAATCTATGAACTGTGCTTCAACACCATCTTGATATTTTGAATTTACTTATCCATTAGCTTTTAATATTATCTGGTAAGGGAAAATCATATAAAAAAAATAATATATAATATTTTTTCAAAAATACTGATTTTTTGGAAAATTATGTTACTATATTTAAATAAGGTCCTTTAATTCATATTGACTTCATAAAAGGACGTAAATTTTATTTTTTTGGTAAATAATTTAATAAAAGGGAGGCATTATTATGAATTTTGTAGATAAGTTAGGGAATTTTGTGAAGAAATACTTATCACTATTAGTTTTAATTGGAGCTGCTATATCTTATATCAATCCAAATATATTTATAGGAGTTGTTCCATATTTCAATTATATTTTAGGGTTTATAATGTTCGGTATGGGTATGACATTAACTAAAGAAGATTTCGTGCTTATACTTAAAAAACCTAAAGACGTTATATTAGGACTTTTAATTCAAATGGTGACTATGTCAATAGGTGCATTTATAGTAGTTAAAATATTAGGTTTACAAGGTGATGTTGCAGTAGGTCTTATATTACTTGGAGCTTGCCCAGGGGGTACAACTTCAAACGTAATGAGCTTTATAGCTAAAGCAGACGTTGCATTATCAGTAACATATACTTCAATATTTACTTTTATAGCACCAGTTGTAACACCAGCATTAATTTATTTATTAGCAGGAACTTATGTACAAGTTGACGGTGTTGGTATGTTTATATCAATATCTCAAGTTGTTTTAATACCAATAATATTAGGTGTAATAGCAAATACTTTATTTGCTAAAGCAGCAGCTAAGTGTGTAAGAGTATTACCTTCAGTATCTGGACTTGCTATGGTAGTTTTAGTAGCAGGTATAGTTGCAGCTAATGCATCTAAATTAAATGCATCAGTAGTAATAGTAGCTTTAGGTGTAATTATACATAACATATGGGGATATTTATGTGGTTACTTCGGTGGAAAGGCTGTTGGATTTAAAGAAAGAAAGAGAAGAACTTTATCTATAGAAACTGGTATGAAAAATGCTACATTAGCAACAGTTTTAGCAGCAGCCCACTTTGCGCCAGAGGCGGCAATAGCACCAGCAATAGCAGGTATATGGCATGCATTTTCAGTTTCAGTGCTTGCTAACTATTGGGGCAATAAAGAAATAACTGATGAAGATGAAGACGAAGCAGAAGTACAAGCTTAATATACATATAATTTTAGAAAATTGAATAAATACAAAATTTGTTAAAAAATTGTTGAGAAAATATTAACGATATGCTACACTTATCGTAAGTTAATATTTAATTTGTAAGATATCAATGAATGATATTTAAGCCATGAAGGTCTTATTCTTTATGGCTTTTTTGTGCTTATATAGGATTACAAATAAAATATTATAAAACTATAAACAATTCATAATATATTAAGTTATAATATAGGGGATTGACTAAAAACTAAAGAATTTAGGGGAGGATTTATTGTTATGAAATTTAAAAAGGTTTTAGCAATGGGGTTAGCAGCAGCTCTATGCATTACGAGTTTAGTTGGATGTTCATCAAATAACGCTTCATCAAACTCATCATCAAGTTCTTCACAAGAGAGTGTATCAAAAAGAGAAGAGAGAAAGAAAAATAATGAACTAATAGTAGCAATTGGAGAAGAACCAGAAGCAGGATTTGATGCTACAACTGGTGGTCATGGGTCGATAACGAGAGTATTTTTCTCAACATTATTTAAAAGAGATAAAAAGCTTGGATTTGAAAACGATTTAGCTACAGGATATAAAGTGTCTGACGATAAATTAACATGGACAGTTACAATTAGGGATGATGCCAAATTTACAGATGGCGAAAAAGTTACAGCACAAGATGTAGCATTTACATATCAAACAGCAAAAGAATCAGGTTCAGAAATAGATTTAACTATGATAGATAAAATCACAGCTAAAGATGATACAACTATTGAATTTAAATTAAACAGAACTTATTCAGCATTTATGGAAAGATTAGCTTATTTAGGTATAGTTCCAGAACATGCTTATGATGAAAACTTCAAAGATAATCCAATCGGATCAGGACCTTATGAATTTGTTCAATGGGACAAAGGTCAACAAGTCATAGCAAAAGCAAATGAAAATTATTATGGAGATAAACCACAAATTAAACAATTAACAATGGTATTTTTAGATACAGATGCAGCTTATTCAGCTCTACAAAAAGGCGATGTTGATGTCTGCCAAATAAACGGAAACTTAGCTGATAAAAAAGTTGATGGCGCAAAAGTAATAGATATAGATAGTATAGAATGTTACGGTGTTGAATTCCCAATGCAAAAATCTGGGAAAAAAGCTAAAGATGGATACGAAATGGGTAATAATGTAACGAGTGATGAAGCTATAAGAAAAGCATTAAATACTGCAGTAGATAGACAAAAAATAGTAGATGGTGTACTTAATGGATATGGAACAGTTTCTACAACAGGTCTTGAACAAATGCCTTGGGAAAATAAAGATGCAGAATTATCTAAAGATGAATATGCAAATGTAGATGAAGCTAAAAAGATATTAGCTGACGGTGGATGGAAAGACAGTGATAACGATGGAATAGTAGAAAAAGACGGTCAAAAAGCAGAATTTAAATTACTTTATACTGAAGGTAATTATAGACAAGAAATGGCTTTAGAATTTGTAAATGTAGCAAAAGAAATCGGTATAAGTGTAAATCTAGAAGTTAGAACTTGGGACACAATACTTGATGATATACATAAAGAAGCAGTATTATTTGGATTTGGTTCAGGAGATCCATCAGAATTATACAACTTATACTACGGTCCTATAGCAGGTGGAACAGTAGCTTGGGATAATGCAGGATGTTATGATAACAAAAACGTAAACAAAGATATAGACAAAGCATTAGATGCAACAGATGAAAAAGAAGCACTACCTTATTGGAAAGACCTTCAAAAATACACATCAGCTAAAGGCGATGCACCATATTGCTGGCTTGTAAATGTAAATCATGTTTATTTAGCAGCAGATGGATTTGATTTTGGAAAACCAGTTGTTCAACCACATGGTGGAAGAATTTTTGATAATGTTACAGAATGGTCATGGAAATAAGATAATTTTTAAATAAGGTAGATATAAATATAACAATTATCAAATACAAAACAATATATAAACTAGTACCTATTTTAGTAGGTACTAGTTTGCTAGTTTAGTTTTTAAATTTAAGGAGAGAAAAAATGAATAAAGGGCTAGGTAAATTTTTCACAAAGAAAATATTAAAACTGATTACTCTTTTAGTAGCTCTTTGCATAATTACTTTTGCATTAATGGAATTATCTCCAATAGACCCAGTTACAGCTTATGTAGGGGCCTCTACAAAGGTAAGTGCAGAACAAAGAGCGCTAATAGCAGAACATTGGGGCCTAAATCAGCCAGCATTAGTCAGATTTTGGTCATGGTTCAAGTCTATTATAAGCGGAGACTGGGGAACTTCAATGATATATAGAAGACCTGTTTTAGAAGTAATAGGACAAAAATTCTTATCATCTATATGGCTTATGGGAATTTCATGGATGCTTTCAGGAGTTATAGGTTTTGTTTTAGGAATTATATCAGGTGCAAAAGAAGGCAAATTGATAGATAAAATAATACGTGGTTATTGTTATATACTAATGTCAACTCCTACATTTTGGCTTGGGATATTATTTATAATGGTATTTTCAGTATCACTTGGATGGTTCCCTGTTGCGCTTAGTGTGCCAATAGGAGTCGTTAGTTCACAAGTTAGTCTTGTCGAAAGAATTCAACATATAATACTTCCAGCACTTACATTAAGTGTAATAAGTATTTCAAGTATGTGCATGTATACAAGAGAAAAAGTTTTAGAAATAATGAAAAGCGATTATATATTATTTGCAAAAGCTCGTGGAGAAAAAACAAGTAAAATAGTTTTAAATCATGTTCTTAAAAACGTATCACTTCCAGCAATAACACTTCAATTTTTATCTTTTAGTGAATTATTTGGTGGAACAATATTTGTAGAACAAGTATTTTCATATCCAGGATTGGGACAGGCTACAGTTTCAGCCGGACTTAAAGGCGACTTGCCACTTCTTATGGGAATTGCAATAATAAGTTTAGTTTTTGTTTATTCTGGAAATATAATAGCCGATTTATTATATAGAGTTGTAGATCCAAGAATTAGGGAGGGAAGAGAGTTATAATGGAGAGTATTACAGGTTCAAAGAATAATGAGAAAAAGTCCCTTTTTAATTTAGGAGTAAGAGAAAAAACTATATTATCAATATTAGCATTTGGATTTTTCTTTATTGCTATATTAATATGGGGAAGTTTTATAAAAGCAGATAATTTGTATGTTGATTTACCAAATAAATTTCAAACACCATCGCTTAGTCATCTATTTGGGACTGACTGGGTAGGTAGAGATATGCTCACAAGAACAATAAAAGGTTTAAGTTTAAGTATGAAAATAGGTCTTTTAGCAACTCTTACAAGCACTATAATTGCTATAATTTTAGGGATAATTGGTCCTACTTTTGGAAGAAGAGTTGATGCAGTTGTAACTTGGTTTATAGATTTAGTTTTATCAGTTCCACATACATTAGTTGTAATACTTATATCAATTGCGATGGGTGGAGGTTTAAAGGGGATTGTAGTTGGAGTTGCCGCCACTCACTGGACATCGCTTACAAGGGTTATAAGAGTAGAAGTTATGCAGATTATGGAGTCTGACTATACTAAGATATCTAAAAACTTTGGAAAATCTAATTGGTATATTGCAAAAGAACATATACTTCCACATGTTATACCTCAAATAATTGTAAATGCAGTTTTAATATTTCCACATGCAATACTTCATGAAGCATCAGTTACCTTTTTAGGATTCGGTCTTCCACCACATGAACCAGCAATAGGAGTTATACTTTCAGAAAGTATGAAGTATTTAACAAGTGGGTATTGGTGGTTAGCATTTTTCCCAGGTCTTAGCTTAATTTTAGTTTCTATGATGGTAGATAAAATAGGCAAAAATATAGAACAATTAATAAATCCTAAAACTGCATATAAATAGGAGGTAAAAATGAGTAAAGAACCAATTTTAAAAGTTAAAGATTTAGGAATATCATTTTCTCAATATACAAATGGATTAGTGAGAAGAGATTTAAATGTAATTAGGAATTTAGATATAGAATTATATGAGGGTGAAATTTTGGCAGTTGTGGGATCTAGTGGTTCTGGAAAAAGCTTGCTTGCACATGCAATACTTGGAATACTGCCAGATAATGCATGTACACAAGGTGATATAATTTATAAAGGTGAGATTCTTGATGAAAAAAGAAAAGAAAAACTTAGGGGCGATGAAATCGTGCTTATTCCACAGTCAGTAAATTATTTAGATCCTTTAAAAAAAGTTGGAAAACAGATAAAAATATCTATAAAAGATAAAGATAAAAAAACTCAAGATGAAATAGTAGATAATCTTTTTAAAAAATATAATTTGGACAAAAAAGTTAAAAACTATTATCCATTCCAATTATCAGGTGGAATGGCAAGGAAAGTATTATTATCTACAGCTTTAGCTTCAGATAGTAAAGTTATAATTGCAGATGAGCCAACACCAGGGCTAGATGAAGAATCTTTAAATGAAGTATTAAAAGATTTTAGGGATATAGCTGATAGTGGACGTGCAATACTTATGATAACACATGATATTATGGCAGCATTAAAAATAGCTGATAAAGTAGCAATTTTTTATGCTGGTTCAACCTTAGAAATTGCAAACACATCAGATTTTAAACAAAAAGAAGTAGAGCTGAGACATCCATATACAAAAGCTCTTTATAAAGCTTTACCAAATCATGACTTTGTTCCGATTGATGATAAGACACAGCCGCTACCAAATGAACTACCTAAAGGGTGTGTATTCAGTGATAGATGTCCGTTAAAAGACAAAAACTGTGAGAATCAAGTTCCAAAAATTAGAGAAATTAGAAATGGAAAGGTGAGATGTATTTATGCAACTTAAAGCTAACAAGATAAACTTTAAATATAATGAAGATAGATATGTGTTAAAAGATATTGATTTTTATGTAAATAGCGGCGAAGTAGTCGGACTTGTAGCTCCGAGTGGGTTTGGAAAGACTACCCTTGCAAAGATTTTAGCAGGATACATAACTCCTGAAAGTGGGGAAGTTGTGTTTGAAGGATGCAGAAGAGAAAAAAACGGATACAATCCAGTTCAACTAATATTTCAGCATCCTGAAAAATCTGTTAATCCAAAGTGGAAGATGAAAAAAATAATAAACGAATCATTTACCCCATCAAAAGAATTAATAGAAGCTATGGGAATTAAAGAAGGTTGGATGAATAGATGGCCTAGCGAACTTTCAGGTGGTGAACTTCAACGTTTCTGTGTTATAAGGGCATTATCACCAAAGACTAAATTTTTAATAGCTGATGAAATGACAACTATGTTAGATGCAATAACACAGGCACAAATCTGGAATGTAGTTTTAGATTATGCAAGGAAAAATGATATAGGCGTTGTCGTTATAAGTCATGAAAAAGCTTTAGTAGAGAAGATATGTGATAGAGTTGTGAATTTAGAAGAGTTTAAAGAAGAGCAAAAAGAAGTTGTTTAGTTAAATAGTTTAATTATATAGAAGTTTAGATATAAAAATATGAATTTAAATATATAAATGAAAAATTTAAAATAATTTTATAAAAACAATTGACGCAAGTTACATAAAATGGTAATATAAAAGTAGCTTAGAAAGCAGGAAATGGGGCATACCACCGCGGGTATGGTTTATTTTCTGCTTTTTTTGTTTTTTAGGAAGATTTCTAACAAATATAAAAACTAATACAATTCAAGGGGGATAATATGATATTAAACGGAAAAACTATCGACTTAAAAGAAGATATTTCTGTAGAACAACTTCTAAAAGATTACGATTTGAATCCACAAAAAGTCGTTGTAGAAGTAAATATGGAAATACTAGACGATGAAGTTTATAGCACATATTTATTAAAAAACGAAGATACAGTAGAAGTTATAAGCTTTGTTGGGGGTGGTTGATTTGAAGATATTCTTAAATGAAATTCAAACAGAAATTGAGGAAAACTGCACAGCTTATAAATTACGAAACAAAGTAGATAAAAACTGTGATGTAGTTATATTAAATGGATTTCCATTAAAAGAAGATAAAGTTTTAAAAGAATACGACAGACTTACACTTATTGAAAGGGGGAAAATCCCAACAAAAGATGAGTTAGAAAGAGTTATGATTGCTAGACATACTCCAAATGTACATAATAAGCTTAAAGCTGGAAAGGTCGCAGTTTTAGGTCTTGGAGGGCTTGGCTCTAATATAGCAATTTCACTTTCAAGAGTTGGCGTAGGAGAAATTATCTTAGTAGATTATGATGTTGTCGAACCATCAAATTTAAACAGACAGCAGTACTTTGTAAAACACATCGGTATGAAAAAAACTGATGCACTTAAATCTATAATTGATGGGATAAATCCTTTTGTAAAAATAAAAACAAAAGATATATTTGTTACAAAAGAAAATATAGATTTTTTAAAAGAATGTGATATCGTAATCGAGGCGTTTGACGATCCAAAAAACAAGGCGACACTTTGCAATATGGTTTTAAGAAATTTTAAAGATAAATACCTTATTGCATCATCTGGAATGGCTGGATATTACGATTCAAATATAATACAAACGAAAAAAATAAGAGATAAATTCTATATTTGCGGTGATTTTGAACACGAAGCAAAAGAAGGAGAGGGGCTAATGGCTCCTAGAGTTGCAATATGCGCAAATCATATGGCGAATTTAGCAATGAAAATTTTAATTGAAGATATTAAAAAAGATTAAGCTATAAGACAATAATTTACTTAAAATAGCAATTTAAATATTAGATTACGAAAAGGGGAAATAAAATGGATAAATTAATATTAGGTGGACACGAATTTGATAGCAGACTTTTAATAGGAACAGGGAAATTTGGTAGCAATGACATACTTCCAGAAGTTATAAAAGCAAGCAATAGCGAAATAATAACAATGGCAATAAGAAGGGTTGATTTAGACAATCCAAATGAAAATATCTTAACTTATATTCCAAAAAATATGACTATACTTCCAAATACATCAGGAGCAACTAATGCAGAAGAGGCTGTTAGAATAGCTAGAATTTCTAGAAAAATGGGATGTGGAGATTTTATAAAAATAGAAGTTATATCAGATACAAGATATTTACTTCCAGACAATGAAGAAACAATAAAAGCAACTCAAATACTAGCAGATGAAGGATTTATAGTACTTCCATATATGTCACCAGATTTATATGCAGGAAGACGTTTAATAGAAGCAGGTGCAGCTGCTGTAATGCCACTAGGTGCGCCAATCGGTTCAAATAGAGGTCTAAAAATGAAAGAAATGATTCAAATAATGATAGATGAATTAGACACTAATATAATAGTAGATGCGGGAATTGGTAAACCATCACAAGCTATGGAGGCTATGGAAATGGGAGCAGATGCAGTTTTAGTAAACTCAGCAATTTCATCAGCACAAGATCCTGTTAAAATGGCAAATGCATTTAGATTAGCAGTAGAAGGCGGAAGAGATGCATTTTTAGGTAAAACAGGACCAGTTAGCACTTTTGCAAATGCATCATCACCTTTAACAGGATTTTTAGGAAGTTTTTAAGGGGGATATGAGATGAGTTTTTATGAAGTAGTAGAAAAATATAGAGATTTTGATTTTGATGGATATTTTGAAAATGTTACAGATAACGATGTATTGAGAAGTTTGAATAAAGACAAACTAAATCATATGGATGTTTTAAATTTATTATCGCCAAAAGCTATGAAATACTTAGAACAAATGGCTCAAAAAGCGCATAGATTAAGTCTTCAACATTTAGGAAAAACTGTAACTTTATACACTCCTATGTATATTGCAAACTACTGTGTGAACCACTGCGTTTACTGCGGGTACAACTGCAAAAGTGGGATAAACAGAAGAAAATTAAATATGGAACAAATTAAAAACGAAGCAGATTATATAGCTGATATGGGATTTAAACATATTTTAGTATTAACAGGCGAAAGTGAAAGACATTCTCCAGTTGAATATATAGGTGAAGCAGTGAAAATTATATCAGACAGATTTGCGTCTATAGGTATAGAAGTCTACCCAATGGAAGTTGAAGGATATAGACATCTTGTAGAAAATGGTGCGGATTCGCTTACTGTTTATCAAGAAACTTATGATGAAGTAGTCTATAAAAAAGTGCATATAAAAGGGCCAAAAGCGAACTTTAAATTTAGATTAGACGCTCCAGAAAGAGGGGCAAAAGCGGGAATGAGAAGTTTATCAATAGGCGCACTATTAGGGCTTGCAGACTATAGAAAAGATGCATTTTTCACTATTTTACATGGAGAATATCTAAAAACAAAATACCCACATATAGAGCTTTCTTATTCAGCACCTAGAATGAAGCCATTTAAGGGAAGTTTTGAAGATATAAATCCAGTAGACGACCCAACAGAATTTCAAATAATGACAGTTATGAGACTTTTCGACCCTCATGCTGCATTAAACGTTTCAACAAGAGAAAACCTAGACTTTAGAAAACACGTAATGCCACTAGGAGTTACAAAACTAAGCGCCGAAGTAACAACAGATGTAGGTGGACATACTTTAGGAGAAGCTGGAACTAACCAATTTGAAAATAATACAGATGCCAGTTTGGAAGAAGTAGGAAAAATGTTAAACTCAATTGGATACCAATATGTATTTAAAGATTGGGAGAGATTTTAGATGTATTTAATCAGCAACAGAAATCTATGTTCAAAAGAAAAATACATAAAAACTATAGTAGAAGCTGCTAAAAATAATGTAGAGTATTTGATTTTAAGGGAAAAAGATTTAGAATATAGTGATTTGGAAAAACTGTATAATAAAATAGTCTTATCTTTAAAAGAAAATAACACAGACATAAATGTAATTGTAAATAGCTCAGTTGAATTATATGAAAATTACCCAGTGTATGGAATACATCTTCCATATAATTTGTTTAAGGATTTGCTAAGTAAGGGGTATGAATTCGATAGGACTAAGAAAATAGGACTTTCATTACATAGCACGTCTGAAGTCATTGAGTTAAATAAAATTATAGAAAGTAAAAATATAAATATAGACTATATAACTCTTTCACATATATTTGAAACAAAATGTAAAGAAAGGCTAAAACCTAGAGGTGTTGAACTTTTAAAAAATTCTAGAGGTTTAACTGATATAAAAATCGTTGCACTTGGAGGTATATTACCTCAAAATGTAGGCGAGATTTCTGGTTATTGCGATGACTTTGCAGTAATGAGTACTTTGTTTAAAAGCTCTGATGTTAAAGAAACTATAGAAGATTATAATAAAAATTGGAACAAATTATAAATTTGATGTTTTAAAGTGAAATAAAATAGGGATTTTTGATAAAAATCAAAAATCTCTATTTTTTTGGAAAAATTATGCGGATATTAAAAGAGGTGGCGGATTTTTACCATTATATGTATTATATATTATATAGAAGGAAAAGAATTTGAAGACACAGAAAAATATAGGAGATATAAATGATGAAAAAATTACACTTTTTAATACCTGTGATGATAATACTATTAATAGTGGGAAATATGGTTTTATTGGTACGTAATTTAAAATATTTACCCGATGAAGAAATATCCAAAAATCAACTACCCTTGTATAATGTTGAAGAATTAGTCGTCGATGATAAGGGTAACTATTACATAGGAAATTCATTTAACGAATATATACAAATATTTGATGCACAAGGTAATTACAAAAACACATTGAATCTTTCGGGGGGAAGTTCTAGTTTTACTGTACATAAAAATAAAATAACAGTCTTTTCATATGGGCAAAGACAGAATGAAAAAAACACAGTTGATTTAGAAACTATGAAAATAATAGAAAGTAAAGAAATTTCTGATTCCCAATCAGAAAATGAATTTGTAGCTTATAGCCAAATGCAAGAGAGGTTTTATAAATTAAATGGAACTACTTATAAAATAGAGCGAAATCCTATTTTATATAACAAGATACAAATTATAAAAAATGGAAAAAATGAAACTGTAATCTTAAAAAATATGCCTATTTTTCCTATTCCTTTTTTCGTGCATTTAGGTATATTTGTATTGTTGTTTTGGGCATTAGCATTATATACATATATTGTTTTACATCTAGATAAGATTAAAAAGAAAATAAGTGGAAAAAATTTAAGTTCCTTAAATTTTATTCTTGATAAAAAAATTATAAGAGAGGAAAATAAAGAATCTCTTAATTTTACAAAAGTAAATAAGCATGACTGGAATTTTAATATAGATATAGAAAAAACAAAATTATTATATAGTAATAGATGTGATACTATAATAGATTCAACTAAACAAATACCTGAGTTAGTAGAGTTTTTTGATAAACTAGGAATTGATATTCAAAAACCAGATGAATATGATTCTGACTTTTCAGATGTTGTATATACTTGTATAGGATTTGCAGAATCAGAAACAGGGTATGAAATTGATATATATGGAAACAATCAATTTGTATCTGTAGTTATTATGCAAAATGATAATAATATATTGAAATTAGAAGTTTTTGGTATGAATTAAAATTAAAGTGAGGAGGTAAAGTATGAGAATTTCAGTTCAGTATTCAACTATGATTGTAAAAAGTCTTGAGGAATCAATAAAGTTTTACAGAGATGTGCTTGGATTTAGCGAAGGATAACATGTGGATTTTTCAGTTGGAGGCATCACAATTATGAAAAGCCCAGAAGGGGCATGTGTAGAATTAATCGAAGCTCCTCAATTTGAGGTAGGGCTTTATTCTGTTGGGACGGATGTCGATGATTTAGATGAAACTATAGAATATCTCAAAAAAAATGGATGTCAACCTATTGGAGAAATTGCAAATACAACAGTTGGACGTCAAGTTTTTATAAAAGATCCAAATGGGGTTAGAATATGTCTTATAGAACATATGCAGGAATACAGAGAAAAATATATGTAAATAATAGCCCAGAGAGAGAAAACTCTCTGGGCTTTAATTGTTTTAAATGAAACTATTTTGCATTATAAGCATTATTAAGTACATTTAAATAATCTTCTTTACTCATAGGTCTTGGATTGCTTTCAGTAGATATATTTATAGCTGATTTTTTGGCTAATATATCAAAGTCTTTAGGTTCAACATTTAATTCAGAGAATAAAGGAAGTTTTACATCTAATGCAAGTTGTTGAACTGCTTTAACTGCTAAGTCAGCTCCTTCATCATCACTTTTAAATTCAAATCCCATTGCTTTTGCAACTCTGGCGTATTTTGCTACACAGTAGTCTTTGTTGTATTCCATAACATGAGGAAGTAAGACTGCGTTACAGACTCCATGTGCAAGGTCGAACATTCCGCCAAGGGCTTCTGATATACAGTGTACGCTTGCAACGTCTGAGTGGCTAAATCCGATTCCTGCTAACATACTTCCCATAAGCATTGCACTTCTTGCTTGTAATTTGTCTCCTTCAAAAACGGCTGTTTTTAAATTGTTATATATAAGTTCGATTGCATATAAAGATACTGCATCGGCTATTGGTTCTGAACATGTTGCTGTGTAGGCTTCAATTGCGTGTGTTAATGCATCCATTCCTGTTGCAGCAGTTACTGCTGGTGGAACTGATAAAGTAAGTACAGGGTCGCAAATTGCTACTTTTGCAGCTGTATATTTGCTTTTTACTGTCATTTTGTATTTATTTTTAGTATCAGTTATAACTGAAGAGAAAGTTATTTCGCTTCCTGTTCCTGATGTTGTTGGTATAGTTATGAAAAGAGGAAGTGGTTTTGTTGCGGCAGTTTTACCTTCGTATTTTTTAATTTCTGTATCGTTATGAGCAAGTAAAACACCGACAGATTTTGCACAATCGATAGGGCTACCACCACCGACTGCTATTATACAGTCGCAGTCATTTTCTCTTGCTATTTTTGCACCTTCTTCGACATTGACATCCTTAGGGTTGGCTTCTACACCATCGTAAACTACATAAGGAAAATCGTCTTTATCTAATAAATCTGTTATCTTTTTCAAAATACCAGCTTTTTCAACTCCCTTGTCAGTGATTATTATAGGTTTTTTACCTTCGTTTTCCTTTAATTCAATACATAAATTATCTAGACAATTTGCCCCATATATTATTTTTGTAGGCAATTCGAATGAAAAGAATTTTGTTAAGTTATCCATAAAATTTCCTCCTTAAATTAAAAAAATTGTATGTAATTAGAAGTAATACTTAATTTAATTGTAGAGAAAAATGATAAATTTAGCAATTGGATAAGAAATTTAAATCTTTTTACATTTATTATCACAAATTTAGAAAATATGGTTATATAAGGTAAAGTGTAATATAATAGTATAATATAGTAATAAAACAAACTATAAATTATAAATAAAATTTGATTTTAAAAAGGAGGTTTTATAGATATAGAATTATAATTTTAATAAAAAGGTAAAGTGAATTTTTTTTATTAGGAGGAGTTATGTTTAGAAAATATAAAGGAGAATTAGGATTAGGTTTAACTGCTTTTATATGGGGGAGCGGATTTATAGGAGTATCAATATCTTTAAGTGGAGGTCTAACACCATTACAGATATTGACAATTAGATTTTTTATAGGTGCAATTTTACTTGGAGTTATATTTTTCAAAGAAATTAAGAATAATATAACTAAAGAATCAGTAATAGCTGGAAGTATGATAGGAGTGTTTTTATTTATAGCATTTGTATTTCAGACAATTGGAATATCTTATACGACAGCATCAAAAAATGCATTTTTGACAGCTATAAATGTAGTTATAGTACCATTTATAGGATTTATACTTTATAAAAGACCACTTGATAAATATGGAATAATAAGTAGTATTATAGCTATTTTAGGAATAGGGATATTGTCTTTAGATGTTGATTTTACTATAAATTTTGGTGACTTTTTAACAATAATATGTGCATTTGGATTTGCATTTCATATATTTTTTACAGGAGAATTTGTAAAAAAACACAATCCAATAGTGCTTACAGTAGTGCAATTTAGTGTGGCTACAGTTTTATCACTAATTGTTCAAATCTTATTCAATGAAATAAAAATAGAAGCACAGATGTCATCTATAATGGGAGTACTTTATTTAGGTGTATTTTCCACAACTGTGGCATTTTTACTCCAAACAGTTTGCCAAAAAGACGTCAGCGAAACAAAATCAGCTATAATACTATCGCTTGAATCAGTATTTGGGACTATTTTATCAGTAATAATTTTACATGAAGTTTTAACAATTAGAATGGTAATAGGATGTTTAGTAATATTTAGTGCAATTATAATTTCAGAAACAAAGTTATCTTTTTTAAAAAGAGATATTAAAAATAAACAAAAAGCAGAATCTATAAAGTAAGACAATGAAAGGAGAATGTGGAGAGATTTATTTTATCTCTCTACAGATAATTTTATGGAAAATTATATGACAGAGGGAAATGCAGCAAAATCAATTGCATATTTTTCAATACCGCTAGTTTTAAGCAGTGTATTTCAACAGCTTTACAATCTAGTAGATTCAATAATCGTCGGAAATTATGTTGGTGAAGATGCATTAGCAGCAGTAGGAGCATCTTATTCGATAACTATGGTTTTTATTTCAATTGCAATCGGAAGTGGGATAGGATGTGCTGTTGTGATATCTCAGTATTATGGAGCAAAAATGATTCATAAAATGAAAACTTCGATATACACTTCGATAATTGCAATAGCAATTTTGAGTGTTTTTCTAGCTTGTATAGGTTGGATAATGTCGGATTTTTTATTACAAATTATGAAAACACCAGATAATATATTTTATGATGCACTTAGCTATTTAAAAATATATTTTTTAGGACTTACTTTTATGTTTTTATACAACATAATAACTTCGATTTTTAATGCACTTGGTGAGTCAAAAATACCTCTGTATTTTCTTATATTCTCGAGTTTTTTAAATATACTTTTAGATTTAATATTTGTAGTAAAATTACAATATGGAGTAGTCGGTGTAGCAATTGCGACATTAATAGCCCAAGGTATATCTGCTTTTTTATCTATAACTTATTTGTTGTTTAATTTGAAAAAGTTTAAAACTGAAGACGAAGTAGCAATTGATTTAGGATTAAACAACAAAAGTGCCAAGGTAAAAACTAATAAAAAAGAAAATATAAACAAAAGAAAAAACAGCAAAGATATAAAACTCTTTGATTTTGCGATACTAAAAAATATGAATAAAATAGCTATTCCATCGATATTTCAACAGTCTTTTGTATATATAAGTATATTTTTAGTTCAAATAATAGTAAACACTTTTGGATCTTCAATAATAGCAGGTTATACAATAGCGACAAAAATAGATTCTATAACAATGATTCCACTTGCATCATTTGGAAATGCAGTTGGAACATTTACAGCTCAAAATATAGGTGCTAAAAAAATAGAAAGAGTAAAAGAAGGACTAAAAAGTAGCTTGATTATAATAACTTTGATGAGCTTAGCTATATTTGCAGTATTATTTATTTTTGGACAAAATATAATAGAATTGTTCTTAAATAAATCTCAAAGTGAGGATGCTATAGATTTTGCACTTAAATATCTTCGTATAGTATCAGGATTTTATATTGTAAAAGGATTTATGAATGCATATAGTGGAGTATTAAAAGGAGCGGGCGATATAGGTGTATTTGTATTGTCTACAATGCTTAACTTTTTAGTAAGATTAATAATAGTATATGTATTTGCAAACACTATAGGAGTATCTGTAATTTATTATGGAGTGCCTATAGGTTGGTTTGTAGGGCTTTTAATAGGTTATATAAGATATAAAAGTGAAAAATGGAAATTCAAATCTATTGTTAAATAAACATTTAAAAATGAAAGTATGATAATAATTATTATATGTATGTCATAATAGATAAAAAGTGACTGCTATATGAATTTAAATATTCTATAGCAGTTATTTTTATGTTTAAATACATTAAATTCCATAATTACCAACAATATCATTGAAAAATATAATATAATTTAATAAATGATACATTCAAATTTAGTAGAATAATACATAATTATCATTTATTGTAAAGGAGAGTTCGAAATGAAAAAAACAGAACTTTATATAAAATCTACTAACGATGTAAACAATCTACATACTATTGTGTGGGAGCCAGAGAGTGAGATAAAAGCGATTGTGCAAATTTCCCACGGAATGATAGAGTATATTGATAGATACGATAGATTTGCGAAGTTTTTAAATTCAAAAGGAATATTAGTAGTTGGAAATGACCACCTTGGTCATGGTCTTACTGCAAGAGACGATGAAGAGTTAGGATATTTTCCTACAGATAAAAAAAGTGCTACAGTAGTAGAAGATTTATACAAAATTACTCAAGAGATAAAATCTAGATATGGTGATGAGGTACCTTATTTTGTATTAGGCCATTCAATGGGTTCTTTTATGATTAGAAGATATATTATGACTTATGGAGATAAGATCGATGGTTGTGTAATTGTAGGGACAGGCAGCCAACCCAATATAGTATTAAAAGGTGGACAAAGTGTATTAAAATTTTTAAAAGCTTTTAAAGGAGATAAACACAGAAGTAAATTTGTCGAAAAGATGGCATTTGGAACTTATAATAAAAAGTTTAAACCTATAGATACATCATGTGATTGGATAAGTAGAGATAAAGATATAGTAAATAAATATGTAAATGATAAATACTGTACATTCTTATTTACGTTAAATGGATATGAAACATTATTTGATGCATTAGAATTTATACAAAATACAAAAAATGTTGAAAAAATACCAAAAGAATTGCCACTATTATTTGTATCTGGAGATATGGATCCAGTTGGAAATTATGGTAAAGGTGTAAAACAAATATATGAAAATTATAAATTATGCGGAATAAAAGATATAGATATTAAACTATATAAAGATGGAAGACATGAAATACTTAACGAATTAGAATATGAAAAAGTCTACAATGATATTTATAATTGGATAGCAGGACGTATTAAAATCACTCAAAAATCATTTTAATATAAATTAAATACTGTTTTGAGTTATACATAAATATATAAAGTAGTATCAGGAGGATAAAATGGGGATTTATTTAGATAATGCAGCAACTTCATTTCCAAAACCAAAAGAAGTTGCAACTGCAGTTTATGATTTTATGGTCAACAATGGGACTTCTTCAGGGAGGGGTTCTTATAAAAAAGCAATGCAATCAGATTACATAGTTTATGAATGTCGAAAACTAATAGGCAAGCTTTTTAACTTCGATAATCCTAAAAAAGTTATATTCACAAGTAATGTAACAGATTCACTGAATATAGCTATGAGAGGAATTTTAAAAGAAAATGACCATGTAATAACTAGTAGCTTGGAACATAATGCAGTTTGGAGATGTTTAAAGACTTTAGAAAGAGATATAAACATAAAAATAGATACAGTTGAGTGTAGCAAAGATGGAATTACAAACCCACAAGATATTAAAAAATACATAAAGAAAGATACTGCATTAATAGTATTTACACAAGCGTCAAACGTACTTGGCACAATTCAACCGATAAGAGAAATAGGAGCTATTGCAAGAGAGCATAATATACCATTTTTAGTAGATAGTGCTCAAAGTGCAGGTGCTATGAAGATTGATGTAAAAGAAGATAATATAGATATACTTGCATTTACAGGACATAAAAGTCTTCTTGGTCCAATGGGGACAGGTGGACTTATAATAAATACCAATATAGATATAAAACCACTAAAAGCTGGGGGAACAGGTGGAGATTCTGCATATGAATATCAACCTGATTATTATCCGAATCACTTAGAAACTGGGACTTCAAATGTAAGTGGAATAGCGGGACTTAGAGAGGCTATAAAATTTTTAAATAAAGAAGGTATAGAAAATATACATAATAAAGAAAAAGAACTTACAAAATATGCATTAGAAAAATTAGAAACTGTAAAAGATATAGAAATTTATGGGCCAAAAGATTGTGAAAAAATGTTGAGCGTAATAAGTTTTAATATAAAAGATAAAAGACCAGAAGATGTAGGTAGTATTCTAGATCAAAAATACGATATTATGCTTAGAGCAGGTCTTCACTGCGCGCCAACTGCACATAGTGTGATTGGAACAAAAGAGAGAGGCACACTTAGAATAGGACTTGGATATTTTAATGAAAAAGAAGATATAGACAAATTAGTAGAAGCTTTAAACAATTTATAAATACAAATCATAGGGGGATAACAATGTTTTTAGAAGAAATAAATTTAAATTTTATACAGCCATGTACAACAGATTCAAAGAGAATAAGGATAATAGCTACTCCATCAAGAGATGTATCTGAGCTTTTCCCTTATTTAAATACTTATTTAAAAACTGCTATATATAACAAAAAAGGACAAACTCTAACTTATAACTATGGACCAAAAATAATCGTAATAACAAAAGATGATATAAAAGTATCTAAATTGTTAAATGAAACTGATGCTTTTGAGACATTAGATTATATAAAAGACTTTATAAACGATTGTTATGATAAAAAAGACAGCATAAAACCAAGTGATGAAAAGCGTAACTTGCCAAGTCCATTTGATGTATATGAAATATTACCTAGATTAAATTGTGGTAAATGTGGTGAATCAACTTGTATGGCATTTGCTGCAAAATTAGTGCAAGGAAAGTATAAACCCAATATGTGTTCTCAAGTCAGAGCAGAAGGTCATGAAAGTATGAGAGAAGAGCTTGAAAATATATATCTAACTCTAGGTTATGAACTTTGATAAAGTAAAAAAAAACAATATATTGAAAATTTTACTAAATGAGAGTAGAATAATAATTGTAGAAAGAAAAGGTTTATTGCTATTATATGTAAAGTAAATTAAAAATATTTAAAAAAATGTTTGGATATGGAAAAATAAGGTATATATATTAGAAGATAAACTTAATACAAAATATTAGGAGGAATTAATTATGAAAAAATGGGTATGTCAAGTATGTGGTTATATATATGAAGGAGAAAATCCACCAGAAGAATGTCCAGTATGTCATGTTGGAGCTGAAAAATTCGAAGAATTAAAAGGTGAAATGGTTTGGGCTGATGAACACAGAATAGGTGTTGCTAAAGGTGTAGACGAACAAGTTGTAGAAGACTTAAGAGCTAACTTTACTGGAGAATGTACAGAAGTAGGTATGTACTTAGCTATGAGTAGACAAGCTGATAGAGAAGGATACCCAGAAGTAGCAGAAGCTTACAAAAGAATAGCTTTTGAAGAAGCTGAACATGCTGCAAAATTTGCTGAATTATTAGGTGAATGTGTAGTAGCTGATACAAAAGAAAACTTAAAAGTAAGAGTTGACGCTGAATATGGTGCAACTGAAGGAAAATTAAAATTAGCTAAAAGAGCTAAAGAATTAGGACTAGATGCTATACATGATACAGTTCATGAAATGTGTAAAGACGAAGCTAGACACGGTAAAGCATTCTTAGGATTATTAGAAAGATATTTCGGATAAAATAGCATTACTATAGATAAAAGGTGTTGTAAAAATATATTTTGCAACATCTTTTTTTGTGCATATAAAATTAAGATATATAAATTTTATTGCTATATACAATATATGGTATAATTGAAAAGAGAACTATATTTACTTTTTAAAGTTATAAGGAGGAACGATATGAGTTTAACCATAAGAAAAATAGAAAAAGATGATTACAATGAAGTTGAGGTTTTGACAAGAGAAGCATTTTGGAATATATATAGACCGGGGTGTAGCGAACATCTAGTATTACATAATTTACATAAAAATAATAAATCAATAGAAGATTTAGAATTGGTTGTTGAATGTGAAGGAAAAATTGTAGGACATATAATTTATTCAAAGGGAAATATAGATAAGTCAAAAGACGAAACTTTTATAACATTTGGGCCTGTAAGTGTACATCCAAAATTCCAAAGAAAAGAAATAGGAAGCAAACTTATCAGAATATCTATGCAAAAGGCAGTGAGATTAGGATATAGTGCTGTTTTTATAACTGGAGATGAAAATTACTATAAAAGATTTGGGTTTGAAAGTGCATCAAAATACGGAATCCATCTTGAGGGAGTGCCAGTAGAAGACGAAGCCCCATTTTTTATGGTTAAAACTTTAAAAGAAGATGCGCTTAAAGATATAGAAGGAAATTTTATATTTGATGAATGCTATAATGTAAATGATGAAGATGTCGATGAATTTGATAAAAATTTTGAGTTTAAAAATAAAGAAGTAAGAGAAGGACAGTTAAAATAGATAAGTAAAAAAGTTTTTTAAAAAAATTTGAAAAATATGTTTAAGGTATCATATACGTGGTATATATAAATTATAAAATTTAACATTTTAAAAAAATTAATAAATTTCTTAAAAAAATATTAAAAAAACTGTTTAGACTCGAAAAATTCGGGTATAAATTAAAGTATAATAAGAAAAATATTAAAAAAATAAAATGTTTGAAATAAATTCTCTTGGGTATAAACTTAGGAGATAAATAAATAAGAAATGTATAATATTAGGAGGAACTTAATTATGAAAAAATGGGTATGCCAAGTATGTGGATATATATATGAAGGAGAAAACGCACCAGCTGAATGTCCAGTATGTCACGTTGGAGCTGAAAAATTCGAAGAATTAAAAGGTGAAATGGTTTGGGCTGACGAACACAGAATAGGTGTAGCTCAAGGTGTAGATGAGCAAGTTGTTGAAGAATTAAGAGCTAACTTCGTTGGAGAATGTACAGAAGTAGGTATGTACTTAGCAATGAGTAGACAAGCTGATAGAGAAGGGTATCCAGAAGTAGCAGAAGCTTACAAAAGAATAGCTTTCGAAGAAGCTGAACATGCTGCAAAATTCGCTGAATTATTAGGAGAAGTTGTTACTGCTGACACTAAAGAAAACTTAAGATTAAGAGTTGATGCTGAATACGGAGCAACTGATGGAAAATTAAAATTAGCTAAAAGAGCTAAAGAATTAGGATTAGATGCTATACATGATACAGTTCATGAAATGTGTAAAGATGAAGCTAGACACGGTAAAGCATTCTTAGGATTATTAGAAAGATATTTCGGATAAGATAAAAATTTATTAAAATATGAATATATAGAAAAAGACCTTACATATGTAAGGTCTTTTTCAGTGCATAAAATTAATAAAGATCGTCTTCTTCTAATTCGATTAGACCTTTAGAATCTAAAAATTCTTGTTGTAATTCTAAAACCATTTCGATTTGCTCTTCAGTTAAATCATCAGCACATCTATCATATATAAATTCAACCATTTCTTCTATTGAAACTTCTGTCATCATTATCTATCCCTCCTTTATTTTTGTTGCGAATAATATGATACAGGAAAATGAAGGATAAATCTTGTGGAAATATATTGAAATTAAAAAGCACACCGAAATAATAGTGTGCTTTATGTACTTAATATCAAGTATATAGTTAAAAATTATTTATTATTTATCTAAATTTTTACCAGTAAAAGCAAGTGGTAAAAGTTCACCTAATGTATGTTCTAAATAATCATCAGTATCTTTTGCTATTATAACTTTGAAAGTATCTAAATCGCAAAACTCAGCCATAACTTGTCTACATACTGCACAAGGTGCACAGTAGTCGCCTTCTCCTTGTTTGATACCTGCTTTATTTCCTACTATTGCTATAGCTACAAACTCTTTATTACCTTCTGATATTGCTTTGAAAATTGCAGTTCTCTCAGCACAGTTTGTTGGTGTATATGCTGCATTTTCTATATTACATCCTTGGTATATTGTCCCATCAGCTGCAAGAAGAGCTGCTCCAACGTTAAAATTTGAGTATGGTGCATATGAAAATGTTTGAGCCTCAAATGCTTTTTCTATTAATAATTTTTTATCTATCATTGTTTTCCTCCTAGTTTTGGTTATTAAAATTTGGTTTATTGGGATTCGGAGACATAATTAAATCCATTAACTTATCCATATTTTTGACTTTTATAAAACCTTTGTTATATTCTATAAGATCTTCATTTACTAATTCTTTAATAATTCGATTTACACTCCTAATATTAGAGCCAACGCCTTCAACTAAAATATCTTTGTGGACAGTATCTAAATTATGTTCATCTAGAAAATTCCATAAAAAGAATATAAGTCTAGATTTTAATGGGTAAGTCACATTAGCCCTGCTATTGATAGAAGTATAATACATTTTTTCAGAAATCTGAATGCTTATATATAAAGAAAATTCTCTATCTATTTCAATCCATTTTAAGAATAAGTCTTTTGGTATTTTGATAGCATTACAAGATTCAATCGCCTCTACATAATTTAAAATCGGTTTATCTATAAAAGCTTCAAGCTCACCAAATATCTCATATTCACAATAGATTCTTTCTAAGTATTTTACCCCAGTGGGAGTAAGCGAATATACTTTAACTTTTCCTTTTATTATAATATATACAAAATCAGATTTTTCATTTTGTACTAGTATCTTATCAAAGGTGTTGAATTTTTCAAATGAAAAATTATTTTTTATAAAATCTGGACAAGTATCTAAATAGTAAGATAGTTCATTCATTTTAAATCTCCTTGTCAATGTTTTGAATAAAGTATAATGATTATATCACAATAAAAAAAAGAATCAAGAATTTTGATTTAATTTAAGGACAAATGTCCGAAATAATTATGATATTCAGTATGAATAAATAAAAATTTTAAAAATACATGTTTAGAGTGCACTCCAAGGGGTATATATTAAATATAATAAATTTGATAAAAATATATAGACAAAATTTTCTAAAAAAATAAAAAATATGTTTTGAGTTTGAAAGTTTGGGTATATATAAAATGCTAATAACAAAACAATTAAGATAAAAATAATAAAAAGTATAAAAAATATTAGGAGGAATCGTTATGAAAAAGTGGGTATGCCAAGTTTGTGGATATATATATGAAGGAGATACTGCACCAGAAGAATGTCCAGTATGTCATGTTGGGGCTGAAAAATTCGAAGAATTAAAAGGTGAAATGACTTGGGCTGATGAACACAGAATAGGTGTTGCTAAAGGTGTAGATGAAGAAGTTGTAGAAGAATTAAGAGCTAACTTTACTGGTGAATGTACAGAAGTAGGTATGTACTTAGCTATGAGCAGACAAGCTGATAGAGAGGGGTATCCTGAAATAGCTGAAGCTTATAAAAGAATAGCTTTTGAAGAAGCTGAACATGCTGCAAAATTCGCTGAACTTCTTGGTGAATGTGTAGTAGCTGATACAAAAGAAAACTTAAGAGTAAGAGTTGACGCTGAATATGGAGCAACTGATGGAAAATTAAAATTAGCTAAAAAAGCTAAAGAATTAGGATTAGATGCTATACATGACACAGTTCATGAAATGTGTAAAGATGAAGCTAGACACGGTAAAGCATTCTTAGGTTTATTACAAAGATATTTTGGATAATAAGATAATTGATTTAAAGATAAATAGAGATTGATATATATAAAGACCTTGCTAATTTGCAAGGTCTTTTTTGATGTAAAAATATATTACTAAAAAATATTGCCAAATATAACAAAATAGATTACTATATTGATATATGGTTAATTACTTAAGTAACTAACCATATAAGGAGGTGACGCTTTGAAGTTAGAACTTAATGATCACGAGCCGATATTTATCCAAATTTCAAAAGCTATAGAAGACGAGATTTTATGTGACTCAATAAAAGAAGGAATGCAAGTTCCATCTACTACAGAGTTATCAAAATTCTATAAAATCAATCCAGCTACAGTTTTGAAAGGTGTAAATATTTTGGTCGATAAGGAGATTTTGTTTAAAAAGAGAGGAATAGGGATGTTTGTATCTAAAGGTGCGAAAGAGATAATTAAAAATGGAAGAAAAGAGAATTTTAAAGAAGTTTATTTAAAAGATTTGATTTCAGAAGCTAAAAAGCTTGGGATTACAAAAGAAGAACTTTTAGATATGATAAATGATTTTAAGGAGGAGTAATATGGATTTGGCAATAGAGATAAAGGACTTAAACCATAGCTTTGGGAAGAAAATAATCTGTAATAATATGAATATAAATTTTGAATACGGCAAGATTTATGGACTTTTAGGGAGAAATGGGACAGGAAAAAGTACACTAATTAACTTAATCGGCAACCAGCTTGTATGTAAAGATGGCGAAATCAAGATATTTGGAAAAACTGTTAAAGAAGACATTTCAGTTTTGGAGTATATATGTATTGTAAGAGAAAAGGAGTTTTTCTTGAAAGATTATAAGGTTAAGAGTATTTTTAATATGCATTCTAAATTTTATAAAAACTATGATTACAATCTACAAAAGAAATTAAGTAGACTGTTTGAAATAAATGAAGAACTTTCATATAAAAGTTTGTCGAGAGGACAAAAGACATTGCTTTCAAATATAATCGGAATTTGTTCAAACTGTTCTATCACAATATTCGATGAACCAACAGTAGGGCTAGATGCTGTAAACAGAAATTATTTTTACGATGCACTTATCGAAAGTTATAGTGAAAACCCAAGAACGATAATAATCGCTACTCACTTAATTGAAGAAGTTGAAAATTTATTAGAAGATGTCGTAATAATAAAAGACGGTAATGTAAAAATCACTGATAGTTTAGAAGATATACGAAAAAAGGCGTATTATATAAGCGGAAATAAAGAAAATCTAAACTCTATATTTGAGCTTGAAAATCAAACTCCGATAAAACGTTTTGGAGATAATTATACATACTGGTATTATGGTGATTTAAATCAAAATATCAAAGATAAGATGGATAAACTTAATATATCTTATGAAAATATATCGCTTAATGAGTTGTTTTTAAGCATGAATAGAAAGGATGTGGCTTTATATGAATAAAAATCCATTTTATGAATTTTTCAAGGGGTATATTCCGAAACTTATAATGATAATATTTATATTGATTTGTGTAAATAATATAATACCATTTGTTTGTGATATGAGAGATTATTTTTGGAATAATAGAGAAGGTCTAATTTTTATAAATAGAACGTCTGATATATGTTATATGGGAGTATTTCTTTTAACTTTAATCTTTACAAATAACTTTTTACCACAGATGTTAAATATAAGAGGGGATAGAGATGCATGTATAAAATCATTTTTCAAGATGATGATAATTGTAATAATAATAGCTGTAGTATCTGGAGTGGTAGTTGAATTTTCTTTAGATTATATATGTAAATTATATAATGTTAAAGCAGAGTTTTATACTAGAACAAGCGCAGTTGAGTGGCTTGGAGAAGGCATGGACAATATATTTATAATTTTAGGAATTAGATTTATAAGCAGTTTATTTGTTATGTCTATAGCTTATATTTGTGGTTCTATGTTTTATAGATTAAAAATGAAATACAATATTTTAGTTTTTATATTAATTCCGGGTATATTATTTGGAGTTATATTTAATATTTTATTTAGTAATAGATATATTGGAGATAAACTTGGAACAATAATGTGGAGTATAACTTGTTTTGTTGAAAAGCCAATTATAACTATTATTTTAGAAATTTTATTTACAGTATTGTTTATAATAATCGGAAATAAATTCTTAAAAAATGCCCCAATTGCAGAATATGCTCATGACTTAATATAGAGTATTTTAGACTTCCTGAATAAATTTAAGATTTGGATTAATTTTACCACATAAATTCTTACTATAGGTTGAAAACTTGCTAAAAAATCTACTATAGTTTATAATTAAGTTTTTATAATATATATACAAAATTTATACAGTGCCGCTAAGTATAAACTTCGTATATGTATTTCACTAAAATAGTTTTACTATATAGCAAGACTATTTTAATAAATAAAAACAGGAGTTATGCAAAATGAATTTTTTAAAATATTTTTTTAGAAACACATCAGAATATTTTAATTTTAAGATATTTGGGTGGCAGCATATAACTATATTATTTATAGGTATTTTGGGTATAATATCTATAATAAAGAGAATTGCTGTAAATAGGAAATTCGAGAGAATTGTAGGCATAGTTTTATTATCACAACAAACTATCCTATATACATGGTATTTACTATCTGGATACAACTTATTAATTGAAGGTCTGCCATTATATCATTGCAGGATTGCGATAATATTGATGGGTATTGGATTATTATTTAATAAAAGTATCTGTAGAAAATTAGGCTCTATGTGGGGACTAATAGGTGCAATATTTGCATTGATATATCCATCAGGATTAGATCCATTTGTATTTCCTCATATAACACAATTTTCTTTCTTTATAGGACATCTATTCCTTCTTTGGGGTGCTGTTTATTGCATATTTATAGAATGTATCAAAATAGATAAAAAAGACTTTAAAACAGTTATATATTTCACTAATATATACCATATAGTAGTGTTTATATTGAATCATATGATAGGTTCTAATTATGGATTTATGAGAGTATCTCCTATTGGTATAGGTAATAATTTGCATCCAGTAGTATATGGTATTGTTGTTATGGTGATATTTAATTTATTAATGATTCTTATGAATGCATTTATAAATAGACAAAAAAAGAGTAGTGAAATAGTAGAATGTTTAATTTAATTAAACTTTAGTGAAAATATTTAATTAATAAATAATTTTGGAAAATAAAGAAATCTTTATTTGAAAAACCCTTAAAGATCTGGATTTCTTTGGAACAAATATACGGAAATTATATTATCCACAATCTATAAATGAATATAATTTACTATGTGTTATAAAAAACTAGCTAAACTTGTTATAAATTTAGCTAGTTTTATTTTTTAAACATCTATCTCAATATGTTTTATATAAAAATTTATAAATTAATCATTAAGTGCATTTCTAAGGCACTCTGCGTATTTATATAATATCTCTGAACGCTTTGTTCTAGGACTTTTTAAACTTTTATTTGCAAAGAAAAGTGCTCTTTGGGCACGTGTTATCTCAAGTTGACAACCTGCTTTTGTAAGCCCCCTGTTTACGATATTGTTAGTAGTTTTTCCATCTATTCCAGCTCTAGGAATTCCAACTTTAAAACCTGCTTTTTCTAATTCATTTTTTACTTTTTCATTTAATTTTTCATCAAGTCCACCGATATAAGTTATCGGTTCATCACCTTTAGCACCATGGATAGATATAACTTTTTGAGCATTTTTAACTAATTTGTCGGCCTTTGGTTCATCAAAGTTGCTGCTAGTTATATGAAGAACTGAGTTGTTTTTTTCCTTTAATCCTTCAAATTTGTATAAGTTAAACTCATTTCTAGCTAATTCTTCAGCAAGCTCCGAAGTTCCAGGTTCGATATTTCCACCATGAATAGCTATGCAAGTTATTTCTGATTTTCTATCTTTTGCAATAATTTTATACGAGTTTTGAAAAAATCTACCTTCGTGCTTTCGTAAATCATCAAAGTTTCTATATGTATCTGCCATTTGTTTTATTTTCCTTTCTTATTCATATTATTAATATTTTAACACTAAAATAAACTTTATAAAAAATAATTACGGGAAAATTAAATATAAATAAAAAAACCTCACACAAAATGCGAGGCTTTCTTGTCTAGAATACTGGTACTATAACACCTTTGTAATTTTCTTCTAAGAATTTTTTAGATTTTTCACTAGTTAAAACTTTTTTAAGAACTTGGATTTTTTCGCTGTCAACGTCATCAGTTCTGCTTACTAGTATATTTGTATAAGTTCCATCTATTTTTGGGCAGTAGATGCTGTCTTTGTTTGCATCTAAGTTTGCTGCTACTGCATAGTTACCGTTTATAAATGCGCAAGTTACGTCGTTTAATAATGATGGAAGTTGTGCTGCATTTGCCTCTATAAACTCTATTTTCTTAGGATTTTCAACTATATCTTTAACTCCTGGATTATCAACGCCATCTTTTAATTTGATTAATTTTAATTCATCTTGTAGATATTTAAGTGCTCTTGAACCATTTGTTGGATCATCTGGTAATGCGAATTTGTCGCCTGCTTTTAAATCATCAATAGATTTTATTTTATAAGAATATACATATAAAGGTGATTCATATAAACCAACTACTGGTGATAATTTATAACCTTTTTCAGATATTGCTTTGTCTAGATAAGGTTTATGTTGGAATAAGTTTGCATCAATTTCGCCATTGTCTAATGCTTCGTTTGGAAGATTGTAGTCATCAAATATTGTTATTTCAAGGTCATAACCTTCTTTTTTAATATCATCTTTTAAATATTCAAATAAATCCCCACCTGGAACTTGAGTTGCTCCAACTTTTATTACTTTGTCTTCTGCGTCTGATTTAGAGCAACCTACTGTAAATGATAATACCGCTAATAAACATAATAAAATAGATAAAATTTTTCTTGATTTCTTCATAATAAGAAATACCCCCTTGTGTTGTAATTTTTAAATAAGCCCATCTTTCTTATATAAAGAACTTTAAAACTAAAAAAGGTCTGAGTATAAACTACTCAGACCGAACTATCAGTTTATACTTATCTTTCAGCATAATGCTGCAGGATTTAGCACCATATATGGATATATTGGTTGCTGGGTTTCACAGGGCCAGTCCCTCCACCGCTCTTGATAAGACTTATTTAATTTATGTTATGAAGTATATTACAAATATTTTGAAAAGTCAACAAGTGATTTGAAAAAATTTGAAAAAAAGTAATAAATAGTTAATAATTATAGAGTAAAATAAAATAAGGAGAAAACTTTAAGGAGGAATTTATGAGTATAGTATATAATTACATGTTGTATTTTTTTATATACTCATTTTTAGGCTGGGTTTGTGAGAGTATATACTGTTCTTGCCTACAGAAAAAGGTGATAAATCGAGGATTTCTGAATGGACCAGTATGCCCAGTTTATGGGGTAGGAGCACTTATTATAATTACAGGGTTGTGGTCTTATAGAGACAGCATGATAGCAGTATTTGTAATGGGAATTATTTTAACATCTTTACTTGAATATGTGACAGCTACTATTTTGGAAAAATTGTTCCATGCAAAATGGTGGGATTATTCAAAACATAAATTTAATATAAACGGAAAAGTTTGCTTATTAAATTCAACAATGTTTGGATTTATGAGCTTATTTGTTATCGAAATTTTACATCCGTTTGTAATAGATGTATTGTCAAATATGAATAGCTTGGTTTTATTTGTGTTTTTAATACTTGCGATGATGTCTATGATAGGGGACTTAGTTGTGACTGCAAAGGCGCTAAATTCTTTAACAGTAAGGGTAGATTCCTTGACATCAATTGTAGACGATATGAAAAAAATTCATGCAAAATTCAAGTTATATGAAGATGAAGAATTTACACGCAAGTTGAAGATAAGCCCAGAAGAAGTGGCACAAAAACTGAAATCAATGTCAGAAAAATATGGTGATTTGAGAGTGCAAGAAAAAATCGACGAAATACAAGAGAAGTTTAAACATATAAAACGAAAAACATTTGTTCACAGAAGACTTTTAAATGCCTTCCCAAATATGAGATCTGCAGGTTCTCAAAGAAGAGATATGCATTTCCAATATATTAAGAAAATATTAAAAGAAAAAAGATAAAGGGAAGAGAGCACAGGGCATAGGAACTGTGCTCTCTTTTTGGATAATTATTTAAATAAGTATAAATTTTATAAATTATTTATAAGACAAGTATAGAATTTACATGCATCTTTTATTTTATCTATATCGCAATGTTCATCGGTCATATGAGCCAATTTGTATTCGCCAGGGCCAAAACCTATTGTTGGAACGCCCATAGAAACTGGTGTTATGGCGTTTGTACCAAAATCCCAGAAGTCGTACTTGTCTGGTTTTTTATCAAATGATTCTTCATAAGATTTATTGCATGCTAGTGTTAGTGGGTGATCTTCTTCTATTTTCCAAGGGTCGTGAAGTGGTTCATATACTAATTTTGCACCTTTCCAGCTTGTATGTCTAAGTGTTCCAATTTCCCAAGTTGCTCTTTTGCCTTTTATTATTTCATCCATTTCAGCTTTCATATCATCTAAAGTTTCGCCAAGAATTAATCTTCGGTCTATATATATGCTACATTCGCTTGGAACAGCGTTTAAAGATGCGCTAACACAGTTTATATCTGATAATACCATTGTTCCGTGTGGATTTCCTTTTTCAAAAAGCTCTTTATTTTTTGCCTCAATTCTTTGTATTATCTCAGCCATTTCATATACGGCATTTATTCCTTTTTCGGGAGCAGAACCATGTGCTGAAACACCGTGAGTAGTTATTTTAATTTGGGCTTTTCCTTTGTGGCCAAGTGTGATTATATTGTCAGATGGTTCACAAATAATTACATAATCAGGTTTTAGATTGTATTCTTCAAAGAACATTTTTATATTTACACCATCGCAAAATTCTTCACAAACAGAGCCTGTAACATATATAGTTTTGCCATCTAATAAACCACATTCTTTTGCAATTGCAGCAGCATATACTGATGATGCTAGTCCACCTTTCATATCGACAGAACCTCTTCCATAAAGTTTATTGTCGACTATTTTTCCTTCAAAAGGAGGATAAGACCATTCATCTGGATTTGGAACTTTGACAGTATCCATATGAGAGTCAAACATTATTATTTTTTCACCATTTCCAACCTTGCCGACAATATTTCCTGTTGAATCGACAAATGCTTCATCATATCCAAGTTCGTTCATTTTATTTATAACTTTTTCTACCATATCGCCTTCTTCATCAGAGTAACTTCTTGTTTTTACTAATTCTTGAGTGAATTTTATTAAATCATCACTGTATTTCTTGCAAACTTTAAAAACTTTATTTTCCATAATATTACCTCCAAATATTTTAATTTTAGAATTTATAAATATTTAAAATAAGTTGTATATAATGTGTTGATTTAACTATGGTGATTGAAATTAATTGTTAGATTTTGTATTGATTATTTATATCTTTCTTAATATAATTATATTTAAGAAAGATATGGAAAATATATCTAGATATTGGGGATTTATATAACTGCATTGTGATAGGGGGTATAAAAATGCAAATATACAATATAAAAGTTGATAAAAATAAAAAAGAAACTACGAATCATGGCGTTTATGAATTTCCAATTCAAATTTATGAAACTTTTTTAGAAAAAAATGTGCTAGGCTTTGTGAATTGGCATTGGCATGAGGAAGTACAGTTTTGCCTTATTACAAATGGAAAGGTAGATTTTTATGTATCTGAAAAGAAATATAGTTTAGATAAAGGTCAAGGTATTTTTATAAATAGTGGTTATTTACATATGGCAAAACCACTTGAAAAAGAAAGCAATTCGTATATATGTATAGATTTTAATCCAAAATTTATAAGTTCATTTCAAGGCAGTATAATAAAACAAAAATATGTAGATCCATATATTCAAAGCAATCAAATTTCATCATTTGTACTAAATAATGATGTAAATTGGCAACATTCTATCTTAGATAAAATACAAGAATTACATAAATTATATTACGCAAAGAATGATTTATATGAATTTGATATATATATTACTTTGATTTCTATGTGGAGGGATATAATATCAAATATAAAAATAAATAAAGAGAAAAATGAGGTTGTAAAAAGCAGCGATGAAAGCAGATTAAAAGTGATTTTCTCTTATATACACGAAAATTATATGAATAAAATAAATTTAGAAGATATTGCAAATACAATTCATTTAAACAAAAGTGAGTGTTGCCATTTATTTAAACGAAATGTAAAATGTACGATTTTTGAATATATACAAGATTACAGAATAAACAAAAGTATAGATTTTCTAAAAAACACAAATATGTCGATTAGTGAAATAGCATATGAAAATGGATTTTGTACACCGAGTTACTATTGTGAGATATTTAAGAAAAAGACTAATGTGACACCTAAAGAATACAGGAATTTGAACAAAAAGGTATAATATTTATATAAGGAAATATATAAATATGGGGGGATTTATTATGAAAAAATTAGCTTTTTTACTTGTAATATGTTTAGCATTTTGTGGTGTTGGGTGTCAAAAAAATGAATTAAAACAGAGTGAAAATAATTATGATCAAAGTGAGGATAAATCTGAATTTGGAAGTATAAAAAATAAAAATAATTCAAATCAAAATACAGTAAAAGAAAAAGTGGATATTTCTTCAGTTGAAGAGATAATATCTTTAGTTCTATATGATATGTATCAAAATGAACAAAATTATGATGCAACTATAGATTATACAAACTTGCCACAACTAGCTTATAGCATATTAAATCATTATTCAACAGATGACTGTTTTATAATGCCATCTTTTGAAGATGGAGAGAGCTACGCAAGAGTATCTAGAGATGATGCAAATGAATATATAAAAGTGGCTACAACTAATTTTGCTGGTGATGTACTAGATAATGCTCGAGTTGATGGAGCATTTGACGATATCATGTATTATTCCAGTGATGATGATATGTATTATTTGATGATAGCAGATGGAGCGCCTTGGATTAGCATAGATGTTCTTGATGCATATGACAATAACGATGATACTTATACTGCAAAAGTAAATGCCTATTTTGAATCTAATGGAGGAGATCATGAGTTTATAGGAAAATATAAAGTTTATTTAATAGATAACGATAGTGGATCTAAGTTTAAGTATCGTATTTATGATATTAAAAAGTTATAATTTAAGGCTATGTTAGCCTTCTTCGTGATAAGTATATCATAAAAATAACCACACCTTAGATTTTTCAACACATTGAATTCTAAGATGTGGTTGATTTTATAATTTAATTTGGTATAAATTTTAAACAGTAATATATAATAAAAAGATATAAAATAGGGAGAAATATAAATGACAAAAGTTAGTATTAGGGCATGTGAAAGTTACGACTACGATGTATTTAGGAAGTCGTTTGAAAAAATGATGGAGGATATTGGGGGGCTTGGCAAGTTTGTTAAAGAGGGAAGCAAGGTAGTTATAAAGCCAAACTTAGTTATAAAAAAGAATCCTGAGGAAGGGGCGACGACACATCCTGTGCTTGTGAGGATTGTTTGTGAGGAATTATTAAAATTAAATTGTGAAGTTATGATAGCTGAAAGCCCTGGTGGACCGTACAATAAAAGCAATTTAAAAGGATTTTATAAAACTTGTGGGCTTATAGATGAATTAGAAGGTTTAGATGTAAAATTTAACTACGATACATCTGAAGTGCAGGTACATAATGATGATGCTGTATATTTAAAAACTATGGAAGTTATAAAACCTATAGCTGATGCAGATTTTGTGATAAATTTATGCAAATTAAAGACTCACAAAATGGCGAAATACACAGGAGGGGTTAAGAATTTATACGGTGTGATTCCGGGACTTAAAAAGGCGGAAATTCATTATAGATTTCAAAAGGAAGAATTATTTTGTGAGAATGTTCTTTTAGATATATGTGATTATGTAAAACCAACTTTGACTATTATGGATGGAGTAGAGGCTATGGAAGGTGAGGGTCCGACTGCTGGTGATGTAAGAAAAGTAGGTGTATTAATTGCATCAAGTAGTCCATATGCACTCGATATTGCGGGGTGCAAAATTATAAATTTAGATCCTATAAAAGTTGGAACTATAAGGGGTTCGATAAAACGAAATTTAATAAAAGATGATTTTTCTGATATAGAATTTGTAGGAGATAATATAGAAAAATTTATAGTAAAAGATTTTAAGATACCAGTTACAAGTTCGGATTTCAGGCTATTATCGTTGAAATTACCAAAAGTTTTAGGCGATATAGCAGATAAAGTAATAACGCCAAAACCAGTTGTTGATTATAAAAAATGTGTGAAATGCGGAAAATGTATGGTGGCATGTCCGGCAAAGGTAATAGAAATAGGTAAAAAAGGTGCGAAAATAAATCTGAAAAAATGTATAAGATGTTACTGTTGCCACGAATTGTGTCCGAAAAAAGCAATTTATATAAAACAAAATATATTTTTTAAACTTATCAAGTAGAAAAGTAAATATAAAATAATAAATTTTAATCTTGTTAACTAATAAGATAAAATATAAAATAGATATAACAATTAATAAGTTGCAAATTAAAATATAAAAATGGGAAGGAGTTATTAACAAAAATAAATATTTTATGCAGATTTCTTTGATTTATAGATTTTAAAGATTTATAAATTTTAAAATTGAACTTATTTATGTATAGAATATATTTTTTTTGTTAAAAATTGAGTTATGATTTTAATAAAAAATGGTAGATTAGTAGATCCACTTTCTAAAAGAGATGAAGTAGTTGATATTGTTATCGAAAAGGATAAGATAAAAGAAATAGGCAAAAACTTAAATCCAGACGGGTTTGAATACATTATAGATGCTACTGGATGCGTTGTAGCACCAGGGCTTATAGATATACATGTCCATTTTAGAGACCCAGGTTTTACATATAAAGAAGATATATTTAGTGGTGCAAAAGCTGCTGCAAAGGGTGGATTTACAACTGTTGTATGTATGGCAAATACAAAACCAGTAGTAGATAATGAAGAGACTTTAAAATACATATTAGATAAAGGTAAAGAAAGCGACATAAATGTACTTCAAGTTTCTACAGTTACAAAGGGACTTAAAGGAAAAGAACTAGTAGATTTTGATGAGATGTTTGAAGCTGGGGCTGTTGGATTTAGTGACGATGGTATTCCAATAAAACATACAAAACTTGTATATGAGGCGATGAAAAAAGCGAAAGAATTAAACGTACCTATAAGTTTACATGAAGAAAACCCAGTATTTATAAAAAAAGCTGGTGTAAATGATGGTAAAGTATCAAAAGAATTAGGACTAGAAGGTGGGGCTACATCTTTAGCTGAAAATATAATGGTTTCAAGAGATGTTATGATTGCATTAGAAACTGGTGCAAAGGTGAATATACAACATATAAGCTCAAAAGAAGCTGTTAAAACTGTAAAATTTGCAAAATCTTTAGGCGCAAATGTATATGCAGAAGCTAGCCCACATCACTTTACATTAAACCAAGAAGCGGTTTTAAAATATGGTTCGCTTGCAAAGATGAATCCACCGCTTAGAACTGAAGAAGATAGATTGGCTATAATTGAAGGATTAAAAGACGACACAATCGAGATAATAGCGACAGATCACGCTCCTCACTCAAAAGAAGAAAAAGAAAATGAATTTACTAAATGTCCAAGTGGTATAACAGGGCTTGAAACATCTTTAGGGCTTGGTATAACAACTTTAGTAAATGGCGGACATTTAGACTTAATGCACTTATTAGAAAAAATGACAATAAACCCAGCTAAACTTTACAATTTAGATAGAGGATATATAAAAGAAGGCAGCTTTGCAGATATAGTAATATTTAATCCAGATGAAAAATGGGAAGTAAAGGATTTTGAATCAAAAGCTACAAACACTCCATTTATAGGTGAAGTATTAGACGGAAAAATAAAATATACTATATGTGAAGGAAAAGTAGTATACGAGGGGTAATAATTTAACACAATTTGACAAAAATAAAACAAAAGTGTGCTATAATTTATATGGAATATGAAATATAGTTTTAGGGGGATTTAGATATGACTAGAGGGAAAAAATTTAATGTTTTTATGGAACATGTGACAATTGATTACCCAACACTTATGAAATACAGAAAAATATTAGATGATTACATAAAAAAACATGATTTATGGGATGTAAATACAAGGGAATGTTGGTTATTTGACTTAATAGATTTCAAATTACAAGGGAATGCAGGTCTTTGTTATAGAAGTATACGTATGCTAGAAAGTCATTGGGGATTTGATAGCGATAATGACGATATAGACTTTTATATAATAAGACATATGAGAGAACTTCAAAAGAAAATAATAGAAGAAGAAAAAGAAAAAGCACAAACTGAAGCTGAATAAGATTAAAGGGTTAAATAAAGATTAAGTTAATTTAAAATTAAATAGATATGCTATGAAAACTATTAGATATTATAAATAATGTCTAATAGTTTTTTTTATATAGGGAATTATATATATATTGAAATAATGAAATAAAGATCGTTTCTTGTGAGATGAAACTGGAGGACTTAATATGTATAAAAGGATTATAAGTGTAATTTTAATTTTTATAATTATGATTTGTTGCTTGGGAAATAATAAAGCAAATAATAATAAACAAGAAAAAATCTATAAAAATATATATATTGAAGATATAGATATGAGCAATATGACTAAAAAAGAATGTATTGATATTTTGAAAGAGGCGTATCCTCTAGAGGATATAAATTTAAAATATGAAGGTAAAACATGGATAATACATCCAAAAGATATCGACTTTAGATATAAAATAGAAGAAGCTACAGATATAGCGATGAAATATACAAAAACAAGCAAAAGATTAGAAAATATAAAACGAAAATCAAAACTTATATTAAATGAAAGACATCATATACACCTAGATGAAGAATACGACAAAGAAAAATTAAGTGCAATAATAGACTGTATATCAAATCAAATAGATAGAGAATATGTAAATGCGACACTAGCTATAGAAAAGGACGGCACATTTAAAAGATTGCCTTCAAAAGAAGGTAAAAAAGTTCAAAAAGATGAGTTACAAAAGGAGATATACGAGCTTATACAAAACAAAAATATTACGGACTTAAATATACCTGTGAAAACTACATTGCCAACTTTAAATAGTGATGATGTACAAAGTGTAAACTCTATATTAGGTCAGTTTTCAACTGCATTTAATAATCATACATCGCGAGGAAGCAATATACACACAGCTGGCGAAAGTTCAGGAGATATAATTTTAATGCCTCAGGAAATATACTCATATAACAAGGCAACAGGACCGAGGGTACTTAGCAAAGGATATAAATACGCACCTGTAATAATAGGTGGCAAATATAGAAATGGTGAAGGCGGAGGAGTGTGCCAAGTATCAACTACAATTTACAATGCAGCCTTGCTTGCAGGCCTTGAAATAGTAGAAGTACACAATCACACTTACATCTCACATTACGTTTCAGGTGGAAGAGACGCAACTGTAGCATATGGATATTACGATTTGAAATTCAAAAATCCATATTCACATCCAATTTATATAAAAAATATAGTTGGAGATGGAGCGATTACGACTAAAATATATGGATGTAAAGATGATATAAAAAGAATTTATGTTAGAACAGAATATGAATATAAAAAACAAAAAATAATAGTAAAAACATATAGAGTTTATTTAGATCAAAATAATCAAAAGATAAAAGAAGAATTGATATCCACAAATAAATACGACCAAAAGTAATTTGAAAATTGCTTTATAAAACAAAAATACAGGAGAATGTTAAAAAATTTGCAATAGAAAATTTAAATGAAGAAAAGCAAGGTCAAATGGAACAAAATAAGTCGATTTTATATATTTGACCTTGTTTTTTTATCTTTTTTTTCAAAAAACTATTTTTTTTAAAACTATATATATGCATGAAAACCTTGTCAAATTGTATCAAATGACAAAATATGTTAAAATATAACCATGATAAAGTAGTCATATTATAAAAAGTCAAAATTAAGTTTGGAGTGATTTTATGGAATATATTATGGGGAAAAAATTACTTGATATGCCAGTTAACATGAAAATTGTTAAAATGATATCAACTATAAATGAGTGTAAGGGGAAGCAAATCATTTATAAAAAACAACCAAAAAAAACTTTAGAAAAATTGACAGAAAAATCTACATTAGATTTTACACTTGACTCTTGTGAAAATACTGTTGATGGTAAAGAACATGCAAAAGATATTTTTTTTAATGTGACAAAACCAAAAACAAGGGAAGAAGTCAGCATAGTGGAATTTAGGGATATTTTAAAAACTGTAAACAATGCATATGAAGATATGAAAATAAGTTCACAAACAATACTTGAACTTCATGGATATTTACATCGTTTTTCTTTAGTTAGAGGGGGGAAATATAGGACTGAAGACAATAACTTTTTACAAACAGACTTTTTTAGAGAAGAGACTTTTAATGATCACGGGGTATTAATTAAGAAAAATTTTGAAGAAAGACTAGATAAATATATAGCGGATTTGTGTAAAAATTATAATAAATTGATTATAGAAGATGAGATAGACAATTTAGTGATTATAGCATCATTTATACTCGATTTTATACTTATATCACCTTTCCCAGAAAATAATATTAAAATGGCAAAACTTTTAACACTACTTTTGCTTAATAAAAATGGATATGAAGTTGGTAGATATATGAATCTAGGAAAGATTTATGATGAAAGATCACAAGTATATTTTAAGGGATTATTCACTAGAAAAAACGATACAGAAAAATTCTATTATGGCGTAAACAAGTGGCTAGAATATTTTATGAAATTTGTATTAGAAGCATATATTACTTTAGGTGAAGAACTTAATTTAAAAGAAACAAAAAAAGAAACAAAGACAAAGAGAATAGAAAAAATAATCAATTCTACTTTGGGCTATTTTACAAAAGAAGATATAAGAGAATTGTGCCCAGATATACCTGAACCTACAATAAATAGGGTTTTTAATAACCTTAGAAAAGATGGTAAAATTGAAGTTGTGGCAAGGGGCAGAAGTGCTAAGTGGAAGAGAGTATAATTTTGATTTAGGTATATATAATAAAATTAATATTTATAAATAGTAAAAAAATATTGCAAATTCAAAAAATTTGTATTATTATTTAAAGTATTAAAACTGAATGGTAAATAATACCATAAGGGTAAGGATATAAATTTGATTTAAATTACAAAAATAAGAAGATGGAGGAATGGAAGATGAATTTAATATACACACAATTTAATACAATAACAATAGAACAATTAAATCATCATCACCATCATAGATCTTAGGGATTGTAATTATGAAATTTATTCATAGATGCAAGCCCTATTTGTGTTAGCTAAAGGCTTGAGTCTATGGTGGGATAGAAATTACTAAACCATGTAGGTAAAAGCCTGCATGGTTTTTTTAATACTATATAGTTTTAGAGCATATAAAATATTATTTAAAAATTAGATATAAGTTTAATATAAGACAGAAAGGTATGAGTGAGTATAATGAAATTTTTAAGAATTCAAGACGAATTAAATTTTGCGAAAAAAAGATATGAGCTTACAAAGAAAATTGAGACATCTTTTGTGGATGCTGGATTTATTCAAATTAAACCCGAAATATTTGAAGAATACGATGAAATTACAGCAATAGATAAAAATATTTCAACAAAGTCTATGGTGAAAGTAGTCAGCAATAAGGTAATGGTTTTGAGACCAGATATAACAATAAGCCTTATGAAAAGTTTGATTCCTAGATGGGAAGATGATTTAAATTTAAAATTATTTTATCATTCAACAGTTTATAAAAATAAGAAAAATGGAGATGGAATAATACAATGCAGACAATTCGGATGTGAGTATTTAGGCGAACCTTCAATTGATGCTGATAGAGAAGTTGTAAATTTAGCTTTTAATATATTTAGAAAATTTACAGATGAATTTTTACTTGAAATAGGAAGTGGAAATTATATCGATGGATTTGTTGAATCATTAAATATAGATTCTGATACAGAACGTGAATTTAAGAAATTGTTATATAGAAAAAACAAACCTGAATTAGAAGCATTTGCAAATAGTTTAGATATAAAACCAGAACAAAAAGAGCTTATGTTAAATATCTTAAGCATTAGAGGTACATTAAAAGAAGTTACAGAAAAAGCAAATAAATATTTTACAAATGACAGAATGAAAAAAGGAATTGAACAACTTAATACAATAAGTACTTTAATTTCAAAAGAAGATTTAGATAAATATACATTATTCGACTTATCTATGGTTTCAAAACTTGACTATTATGATGGAATAATGCTTAAGGGATATTTTAAAAACTTATATAAAGAAATATTAAGCGGCGGTAGATATGATGGACTTACTGAATCATTTGGCAGAAGAGTTCCTGCAATAGGTTTTACAATTTACTTTGACGCATTAATGGAAGCTATTAACAGATAGGAGATGGAATTATGGACAATTTAACAATAGCAATAGCAAAAGGGAGAATCGAAAAAGATATTTACAGAAGACTTGAAGCTTTAAATATGGAGAAATGGATAGATAGAGATTCGAGAAAGCTTATTTTTACAGATGAGGAAAATCATATAACTTATATTCATGTTAAGCCGAGCGATGTTGTGACATATGTCGAAAAAGGAGTCGCGGATTTAGGGATTGTCGGCAAAGATACAATACTTGAAAATGAAAACGAAAGCGAAGTATATGAATTATATGATTTGGGATTTGGAAAATGTAAGTTTTCGGTTGCAGGTATGAAGGGCAAAAAGGATAAGTATTTGACTTCTGAAAATTTAAAAGTTGCTACAAAATACCCAGTTATAGCAAAGAATTTCTTTAAAAGCAGAGGTCAAAAGATAGATATAATCAAATTAAATGGTTCAGTAGAATTAGGACCAATAGTCGGGTTATCAGATGTAATTGTAGACTTAGTCGAAACAGGAAATACAATAAAGGCAAATGGGCTTGAAGTTTATGAAGATTTATTCGATATAAGCGCTAGAATAATCGCAAATAGGGTAAGTTATAAATTTAATTATGACAAAATTCAAAAAATAATTGATTTATTTGACTCAACAGTAAAAGCAAGTGATTATAAATAAAAAGTTGTTAAATATAAAACTTTAAGACAAAAAATATTCAAAACAGATGACTACAAGTAAATTCAATTTAGATTAAATTATAAAAGCAATATAGAGAATTTAAAAGTGAGGAGTATGTATTATGAATAGAGAAAAAGAAAGTATTAGAAGTTTAGAACCTTATGTTACAAATCCAACTGTATGTTCAGTAAAATTAGATGCAAACGAAGGCGACAAAGATTTATACCGTGATTTATTAAAAAAACTAGGAGAAAGTGATATTACATTAAATTATTATCCAGATGATTCATACAGCGAGCTTAAAAAAGAAATAAACAATTATGTTGGATATGAACCTAAAAATATAACTGTTGGAAATGGTTCAAGTGAATTATTAGATTTATGTGTAAAAACTTTTGTAGACAAAGATGAGACAATACTTAGTTTGGATCCAACTTTCAGCATGTATTCAATTTATGCCCAAGTTTTTAGTGCAAAATATATAGGCGCAAAGGCAGAGGAAGATTTTAAAGTAAACGTAGACAGCATAATTAAAGATATCAAAGAAAACAATCCAAAATTAATTATACTTTGTAATCCAAACAACCCAACAGGCTCAGTTCTTACAAAAAAAGAAGTTAGAAAAATAGTAAAAAGCACAGATGCATTAATAGCGCTAGACGAAGCTTATATGGAATTTGGTGATGAATCTTTGATAGATGAAGTTATGGACTACGACAATTTATTAATCGTAAAAACTGTATCAAAGGCATTTTCACTAGCAGGAATAAGAATGGGCTATATAGTTGCAAATGAAGATATAATAACTTCAATCGAAAAAGTCAGAGCTCCTTACAATTTAAATTCTCTATCAGCATATATCGCTACAGAAGCTTTAAGACAAAAAGAAAGAATGTTTGATTATGTTAAAAAGATAAAAGAAGAAAGAGAAAAAATATATAAAGCCTTAGTATATTTGGGAGTAAAAGCATATAAATCAGGTGCAAACTTTGTATTTTTCAAAAGTGATATAGATAATTTACAAAAGAAATTAGTAGATAAAGATGTATTAATTAGAAAATTTAGCGGAAAATTAGATGGATATTATAGAGTGTCAGTTGGCACTAAAGGACAAAATGAAAAATTTTTAGAAGCTTTTAAAGAAGTAATATAGGATTATGATTTAGAAATATAGATTTAAAGATGTAAAAGGCAGATGAAGAAATAAAAAAGATATTTAAAAGCAATTAAATCACGGGGGATAAATATGAGAACTTACAAAATAGAGAGAAATACACTGGAAACTCAAATCGCAGTTGAAATAAATCTAGATGGAAGCGGGCAGGCGGATATCGATACAGGGGTAGGATTTTTCGACCATATGCTTATGCTGATGGCATTTCACGGGAAATTCGATATGAAGGTAAAATGCCACGGAGATACTTATGTAGATGATCATCACACAATTGAAGATATAGGAATTGCACTTGGACAATGTGTGAAAGGTGCACTTGGTGACAGATGTGGGATAAAAAGATATTCTACAGTATTTATACCAATGGATGAAGCTTTGGCACAAACAAGTATAGATGTCAGCAACAGACCTTACTTGGTGTTTAATGCAGAATTTGCTGACGAAAGAGTTGGAAATATGACGACACAAATGGTAAAAGAATTTTTCAGAGCATTTGTAAACGAATCACGAGTTACATTACACATAAACTTATTATACGGCGAAAATGACCATCACAAAATAGAAGCAATATTTAAATCTTTTGCAAGAGCATTAAAAGATGCAATAAAAATAATTTCAGATGAAGTAGCTTCATCAAAGGGGGTTTTATAATGAATATTATAGTTGATTATGGTTTAGGAAATTTGGGTTCTGTAATTAGAGGTTTTAATCGTGCAGGAATCGAGACAAAGTTATCAAGAGATTTAGATGAGATAAAAAATGCAGATTCTTTGATATTACCTGGAGTTGGGGCTTTTGGCGATGCAATGAACAAATTAAATCAGTTTGAATTAGTAGAACCTATTGTAGACTTTGCTAAAACTGGAAAATATATGATAGGTATATGTCTTGGAATGCAGATAATGTACGAACAAGGTACAGAGTATGGAACTCATAAGGGGCTAGGGATTATAGAAGGTTCTGTAGACTTTTTAGATATAGATTTAAAAGTTCCACATATGGGATGGAATGATTTGAAATTCGAAAAGAAAGATGACCCAATTTTAAAATATATAAAAGAAGGTGACTATGTATATTATGTTCATTCATATTATGCAAATTCAAGCAATAAAGAATTAGTTGCTTATTCAGAATACGGCAAAAAAATACCAGGCTTAGTCAGAAAAGACAACGTATATGGACTTCAGTTCCATCCAGAAAAAAGTGGCCAAGTAGGAGCAGATATATTAAAAGCGTATAAGGAGTTGATTGTAAAATGATAATTTTCCCAGCAATAGATATAAAAGATAAAAAATGTGTCAGACTTACACAAGGTGATTTTGATAAAGTAAATGTATATGGTGAAGACCCGTCGCTTATGGCAAAAAAATGGGCAGGTTATGGCGCAGAATTTATACATGTTGTAAATTTAAATGGTTCAAGAGATGAAGTCGGCATAAATGACGAAACTCTAGCAAAAGTCGCAAAAGCAGTAGATGTTCCAATACAAGTTGGCGGTGGAATTAGAGATGAAAAAAGAGTAAAAGAGCTTTTAGATTTAGGCATAAACAGAGTAATCGTAGGAACTATGGCTATTGAAAATAAAGAATTACTAAAAGAATTAATAGAAAAATACGGAAATGACAAAATCGTAGTTTCAATAGATGCCAAAAATGGAAAAGTCGCAACTCACGGTTGGGAAAAAGTAAGCGATATTGATTCTGTAGATTTATGCAAAGAACTTGAGCAAATAGGTGTGAAAACAATCGTCTACACTGATATATCAAAAGATGGGATGCTTGAAGGTCCAAATTTTGATATATATAAAGAATTATCACAAAAAACTTCACTAGATATAATCGCATCGGGAGGAGTTACTTCTATAGACGATGTCAAACGCTTATTAGATATGAATATGTACGGTGCAATAATAGGAAAGGCGCTTTATGATAACAGAATAGATCTTAAGGAGGTACTTGACTTATGTTAACAAAGAGAATTATACCATGCTTGGATGTTAGAAATGGAAGAGTTGTGAAAGGTAAAAAATTTAAAGATATAGTTGATGTAGATGATCCAGCGACTTTGGGTAAATTTTATAGTGATAGCGGTGCTGATGAACTTGTTTTCTACGATATAACAGCATCAAATGAAGAGAGAAAAACTTCACTTGAATTTGTAAAAAGAGTTGCAGAAGAAATAAATATTCCGTTTTGTGTTGGTGGAGGAGTTAGTACTATTGACGACTTTACAAACATACTTTTAAAAGGGGCAGATAAAGTTTCTGTAAACTCATCTGCAGTTAAAAATCCACAGCTTATAAGAGAGGCATCAGAAAAATTTGGGGCACAATGTGTAGTCTTATCAATGGATGCAAAGAAAAATGATGAAGGTTCTTGGAGCGTATATGTAAAAGGTGGTCGCGAAAAAACAGATTTGGATGCAATTGAGTGGGTAAAAAAAGGTGTTGAACTTGGAGCTGGTGAAATTGTTGTAAATAGCATCGACGAAGACGGTATGAAAAACGGATACGATATAGAATTATTATCAAAAATAACTTCCGCCGTAAATGTGCCAGTTATAGCATCTGGTGGTGCTGGAAATATGGATGACTTTGTAAAAGCTGCAAAAGAAGCAGATGCAGATGGAATACTTGCAGCATCAGTTTTCCACTTTGGCGAAATAAAGATAAAAGATTTGAAAGAATATATGAAAAAACAAGGTGTAGAAGTTAGAATATAAATTTATATATTAAAGATGAAAAAATAAATTCACATAATATAAATAAGCATACACTTTCACATAAATAATAATTAATAAATATGGGGAAATAAAAATGAAAAATAATATAGATAAAGAAAACTCATTAGAAAAAAAAATAGATTTTGATGCTATAAAAAAATTAAAATTCGATGAAAGGGGATTGATTCCAGCAATTGCACAAGATGTAAATACGAAAGAAGTATTGATGCTTGCATATATGAATGAAGAATCAATAAGAAAAACTTTAGAAGAAAAAAAAGCTTGCTATTTTAGCAGAAGTAGACAAGAATTATGGACTAAAGGATTAACTTCTGGGAATATTCAAGAAGTAGAAGCATTATATTATGATTGTGATGCAGATTCTTTACTTGTTTTAGTTAAACAAACTGGGGTTGCTTGTCATACTGGAAATTATTCATGTTTTTTTAATCTAATTATGGAAAAATAAAAATTTTGATTACAAAATAATGCCTAGTAAAAAATTAAAATTTAAACAAATAAGTTAATAGTATTTCAAAAAAATTTAAATAACCAAAACAAGAGTAAGAGATAAGAAAAAATATTGTTTTTTATTGTCACTTACTCTTGCTTTGTCTTGATAAAATTCGATAAATCTTGCAATTTTGTTACATTATTGTTAATGTTTTTACATTGATTATAAAGGATGGATATAGTAAAATAAAAAATGCAGATATACTACGTTTGTATTAAAAATATACATTAAAAAGCGTGAAGGGGGAATTATTTTGAAATTAAAAAATAAATTAATTGCAATATCTATAATTGCAATGTCTTTATTTGCTGTAACGGGATGTTCAAATAACAAAAGTGCAAATGAAAATGATTATGAAAGAAATGCAACATTAACATCTACAACGTTATCTGACGTAATTTACGATTCATCAAAAGAAATAAATAAGGGTCCGACAAAAACTTATGGTAAAGTTGCTTATATAACTATAGATGATGGTCCATCTGAGTATAATGACGAGATGGTTAAAATATTAAAAGATAACAATGTCAACGCTACATTCTTCATGGTAGATGGGAATATGAAAGCTTTTCCAGAGCAAGTAAAAAACACATTAAAACAAGGAAACGCAATAGGTTTTCACAGTGTAACTCACGATATACACAAATTATATAAAACTGATATGTCTGCAAAAGAAGAGTTTGATGTTTGTCAAGAAACTTTCAAAAGTATAACTGGCGAAACTTCTGATTTAATAAGATTACCATTTGGAAGTAAACCATATACTTCACAAGCTTCTTACGATAATATCGTAAATGCTGGTTATAAGTTATGGGACTGGACTTTAGATTCTGAAGACTGGAAATCTACTTCAAGCCAATTACTATCAACTATTAAAAAGTACGCAAAAGGTGATGAAATAGTACTTTTAATCCATGAAAGAAAACAAACTGTTGCTGTTTTAGATGATATTATAAAATATCTAAAATCAGAAGGTTATGAAATCCTTCCAATAGGCCAATCTCAACAAGAAGAAAACTATTGGAATGGTAAATTAGGAAGTCAAAACTAGAGGTAGGTGGATAGGTTGAAAAAAGTATTATATTTAGGCTTAGTAATGGTATTATGTTTTTCTATGATTGGATGCTCTAACTCAAATGCATTTAAAGTAGGAGAAACAGAATTTTCAAATGAAGAAGTAGATAAGGTTAAATCAATATTAACTGCTACACAAAGTTATACAGATGCTGATTATTTAGCACAATTCAAAGAATCAAAAGACAACGATGATAAAATCAAACAAGAAGTAATATCTTATATGATAGACAACGAAGTTGTCTATCAACAAGCGCAAAAAGATAAAATAAAAGTAACTGATGATGAAGTCAATCAAAAATATTCTCAAATAGAAAAAATGTTAGATACAAATCAGGAATATAAAAAATTATTAGACGACGCTGGTGTTGATGAAGATTATTTAAAAGAAACAATCAAAAAAGACTTGGCAGTTCAAAAATATAGAGAAAACTTTGAACAAGACTTAAAAGTTACTGATAAAGAAGTAGAAAAATATTACAAAGAACACAAAGACGAGTTTAAAGAAGAATCTGTAGAAGCTTATCATATATTAGTATCAACTTTAGATGATAAGAACAAAACTGTAGATGATTCTAAAAAAGAAGAATTAAAATCTAAAGCAGAATCTTTACTTAAAGAAATAAAAAATGGTGGAGATTTTGAAAAAATAGCAAAAGAAAACTCTGATGATAAAAGTTCAGGTAAAAAAGGCGGATATTTAGGATATTTCACGAAAGATTCTAAAAACGCACAATTTACAAAAGAAGCATTTAAATTAGAAAAAGGTCAAGTTTCAAACGTATTCGAAACACCATTCGGATATGAAATAGTTAAAGTAACTAATAAGAAAACTGAACAAAAATCATTAGAAGATTCTAGAGAAGAAATAGTAAATAGAATCCTTGCTGACAAATATTTAGATCAAGTAAACTCTTTAAGAGAAAAATCTGACGTGCAAAGATTTTAATTAGCTAAGTGTATTTAAAAGATTGATATATTTGGTTTTAAGTTTAGAAATTGTAATTTAATATAAAAGAAAAAGCATATCACTTAATAGTGGTATGCTTTTTTAGACTATAAAAATATATAGATATTGATAAAAATGTAAAGAAGTAATATAATTTATTTAAAGAATTCATAAACTAGTCTAAAAATTTAGAATAAGGGGCTTCGCTTTTGGATATATTATAAATCTATGTAGTTTAGATTGTAAAATATAAAATATATTCACAAGTTTAAGGTTATGGAAAGTTAAATTTTCATACTATTATAATAGACATTATATGAATCTAAATATAAATAATATAACTGGGAGGTAATCTAAATGTATCCAACAAGAGAAAAAGCATGGGAAATATTCACAGAATATAATAAGGATGAACATTTAATAAAACATGGATTGACTGTTGAAGGGGTAATGAGACATTTTGCAAAATTATATAACGGAAATCCTGATGAATGGGGTGTTGTAGGATTATTACATGATGTAGATTATGAATTATATCCAGAAGAACACTGCAAAAAAACAATAGAAATATTAAATGAAAAGGGAATAGATGAAGAAGTAATTCACGCTATAATAAGCCATGGATATGGACTTGTAAATGATGTAAAACCAGAAACTGATATGGAAAAAGTTTTATATACTATAGATGAACTTACTGGACTTATAACAGCTGCTGCAATAATGAGACCATCAAAGAGTGTATTAGACATAACTGTTAAATCAGTTAAGAAAAAATATAAATCTAAAGGATTTGCAGCTGGTGTAAATAGAGAAGTAATCGAAAATGGATGTCAAATGTTAGGCAAAGAATTAAATGAAGTTATTGAAGAAACTATTTTGGGAATGCGTGAAGTTGCAGAAGAAATAGGGCTTAAAGGCGATATTTAAAATAAATTAAATTAAATATATTAAGATAAACACAAAAATACTTGTATAGAAAGTTGATTTCGGTCAAACTCTTTATAGAGGTATTTTTTGTTTATGAATAAAATTCTGTATTAACCAAATACTAAATAGATAATAACAATAAGGAGATATTTTACTATGAAAAAGCAAAATATATTTAGTATAATCCATATCACAATATATTTAATCTATGCATCATGTATAGTGTATTTTGTTACAGTAAGAAATTTTCGCTCAATTATTGTATCTATTTTAAGTTTAATAGGAATTATAATACTAATAATATTAAATAAAAAATATAAACATCTATTTGGAAACTTGCTTGTAAATACTCTAATAATTTTTATAGCGATATCTATACTTGGCGGGACATGTTTCGATTTTTACAGATTTAATCATTTCGATGATGTGCTTCATATAACATCTGGATTTATCGGATGTATGGTAGCGAGGATACTATTTTATTTTAGCCAGAATGAAACAGATATACCTAGAAAGAGAATATTTTTCGTAATATATATGTTTATGTTCAGTATGGGTATTGCGAGTATTTGGGAACTTATCGAATTTGGTTTAGACAGATATTTAGGATTTGATTGTCAAGCTGGCGGGCTTACGGATACTATGTTTGATATATTAGATTGTTTAATCGGAAGTATTATTGCGACTATATATTATTATTTTAAAATAAGAAAAGCTGAAAATATAAAAAGATAATAGAATTTATAAAATAGCCATCTCCTATTTAAAATAGAAATGTGCCCCTAATTTAGATTATTAAAATCATAAGGGCACATTTTTTAATAACGCATAGGAAATTATAATCAGCTTTATACAAAATTATTTTATATTAAAACTCTAGAGTCTAATATATATAACTCTATATTAAACCTCTATATATTTATTTCCACAGTATTCAATAAATCGAATTAAATCGCTGTATTTAATAGATAAAGTAGTTGTATTAAATTGTGGGTGTAAAAGAACATTTGTATCTTTGTTGTCTTTATCAAGTAAAACGATAACTTTATTAGACTCATCATTTACAACGCCAAGCGGAGTTACTGAACCTTTAGTTAATTTAAGCATTTCATATAACTTTTCCTCGCTTGCAAAACTAAGTCTTGTACTATTTATTTGATCTCTTAGCAATTTCAAATCAGCTTTTTTAGTATCTGTTATAAAATAAAGATAGTAATTTTTCTTTGTATCTTGTAAAAATAAATTCTTGCAACGAACCCCTTTTATTAAACCAGTCACACATGATTTTGCTTCTTCAGCAGTAAATACAGGTTTATGGTCGACTCTATCGTATTTTATATTTAATTTATCTAAAGTGCTATACACTTTTTCCTCAGTTTCATTTTTTAATATTTCTTGCATGATACCCTCCTGTTTTCCAAATATATGTAACAATATTATAATATAAAAAAGGGCAAATACAAAACTTTATTGTATTCACCCTAATTATTAAGCTATTTGATAATCCATATTATGTTGAAGTTTCATCGTACATAATATTGTATAGATTGAACCAGTTAATATAAATAAAATACCAATTATCATATTTACTGGGATAACTTCTTTTAAAACTATAAACGCTAAGATTGGAGCGATTATAGGTTTAAAGAAGAATATAAGTGAAGTTGTATTTGCATCTGTGTATTCCATTGCTAAGAAGTAAAAACAATATCCCATTCCAGTTACACCGACAGCGATATAGATAAATACTGGTATGCTAGATAATGTGTATCCACTTAGTAGTGGAACGTTTGCAAATGTATCGAGATTATTTGATATTAATAAGTCAGCAACACCGCTTATATGGCTTATAAATACAAGAAGCAAAAGTTCCAAGCTTCCAAATATAAAACTAAAGCAAGTTACAATAGTGCCTCCAAATTTCTGTGTAGATTTTTTTCCACAAACTCCGTAAAATGCAAATGTAAGTGCTGCTAATATTGTAAGTATAATACCTAAGACTGATAATTTAGTTGCAAATGGATTTATTATAAATAGGATTCCTATTATTTGTAGTATAAGTGCTATTATATTATGTTTGTAAATATTTGCTTTTAATAATAAATGTGCAAAGAACAATACGAATATAGGATTGCAACTGAAAATTGAAGCAACGACAGATGCTTTTGTATGCATTACTGCGAGTTGATATAATATCATACTTATTACTATGCATACAAATCCAAGCCAAGCAAATAGAAGTAAGTCCTTTTTTTCTAGTTTGACCTCGATAGCTTTTAAGTGTTTTATAGCAAATGGTAATAAAACTAAACTGCCGACAAAAAAACGAGATACTGTCATTTGAATTGAATTGAAATTCCCCGCGACTAGTTTTAAAGATATTTCCATAGTGCTGAAAAAGAAAGTACTTAAAGCTATATATAAATATCCCTTTTTCAAAGTGAACACCCCCATATTTATAGTAGTACTATAAAATTTTAAATGCAATAAATAAACCTATGAAATATATAAATAGAAATAGTGCATAAATTATATATAAAATATATAGGATAAAATTTATGTATAAATTGTTTTGTATAGAGTGTTAGTGATTATTATGATAGAATATGATTATAGTAGAGTATTTTACTTGTATATACTTAAAACTTGTATATACTTAAAAAAGGAGGAGGATGTCGATGTCAAATAATGAAAATAATGAAATACGCGACAGTTTTACATCGAAGACGGGATTTATACTTGCTTGTATAGGTTCTGCTGTTGGGATGGGGAATATTTGGCTGTTCCCTTATAGAGTAGGTCAATTTGGAGGAGCTGCATTTTTAATTCCCTATATTATATTTATCGTGCTTTTGGGCTACACTGGTCTTATGGGTGAGTTTGCATTTGGAAGAATGACTCAAACGGGGCCAATCGGTTCGTTTAAAAAGGCATTAGAAACTAAAAATAAAAATTGGGGAGGATTTTTAGGAATAATACCAGTTGTAGGTGCATTTGGAATAGCAGTTGGATATGCAGTTGTAGTTGGATGGTTTTTAAGATTTTTAGGAGGATTTATAACTGGAAGTGCAATGAGTGCAGCAGATAGTGGTGCTTATTTTGGAGAATTGGCAAGTCCTTTTGGAAGCATAATTTGGCATTTATTAGCGCTTATTTTAGTATCAATCGTACTTATTTCAGGAATATCTAAAGGTATCGAAACTATGAATAAAATAATGATGCCTGCATTTTATATACTATTTGTAATCGTTATGGTAAGAGTGTTTATGCTAGATGGAGCATTTGAAGGGATAAAATATTTAGTAGTTCCAAAATGGTCTTCTTTAATGGAGCCAAAAACTTGGATTTATGCCTTAGGTCAGGCATTTTTCTCACTTTCACTTGCTGGGTCTGGAATGATAGTTTATGGAAGTTATCTAAAACGAGATGTCGATATCATGTCTAGTGCAAAAAACACAGTAATATTTGATACATTGGGAGCATTTTTGGCTGGGCTTGTTATAATACCAGCAGTTTTTGCATTTAACCTAGACCCTGCATCAGGACCACCGCTTTTATTTATAACAATACCATCAGTATTTAAATTGATGCCATTTGGTAGATTATTCGGAGTGATATTCTTTATATCTGTTTTATTCGCATCAATAACTTCTCTTATGAATTTATTAGAAGTTCCAATAGAAGCTGTGCAAAGTACATTTAAATTAAAAAGAAAGCTTTCTGTTTTTATAGTCGTGGGAGCTGCCTTTATATTTGGCTTATTTGCAGAAGATGGAAATAATCTTGGAGTGCTTATGGACTTTGTATCAATTTATATAATCCCAATCGGGGCATTTATAGCAGCAGTTATGTTCTTCTGGGTTATTGGAATCGAAAAGGCAAAATGTGAGATAGAATGTGGTACAGATAAAAAACTAGGTAAACTATTCGAAATCAGCGCAAAATATGTTTTTGTATTTTTAACAATATTTGTATTTATCGCGGGGATCCTTTTAGGAGGAATAGGATAGAATATGGATGAGATAAAATTTAATTATGAAAATAAAAAGTTGCCTGTTGATGTTATATATAGAAATAGGAAGAGTGTGACAATAAAGGTTATGCCCAAAGATAAGATACAAATAATTGCCCCAAATAAAGTTTCAAAAGAGGTGATTGAGAAGATTCTTAATAAAAATACAAATTGGATTTTATCTAAGTTAAATGGATTTAAGGATTTTGATGATTCTTTTATGAAGAGAAATTATGTTGATGATGAGGTTTATTATTATATGGGTAAGCCGCGATATCTGAAGATAATAAAAGATAAAAATATCGATAATCAAAATAATAGAAACTATAACTATATAGAATTGAGAGGCGCCAATATTGAAATTAGAACAAATAATTGGGATAAGGATTATCTGAAAGAAAGCTTGAAGAAGTGGTATAAGATTCAAAGTGAAGAAGTCTTAATGGATAGAATAGATTTTTTAAGAAAAAGAAGCGAGGACTTTAGAAAAATTGAGCCGGAGATTGTTAAGGTCAAGGAGCAGAAAAAAATCTGGGGCAGTTGCAATACTAAAAAGACAATATATATAAATTCAAAAATTTCGATGTTGCCAGTTGAGGCGATTGATTATATAATTGTGCACGAGTTTTGTCATATACTTCACATGAACCATTCAAAGGAATTTTATAAAGCGGTTGAAAAGATAATTCCAAATTATAAGGAAATAGTAGTGTGGTTAAAAGAAAATAATTATAAGTTTATCTTGTGGTTATTAGTTATTATTAATAATAACTTTTTACTTTAAAACAAAAATTACAAATTTTGATTTAATTTTTAAAATTTTATCTTCAATTATGAATTTTAAATCAATTAAAATTAAGTTTTTTGTGAATATGATAAATTTTCAAAAAACTTCCAAAAAACTGATTGACTTTGAATGTTATAGTAAATATAATATAACTATAATAAATGAGAAACAAATAAAAGCTTTGACGGAGACAAAAATGTTCGTTAATTAATTACAGAGAGTCGGGATTGCTGAGAACCGATGTTAGTTTGAACATATAATGATCACTCCTAGCTTCCATGTTGAACGGGTGACTTATTAAATATGGACGTGTGCTAACGTTACATAGCTATAGTTAAGATTTGCTCTGACTAGAAAAATGAGGGATAGTCATTTATTAGTATGGCTATAAATAAGGTGGTACCGCGGAATATAACTTTCGTCCTTATGAGTGATAAAGTGTTGCTTATATAGGAGAAAGTTTTTTTTATACTCAAAATTCCTATAAAGCTCACTAATTTGAAAAAATTTAAAAAGGTTTAGTAAATTTCAAAGAATTTATAGGGGGTAAATATTATGAAAAGAAACGTATATGCAAAATTAAATCAAGGTATGGATTCATTTTTAAGAGTAGCCATGACATTAAGAAGAAAAGAATTATGTGTTGAACAAATAAGTATGAGTCAAGAAGAATCAGGAATGTGGCTTACAATAAATGAAGATCAAACTTCATTAGAAGAAGTAGTAAACCATATGAGAAAATTATATGATGTTACTGATTTACAAGTTCAATAATATAGAGATAATAATATATAGATGGTTAATATAGAGAATAATCAAAATATTACAGCAATATAAGTTAAAAGATACTGGTGATGTATAGTTTTTGCTTAAAAAGTCAAAATATTATAATAAAACGAAAATTTCGACAACAAAAGAAAATATATTGAAAAAAATGGTAAAGTAATATATAATACTTATCAACAGCAATGTATTAAAAAAATAATGTATAAAAGCTAAAATAATATAAAAAAATAAAAAAATGTGATAATAAACCTTAATATACAAAATATAAAATTGTATAAGGTTTAAATAAATAAAGAGGATAATCTATTTTTATAGTTTTATCAATAAAAATAATTAATATATATAAATAACAAGGGGGATTTTCAGAGATGAGAATGTTTTATGACAAAGATGTAAGTATGGACGCATTAAAAGGGAAAAAAGTTGCAATACTAGGATATGGTAGTCAAGGCCATGCACATGCACAAAATTTAAGAGATAGTGGTGTAGATGTAGTAGTTGGTTTACATGATGGATCAAAATCAGCAGCTAGAGCTAAAGAAGATGGATTCGAAGTATTAAGTGTTGCAGATGCTACTAAAGCAGGGGATGTTGTAATGTGCTTATTACCAGACGAAGTTCAAAGAATAGTATATGCTGAAAGTATAAAAGATAATTTAAAAGAAGGTCAAACACTAGCATTTGCTCATGGATTTAATATACATTTTGGATATATAACTCCACCAGAATATGTAGACGTTATAATGGTTGCTCCGAAAGGACCAGGTCACTTAGTAAGAAGCGTATATAAAGAAGGAAGCGGTGTTCCAGATTTATTTGCAGTATACCAAAACTACACTGGAAAAGCTGAAGAAACAGTTTTAGCTTATGCAAAAGGTATAGGTGGTACTAGAGCTGGTGTTCTTGAAACTACATTCAAAGAAGAAACTGAAACAGATTTATTTGGTGAACAAGCTGTTCTTTGCGGTGGTTGCGAAGAATTAATAAAAGCAGGTTTTGAGACTTTAGTAGATGCTGGATACCAACCAGAAATAGCTTACTTCGAATGTTTACATGAAATGAAATTAATAGTTGACTTAATGTATGAAGGTGGACTTGAAAGAATGAACTATTCAGTAAGTGAAACTGCTGAATATGGTGGATATGTATCAGGTAAAAAAGTTATAGGTGAAGCTTCAAAAACTGCAATGAAAGAAGTATTAGCTGATATACAAAGCGGTAAATTCGCTAAAGACTTCATAGCCGAAAGTGAAAGCGGATGCAAAAAATTCCATGCAATGAGAGAAGAACAATACAGTTCTCAAATATCTGAAACAGGTAGACAATTAAGAAGCATGATGACTTTCTTAAAAAAATAATTGGTAAATAAAATAATTGGTAAATAATTAGAGCTTTTAATATAAAAATTTAAGTATTATCTCATGTAGTTTCGGAATATTGGTAAAATTAAGGGAGATAATACTTAAATACTCTTAAATAGATAATTTTAAAACTTGGTAAAAATAATTAATAATCGATATTATAAAAAAATAAAAAATAGATAACTTTAAATAAAATTTTAACTTGGAAAAATAATTAATGCAATAACTGAAAACTAATAAATAACAGAGGCAAATAAAATGAAAATACGGAATTTCTTATAATAACTAAAGTTTATATGACGAAAATATTTTAAGGGGGACGAGTCAAGATGCAAGGTGCTAATCTAATAATAGAATGTCTAATAAAAGAAGGCGTAACCACTATGTTTGGTTATCCAGGAGGGACTGTAATACCTATATACGACGCATTATACGACTATACAAACAAAATAAAACATATTAGAACATCACACGAACAAGGTGCTGTTCATGCGGCAGATGGATATGCGAGAACTTCTGGAAAAACAGGTGTATGCGTAATAACATCAGGCCCAGGGGCTACAAATGCAGTTACTGGAATAGCCACTGCATATATGGATTCATCACCTCTTGTCATAATATCAGGGCAAGTTGGAACAAGTCTTCTTGGTAAAGACACATTCCAAGAAATAGACATAACAGGGGTGACTTACTCTATAACAAAACATAATTTCTTAGTTAGAAAATTAGAGGACCTTCCTAACATAATAAGAGAAGCGTTTATAATCGCAAATGAAGGAAGAAAAGGTCCAGTTCTTATAGATATACCTAAAAACTTACAAGTTACAGATTTAGATTACAACATGGACGATTATGTGCCATCATGTCAAAATAAAAAAACAAAAGACGAATTCCAAATAAAAGAAGAAAATGAAACTAAAAGCAAATTACAGGGTGCTGCTAATTTAATAAAACAATCTCAAAGACCTATAATATACGCAGGTGGAGGAGTAAAATCAGTAGATCAGTATAAACTACTAAAAGAATTTGCACAAAAAATAAATACGCCAGTACTAAATACGCTTATGGGGCTTGGCGGAATAGATAGAGCAAATCCGCTTTCTTTTGGACTTGTAGGAATGCACGGAAGCAGAGAAGCAAATCTAGCTATATCAAATTCAGATTTAGTTATATCTATAGGTGCTCGCTTTAGTGATAGAGTAATAGGAAACAAAGATGAATTTGCAAAAAATGCAAAAGTAATACAAATAGACATAGATTCATCAGAAATGAGCAAAAATATCCAAGCCGAAATAGAATTAGTGGGAGATTTAAGTGACGTGCTTAGTGGTCTTTTAGAAAAAGTAGAAGAAAAAGACAACACAGCATGGTTAAAAGAAATAGATGGATTTAAAGACACTGGTCATAAAATAGACGAAAAGGCATTCCATCCGAAAAATATATTAGAAGCATTTAATAAAAAATTAGGAAGCAAAAACACAACAGTAGTCACAGACGTCGGCCAACATCAAATGTGGACAGCACAATACTGGCAATTTGAAGAAGGAAGAAGCTATATAACATCAGGTGGACTAGGCACAATGGGATTTGGTCTAGGAGGAGCAATAGGAACAAAATTAGGAACTCCAGAAAAAAACGTGTTATTAGTAACAGGAGACGGTAGCTTTAAAATGAACTGCAATGAACTTGCAACAGTTGCAACACAAAATCTTCCTATAGTAATACTATTATTCAACAACAATGCACTAGGAATGGTTAGACAATGGCAAAACTTATTTTCAGATAAGAGATATTCAGAAACAGATATATACGATAAAACAGATTACATAATGCTTGCAAATGCATATGGAATCGAAGGTCACAAAGCACAAAATCTAGACGAATTAAACGAAATACTAGGTAGTTTAATATTAGACAAACCAGTATTTGTGGAATGTAAAATAGATCACGATATAAACGTGTTCCCAATCGTTCCACCAAATGATAACCTACTTAATTTAATATGTAACTAATTTGTTATTAATTTGTTATTAATAAAAAAGAAGCATTGAAAAATATAATTTGTAATGCTTCTTTTTTTACAAAAAGGCACACTCTTACAAGGCATTTAAGGTAAATGCTACTTAATAAATTCAATATTTAATGTAAAAATTAATAATTATTATTTTATAAACCTTAATTTATCAATATTAATAACCTTATTAAATAGTAATTGCGAATATAGTATATATCACCCTCCAAAACCACTGTGAGTATATTTAACAACTTTGTGATAAATGATTCAAATTTTTGTACTATAAAATTGTTTGTTTGATGTAATTATTTAAGTTAATTTATATAAATTCTACTTTTCTATCTTGAATTTGTTTTTTAGTAATAGATAAGTTTTTTGTCGCAAATTCCATAAATAAGTCTACTATTCTCGAAGTTTTACTTAATCTATGTGCAATAAATAAAAAAGAAAACCATGAAAGATAATTATTTAAATATTTAGTAGATACACCATGGAAGTTAGCTAGCCACTTACATAAACCTCTATGGTACATATTTACATGTTTTACTGTATAAAAAGATGAATCCATTCTACTTTTTGCTTTTTTAAATCTTAAGTTTAATTTTTTAGCAGTATGTATATATGTAGATTGCATAAAAGAACATATAGTTACATTTTTATTGACTCTGTTTTCGAAAAATGATAACATATCTTGATATTTTTCCTTACTAAAAACATTAAAATAAGTATTTTCTACTATTCTTGTAAGTACATGTCCACTTCTGTCAATTGCTGTATTAATTTCAACCTGCATTGGTTTTATATATTTTTCTGGATCTTTTAAAAAGTAGTTTTTATTCATAAAAAGAGAGCCACCTGTATGAGATATAAATTCATATTCAAAATTCGAAAAATATGTATCTTCTGTTATGTCTTTTTTAGGGCTCATGCCTTTAAATGACTCATTTATAAAACAATGATCTGTGCAGACGATACCTTCAAATACTTGATCTCTCAGGGATAGATTTATTACATCTAAAATTCTATGTCTCATAAAAAATGATGTTGGGATGCTTACACCAACTTTTTGAGCACAGTATTTTATTGTGCCACCTTCTATCATAAACTGACAATATTTTAACCATGTATCTAGACTTAATTTAGTATTGGAAAGTGGAGAAAAACTTCTTTCATCAAACGTAGTTCTACAATTTTTGCAAATATATCGTTGACGTTGATTAGTCTTTCCATTTTTATTTAAGTCAAAACTACCGCATTTTGGACACTTTAAATCATTTTTAAATCTTTTTCTAAAAACTTCATCTTCTCTTTCATATATGCCATCTAAATAAGCTAGTGATTTTTTTGCCTCTTCTATAGTTTTGCAATTTTTAAACTCTTTGGCATCTTTAACTTCTTTAGAAGTTTTAAATTTTACATTTTTCGATTCATTATTCAAAATTATGTCATTATAATTTAAAATTTTATCACGATAGATATAGGGGGTATATGCAGACTCTATTTTATATTTTATTATTTTTATTAAAGACTCTAGATCTTTTTTATCTAGTCCTTGAATTAAAGATTCTAAATTTTTAGGTTCGAATACAACAGGTTCTTTTTGTTTTAACATATTTTTTCCTACCTTTTTTAGCAATATTTTGTTAATTTTTGACTTAAAAACATTTATATTACTTATATTCATAAAATTTTATTGTTTGTTATTTTATGGTGTAATACACGTTTTTTTGATTATATCCAGATTGAAAAAATATATTCAGTTATCACAAAGTTGTTAAATATACTCATATGGTTGAGAAGATGGGGATAGAGGTTATATGGATTATGGGATTATAATATTTAAAGGATTGTGAGAAAAATATCATAAAAAAAATTATTTTTTAACAAAGTGTGTGGTTTAATTTTGTAGAAAATTTTGCATTTTAGAGATACATAGTGTAATATTATCAAGTGAAGATTTAATATCTATAAAATAATTAATATTTAAATCATAAATTCATTATAAAATAGAATTGGTTTTTAAAAATTTATTCCAAAATGGAATGAGTTTGTCGTATAATGAATTGATTTAATATGTAAGATAATATACTATTATAAGTAAGAAATGTTGTTATATAAATGTAAATTTAGCAATAGCTTAAATAATTTAACCCACCCTTGCACGATAATTTAATTATCGTGTTTTTTTTTATTTATTTTTTAAAAGAAAAAATGGAGATATTTTTTATCAATTACAGGTTAAAGTTTGTTAAATATATTTAATAATGGAGTTTATTGTTTTTGAGTTGGCGAATAATTTTGTTAAAAGGGTATACTTTTTAGTATTAAAATATATATAGATTTATCATAAATCAAAAATTGTTGTAAGATAATAGGATTATTTATGGTGTAGATATAGTTAAGTTTTATTGATTTAATAAGGGGTGATAGTATGAATGCTAGAAAGATAGATCAGTTTATTAGGGGTGTTAGGTTAGATAGAGAAAATGTTGAGAGTTTTTATAATGTGGCAACTAATATTGATGAGTTGAGTAAGGAGATTCCAGGGGATTTTTTGAAGGGTTATGGTGGAAAGTTGCTTCATGATGTATCGCATGGGGAGTCTTTTTTTGCTCTTATTATGAATAAGTTTGGTAAGAATGGGATATATATTAGATGAACCGGAAGCGGCTTTGTCGCCGATTAGACAGATGAGTTTGATTTCGCGAATGGACGAGCTTGTCAAGGGGGGGAGCAAGTTTATAATTGCGACACATTCGCCGATTTTGATTGCGTATCCGAAGAGTTTTATATATGAAATTAAGGAAAATATCGAACGTGTGAGTTATGAGGAGAGCGATAATTATAATATTACGAAAGATTTTTTGAATAATTATAAAAAAATGATTCACATATTGACTAAATAATATATAATAGCTATAAAGAAAAAATATGTTATATATTAATTTAATATTGTAGAAATTAAGGAGGCAGAAAATTATGGCTGAACAAAGAGTGACTGGATCTTCTCAAAGAAATGCGAAGGATGTTGCGTATGAACTTACTGAGTTATATTATACTACTGTAGTAGATAAAGAGAAAGTTAAAGAGGCTTCGCCTGAGGAAGTGGCTGAGACTTATATGAAGATATATAATAAGATTACTGGAGTTAAATAGAAAAATTGATTTTGCTATTTACATACATACTAAAAAGAGGGGCTTTAGGGCCCCTTTTTTAATAGGGGAAAGAGTAGGATGGAGATTTAAAATAGGTAAGTATGTGAATAAGATAGATAAGATAGATAAGATAGATCAAATAGGGGAACAGATGTTTAGATAGAATAGATGAGATAGATATTTAGATTAGGGGGGGATGATTTTTATAAAGAGATAGAGTTATGAAAATTGTATTCCAAAAAATGTAAAATTTTTCTCTTAAGAAAACGATATCAGAGAATATTTATATTTACTACAGGAGCAAAACAATATACAATATACATAAGGGTAAACATTTTAAATATTAGAAAAAGGTAAATAATACAATAGAAGCAAATAATATAATATTGGAAAAATGATTTATCGAAAAAAATTATAAAGTTTTAAGAATTGAAAGAGGGAAAATAAATGAATTACATGGAGATTTACAATCAATGGCTTGAAAGTGATTATTTCGATGCCAATACTAAAAAAGAACTTGAAAATATTAAGGGAAATGAAAAAGAAATTGAAGACAGATTTTATACAGATTTAGAATTTGGTACTGCGGGGCTTAGAGGAATTATAGCTGCTGGGACTAACAGAATAAATATATATACTGTTAGAAGAGCGACTTTTGGTCTTGCTAATTATATTATAAAAAATACTACAGAGGAAGAAAAAGAAAGAGGAGTTGTTATTGCTCATGACAATAGACATATGTCTAGAGAGTTTTGTCTTGAGGCTGCTAATACTTTAGCTGCTTGTGGAATTAAGGCTTATATATTTGATTCTTTAAGAACTACTCCTGAGTTATCTTTTGCTGTTAGAAAATTACATACTATTGCGGGAATTGTGATTACTGCTAGCCACAACCCACCAGAATACAATGGATACAAAGTTTATTGGGAAGATGGGGCACAAGTTATGCCTGAAATCGCATCTGCAATTACTGCTGAGGTTAATGCAATAACTGATTATTCTACTATACCAACTATTAAAGATGATCAAAAAGATTTAGTTGTTATGTTAGATGATAACCAAGATACTGCATTTATCGAAGCTGTTAAAACTCAAGTTATTAAAACAGAGTTAGTTAAAAAGGTTGGAAAAGAGTTCAAAATAGTTTACACTCCACTTTGTGGAACTGGAAATGTGCCTGTGACTCGTGCTTTAGCTGAAGTTGGGTTCGAAAATGTGATAGTTGTTCCTGAAGAACAAAATCCAGATCCAAATTTTGCTGGAATTGAATATCCAAACCCAGAAGAACACAAAGCTTTGACAAGAGGTATTGCACTTGCAAAAGCTGAAGGTGCTGACTTAGTTATAGCAACCGACCCAGACTGCGATAGAGTTGGGGTTGCTGTTAAAACTACTACTGGCGATTATGCACTTCTTACTGGTAACCAAATAGGCGCAATGCTTACTAATTATATAATAGAAAGTTCAAAAGAAGAAAATAAATTAGATCCTAAAGCTACTTTAGTTAAGACTATAGTAACTTCAGAATTTGGTGCTGATATAGCTAGAGCTAACAACTTAGGCGTTATAAATGTTCTTACTGGATTTAAATTTATAGGTCAAAAAATAAAATCATTTGAAGAAAGTGGCGACAGAACTTACTTATTCGGATATGAAGAAAGTTACGGTTACTTAGTTGGTACTCATGCGAGAGATAAAGATGGTGTTGTTGCATCATTATTAATCTCTGAAATGGCTGCTTACTATTATGATAAAGGCATGAGCTTATATGAAGGATTACAAGAATTATACAAAAAATACGGATATTTCAAAGAAAAAACTATATCATTAACTTTAAAAGGTATAGAAGGTCTTGCTAAAATAAAAGAAATAATAACTTATTTCAGAGAAAACGACATAAAAGAATTTAATAATACAAAAGTTGTCGATTTAAAAGACTATCAAAAAGGTATAGATGATTTACCAAAATCTAACGTATTAAAATACTTCTTAGAAGACGGTTCTTGGATAGCGGTTAGACCATCTGGAACTGAGCCAAAACTTAAATTCTATGTTGCTGTTAAAGGGCAATATGAAGCCGAGTGCGCTGGCAAAATAGCTAATATTGAAAGTGATATAAATAAGATAATAGATCAAGTTAAATAGTTATTTAAGAGATTAAATAATTATACTTGTTTAAGATATTAAATAGATGTAATTATTGAAAATGTTAAATAGTTGTTGAAAATGAAATTGGCATTGAGTTTTGTGGCAGTTGAGTTGGATATAGCAAATTTGATGTAAATATGATAACCATTTAAATATAATAATTTTACTTATAGGGCGGGAACTTCTGGGTTCCCGCTTTTTATAACGCGTAGGAAATTATAATCAATTTTATCTTGTGGATAAATATAATTTCCGTTAATGCGTTTTTAGCACTTGGCGCAGCAAGTGCGATAACTTTCAAAGAAATCTACATATTTAAGGAATTTTATGATAAAGATTTCTTTATATAGTTATATAGTTCAAAAAAATTATTTTGTAAAAGGTCTTTAGAATAAAGATTTCTCTATTGATATAAATCTCCTGCTAAGTCTTCCAATTTATCTTTATCTAATATTACCAACTTTTTATTATCCCTTTTTATAATTTTTTCTAATTCAAATTCTTTTACTACTCTCAATAAATGTCTATAACTTGTTCCTAAAAACTCTGCTATTTGTGTTAAATTTTCTGTATTATTGCTATCTTCATTTGTATAACTTGCTAAAATGTAGCTTGCCAATCTATTTTCTAATGGATAAAGAATATTTACTGAGTTTGATACTGATAAACTAGCTAGCTTTAATGCCAAATGTGTTGAGATATAATGTAGAAATTTTGAATCTTTTAAATATTTTTCCTCTATTATTTTTCTAGGAACTGCTATACAGATACAATCTCTAATTGCTTGGATATTGCATTGAAACTCAATTTTGTTTAAGAGTTCTATTTCACCGACTATTTGAACTGGTGAGTAAAATCTAACCAAAAGAGATTTTCCATTTGGTGTAGTAATATATACTTTTGACTTTCCTTCAACAAACAAATATAAATATTTTAGCTCTTCACCTGATAAACAAATATGTTCATTTTTCTTGAAATGATGTATCTCCATATAAGGATATATATCACTTGAGAATATTTCATTTATTTTATATTTGTTAATATAGTAATTTAATTTTTTATTATCGTTTATTTTTAACATTATTTTCTCCTTAAAAAATAATATACAAAAATGTGACATATGTCATATTTTGTGCAGTTTTATATTTGATATTATACTAAAGGCAATAAATTGTAAATTATAAAATTTTTGAAAAGGAGATTATCATGACATTATTATTAAATATCTTAGGAATTATTGTTGTTATATCTGGACTATATCTTTTCTCTGAAAATAAAGAGAAAGTTGATAAAAAGCTTATAGCAAAAGCATTATTAGCGCAATTTGTACTTGTATTTTTATTAGTTAAATTCCCATTAGGTCAAAATATAATAAGAGTAGTATCAGATTTTGTGACTAATGTATTAAGTTATGGATTTGAAGGAGTTACTTTCGTATTTGGAGCATTAACAGATGACAGTGCAGGGTACATATTTGCAATATCGGTACTTGCGAACATAGTTTTCACAGCAGCTTTAGTTGCGGCATTATACTATCTAGGTGTAATAAACTTCATAGTTAAGTTAATAGGTGGTACAATACAAAAGTTATTTGGAACTAGTAAAGTTGAAAGTTTTGTAGCAGTTGCTAACATGTTCTTATCACAAACAGAATCACCAATACTTGTAAGTAGATATTTACCGACAATGACTAGAAGTGAACTTTTAATATTATTAATATCAGGTATGGGAAGTATGTCTGCTTCAGTATTAATGGGATATGTTGGTATGGGAATTCCAATGGAATATTTATTAATAGCAGGTGCTTTAGTTCCATTAAGTAGTATAATCGTTTCTAAATTATTAATACCAGAAACTAATAAAGAGGCTGTAGTAGAAAATGTTGTTATGGAGAGAAAAGGCGGACATACAAATATAATGTCAGCTATCTCTGAAGGTGCTTCAAACGGTGTACAATTAGCAATTGGTATAGGAGGTTCACTTATAGCTATAACTGGATTAGTTGCTTTAGTTAATGGTGCATTAGGAGTAGTAGGTTTATCATTACAACAAATATTATCTTATGTATTTGCACCTTTAGCGTACTTAATGGGAATAAATCCAGACAATATATTAACGGCTGGACAATTATTAGGTTCAAAAATGGTATTAAATGAGTTTGTTGCTTACGGTGACTTAGGTCCTATAATAGGCTCATTTGATTATAGAACAGGACTTGTTATTTCAATAGCATTAGCTGGATTTGCAAATATATCAAGTATAGGTATATGCATATCAGGTATATCAATATTCTGTCCTGAAAGAAGAGGCGAAATATCAGATATAGCATTTAAAGGAATGATCGGTGGATTTTTAGTAAGTTCATTATCAGCAATGATAGTTGGATTATTACTACTATTCTAATTAAGTTTATTAATACAGACTTAAGCTTCGGCTTAGGTCTTTTTTTGCGTGATCTATTTATATACAAGTAAAAAATCACCCGGGTGAAAAAGCCCCCAAATCAAGTTATTATAAAGAATTTAAACTATACTATTAATTAAAAAATTGATTTTTTAAAGCTGTGATAGAGTCTTCTTTGCAAGAGTCTATTGAAGAAAAACAAAGGGGGAGATTTAATATGAAGAAGAACAAGGTTTTAAGTTTGTTTCTTGCATTAATAATGGTATTTGCTTGTGCTTTCTGTGGTATTAGTGAAGCTGCTCAAGTTGGAACTAGTAATGGTGTTAGTGTTAAGCAAAGTCAAGGGGACAGCAAAAAAGGCAGTACATACAAGCCAAGTAGTATCAAGTCTGGCAATTACATGTATTATGCTGTTTATGACAAGATATACAAAGTTAACGTTAATACTAGAAAATCAACACTTGTTTATACTAGCAAGAGTGGGTATTGGTTTAGTGATTTGGCTGTTAAAGATGGTTGGATTTATTGTACTATGGACAAATATAAAGGTAATGATGGTTTATATCCATATATATTCAAGGTAAAAACTAATGGTAAAATTGCAAAAACTTTGAAAAAGGGTATGGCTCCTGTAATTTATAATGGAAATATATATTATATAAAATACAATTTTGATATGAAAGATGATAATAAAAATGTGAAAATAGTAGGACTTTATAGAATGTCTTTATCAGGTAAAAATGACAAATGCATATTAAAATCTGATGATATAGTAGATTTAGCTATATATAAATCAAAAATATATTACATAATATATAGTGATAATGGATGTTATTTATATAATATATCAACATCAGGTGGTAAGTCTAAATGTATGTTTGGTAATAGCAAAGCTCATATAGAAAGCATAAAAATTTATTCTGATTATGTATATTTTAATTATGGTGAAAATATTTATAAAGCTAAGATAAATTCAACTAAAAAGACAAAAGTTATATCAAATGCTACGTTAAAAGATGTATCTGAAGGTTATATTTATTATACTACTCAAGGTGATGACTCTCAAAGTCTTTATAAAATGAGAATAAAAAATAAAGCAAAAACTTTTATTAAAAAGCAAAAATTTGAATTTGGAGATGTAACTGTTGAAGGTGGATATATACTTATGACGTTATATTATCATTTAGATGCGGATTCAGAATATGATGCTGCTGAGTATTTATGCAATACAAATGGTAAAAATGGTAAGTTATTAAAAACTTATTTTGTATATTAAAAAATTACAAATTTTCCTATAAAAACACTGTTTTCTAACTAATTTATTGCTTACATCCAAAAATAATGTTATATTTAAAATAAAAAACAAAAGGGGAAATTAGAGTATGAAAAAGAACAAAGTTTTAAGTTTATTTCTTGCACTGACTATGGTAGTTATCTGTGCATTCTCTGGTGTTTGTGAAGCTGTGGCTGTGCAAGGGGGCAGTAATATAGCTCAAAATCAAGGGGCAAGCAGCGTGAAGTTAAGTAATGGAAAAGTCGGCAGCACTTCGAAGGCAAAGGGCATCAAGTCTGGCAATTACATGTATTATTCTATTGAAAATAAGATATATAAGGTGAATGTCAAGACTAAAAAATCAACAGTCATTTATAAGGGCAAAGCTAATGAACAATTTTATGGTCTGACTGTAAAAGATGGCTGGATTTATTGTACTAAGGAAAAATTAAGAAATGATAGTGATATTTTTACATATGTATTTAAGGTGAAAACCGATGGAAAAAGCGCTAAAGTTTTGAAAAAAGGTTGGCAACCTACTGTATATAAAGGAAATATCTATTATATAAAACAAAGGTTTGATGATAAAACTTCTGAAAAATATGTATATGTTGAGACTTTAGGGATTTATAAAATGTCTTTATCTGGCAAAAATGATAAGGCTATAAAAAAAGCAAGTATTGTAGAAGAATTTATTGTATATAAATCAAAAATATATTATACAACATTTGGTTCATCAACGGGTGATTTCTGTCTATACAGTATACCAATAACAGGCGGAAAGGCAAAAATTATGATTCGCAGTGATGAACACTTTATAACGAATTTAATGGCTTATTCTGATTACATATATTTTAATTGGGATAATGATCAAGAAAGTTATAATTTATATAAGATTAAAACAAATTCAACTAAAAAAATCAGAGTTGCATCTAAGATTGATTTAAATTGTATTTCTAATGGATATATATACTATACTACTAAAAAAGGTAGAAAAGATGATTTATATAAAATAAAGATAAGCAATAACAAAAAGACTAAAATCAAAATTAATGAAGAGATAACTGATGAACTTTATGTTGAAGGTGGATATATGATTTTGGAAATAGATTATAACAAACCAGGTTCAAAATACAATGCAGCTTTATATTTATGTGATACAAATGGTAAAAATGGCAAGGTGATAAATACTTTTTATGCTTATTAAAATATGATTTATAAACATAAAAGGTCAACCCAAAATATTATGGATGTATATTTGTTGGGATTTTGATGATATTTATTATGAAATATATAGTATAGAAAAAGCAGGGGTAGTGTACTCCTGCTTTTAGTTTGCAATATATATTTAGGGATATATAGTTAAAGCACTATATGGCATATCTAATATTACAGATTGTCTATGAAAACTCTGAATCGACTATTACAACAATAGTATACTCCTTAAATCTATCTTGAATTATTTTTTCAAGCCTACTTTTTATTTCACTTCTGTTGCATGAGAAGTCTAAGACAACGTCGCAAAAGATTCTTTTGTCTTTTTCGTCGATTACCACACCGTGCCATCCGATGCAATGGGGTTCGCTTTGTTTGAAATCTTTTAGAATTCGCCATACTTCTTTAGTGATTTCAGATGTATTGTCGACGCCATAAATTCCAAATATAAGATAGACATGGGTCTCTTGATAAATTTTCATCTGTAATTTATGAATCTCGGGATAAATTTCACCAATAGTCTTTTTATAATCCATCTCGACATTAATACTACCGATATTTGTATTAGGCCCATAATTATTTAATATTAAATCATGAACTCCTAATATAGATTCAGAGCTTTGGATAATTTCAAAAATTTTATCTTTAACTTCAGAATCTATCTTTTCGCCGAGGATTTTGTTTATAGTATCTTTTAGAACTTCAAATCCAGTTTTTAAAATAAATATAGATATAAAAAGTCCCGCGTATGAATCTATAGAAAGCTTTGTGAACATATATACAAGGGCAGAAATAATAGTCACCACAGAAATCAAGACATCGTTTTTAGCCTCTTTTCCTGATGCTATCAAGGCACCGGAATTAAGTTTTCGCCCTTGTTTTTCGATATATGCTGCGAGAAAAGTTTTTATTATTACTGTGATAAATAATACAATAAGTATAACCCAGCTATAATCTACTGCGCTGGGATTGAAAATTCCTTTTATAGATGATAATCCCATCTCAAACCCAGTAACCAAAACGATTATTCCAATAATCATACTAGTTAGATATTCAATTCGCCCAAAACCAAATGGATGGTTTTTATCTGGTTTCTTTTGGGCCAATTTTGTTCCAATAATTGTGATTAATGCAGTTGATGAATCGGTCAAGTTGTTTACAGCATCAGATGTAATGGCGATGGAACCAGACATCACACCGATTATAATTTTCACACCTGCTAAAATAAGATTAGCTATAATACCTAAAATAGATATATTTATAATTTGTTTTTCTCTATTTCCTTTCAATTATGATACTCCCTTCGTCGTTTTTACTCTATTTTTATAGTATTTATTGGCATAAGGTTAATTATGCATCTCATTTTTATATCGGTGTAAATATTATTAAGTATTGATGAATAAATCGATATAACTATTGATTATAAACTTGATGTAAATATTAATTAAAAAATATGAAAACCTAATAATATATAAAATTATTTAGGAGATTACAATGAATAAATTAATAGAAGATGCATATAAAATAGCTGATAAAAATGCAGTTATCTTAAAAGGAAATATAAAGATAAGCGGTGATGTAAACTGTTTATTATTTGCCCATTATTGTGACAGCACTTTGTTTTATAAAAGATTTTTCAAAATAAGCAAAGATGTGCTTAAGGTTAATAAAATAGCTAGAAAAAATCTTAAAGAGATTAAAAAATTATTAAAATCATATGGTTATAAAAATATTAGGACGAAAGGCGTTTTTTCAATTTATGGTGATTTAAGATCCTTGGCTGTTGAGGCTGGGTTTGGAAAGTGGGGTGATGAAGGAATAATTGAAAATGAAAAGTATGGCACGAATTTTTTAATAAGTGCGGTGTTTTATAAATAATAGGATTTCTTTAATAAAGAGTATATATTAGAATAAATTTTAAAAGCAAAAGGTGTGTCGCAAATTTTATTTTACGACACCCTTTTGTTTTTTATACATTATTATAATCTAGATCATGGTATTTCTATACCCTCTAAAAGAAGCATCTTTACATAAAGTTGATTCGTATTCTGGAGTGATTATTTTACCACATTTTGGGCAAGTGTTTTTTGGTGAAAAGATATTTAAAAATATTATCTCTCCACATTTATCACATACTATAGAAAAGTGCTCGACTGTATCGATTCCAAATTGAGATATACATAATCGACTGTTTTTATATTCCATCAATCCAGATCTACAAAGTCTTTCTTCATCTACATCTTCTAATTCTAAATTAAAGATAGTATTTTGAAAATCTTCTTCATTTATTATATTTTTTGTTCTAAGGTAGAAAGCTTTTACAAATTCAAAATCAGCTATAGCATTTTTATCATAATTAAAATACATAATATCCTCTCCTTTTCTAAAAATACTAAATTTAATATGTTTTATTACAAAATTCAATTTTATATCCTCAAATTCCTCTAATTTTTCTTGACTTTCGCTAGTCAAATTATTACAAAATTCACAATATTCCTGATAATTTAAAATAAACGTTAAACTTTTTGGAGTTGAAAAGGGATATTTGACGATTTATAGAGAAAATAAAAAAATATTCATAAAATTTATAAAATATAGTCTATTTTTGTTGCGAATTGGATATTTGGGTGCTATACTTTAAGTAACACTCAAACAACAAAAATATATGGTACACTTTTTTAGAGTCACTAAAAAAGTCCCGAATCAAAAAATAAAACAAAACACTGGAAAACTTCCCCTAATTAATAGGGGAATATTTTTGTGCGATAAAACATAAAAGATGGTAAAATAAGGGTATAAAGAGAAGGGTATTTTATTTAAAATATATAGTTTAAAGGAGAGATCTTATGGACAATTTTATATTTAATATGTTCGGGATGTTGGTGCTATTTATGTTCTTGGTGATAATTGGGGGTGGGATTTCACAGTGGGTTAAAAATAACAACTCGCCAAAAGAGACTGTGAAAGCTAGAGTTGTCGACAAAAAAAGCGAGGTTACATATATCCAACAAGAACAAAATGGCATGATGACAAATACGCCACAGTGGAGTTATTATATTGTGTTTGAATTTGAGAATAGCGATGGTAAGAAAGTTGTCAAGAAGATGGTGGTTAGTGGCAAGGAGTATAAGAGGATTTGTGAGGGTGATTGTGGGGATTTGACATTTCAGGGGACAAGGTATATTGGATTTGAGAAGTGATGAATTGGCAGATTATCTGGAATCACTTCCAAAAGACGAACAAGAAAGAATCAAGAAGTCTTTGGACAATAAGGATAAAGATGATAAGACAGACAAAGAAGATAATAATGAAAAGGACACTAATAAAGCAGACGTTACTTCTAGCAATGAAAAAAAGTAATTGGGAAATCATGGAGGGAATAATAGGAAAGAAAAAGGCAAAAGAAGTCAGAAGAAGTCTAGGTGGAGAAAATACTTATGTACCAAAAGAGGGAGAAGAAGATGATATCAAAGCAAGAAACGATAAAATATATGAGAAATTTTTGAGTGGAAAAAGTATTAAAGAACTAGCTAGAGAGTATAGTATGACTACTAAATGGATTAGAAATATTTTAAAATCTTATGAGCAATCGAGAAATGAAGAAAATGACGATAATATAAATAGAAACTAAGAATATAAAAATTATGTGAATGAATAGGAAACCAGGGATGGTTTCCTATTTTGTGTGTAATAAGATATTAAAAAAAACTTACATTATATAACAAATTTTAAAGGTTTTTTATTCTAATTGTATAAAAATTTTACAAGTGGTAATATATTATAGATAGTTTTCAGATATCAACCAATAATTGGGGAGGGATAATTTATGAATTATAAAAAATTTTATACTAATTACATACATTTAAAATATGAATTTATTTTAAAAACTAAGAATTAAAGGTAGGTGGCAGGATGATATTAAAAAGAATGGTTTTACCGCCTGCTTTAATAATCTACATAATACTATTTTTGGGGACGTATAAAAAAACATCAAAACAAAAACTATTTATAGTCTCAATGATATACTTTATATCTGTTTTTATAATAATGATGACATTTTTCCCGATTCCTGTTGATCATGGGTTGCTTGAATATAATAGAAATATGGGCCTTCAATGTATAAATAATTTGGTTCCATTTAGGATGATTTATCATATTATAAAAAGTGAAAGCGTGATTGTGGTGATTTATCAAATAGGTGGAAACCTTATGCTGTTATTCCCCTTGGGGTATTTAATTCCGATTGTTACTGATAAAAAAATAGATTTGAAAAGAATTATACTTATAATGTTTTGTATAACATTTTGTATAGAAAATATGCAGTTTATAATTGGACAAATTTTGAACTTTAATTATAGATGTTTTGATGTGGACGATATGATATTAAATACATCTGGCGGTATATTAGGGTATCTTATGTTGAAAAAGACATATCATATAATTAGGAAGTATATCAAAATACCTTATTTTGAAAACGAAATAAATATTATATAAGATAAAAGGATAACTATAAAATAACTCTCATGATGAAGCGTATTTCACTATGGGGGTTATTTTAATATAAAAATTTTTATATAAAATAATAAATTGTTGGATAAATATTAAAAAATGATTATAATATATATATACGAATTCCGAAAAATACCGACAATTTATGTAGGATTACTGTATTTAATTATGAGAAATAAAATGGGACGGGGGAGTAAAAAGAAAGCGTTATGAAGGTAGAAAAAAGAATAATAGCAATGATTATGGCAATGTATATAGGAACCAGTAATGCATTAGCACAGCCGGTATCGGGTGAGAAAATAGGTGAGGGACCTATAAATTATAGTTACACGACAGCTAGGGCAAAAACACAAAACGGTATAGTAATAAAAAATGTAAATTTAAGAACTAAACCGAATAAAACAACTTCAAAGATAATAAGAACTTTAAAAGTAGGAGAAAAGGTTATAATAGTAGGAAAATCAGGAAACTATTATAAAATAGAGTATGCATCAGGCAAATTTGCATATGCTTATGCTAATAATTACATAAAAATAGAAGAAGCTAAGCCAAACGACAAGCCAAATGTTAAATTAGACAATAATGTAGGGATATCTACCGCAAATGTGAATGTAAGAACATCACCAAATGCAAATATAGCGACGAATAAATTAGGCAAATTGTTAAAAGGAACAAAGGTAGAAGTAGTAGGCAAATCTGGAGATTTCTATAAAATAAAATATAAGGGTCAATATGCATATGCATCAAAATACTATATATCTGTTACAAAAGGATTGAAACTAGATAAAATATCAGAAAGAAAATTGACAAAAGATACAGTAGTTAGAGAGCTAGCTTCTACAGGTTCAAGCCAAATAGCAAAATTGCCAGAAGGAACAGTAGTATCAGTTGTAGAAAAACTAACAAATAATTGGTATAAAATCGATTTAAACGATGGTTATGGATATGTAATAATAGACGATAAATCGGATGAAAAACCAAACGACAAACCAGATACAAAATTAGATAACAATGTAGGTATATCTACCGCAAATGTGAATGTAAGAACATCACCAAATTCAAATATAGCAACAAATAAAATCGGAAAATTATTAAAAGGAACAAAGGTAGAAGTAGTAGGCCAATCAGGAGATTTTTATAAAATAAAATATCAAGGCCAATATGCATATGCATCAAAATACTACATATCAGTTACTAAGGGATTGAAATTAGATAAAATATCAGAAATAAAATTAACACAAGACACAGTAGTTAGAGAGTTGGCTTCTGAAAACTCAAACCAAATAGCAAAATTGCCAGAAGGAACAGTAGTATCAGTTGTGGAAAAACTAACAAATAATTGGTATAAAATCTACTTAAACGATAGCTATGGATATGCAATAATTGAAGATAAATCAGATGAAAAACCAGACGATAAACCAGAAACTAAAATAAGTGTGATAGGTGTAACAACAACAAGTTTAAATGTAAGAACTGAGCCGGATACAAATATCTCGACTAATATAATAGGAGTATTGTCACAAGATACAAAAATAGAAATTGTAGAGGAAGTTAATGATTTTTATAAAATAAAATATAAAGGTCAATACGCATATGTTGCAAAAGCATATATATCTGTTGAACAAGGTGCTAAATTAGATAAAGTAGCTGAATTAAAATTGACAACAGATGTAGTAGTTAGAGAATTGGCTTCTGATACTTCAGATTCAATATTTACATTAAAACAAGGTACAAAAGTAACAGTTGTAGAAAACTTCCTAAATGGATGGTACAAAATTTATGTAAATAATATATATGGATATATAAATACAAAAGATAATGTATCAAGTAGTATAGGAATAGCTACAGGTGATGTAAATATAAGAACAGAAGCGAATACAAATTCAAATATAGTAGGAGTGCTTTTAAAAAGATCAAAAATAGAAATTGCGGGTCAATCTGGTAATTTCTATAAAGTAAAATATAAAGGTTTATACAGATATATTTCAAAAAAATATTTATCTGACAATGAAAGTGAAAAATTAAATAATGTAGGCTTATTAAAAATAGCACAGGAAGCGGAAGTTAAGGAATTGGCTTCTGATGATTCAATCACATTATTGACATTGCAAGAAGGAACAACTGTCAATGTTATCGAAAGACTTTTTAATGGATGGTACAAAATAGAAATAAATAATGTATATGGTTATATAAAACCGACAGATGGAAACCTTATAAGTAGTGACAAAGATATCAACCTTATGAAAGAAGATGGATATTACTACTATATAAATCCAGATGGAACTAAATATAAAGGATATAAAGTAGTAGATGGCATTCAATATTACTTTAGTGATGAAACTGGAGAATCTATAGATCAATTTGTAGTTGTAAAAGAAAAAGAAAATGGCAAAACTGTAACTAATAGATATTTTGTTAAAGAAAATGGTGGTGTTTTAAAAAATACTTTTAGAAGTATACCAGAGCTAAATGACAAACTTTATTACTTTGGAGCAGATGGAAAAGCTGTAAGAGGAATAAACACAATAAATGGAAAGAAATATTATTTCAACACAAGATATAGCTATATTATGACTGGACTATGCTCTGTGAATGAAAATATATACTACTTCAATAAATCTAATTATACAATGGAAACTAATACAACTAAAATTGTAGCAGGTAAATTAAAACTTGATATAGGAAGCGACGGAAGAGTATATAATATGACAAAATTAGATGACTCAGATTTAGCAAATATGCTTTATTCAGGTTTTAGCAAAATGGGAACAGTATATTCACATAATTATGAAGAAGGGCTTGACTGTAGTAATTATGTTTCAGAGATATTAAGAGAAATCGGATTAAATACATTCTCAAAAGATGAAAGAACTTCACAACAACAAGCAATATACTGTGAGCAAAATAATTTAACTGTAAGCAAAAAGAATCTACAACCAGGTGATATATTATTTTACAATAATACTAATTGCAGCAATATCAAAAAATATGGACATTGTTCAAGAGCATTAGAAAATGGAATGCATGTCCATCATGTTGCTATATATATAGGCGATGGAAAAATTATGGAATCAACAAGTGGAGTTAACAAAGATTATGAACATGCAGGAGTTAGAATTTATAATTTAAGTCAAAGTAGTACATATTATGTATATAGTGCAGCTAGGGTTTTAGGAATAAAAAGACCAGTAACACCAGAAAATCCAGATAAACCGGAAAACCCGGACACTCCAGAAAATCCTGATAATAAAGGCGACCAAGAAAATAATAATCAAACTAACAAAGACGATAGAGTGGATAACGGCAATATAGAGAATAACGATGTTAAAAATGAAGAATAAATTGATTGGTCAGATTACATATTAAATAAAAAAGTACAGAAATTAAAAATGTATAAAAAGGTATTAAATCAATAAAAGATTTAATACCTTTTTATTTAAATTACAAGAACCTTAAGATTCTATTAATTTTAAATAAAATATAAAATTTATGCCAAAATCTACATATAATTTAATACAAGGTGAAAAATAATTGTAAAATAAAAATATTTTATTATAATTGTATATAAAGCAGTTGAAATGGACAAAATGGAAAGGAGATGAATAAAATAAATAAAATAGTAAATAAGTTTCTGCAGAAAAAATACAATTTTGAGAGAAAATATGGGCAAATAGAAATTGGAAATATAAATTCGAGGGCGGCAGAGGTTGGTTTTTACTTACTGCTGAGTTTGTTCCCGTTTTTATTATTCACAATAAGTGCAGTCGTTTTTATACCGATAATATATTTAAATAAATATATAAACATATTAGAAAGCCTAATTCCATCTAGTGCTTTCATAATATTAAATGGACTTATAAGGTCAGTAATAGGAAACAGAAGTATAAAACTTTTAATAAGCAGTTTCTTCTTAGCGATATGGTCAATATCAAAAGCAGTAAAATCTTTGATAAGAGGAATAAATAGATCTTATGGAGTAAATGAAAATAGGTCTTTTTTTAAGGTATTATTTATATCATTAATTTTTTCAATCATGTTATTATTACTTATATTAATATCATTGGTTTTACTTATAGGTGGTGAAAAAATAGGGATATTTGTATTTGATTTAATCGGACTAGATAAATACTTCATCTATATATGGAATATACTAAGATACAGCGTTGGTATTTTATTTGTCATAAGTATATTAGTAATACTTTATACATATATGCCAAATACAAAAATGAAAGTTAGGGACTCGGTACCTGGGGCCGTACTTTCGACATTTTTATGGATTATAGTTACTTATGGATATTCTTTTTATGTAAATAATTTTTCAAACTACGATGTAATATATGGCAGTTTGGGTGGAGTTATCGTACTTATAACTTGGCTTTATCTAAGTAGTTGGACGATTTTGGCTGGTTCAGAATTAAATGCAAGACTTTTATATAAAAAAAGAAACAGAACAAAAATAAGAAAAAAATACGACAAACATAGAGATATACATAAATATGATCTTCATTAGAATATATTTTTGAAAATATTTTTAGAAAAATAAAGTGAAATGATTTGATTAATTAAGGAAATAATAGTATTTAATTAAAAATAAAAGTTTTTACCATAAAATGTAAAAACAATATAAAAGAATGTTGACAATTTTCAGATTTTATCATACTATAATATTAACTAATTTAAATAAAAAAAGGCAATGAATAGGAAGAGTAAATCTAATTCGGTTTTCAGAGAGGGAAATTTATAAGCTGTGAGATTTCCTAAATTAGAGGGATTGAAAACTACCTAGGAGCTGTGGTCCGAAGTTTTAAGTATAATCTTATTTTAGTAAGACCTACCGTAAGTCGCGTTAAGACTTTGAGTGGATTTTTATCAAATTAGGTGGAACCGCGGGAATTATCTCGTCCTTTTTATAAGGGCGAGTTTTTTAATTTTTGATAAAGAAAAGAAATATTTTAAAAGTAATCATAATAAATTATTTTTGAATATGAAAATTAAATACGACAGTATTTCAAAATAATAAATAATAAAAGTTAAAAATAAAAATGTAAATAAAAAATTTAATGTAATAAAAAGCAATGAATAGGAAGAGTAAATCTAATTCGGTTTTCAGAGAGGAAAATTTATAAGCTGAGAGATTTTCTAAATTAGAGGGATTGAAAACTACCTAGGAGCTGCAGCCTGAAGTTTTAAGAATGAACTTATTTTAGTAAGGTTTGTCGTCAGTCGCGTTAAGACGTTAAGTGAGTTATGAAAATAACTAAGTAGGGTGGAACCGCGAGAGACTCGTCCCTTTTTGGGATAGCCTCTTTTTTATTACAAAAAATTACTAGTAGGAGGTAAAAAAATGAAAATAGGAATATTAGGATATGGAACAGTTGCAAGTGGGTTAGTAGATATTATAGATAATAATAAGGATAAAAGAGATATAAGTATAGAGGGGATACTTGTAAGGGATGTTAAAAAGCACGAACACAGAAAGCACGCTGATGTTTTGACTGATAATATAGAAGATATATTCAAAAAAGATGTCGACGTAATAGTCGAACTTTTAGGTGGATTACATCCTTCTTATGAATATCTAAAAAGAGCTATTGAAAATAAGATAAATGTTGTAACTGCAAATAAAGATATGTTAGCTGAATTCGGCGGTGAGTTAGTTAGTCTTGCTAAAGAAAACGGTGTTTGTATAAAATTTGAAGCTTCTGTTGGTGGTGGAATCCCAGTTTTAAAACCATTAATCGAATCATTAGAAGGAAATGAAATCGATTCAATTTCTGCTATATTAAACGGAACTACAAACTTTATATTATCAAAAATGTATGATGAAAATTTATCATATGATGAAGCATTAAAACAAGCTCAAGATTTAGGATTTGCCGAAGCTAATCCAGAAGCTGATGTTATGGGATATGATGCAGGTAGAAAATTATCAATTTTATCTACTTTATCATTTAATAAGAGAATATACTGGAAAGATTTTTATCTTGAAGGAATAAATAAAATAGAGCCAAAAGATATAGAATATGCAAAACAGCTTGGTTGCAAAATAAAATTAGTTGGACGCAGTAAAATAAATAACGGTAAGGTTAACGGATATGTTAGACCAGTTTTAGTTGGAAATGACGATATAATCTCAAAAATCGACAATGAATTTAATATAATTGTCGTAAATGGAGATTTCTTAGGAGAAGTTTCATTTGTCGGTAAAGGTGCTGGAAAAGACGCAACAGGTAGTGCAGTTTATGCAGATGTTTTAGATATATATGATAACCGTCTAAACAATGTCGATGCATTTATAAAAGAAAAAGTTTCAGTAGACAAAGTTGTATCAAGTGAATGCAAAGCTCTAATTAGATTTAAAAAACCTCAAAAAGATAAAATAATTCAAATTATAAAAGATAAATTCAAAGAAGCTGAAGTAATAGCTCAAGATGATGAATTAGCAGTAGTTGTAGACGCTCCATCTGAATGTGCAATAAACGACAGCATCAAATTTATAGAAGATAATAATTACTGTGAAGATGCAAGTAAGATATTAAAATTATCATAAGATATAAAGTATTGATTGAGTTAGATCAAATTAGATACAAAAATTAAAATTATCATAAAATAATAAATTTAGGCTATGTTAGCTATCTTCGTGATAAATATGACATAAAAACAACCACACCTTAGAATTTTCAATATATTGAATTCTAATATGTGGTTGATTATATAACTTACTATAAATTGTTCGTAATATATTAATATTGTCTATTAAGCTACTTCTATAAATTATAACTTTTACCAAAACCAACCTCCATATCCTATTTCAAGATGTAATATGAAAAACAAAGTTGGTAATAACAACATACTTATAATACTACAAATATAGCACATTTTCGTAAATTTATTTTCTTTATACTTCCTCTTAGTATAATCAAATAGCACTATGAAAGGTATTGTACTTAGCACTATTCTTAACAGAAATCCCAATTGTAAAAGATATTCATCATTAAGTTTTATACCATCTAGTAGTATTAATGGCAATGCCCAGCTAAACCATACTATTATGTTAGAAAATATAATTGCTGAAACATACTTTCGTATATATATCCTTTTTTCTTGTTTCATCGCATCACCTTTCTTCATAATCAACACTATTATAGTGTTTTACTTATAAGTCACAATATATGACAATTGCGATTTAGTTTATATTATATCATTTTCAACACTTATTTAAAACATAGCCTAATTTTATAAAAGGCTATGTTAAACTATTTATATCTATATATACCTATAGTTTTATATCTATCTCCTTCTAATACTTCACTAGCTCCATAATATATGCTATAATCTTCTTCATTTATTTCAACTATAGCATCTCCCTCTTTAAAATATGGAACTTCAAATATGTGATATTGAATATCTCTCATTATTCTTCTTGCATCAATAAGTGCGATTATATCTCTATATTCTAATCCATATGAACACAATTCTTCAATTCTATTTAAATCATTTTTAAACGCTTGATTTTTTACTGAATTAGATATGTATCTTATAGTATTTACAATTCCATATAAATCATTATTATCATAAGCATCCCATCGATTATTTGCCTTATCGAATAATTCTTTATATCTATCATCAAAAATAACTTGGTTCAATGCAGTATAACAGTCTCCAAATTTAAGAACTTGCTCTTGATTTAAGTTAAAGAATATATCAGTTCTTAAATCATATCGTTCTTCATCTGACATAGTAGGTTTATTTTTTTCTACTGATTCTATTATATTTATCAATTCTTGTTCTTCGCTTTCTTTTGAATAAATATCATTAGAAATAATTTGATTAATATTATTAGTATCAATTAAATTCTCATTTTTATTAATATCCAAAGTTATATCTTCTTTTGAATTACTGCACCCTGTTAAAAATAATGATATAGCAATTAAAAATAAACTTAACCTAATTACTTTTACCATATAAAATTTCCCCTTTTTATTTATAATTAATTCTCAATATATAATAATTACGAACTTAATTATATTATATAAAGTATTCAATTGTTTTCCAATTATAAAATGGTTTCATTAATTTGAAGTAAAGTTCCTTACTTTATGTTAATTCAATGAATCTATTTCTAATAGTGGCTCTAGTTACATATGTATCCTTAGTAGCTACATTCACTAGCATATCTTTAATTCGGTCATTCTTTTTATTCTTCTTACTTAGTTGTAGAAATTTAAACCAAGCCAAATAATTATTGATATATTTTGTGGATACACCATTAAAAGTCATTAACCATCTCTTAAAGCTACTGTGAAGAGCATTTATATGCTGTAAATGATAAACACTATCTATCATTGATTTTCCTCTAGGAACTTGCTTTAACTCTATGTTCAACTTATCCTTTATTCCCATATATGATTTATGTGAATCTACACAAAAAGTAGCATCTTCACATATTTTATTGTCAAAGAAGTTAACTATTTGATTTGTTGTAATTCTACCATTACAAACAGCACCCATAAGGATATTTCCTTTTCTATCAATTGCTGTCTCTATACAAATCTGCTCTTTTGATATTCCTCTTTTCTTCTTATCATTTTTACCTTTACCTCTTTTTCTAGGATTTCTAGGCATTACAAATGTAGTACTTTTAGAATGATTCCCTTTAAAAGACTCCTTAATAAAGCATTCATCTACTTCAACTATACCTTCAACTTTATCATTTTTTAATGATAAATTGATTACATCAAGTATCCTATGACGCATGTAAAAAGACGTTTTAACACCTACTCCTACTTCTTCAGCACATTTTCTTATAGAAAGTCCTAATATCATTAATTCGCAGTATTTTAGCCATTTATCTAACCCTAATTTTGTATTAGAGAATGGGGACATAGTAAACTCATCAAAACTTGTACGACAACGTTTACATATATATCTTTGTCTTCCATTAGATTTCCCATTTTTATTTACATCTTTACATTGACATTTTGGGCACTCGTATCCTTTAGAAAATCTACTTTCTTTAACATTATCTCTAATTTCAGAAGAATTAAATAAAGTACTTAATACTTCTTGTGCTACTGAAATTAACTCTGTAAGTTCATTCTTTTTTAAATCTTTTATCATAGCTTTTATATCTATTTTTGACATAATATTAGGTATCCTTTCTGTAAATTAGTTGAAATATAGTCTATACCTATATTATAGCCTATTTTAGATATAATTAATCACAAAGTTAGCTAACATAGCCTAAATTTATAATATGATATATAAATTAGCCTTTTAAGGATACTTTGCTAAAGTAGATTTAAATAATAAGTTGTTGTTGAAATAGGGAATGTTAAAGCATTCCTTATTTCTTTTAAAGATAAAATAAAACAATTTAATGTAAAATATTGGTATATAAATCGGTGTATATGGATTATAATAAATATAATAAAAACAATAATTAAATCTATAAAGTGTATACAATCGACATAAGGGGGAAAAGAAATGAAAATATTAAAAAGTTCGGGCTTTAAAAATAAAGAAACCGAAAAAATAGTAAAAGAACAAGTATCAGCAATAATAGAAGATATAAAAATAAACAAAGACGAAGCTTTGAAAAAATATAATTTAAAATTCGACAACAACGACAGAAGTGTTATAAACGTTTCAAAAGAGGAAATAGAAGAAGCTTACAAACAAGTCGATGAAGAATTTATACAAAATCTTAAGGTAGCTGCGAAAAATATAGAAAATTTTGCGATGGCTCAAAAGGAAAGTTTCGACAATAATTTTGAAAAAGAGATATATCCAGGCGTTATTTTAGGACAAAAACACATACCTGTGACTTCTTGTCTTGCATATGTTCCAGGGGGTGGGTATCCTCTATTTTCAACAGCTCTAATGCTCATAATCCCAGCAAAAGTGGCAGGTGTAAAAAGGGTTGTCGCTTGTTCGCCAACTATGAAATCAATACCTAAGATAAATCCAAAAACACTTGTAGCTATGGATATTGCGGGTGCAGATGAAATATATGCAACTGGTGGAGTTCAGGCGGTTGCGGCGTTTACATATGGAACAGAATCTATAAAACCTGTCGATATAATTGTCGGTCCTGGAAATAAATATGTTACAGAGGCGAAAAGACAATGTTATGGAACTGTTGGAATTGACTTTGTCGCAGGGCCAAGTGAAGTTTTAATAATTGCTGATGAAACTGCAAATCCAACATATATCGCAGCCGATGTGCTTGCACAATGCGAACACGATTTGAACGCAAGGGGGATTTTAGTTACAACTAGTGAAAAATTTGGACTTGAGGTTTCACAAAAAGTGGACGAAATGCTTGAAACACTTCCAACTAAAAACATCGCAAAACCTTCTTGGGATAATAATGGTGAAATTATTTTAGTTGATTCATTAGAAGAGGCTGTCCAAATTTCAAATGAATATGCACCAGAGCATCTTGAAATAAATGTCGAAAACAACGAAGGCATAATAGAAGATCTTGTGAACTATGGTTCATTATTTATCGGTGAATATTCAGCTGAAGTGTTTGGTGATTATGTTTCAGGAACAAATCATACACTTCCGACGCTAAAAGCCTCTCGTTATACAGGAGGAGTTTGGGTTGGAACATTTATAAAAACTTGCACACACCAAGTTTTAAACAAAGATGCAGTAAAATCTCTAGGCCCTGTTGCTATAAATATGGCGACAGAAGAAGGATTACATGCACATGCCAATGCTGCAAGAGTTAGAGTTGAAGATAAATAAGCGAAGTTTAAATATATAAATTTAAAAATCGACATAAATAAACACATTTAAATTATAAATAAACATTATAAATTAAATAGTGTAGCATAAATAAAATACAAAAAATATTTCTACTTAATAAATATAAAATTAAAATAAATATATAATTGTATAATTAATTCAAAAAGTGAGCATATTTCTAAACAAGGGTAAATAAAAGAAATGTACTCACTTTTATTTTGTATAAAACATCATTAATTAAAAAATTAACATATTGATAGATACTGTTTTTCAAAAAAACATAAAAAAGTGTTGCACATATAAATTATATAGTATACAATAATTAATATAAAATATAACTTAAAAATTACGAAATGGGGGATATTAAGTTGATAAAAGTAGGAATAAACGGTTTTGGTAGAATAGGAAGAAACGTGCTTAGAATTGCACAAGAAGGATTAGGAAGTGATATACAAATAGTTGCTATAAACGCTAGAGCAGATGCAAACACTTTAGCTCATTTATTCAAATACGATTCTTGCTATGGAATATTCAATGGTGATGTAGAAGTTAAAGACAATGAAACTATATTAATAAATTCAAATGAAGTAAAAATACTTAGAAATTCAGACCCAGCTGACATACCTTGGGGTGAATTAGGAGTAGATATAGTTGTTGAATCAACTGGTAAATTTAGAGATAGAGAAAGCGCTTCCAAACATTTAGTTGCAGGAGCAAAAAAAGTTATAATAACTGCACCAGCAAAAGATGAAGATATTACAGTAGTTCTTGGCGTAAACGAAAAAGATTACGACAACGAAAAACACAATATAATATCAAATGCATCTTGTACAACAAACTGTTTAGCACCATTTGCAAAAGTACTTGACGAAAAATTCGGTATAGAAGAAGGTCTAATGACTACTATACATGCTTATACAAATGACCAACAATTATTAGACAAAACTCACAAAGACTTAAGAAGAGCAAGAGCAGCAGCTGAATCTATGATACCAACTACAACAGGGGCAGCAAAAGCCGTTGCAAAAGTTTTACCACAATTAGAAGGTAAATTAAACGGATTCTCAGTAAGGGTTCCTACTCCAACAGTTTCTCTAGTAGATTTAGTTTGCACACTTAAAAAGGGCGCAACAATAGAAGAAGTAAACTCAGCATTAAAAGAAGCTAGTGAAGGCGAATTAAAAGGAATTTTAGGATATTGTGATCTACCTCTAGTATCAATAGACTTCAGAGGTGACTCAAGATCTTCAATAATAGATGCATTATCAACTATGGCAATAGGCGACAAGATGTTCAAAGTTGTATCATGGTATGATAATGAATGGGGATACTCAACAAGAACAGTAGACCTAGTAAAATATGTTGCAGAAAGATTATAAAGCAGCTATCATTAAATTAGTTAACCATATTTAACCAAATAAAAATAAACCTATTTATACATTGCTTCGAAATTTTGGAGCAATGTTTTTTTTTGTAAAGTAAATTATTTAAAAATAATAAAGGAAATAAAGAAATTTTATATAATAATACATAATAAAGTTACAAAACAAATACTAGATAGTATAAATAAATGTTATAATATAAAATAAGAAATAACGTAGGTAAAAAGGAGAATAGAAGTTTTATGGATGAGAAAATTCTAGAATTCACTGTTTTTTGTATTGATAGTTTGGCAGAATATCTAAATAAAGATACAAAAGAAGTTTATAATTTAATAAAAAATAAATCGAATATTTTAGATGAATATATAATTCCATGCTATGAACCATTACATACACAAAGTAAAAAGTATATAGTAGAAGATATAGTAAATGTATTAGAAGAAAGAGGTGTAATCTAGTGGAATTATATCATGGATCTTATTGTGAAATAAAAAATCCTAATATTTCTTTTTCAAGAGATTCATTAGACTTTGGAAGAGGATTTTATTTGACAAATATAAAACAGCAGGCTATTGAATGGGTTAATAGATTTATAAGAAGAGAAAAAGATGGATGTGTAAATATATATGATATTGATTTAGATGGATTAAGTAAAATATATAAAATTAAAAAATTTCCTAGCTATAATATGGAGTGGTTAGACTTTATTTTAGATTGTAGAAATGGAAGTACTAGATATTTAGATTATGATATAATAATTGGTGGGATAGCAGATGATAAGGTGTATAATACCATAGAATTATATGAATTTAGCCTTATAACTAAAGACGAGGCTTTAAATAGATTAAAATATTATAAACCTAATAATCAAATATGTATAACTAATCAAGAGATTTTGGATAAATATTTACAATTTAAGTTATGTGAGGTGATAGGTAATGGAAGCAAATAAAATATTACTTCAAAAAATGTATACAAAAATAATAATTGAATTCTCAAAACAGACAGGTAAAGATTTAGAGGAAAGCTTAGATTATTTTTATAAATCAAACACATATGATTTAATTAAAAACGGTGTATCTGATATGCATTGCAGAGGATATAAATATTTAGCAGATGAATTGATGTTAGAATATGGATTTAAACATCATAAAGGTTATGTAAATTAAAAAGCATTGCTTAAAAATAGGCAATGCTTTTTCTATAATACAAACGATAAAATTGCAATTCCTATTCCAAATACTATAGCTAATAATAAATTCATTGTAAATTCCCCTTAATAATGTATTTATTACTATTATACAATAAAATAGAGGAATCAAAAATGATTCTCATGGATTTCTAGTACTTAATTAACGTACTTTTATATAATTTCTTCTTTCTCTTTTTCAATACCCTTTTCTCAACCTCAGGATCATACAAACTCTTAGTCATAATACTCACCTCTTCTTCTAAATTTTTATCACTTATATAATTTCTATTTAGATACTCAATTAAATTCTGTATAGCAAGTATTATAACAACAAAACATTTTATCTTAGCAAAATTACTGTTTTTAATATCCAAAGCCCTATATACCATATAACAAGCAATTAACATAGGAACTGCTCCAAAGCTAAAAATTACAAAAGCCTATTGATATAATTAATTTATACACCCACATAAAACAGTACAATTTTTTAAAAATATATAACATAAACCGATAATTTTTGCTAAAATATATTATAGTATTATAAATATAAAACATATTATAGTATAAATAAAATTGGAGGGGATAATATGAGCGAAAAGAAATTAGCATCAGATTATTTTATGGAAGGTCTAAACTGTGCAGAATCAGTTATAAAAGCATATAATGAAGAATTTGGAACTGATATACCAATAAGAGTTGCTAGCGGACTTGGCGGAGGATGCGCTGTTGGAAATCTATGTGGAGCAGTAAATGGAGCATGTATATGTGCAAGTTTTGCAAAAGGTAGAGATGATATAGGTCAAGAAAACCCAGCAAAAACTTATACAAAAAAAATAATGCAAAAAACAATAGAACACTATGGAACTGCAGAATGTAAATCTCTTAAAAAAGATAGAGTAGGATGTAAAGAAATAGTTGATTTCTCTTATGAAGCATTAAAAGAAGCTTTAAAATAGTATATAAATAAATGTAAAAAGCCTGCCATTAGTAATTTAAATTAATGGCAGGCTTTTTTTAATATTCATTTTTGCTAAGTGATTTCAATATAAGGCTACTCATGAGAGTATAATTCATGTTAAATGTTTGAACACTAGCTTCGAGCATTTCTTCATTACTAATCTTAGAAAAATCTAAAGAAAAACCATTTTTCACTGCAAGACATTCTATGAACATCCTTTGCGTTCTCCCGTTACCTTCACGAAAAGGATGAATTGCATTTATCTCACCAATATAATATGCAAGTCTTTCTGCAAGTACGTTAATGCTTAAACCTTCTAAATAATTTTCTCTTTTTAGTTTTTTCATTATAGATTCCATTTGTTCTTCAATAAATTCACATCTACAAAATGGATTTCCTTTTGAAATATTGACAGTTCTAATTGAACCAGCCCATTCATAAATATCTCCGAATATGAATTTATGAATGTTTTTTAGATAATTAAAATCTAAATCTCCATCAAGAGGATTTTGTATTAATTGTGCTGTTCTTAGAGAAGTGATACTTCTTTCAGCATCTTTTAATTCATTTTCATCAATGATGTTAAGTTTATTCTTTAGTATATAAGTTCCAGGATAGCAATAATAACTATCTGTTTCATAATCATAATGATATTGATCTAACATTAATTCACCTGCTTATGATTATATTTTTCTATAAGTTTATTTATTGCATCTTCATATGAAACTTTGCCTTCTAAACATTGTCTTATACGATCTTTATCTTCTTTAAGCAGTGGCATATTTTCCATTGACATAGTTGCATCTATATTATTGATAATTCTATCATATTTTTTCATAAGGAATTCACCCTTTCTATATTAATTAAATTTATATTTTATAGTGTATATGAAATTATAATCTTAAAAAATATGTGTAAATAATAATTTCATAAACATTATTTAAAGAAATCTTTATTAATTATATAATATCATATTAATAAAATATCTTCTATAAACAAGTTAAAAATATAAGATTATATATTCAATAGGGATACTTTGGTTTAAATTTTTTACAGTAAATTACTAATAATGTTAACATATTTAATTATTTCCAATTTATAAAAAACTATAACTATAAAAATAAAGTTTTCATCAACCATATCCAAATATGATATAATATAAAACATATGTAAACTTAAAAAAATTAAAAAAGTTGAATAAAAAATGGAAAAGGTGGAAAATATGAAAGTAGTTGAAAATGCTATATTTTCGAAATTTCTCCAATTTGATATAGATGAAAATATTCCAATCCACGAAGGCAGATTTTGCATATACTTACGAAATAAAAAGTACAAGTGTAGCGGAAAAGTAATCTACAAGATGGCGACTGAGGGGACAATTACATTTAAGGGAAAGATACTATCAACACAAGATTTAGAAATAGACACAATCCTTGATTACGACTCTGCAGAACTAGAAATTTACAGATATAGACCAGTATCTGTAACAGTAAGTTCTATAAATGATTTTCATATAGAGGGGTATATAAATCACGGCCATATAAGATCTAAAAATGCCGAGGTCGACTATGTAGATTTTGACGTTGTAAATTTCGATAAATATTTTGGAAAGCTTATAAAATACGACGACAAGTTATTTGCAGGTAGAATGGGATTTAGTTCAGGAGAGTTTGAAGTTATAGTAGACAAAAGATTTGATTTTACTAAAGGATTAGACGAAAAATTAAAAGACAAAGATGCACATATAATAACACATAGCGGCCGAATAATGAGAAAAGATAAAAAGCCATTTAAAACAAATATAATAAACCACATATTAGACGACTTATCAGTAGCGTTTAGTTTTATGTGTGGACGATATGTCGATATATGTTCATCATACGGATATAAAAATGGGGAAAACGTATATAGATTGTGGAGGGAAACTTTTATAAGCTCATATAGATTTATCCCAAATTGGAAGGACACAATCTCAAATTATCACAATATAGAAAAATACTTAACATTAATGAACAATAGATTAAAAGACGATTACTATAGCGAGGCATTAAGACAAGCTGTCGACTGGTATTTACAATCATTTGACGGGCTTACATTAGAAAATAACCTTATATCTATACAAATCTGTCTTGAGACGTTGTCATATATAGTTTTAGTTGAACAAGAAAAGCTTTTAAGTGATGATGAATTCGATGAAAATTTGGCGACAAAGAATATAAGAAAACTTCTAGATATATGTAATATTCCATATGGAAAGGACGATTTGTTTTTGTTTGATGATTATATAAATGAAAGATTTGATGATGGAATAGACTTATTAATATACTACAGAAATAAAATTGTTCATCCAACAAGAAAAAGAAACAGAGCGACTATCACTGTAGAAGACGTATGGAACATTATTCAAATAGGCACAAGATATATAGAGCTTGTAATATTAAATATAATCGGATATAAAGGTGAATATTCAAATAGATTACTAGATAGGGCATATGGAGAAGTTGAGCTCGTTCCTTGGAATGAAAATTAAACATTCCATATATAAAGTTATGTACATGAATATATGGTTTATTAAAAATATTAACAATGGGATGCACAAAGATATAAGTGCATCCCATTTTAAATCATAATTAATCTTCTTTTATATACACGCTTGGAATATACATATTTACATTTTCAAGCGCTATTATCTCATTATAAATATATTCACTATGTTTATCTACATTATCACATTCTAAGTCTAAAGTTAAAAGCGTTTGGTTGTAGATATTTACATCAAGTGTGGTAGTCCCCTCTCTAAGTTTTAAGTTCATTCCCCTATTTAGTCTAACTAATTTGTCTAATATTTTTGTGTAGTCTGCTGCCATTTGTCAATTCCTCCCAAATATTAAATATAAGATAATAATAACATAATTTGGATAAAATTTAAACGATTTATATAATTAAATTTAAGATAGCATATTCTATATAAATAAGATATGAAATGTAGAAATATACAAAAAAGTTTTTTAATTAAAAAAAGATTTATATAGAATTATTAAATCTGTTTATATATAATTACTGTAGATTGATGTATAAGATATAGAAGGGTGGATAATTATGAATATAGATGAAAAATACGAATTATTAAAAAGTAAATTAAGAGATATGGGGAAAGTTGTGATAGCATATTCTGGCGGGGTTGACAGCAATTTTTTACTTAAGGTGGCGAGTGATGAATTAGGACAAAATGCAATTGCCGTTACAATTCACGCTATGATGCATTCATATAGAGAGATGGAAGAGGCAAAAGAATACACAAAACAATTCGGGGTAAAACACGAGGTTATAAAAGTAGATAATTTCGATGAAAAAGGTTTTATTGAAAATAGCAAAAAAAGATGTTATTATTGTAAATGCGCAGTTTTCAATATGATTAAAGATTACGCAGCTAAAAACGATGTAAAATATGTCTTAGACGGAACAAATCTTAGCGATTTAGGCGATTATAGACCAGGACTTAAGGCTTTAGAAGAACTAAATATAGTTAGTCCATTAAAAGACAGCGGTCTTACAAAAGAAGAGATAAGAATTTTGTCACACAGACTTAATTTAAAAACATACAACAAACCTTCTTTTGCCTGTCTTGCAAGCAGAATTCCTTATGGAGATAAAATTACGAAAGAAAAACTTAAATTAGTAGAAGAGGCCGAAAATTATCTTCAAGATTTAGGTTTTAGACAATATAGAGTTAGATTACATAACGATATAGCTAGAATAGAAGTGGCTAAAGATGAAATGAATAAGTTTTTCGATGATGAAATGATGAAAAATGTACATAATAAACTTAAAGAAATTGGATTTAAGTATGTGACATTAGATTTAAATGGATATCAGATGGGAAGCTTAAATAATTAGACGAAAGGATTAATTAAATGGAAAAAGGATATACTTTAATTTCGCCGTGCTTTTTCGGAATGGAAAAAATGCTAGCAAACGAAATTAAAAACTTAGGATTTGAAATTGTAAAAACAGAAGACGGAAGGGTTACATATAAAACTGATGAATACGGAATAGCAAAAGCAAATATGTGGCTTAGATGTGCAGAAAGAGTTCACCTTAAAATAGCTGAATTCGAAGCAAAAAGTTTCGACGAATTATTCGAAGGAACAAAAAGAATAAATTGGGCAAAATACATACCATATGGTGCACAATTCCCAATAACAAAAGCGTCTTCAATAAAATCAAAATTACACTCAATACCAGATATACAATCTATAGTTAAAAAGGCTGTTGTTGAAAGTCTTAAAAAAAGCTATATGGAAACTGGATTAATAAAAGAAGACAAAGAAAAATATCCTATATATGTATTTATACACAAAGACAAAGTAACTCTTACAATAGATACAACAGGTGTTGCTCTTCACAAAAGAGGATATAGAGAAAAAGCAAATAAAGCTCCAATAAGAGAAACGCTAGCAGCTGGGATAATGTACTTAACTCCATGGAGACCAGGTAGAACTTTAGTTGACCCTCTATGTGGATCGGGAACATTATTAATAGAAGCAGCTATGATGGGAATAAATATGGCCCCAGGGCTTAATCGTGAATTTATATCTGAAAAATGGAGAACACTAGACAAAAAAATCTGGTGGGATACTAGAAGAGAAGCTTACGATATGATAAACGAAGATATTGAATTTAAAATATACGGATATGATATAGACGAAGATGTTATAGAAATAGCAAGAGAAAATGCAGAAATAGCAGGTGTTGCTGACTATATAGAATTTAATGTAGGAGATGCGACAGAATTTACAAGCGCTGAAGAATACGGATTTATAGTTACAAATCCACCATATGGGGAAAGACTTGAAGACGTTGATTCTGTAAAAATGCTTTACAAACAACTTGGATATGCATTTAGAAAATTAAATAATTGGTCATACTATCTAATAACTTCATATGAAGATTTTGAAAATGAATTTGGCCAAGATGCAATAAGAAAAAGAAAACTATATAACGGTATGTTAAAAAGTTACTTATACCAATATCCAGGACCAAAACCACCTAGAAAATAATTAATTGCCTCCAAGATGCTTAAAAAAAGAATAAAAATAATATTCTTTAAATATAAATATTATATAGCATTTTGGAGGTGTTATTATATAATGAGAGTAAAACACAATAAAAAGAATTTGAAACATAAAGATATTGAAAACAATACAACTACTCAATACGAAGAAAAATATAACGATGTCATTTTAAATGACCTTGTTCCAGAAGATAGAAAAGAAGAATTCAATATTCAAGAAAATGAACATAGACCACATAAAAAAGCTAAGAAAAGCGGATTTAAATTTAATATGGGTAAAAAGACTAAAAAAAATAAAAAACAACAAGGGCAACAGGAAGATATAGAAAATACAAAAGGTAAAACTAAAAAAACTAAAAAAAACGATGAATTAGTAGAAGATAATCAACAAGAAGTAAAAAAATCTAAAAAAACTAGACCAAAACAACATCATAAACAACATGAATCAAGCGAAGTAGATCAAGATGGAAATCATAGCGGACATCATGGTGGACACAAGCAAACTAAAAAAAGAGTAAGTAAACGTAGAAAATCTGCTAAAAGCCAAGATGAAACTGTAAAAATCCAAGAAGCACAAGAAAACGAAATACAACAAGAAAATGAAATACAACAAGAAGAAAATGAAAATATAAATTATAGAGGAGAAGCTTCAGAAGATTTTAGCCAAAATAATGAAAATATTGAAGATACAAACCAAAATAGCAATATAGTTTGGTCTGATGAAAATTTTGATAGATAGATTTTAGTATAAAGAGTTGTTTTTAAATGATTAATTTAAGTCATTTGACATACAACTCTTTATTTTTATATTAATTATTGTATAATTAAAGTACGGTAAAATTTATAAATATAATTAATTATAAAGAACAGGAGGACAAGGATGAGGCTATTAAAATTGGTAGGTGTATTATCTTTAGTAGTTATACTTAGCACTGGTTGTTATAAAAACGATAATAGCAGTGAAAATCCTATAAATTTATTTGATGAATTGCCTATATATAATCAAGAGAAAAAAGATATCTCGGATAAAGCAAAAAGGATTGCAGGAAGTGCTAATTTAATTTTGCCTTATAATTCAATAGAAGTCGGAAAAATAAACGAGGTAGACTTAAATAATGATGGAAAAAATGAAGTAGTATTCTTTGAAAAGAGAGAAAATATAAACAATGAAGTTGGCTTTACAGTTTTAGAGTCAAAGGATGATGAAAGTAAAGATGCTTTATATACAGAGAGTGGCGATAAAATTAAATATGCAAATTTTTACGATTTGGATAATGATGGAAATAAGGAAATAATCTTAGTTGTAGAAGAAAAAAATGAGACAACACTTACCATTTGCAGATATGAAAATGGTGAAATAAAGGAATTGGTTTCAAAGAATAACTATGACTATTTTAATCAAGATAAATTTTTAAAATTAGGTATAGTTGTAGATGATATAGATAATGATGATAGTTTGGAATTAATAATTTATAATTATAATTATGCTAAAAAAGAAATGAATTTAAATTTATGTGAATTAAAAGATGATAAAATAAATATTATCGATACATTAAAGTTTGATGATGTAAAAAATTTCGACGATATAAATATATCTGTTGGAAAAATAGGCAAAAAAGATAAGGGATTATTTTTAAGTCTGCCTACTTCAAAAAACAGCAAATTCAATACAGAAGTAGTGTATTTGGAAAATAATAAACTTATAGATGCATTTAAAGACCACAAAGATATACTAAATGACTACTATATTGCTTTTGAGGATGTAAATAACGACGGGATTACTAATATACCTATTATAGACATCGAAAGTATAAACAAAGATTCGCTCTCTACATCTACAATGCCAAAGAGCCTTATAATTAGTTGGAACAAATATAATGGAAAAGAAGGCAAGGATGCAGATTTATTATTTGTAAATAAAATTTACTACAATTACGAATTAAACTTTAAATTCTTAATACCTAATAACTTAGTCGGAAAAATATCGATTAATGAAAATACTGATCAAAATACAAGTAGCAGTTATAAAATATTTAATTTCTATTATAATGAGAGTTCGACTCCTTATTTAGATAAAAAAAATAGACAACAGCTATTTTCTTTGAACTTAGCCGAAAAAGGTGTAGTAGATGATTCAAAAACTATAAATAATAAGGGAGATATAATACTTGAAAGTGATAAATATGTGTATTCAATATCTGATATAAATGAGAAATTATTTAATAAACTTGGTTTGAGTATAGATATATTAAAAGATTATTTTTCGATAATAAAATGATTAAGTAAAGTTTAATGGAGGCTAGAAAATGAAAGAAAAGATATTAGTACTAGAGGATGAGATTGGGATAAGAAGTTTTGTAAGTATAAACTTAAAAAGAGAAGGATATGAAATTATAGAAGCTGGAACAGGTGCTGAGGCTATTGAAAAAATAAATGAAAATAACGATATTTCAATAGCGCTTTTAGACGTGATGTTACCTGATATGAGTGGTATTGAAGTTTGTAAATATATAAGACAAAAATTCGATCAAGTTGGAATAATAATGCTTACTGCAAAGGCTCAAGAAGAAGACAAATTAGAAGGGTTTATATCAGGAGCTGATGATTATATAGTAAAACCATTCAGTATAAAAGAGCTATTAGTTAGAGTTGCAGCACTTCTTAGAAGAGTTAAAAAAGAAGAAAGTTCTATGAAATTAAATAAAATAGTTTCAGATCCATTTGAACTTGATTTAGATAAGAGAAAATTATTCAAAAATGGAAAAGAAATAGAACTTACTCCAACAGAGTTTTCAATTGTAAAATATTTAATGGTAAATGCAAAACAATCGCTTAGTAGAGATCAAATACTAACAGAAGTTTGGGGCAATAATTACTTGTATGATTTTAAAATAGTCGATGTAAATATAAGAAGAATAAGAAATAAAATAGAAGATGACCCATCAAAACCAAAATATATCCAAACTATTTGGGGTTATGGATATTGTTTTAGAAAGGAAGACTAGATTTTGAAATTACATTTAGAAGGTTTGAGAAGGAGAGTAGTAAAATATTATTTCATAATGATAATAATTACAGTCGCTTTGTTCGAAGTGTTATTTATGTTTTATATGAAAGAATATTACTACAGTATGGCAAAATCATACTTAGAGCAGCAAGTTAGATATACTCAAAGTAGTTATGACTCTACAGCTATGGACTCAACAAGCTTTCAAGATAAGATAAATAATATATTAGAAAAAGAGAGTCTCAGTCAAGATTCAAGTTACAAAGAGGTAAATAATGATTTTGCTGTTGCAATAGAAATTATAAATAAAAATAAAGAAATAATACTAGACCAATATGGTATAAAAACTAATGAAGTTGTCAATTATGAAGATGTAAATAAGGCTTTAGCTGGAAACGAAGACTATAGTTTTTCAATAAGTTCTATAAGCGAAACAAAAGATCATATTATGAGTGTATCTGTACCTTTAAAGGTCAATAATGTTGTTGAAGGTGTCGTTAGATATAGCGTATCTTTAAATAAGGCAGATAGCGCAATTTTTAGAGTAGTATTTATGATATTTATAGGCGGACTTGTAATACTTTTAATATGTCTTCTTATAAGCTTAAGATTTGCAGATTCACTTATAAGGCCAATACAAGATTTGAAAAAGACTGCAAATCAACTTGCACAAGGAAATTATAATATAAAATTGGAAAATGAAAAACTTCATGACGATGAAATCGGAGATTTAGTCAGAACGTTTGATCATATGGCAAAAGAAATCGATAAAACTCGTAAATTAAAAGAAGAGTTTATATCTTCAGTATCACATGAGCTTAGAACTCCGCTTACATCTATAAAAGGATGGAGTGAGACTCTAGGGTATGAAGGTATAAGTAGAGAAGAGCTTGATTTAGGGCTTGGAATTATACAAGATGAAACAGAAAGACTTATAACTTTAGTTGAAGAACTTCTTGATTTCTCTCGTCTTGCATCAGACAGAATAAGACTTCAAATCGATACAGTAAATGTCGTTAAACTTGCAAAAGACGTTGTAAACCAACTTGGAGTTAAGGCAAGCGAAAAGAATATTACACTTTTAACAGAATTTAATACAAAAGAAAGAGAAATAGCCGATATACAAGGTGATAAAAATAGACTGAAACAAGTTTTAATCAACCTTGTGCAAAATGCCCTTAAATTCACTGAAGAAGGCGGCTATGTCGTTGTTAGACTGTCACAAGGTGACGAATATACGACTTTCTCTGTAGTCGATAATGGAATAGGTATAAAACAAGAAAACCTAGACAAAGTTTTAGAAAAATTCTTCCAAGAAGACTACCATAAATCTGGAAGTGGTATAGGCCTTGCCATAAGTAATGAAATAGTAAAATTACACAAAGGTAAATTAATATTAGAAAGTCAAAAAGGAGAAGGTACTTGTATTACCTTTACTTTAAAAAATAATTTAATGGATGCTATTGCAGAGGAAAAAATGTGATTTAATCACATTTTTTTCTTGTAATGAAAAGATTAAGATTATATATATTTTAATAATATAAATATAACAATAACTATACATAAATTTAAAATTATATATATGAAAGAGGAAAAGTATGAGAAACATAAAAATGGTAGTAGAATACGATGGAAGCAATTTTAAGGGCTTTCAAAAATTAAAAGATAACGAAAATACAATACAAGGAAAACTTGAATCTGTTTTAAGTCAAATGGCAGATGAAAATATAGAAATAATCGGTTCGGGAAGAACAGATATGGGAGTACACGCCTATGGACAAGTTGTAAACTTTAAAACTAATTCTCCTTTATCATTAAATAAAATGCATAAATATCTATATGAATACCTTCCACAATCAATTGCAATAAGAGAGATTGAGGAAGTTGATGATAGATTCCACAGCAGATATAATGCAAAGAGAAAGGTATATCTATACAAAATAGACAACAACGAATATCCAAATCCATTTAATAGAAAATACACTTGTCATGTGCCTAAAAAAATTGATTTAGATAAAATGAGAGCTGTTGCTGATGTACTCGTTGGTGAACATGATTTTACGAGTTTTTGTTCATCAAGGTCTAAAAAGAAAAGTCATGTAAGAGAAATTTACTCTATTTCTATAAATGAAAATAACGGATTAATAGAAATTTATGTAGAGGGCAATGGATTTTTATACAATATGGTGAGAATAATTGCAGGTACGCTTATTGATGCTGGACATAATAAAATTACACCAGAGGAAGTTAAAAATTTATTAGAATTAAAAGATAGATCAAAATCACCAGAGACAGCGCCATCAAAAGGATTGTTTTTATATAGAGTAAAATATTAAATAATATATACAAAATACGGTTGACATTTTTATCCAGTTGATTTATTATTAACTCATAAATAAGAATAAACTACTTATTAAAAAATTTAAAACAACAAATTCATTGAAAAAGAAAGTAATTTATTTTAAGTTTATAGAGAGCTGAGGATGGTGGAAGCTTGGCAATTTTAAAATAGATGAAGAGAGCTTTGGAGAAGATTATCTGAACTTAAGTAGGATAATAGGAATGCCTTGCCTTAAAAGGAAGAGTGAATAAGTTTATCTTATTAATTAGAGTGGTAACGCGGAAATATTTCGTCTCTTGATATTCAAGAGGCGTTTTTTAGAATATTTCAATAAGATAAATTTATTAATAAGAGTGGTACCGCGCAATGTCGCCTCTTAGTATTTAATACTAAGAGGCTTTTTTAATTTAGACATACAGGGAATTATATTGTTTTAAAAAATTACAGCGATATTTTAAATGATGTAATTTCTAATTTAAAATTTAAAATAAAATAATAAAAGTAATTTAGGGGGATAATAAGAATGAAAGAAAAAGTTGTATTAGCATATTCAGGAGGATTAGACACTTCAATAACTATTCCATGGTTAAAAGAAAATTATGATTTAGATGTTATAGCAGTTTGTGCAAATGTTGGTCAAGATGACGATATGAGCAAAATAGAAGAAAAAGCAAAAGCAAGTGGTGCTATAAAAGCTTATGTTGAAGATTTAAGAGAAGAATTTATAACTACTACTATATATCAAGCAATAAAAGCTGAGGTTTTATATGAAAATAGATATCCTTTAGGTACTGCACTTGCTAGACCTATAATAGCTAAAAAATTAGTTGAAATAGCTCAAAAAGAAGGAGCTAAATATATCTGCCACGGTTGTACAGGAAAAGGAAATGACCAAGTTAGATTTGAAGGAACTATAGCAGCACTTGATCCATCTATAAAAGTTATAGCTCCATGGAGAATATGGGATATAAAATCAAGAGAAGATGCAATAGATTACGCTAACGAACATAATATTGAGGTAGTTGCAACTAAGAAAAAAATATACTCAGTTGACGACAACTTATGGCATGTATCTACAGAAGGTGGAGATATAGAATATCTTGAAAATGAACATAATAAAGATATATACAAAAAAACTTGTGCTCCAGAAGATGCAGTAGATGAAGCTGAATATGTAGAAATAGGATTCGAAAAAGGTATACCAGTATCTTTAAATGGGGAAAAATTATCACCAATAGAACTTGTTGAAGCAGTTGATAAATTAGGTGCTAAACACGGTATAGGTATAGTAGATATATTAGAAAATAGATTAGTTGGTATGAAATCAAGAGGTATATATGAAACTCCAGGGGGAGAAATATTCTATGCAGCACACAACTACTTAGAAAGTGCTACATTAGATAAGGATACTCTTCACTTAAAACAAAGATTATCACTTGAATTTGCTGATTTAATATACAATGGTAAATGGTATTCTAAAACTTGTAAAGCAATAAATGCTTTCATGGATGAAACTCAAGAAAATGTTACAGGTTCTGTAAAATTAAAATTATACAAAGGTAATATAAAACCAGCTGGAATATTTAGTGACCATAAATTATATGACCAAAGCATATCTTCATTCGGAGATAGTGAATTATACGATCACAAAGATGCTGAAGGTTTCATAAACTTATTTACATTACCACTTAAAATAAATGCAATGACTCAAAATGGTAAAAAAATGACTAAATAATTGAGTTTATGCAATTTGAAGTTTTGATAAAGTGAATAAAAATGATATAAAAATACTGCCTTGAAATTTGAGGCAGTATTTTTTTGAAAAAAATTATAAAGATGTATAAAAAGGAGGAAAATGGGAGATGATTTACTTACCATGGAAAATAAAAGAAAGGAGTAGAATATGGGAGAATTATATACAGGATATCACGGAACAACGATATCTAGAGGAGAAAGTATTTTAAAAAATAAATACTACTTTGTTTCATATAAAGAAGACGAATGGCTTGGAAATGGAGTATACTTTTTTGAAAAAGATATAAACCAGGCAGTAGACTTTTGTACAAAAGCAAGAAGATATGAAGATTATATAATTTTAAAAAGTAAAATTGAAGCAGAAATATGCATAGATTTGGATAGATTGGAAACAATGACTATATTAGATAAAATAGCAAAAAAAATAAACAAAAGATATACAGATTTAACAAATGGAAGATATACAAAACTTACAAACTGTGAAATACTAGAAGATTTATATAGAATAAAGCCATACGATTTAGTAAAGAAAACATTTGTTATACAAAAAAGAGATAAAATACAAAACACAAATTTTATTTGGGTGCAAGTTCAAATGTGTGTTAGAAACAGAGATTGCATAAAAACAATAGAGGAGGTAATTAGAAATGAAAGGAGTTACGTACTTAACTGAAATTGACAAAATCATAACTGAAATGACTGACGAAGAATTTTTAAAAGTATTTAAAAATACATACGAAGAAGATTCAAAAGTAAAAGAAGTCTATTCATATGATTTAGTTAAAGAAACTGAGGAATAAAGACGAGCATTTGCCCGTCTTTATTTATTATAAAAAGAAGCAACTTATACATCTATGTAGAGATGTCGAATATTTACATATTTTTGATATAAATATACAAAAAAATACAATAATATGATAAAATTGGTATAAAAGCAAAAATATGGAGGGATATTATGAGGAAAATTGAAACAAATAAAAAAGTTAAAAAGCCATTTTATAAAAAATGGTGGTTTTGGGTTATTGTAGTTATTATTATCATAGGTATAGGTAGTGGAAATGAAGATTCAAGTTCAACACCTTCAAATCCAGATAGTAAAGTTAGTGAAAATACAACATCAAATGAAAATGATAAAGAAACTATAAATCAAAAAAGTGATTCTGATACATATTCTTCACAAGAAGATACATCAAACAATGATAGTTCTTATGAAGAAGAGAAAACTGAAGATGTGCCTGTAGAATATCAAAATGCATTAAGCAAAGCTCAACAGTACAATGAATTAATGCATATGTCGAAAAAAGGTCTTTATAAACAACTTACATCAAATTATGGAGAAGGATTTGATAAAGATGTAGCACAATATGCAGTAGATAATGTAGATGCAGATTGGAAAGAGAATGCATTAAAGAAAGCTCAAGATTATAATGATACTATGTATATGTCGAAAAAAGGTCTTTATAAACAGCTTACATCAAGCTATGGTGAAAACTTTACAAAAAAACAAGCACAATATGCAGTAGATAATGTAGATGCAGATTGGAATGAAAACGCACTAAAAAAAGCAGAAGATTATAGAGATACTATGAGTATGTCAAAATCTGCAATATATGACCAACTTACATCAAGTTATGGAGAAGGTTTTACATCAAAACAAGCAAAATACGCGATAAATAATTTAGATTAGAAAAATAGGTTAGAGGATTATATCTTCTAGCCTTTTTTAAATTAAATTAAATATTTTCTAATATTTCGTATAGATTTTTTTAATCTTTGTCAATATTTATGATATAATAAACTTTGCATTAATTTGAAAGGAGATTGTAATTAAATGTCTAAAAGAAAACAAGTTACTGTTCCTATGGAAAAAATCAAAGAACAGGACAAATATATAAACGAAATAAAAAATGAAAACGAAAGATATTTCCACTTAACAGGAAAGAAAAAATCTTATTTTATACAAACATTTGGATGTCAAATGAATGAACATGACTCTGAAAAATTAGGAGCTATGCTAAATGCTATGGGTTATGAGACTTCTTTAATGGCTGATAATGCTGATTTAATAATATATAATACTTGTGCAGTTAGAGAAAATGCTGAACTTAAAGTTTACGGAAACTTAGGTCACTTAAAATTAATAAAAAGAAGAAATCCTAACTTAAAAATAGCTGTTTGCGGATGTATGATGCAACAACCTGCTATAGTTAAAGAAATAAAAGCTAAATACAAACATGTAGATTTAGTATTCGGTACTCACAACTTATACAAATTCCCAGAATTATTATCTGAATCAATGTCAAGTGATTCTATACTTATAGATGTATGGGATGTTGATGGTGAAGTTGTTGAAGGTTTAAGAAGTGATAGAAAATTCGAGCTTAAAGCATTCGTAAATATAATGTACGGTTGCAACAACTTCTGTACTTACTGTATAGTTCCTTATACAAGAGGTCGTGAAAGAAGTAGAAGACCAGAAGATATAATGAATGAAATAAAAGAATTAGTTGCTAATGGAACTAAAGAAGTTACTTTATTAGGACAAAACGTAGACTCTTATGGTAAAACTTTAGAAGAAGAAGATAAAATGACTTTTGCTGAGCTTTTAAGAGCAGTTAACGAAATAGATGGATTAGAAAGAATAAGATTTATGACTTCTCATCCAAAAGATATATCTGATGAAGTTATATACGCTATGAGGGATTGCGACAAAGTTTGTGAATTCTTACATCTTCCAGTTCAATGTGGAAGTACTAAATTATTAAAGAAAATGAACAGACATTATTCTAAAGAAGATTACCTAAGAATAGTAGAAAAAGCTAAGGCTGAAGTTCCAAACATAGCATTCTCTACTGATATAATGGTAGGATTCCCAGGTGAAACTGAAGAAGATGTTGAAGATACACTTGATGTAATAAGACAAGTTAGATACGATAATGCGTTCACATTCATATACTCTAAGAGAACTGGTACTCCAGCAGCTAAAATGGAAGACCAAATACCAGAAGATGTTAAACACAAAAGATTTAACAGAGTATTAGAATTAGTTAATGAAATTTCAAAAGAAAATAACACTACTCATCAAGATGAAGTAGTAGAAATATTAGTTGAAGGTAAAAGTAAAACTGACGACACTAAATTCACTGGAAGAACTAGACAAAATAAACTAGTTAACTTCAGTGTTAAAAATCCAGATGCTGATTTAATCGGCAAATTAGTAAATGTTAAAATAACAGAAGCTGCTTTATCATTCTCATTAAACGGAGAAATGGTTGAGTAATTTTTAAGAAGACCTCTTTATAGAGATATATTATCTTTATAAAGGGGTTTTTATTTTTGGCCAAATAAGAAATGATATTCATTTATAAATTTTGATAGGTATAATTTATGTATATGTATTTTTAGAACTTCATACAGAAACTATTAATATATACAAAAAAGGGGCATTAAGCCCCTTATAAAATTAATTATTAAATTCAGTATGAGTCCAATTAGTATCTTGTATATATTTAGAAACTAAATCATGGCACATATCTGGATGTATAGTTTCTTCAGTTGAGATAGTTATAGAAGACATTGATATAGCGTATTTTAATGTGTCTATTAAACTATATCCTTCCATATATCCTTTTGTGATTCCTGAAACGAAAGAATCTCCAGCACCTGTAACATTTACTACATTTACATCATTTGCTTTTAATTTACCTTCTTCAACACCATTGTTGTAGTAGATTCCATCTTCGTCAAGTGTGATAAATACATTTTTTACACCTAAGTCTGTGAAGTATTTACCTGCTTTTCTTAAATCATTTTCATTTTTGATTTTAAATCCACACATTATTTCAGCTTCATATCTGTTTGGTTTTATAGTGTGGAAGTATTTTACTAAATGAGTAACAGTTTTAGCTTTTGCAGCAGAAACTGGATCTAATATAAATTTAGTATCGTTAGTGAAACTTTTTAGTATATGTTCTACTATGTCAGGTCTGTCAGAGTCTAAAACCATGTACTTAGAATTTTTTATTATGTCGGCTTTAGAATCTATAAATTCTGTTGTAAATTTGTCTATTATTTTCATATCTACAACAGCAGACATCATTTCGCCGAAATGATCAAGTACAGCCATGTAAGTAGGAGTGTGCCCACCTTCTACTATAAGAGAATCCTCCATATTGTAATTCATTTCTTTTGAATGTTGAAGGATACTTTTTCCTGTTTCATCATCACCTAAAACAGATATGAATTTTGTATTAACTCCAACTCTAGCCATACATTCAGCTATATTTCTGCAAACTCCCCCGAATGAAGTTCTAACTCTACCTGGGTTTGAGTCATTAGCTCTATAATCGTTATCTGTGAAACCACATATGTCAAAAACTGATACACCGAAAACTAGTGCATATGATCCATTATTGTTCATTTGTATCGTAACCTTTCTAAGAAAATTTAATAATTTTAAAAATAATAAATTCAAAAATCAATCTTAAATAAGAAAATTTCTTCATCTATAAAAATGATATTTGAAGAAATTTCTATTTTAATAATATCTTTATGATAAGCATTTTCTAATTTTTTATAACTTATAAGAAGTTATAGTCACTTAAAAAATATATATTTTATAATAAAGATGCATAGATAATGTAAATTAAGTGCCGAAAGGGGCATTTTTTTATTTTATCATAAATCAACATTGGATTTCTACATATTTCTACAAAAATTGAGAAAAATAAAAAACAGGTAATATTTATATGAAAAATTAAATATATTTATACCATGATAATAAGGGGGAATTTATATGGATTATAGAAATTTATTTGATGGTATAGATGATAAAATAAAGCTGTCTAATGGGGTTTTATTAACACCAATAAATTTTGACAATGGAGCGACTACTCCGCCTTTAAAAAGTGTTACACAAATAATTTACGATAATATAAAAAATTATGGACCGATAGCTAGAGGGGTTGGATTTAAGGGTGAATACTGCACGACCATGTTTAATAAAGCTAGAGATATAATATTGGATTTTTTTTGTGTTTTGGATAATGATGATTATACAGTAATATATACAAAATCGGATACAGAAGGCCTAAATGCACTTGCAAATGTACTTATACAAGATAAAGATGATATGGTTTTGACAACTAGAATGGAACATCACGCAAATGATCTTCCTTTTAGAAGGGTGGCAAAGATGGTTTATGTTGAGGTTGATGTTCTTGGAAGAATAAATATAGATGATATAGAAGAAGAGCTTATAAAGGCTAATGGAAAAATAAAAGTAGTTACAATTACGGGAGCTTCTAATGTAACAGGGTATATTACTCCAATTCACGATATTGCAAGATTAGCTCATAAATACGGTGCGGTTATAATAGTTGATGGAGCTCAATTAATTGCACATAGAGAAGTAAATTTAGCTGGGAATTCAAAAGATGAAGAAATCGACTTTTTGACTTTTTCGGCGCATAAGGCATATGCACCTTTTGGAAGCGGAGCAATAGTCGGTAAGAAGGATTATTTAAATGAAGAAGATCCATTTTTATCAGGTGGAGGATGTGTTGCTGGTGTGTTTGATGAAAGACTTATTTGGACCGCTGTTCCAGAAAAATACGAAGCAGGAACACAAAACTTCTTTGGAGCAATAGCTATGGCTAAGGCACTTTCAGATTTGAAAAATATAGGATTTCAAAATATAGAAATGCATGAAAAATTATTAAAAGATTATATTATAAATTCAATGAAGAGTATAAAAAATGTAATTATGTATGGAGATGTGGATTATACGGATGATAGAATTGGAGTAATACCATTTAATATTAAAAATAGGGATTATAGTGAGGTTTCTATCAAGATGGCAACTGAAAATGCTATTTCTTTAAGATCAGGTAAGTTCTGCGCTCATACTTATGTATATAGACTTCTTGGTGTAAGTGATAGTGATGCATATAGAGATGTTATATCAGGTGAATATTTTTATGGAATGATAAGAGCTAGTTTAGGGCTTTATAATACAAAAGATGAGGCGGATATATTTTTAAATGAATTAGACCAAATTTCAAATAGCAGAAACTCAAGAAGAGTTAGAAAACATATTGGACGAATAAGATTTTAATAGAAAAAATATAAATAGAGTATAGATTTTAGCAAAGAAATAAATTAAATCTAATTATAAAAGATAGAGGGGAAACCCTCTATTTTTTTGTAGAATATATGAAAAATATAATTGTTTTTAAAACATAGGTATAAAAAATATTGTAAAAATAATGAAAATTTTATATAATTCCCAGTATGGAATAAGATTAAAAATTTACATAGAAAGAAAAAAATTCATAATTGAATTTTTAAAATATGAATATATCAAATTAAAATAGGTAATTTTAATCTTAGACAACAATGTAAAAGGAGAGAAAAAATGGACAACAAAAAAAAGAAAAAATCATTTAAGCTACCGACAGCTTATACAGTATTGCTAATAATAACAGCGATTATAGCAATAGTTTCACACTTTATACCTGGTGCTACACCAGCTAGTTTATCGGATTTTATAATGGCACCTATAAATGGTCTTAACAACTCAATCGATATTGCCATATTTGTTTTATTAATCGGAGGATTTTTAGGAATCACGACAAAAACAGGTGCACTTGATGCAGGTATTGCCTCAGTTGTATCAAAATTAAAAGGAAAAGAATTAATATTAATCCCGGTTCTTATGTTTTTATTCTCACTTGGAGGTACAAGTTTTGGGATGTCAGAAGAAACAATAGCTTTCACAGCGCTTGTAACGACTACTATGATAATAGCGGGATTTGATCCACTTGTATCAGTTGCAACAATAATATTAGGTTCAGGATGTGGTGTATTAGGCTCTACTGTAAACCCATTTTTAGTATCAGTTAGTATAGGTTCATTAAACGGTTCCGGAATAGAAGTAAACCAAGGTGTAGTTATAGCAATCAACACAATTTTATGGTTATCATCATTACTTATATCAATATACTTTGTTATGAATTACGCTAAAAAAGTTTATCAAAATAAAAATGAGAGCATACTTTCTGATTTAGAGATTGAACATGCTAATGAAGCATTTATTGGTAATAAATCAGGTGAAGAGGGAGTAGTAGAGTTTACACAAAAAAGAAAAATAGTATTAGCTTTATTTGCATTTACATTTATAATTATGGTTATTGGGATAATTCCATGGGAAAAATTTGGAATAAATATATTTATATCTACTGGATTTTTAACAGGTTCTAGCTTAGGTAACTGGTGGTTTTCTGAGCTTGGAATGTGGTTTGTAATAATGTCAGTAATTATAGGAATTGTATATGGCATGAAAGAGGGCGAAATTGTCGATGCATTTTTAGCAGGGGCAGCAGATATGGTTGGTGTCGCTTTAGTTATAGGTGTATCAAGAGGTATATCTGTAATTATGGCTACAACAGGACTTGATGCATATGTACTTGCAAAAGCATCTGGAGTTTTAGTCGGAATGAGTCCAATAATATTTACGATAGTTGCTTATTTAATATATATGGCGCTTACATTCTTTATACCATCTACATCAGGGCTTGCAGGTTTATCAATGCCGATATTTGGGCCGCTTGCAGTTAGCTTAGGATTTAGTCCAGAGGTAATAATATCAATATTTAGTGCAGGAAGTGGTATCATAAATTTAGTTACACCTACAAGTGGTGTTATAATGGGAACACTTGCAATTGCAAAAGTTGACTATGAATCATGGGTAAAATTCGTAACAAAAATATTAATAGCTATATTTATAGCATCAGCATTAATTCTTTCAATTGCTATGATGGTTATAAAATAAATTATTATATCTATAAAAAGTTTAGAATAAGTTAAACTACACTAAAAATGATAAATATAATTATAAAATAAATTTTGAGAGGAAAATAAATATGGAATTTAATTTTAAAAATCCAAAACTAGAATTAGTTTTTAAATATTTTGAAGAGATTTCAAAAATTCCTAGAGGTTCAGGAAATGAAAAAGAAATAAGTGATTATTTAGCACAAGAAGGAAGAAGACTTGGTCTTGAAGTTATACAAGATGAAACTTTAAACGTAATAATAAAAAAAGAAGCATCTAAAGGATATGAAAATTCTCCTGCTGTAATACTTCAAGGTCATATGGATATGGTTTGTGAAAAAAACAAAGATGTAGACCACGATTTTTCAAAAGATCCAATCGAGTTAGAAGTAAAAGGAGATTACCTTTATGCAAAAGGGACAACATTAGGAGCAGATAACGGTATTGCAGTGGCAATGGGACTTGCCCTTTTAGCGTCAGGTGATATAGCTACTCCAAAATTAGAAGTATTATTTACAGTAAATGAAGAAGTAAGCATGGAAGGTGCTATGAATTTAGACGGAAGTGTTTTTGATGGAAGATACATAATAAATCTAGATTCTGAAGAAGAAGGTAAAATAACAGTAAGCTGTGCCGGCGGAGTTACGGCTATTGCAAAAATCAAAAAAGAATTAAAAGATATAAGTGATAAAGATATTTTTGCTATAAATATAAAAGGACTAAAAGGTGGACACTCTGGTATCGAGATAGACAAAAAAAGAGCTAATTCAAATATACTTATGGGAAGAATTTTAAATAATCTTAAAAATAGCGATGTAGATTATGATTTAATCTCAATAAGCGGTGGTCTTAAAAATAATGCAATACCTCGTGAGGCTGAGGCGATTATAGCTTTAGATAAAGAATATGTAGAACAGGCAAATGATATTGTAACTTCAATGTTAGGTATATTTAAAAATGAATTTAAAACAAGTGACCCATCAATAGTTGTTGAAATGCAAAAGATTGATGAAAAACACGAAAGAGCATTATCTGAGCAAGTTCAAGACAAAATAGTTAAAGTATTAAACTTAATGCCTAGAAACATTCAAACTATGAGTGCTGATATAGAGGGCCTTGTTGAAAGTTCTACAAATCTAGGTGTTGTAGTTACAGAAAATGAATATATAAAATTCGAATTCGCAACAAGAAGTTCAGTAAAAAGTTTAAAAGACGATATAAACGAGAGAATGGAATTATTGTGTGAATCTATTGGTGTAGAACTTGAATTAGAAGACGACTACCCTGAGTGGGAATATGCAAAAGACTCAAAACTTGAGCAAATATGTGTTGAAACATATGAAAAATTATACAATAAAAAGCCTGAAATAGTAGCAATTCATGCAGGGCTTGAATGTGGATTATTATTAGATGCAATAGAAGGAGCACAAGCAATATCAATTGGTCCAAATTTATTTGACGTTCATACTCCAGATGAACATATAGATATTTTATCTACTGAAAGAACATGGGATTACTTAGTTAGTATATTATGTAATATAAAATAAAACACCTTTAAAACATAAATTTTAACTTATCATATGTAAATCTCAAAGGAGGATAGATATGGTTGTAGTTTTCTTAAGAAGTATAGTTTTATATATAGCAGTACTGATTTCTATGAGAATTATGGGAAAAGGTGAAATTGCTGAGATGAATTGTTTTGACTTGGTCATAACACTTTTGATAGCTGAAGTTGCATCACTTCCAATGGAAAATAATGATATACCAATGATAAATGGTATAGCTGCACTTACTGGGCTTGTAGCAATGCAAACAATAATTTCATTTTTATCCTTGAAATTTAGAAAAGTATCTATAGTATTATCAGGGAAGCCATCAATATTAATTAATAAAGGTGAGATAGATTATAAAGAACTCAAAAAAGAGAGAGTAAGTATAAACGAACTTTTAGAACAACTTAGGATACAGGGATATTTTAATATAAAATATATCCAATATGCCATACTAGAGACTGATGGAAGCTTGAGCATTGTACCAACTTCAAATTATAATTCGACACCATCAAGACCTTTTTATCATTTGCCAATTCCTCTTATTTTGGATGGTTGTGTGATAAAAGAAAATTTAAAACAAATAAATAAAGATGAAGCATGGCTCGATAGTATATTAAAATCACATGAAATAAAAAAAGCAAAAGAGGTACTACTTTGCATTTTAGATGAATACGATAAAATATTAATTCAAAAGAAAAAGTGAGGATAAAATATGAGAAATACTATAATAGCACTTACATGGGTCATTTTATTTATACTTTTTGGACTTTATATAGATAACAAAGTTGAAAATTTTTGTATTGATTATACAAAAGATGTTCAAGAAACATATGAGGTAATACATGATGAAAATTGGGATGAAGCAGATAAGAAGTTAGAAGATTTAGTTAAAAAATTAGAGATGCAAAAAGATTTTTGGTTAAAGGTTCTCGATCATCAATATTACGATGATTTAAATTTGGAGCTTGGTTTAGCTAAAAATGCAGTATATTGCAAAAATAAAATAAGGGGATTAGAATCACTTGAAAAAGTTGAATCTATTCTCCAAAATTTAATGGCTGACGAAAAATGTAATTGGAATTATATTTTTTAGATAAAAAAGGCATATAGAATACAAAATGTATTTTATATGCTTTTTTTCATTGAAATTTATTTGTTTTAGAACTTTAAATTATTATTTTAGGTTATTGTATAGTTATTTTAAATCTATTCTTTTATAAAATTTAAAAAATTCTCTAGTATTTTAGCAGTTATTCCCCAAATTATGTAGTTTTTATATTCGTAAAATAAAGTTGAGTATTTCCCAACTGCAAATTTATAATTTTCTTTATTTGGAATCTTAGAATATGGGAAGTTTTCATTTACTTTTACCTCGACTTCATTTTCGAATTCTTCTGGTGATGAGTCGAGTAAGTATGTTATTGGAACACTAAAAACATGGTCAACTTCATCTTTATTGATAAGCAGATTTTTTATATCATTTTTTAATGCACTTTCTTTTATTATTCCTAAAAATGGATGTATTATGAGATTTGAGTGGTTTAAATATAAATCAAGTGGCGATATTATTTCTATATCATCTTGTGTTATACCTATTTCTTCACAGGTTTCTCTTATACAAGCAGTTTGTGGGTCTTCTCCTTTTTCAATTTTGCCACCGGGAAAAGCAATTTCATTTGGTTGGCTTCTAAGCGTTTTCGCTCTGACTTCGAATAATATCTCGTAAGAATTATCTTTTTTTATTATAGGAATTAAGACAGAGGCCCTTTTCATATTTTGATAGCCATTTATATATGGAGTAAATCCACTGAATTTATCTTTAATGTCTTTAATATTATCAACCATAAGTTAAATTACTCCTTTCAAAAAAATATCATATAGATATTATAGACTAGATTTTAGAAAATATAAATTATAAAGGAATAGAAAATTTATCTACAAGATAAAACAAATTTTGTGTTATAAATATAAATTTCTAAGTATGTAAAAGGAAATTCGATAAATTATTATCAAAATGAAAAAAGTATGTTAAAATTAATGCAAAATTACCAAAATAAGTATAAAATAAAATATAAAAAACAAATTACGGACGCATTTTGTTCGTATAAGGGGGGACTTTAATTTGGACAAATTATATGACGTGATAATAATTGGCTCTGGAGTAGTGGGAAATGCTATTGCCAGGGAAATGTCTAGATATAATTTAAAAATAGGGGTACTAGAAAAAGAATTAGATGTATGTAATGAGACAAGCGCAAGAAATTCAGGTGTACTTCATGCTGGATTTAATAACAAGCCTGGGACACTTATGGCTAAATTCTGTGTTGAAGGGAATCAGGGGTTTGATCAAGTTGCTAAAGAACTAGGAGTACCGTTTAAAAGATGTGGGAAACTAGTTGTTGGATTTAGCGAAGAAGATAAAGAAAAACTAATTGCTATGAAAGAGCAAGGCAAAAAAAATGGGGTTAAGGGTCTTGAGATAATAGTTAAAGACAAAATAAAAGAAATTGAGCCAAATATCGACAGTGAATTTGCGATGTGGTCAAAGACTACAGGTATATTAAATCCATTTTTACTTACAATAGCTCTTGCTGAAAATGCAGCGGCAAATGGGGCAGAATATTATTTTGGAAATGAAGTAATTGACATCAAAAGAGTAGATGATATTTACAATATAAAAACTGTAAAAGATACATATAAAACTAGATGGGTAGTAAATGCAGCAGGACTTTATAGCGATAAAGTTTCAAAAATGCTTGGAATTGACGATTATACAATCCATCCATGCAGGGGGGAATATTTTATATTAGATGAAAAAGTAGGCTCAAAATTAAGCCTTCCAGCATATCCAGTTCCAAATCCAAAAGAAGGTGGGCTTGGAATCCATTTAACTCCAACAATCGACGGAAATGTATTTATCGGTCCAAGTAGTGAATATATAGATGAAAGGGATGATTATTCTGCTACACAAAAGATAATGGACTTACTTATTAAAGACGGAGGAAGAATATTCCCACATATAAGAAGAGAAGATTTTATAAGAAACTTCGCTGGAATTAGACCAAAGCTTGCATCAAAAGAAGAAGGTGGATACCACGATTTTGTAATCGAAATGAGAGATGAAGCACCAAACGTTATAAATTTAGTCGGGATAGAATCTCCAGGGCTTACAAGTTCAACTCCAATTGCAAAATATGTAGTTTCTTTATTAAAACAAAAAGAAGAACTTACAGAAAACGAAAACTTTAATCCAATTAGAAAACCTATAGTCACTTTTAATGATAAGTCAGTAGAAGAAAAAGAAGCTTTAATTAAAGAAAATCCTGACTATGGCGAAGTAATTTGTAGATGTCAAACTATAACAAAGGCAGAAATTTTAGAAGCTATAAACAACCCACTAGGAGTTGAAACTCTAACTGGAATCAAATATAGATGCAGAGCAATGATGGGAAGATGCCAAGGTGGTTATTGTGAAACAAGAATAGCAGGTTTACTAGAAGAAGTTAAACATAAAAATAGAGAAGATGTGCTTTACTCAAGAGAAGGTTCTAATATGTTTGTTGGGAAGGTGAGAGACTAATGGTTGAAAATAAAGATGTAGTAATAGTTGGGGGCGGTCCTGCAGGTCTTGCAGCAGCTCTTGAGCTAAAACACAAGGGAATAGAAGATATACTTATTGTCGAAAGAGAAGACAAATTAGGTGGCATATTAAAACAATGTATCCACGATGGCTTTGGGCTTACTCGTTTTAAAGAGACATTAAGCGGTCCTGAATATGCAGATAGATTTATAAAAGAAGTAAAAAAAGAAAAAATAGATTATATTACAGATGCGACAGTTATTGATGTAAATAATGAAAAGATAGTAACTGCTGCAACAAGAGATGGACTAAAACAATATAAGGCAAAGGCTGTAGTTTTGACTATGGGTTGTAGAGAAAGAACAAGGGGGGCAATTTCTACTCCAGGAACAAGACCAGCAGGAATATACAATGCCGGTGTTGCGCAAAGATATATAAATTTAACTAATACAATGGTCGGCAAAAAAGTCGTAATCTTGGGTTCAGGGGATATTGGTCTTATAATGGCGAGAAGACTTACTCTTGAAGGGGCAAAAGTAGAGGCAGTAATAGAGCTTTCACCATATGCAAATGGGCTTCCAAGAAATATAGAACAATGTCTAAATGACTACAATATACCTCTATATCTAAGCCACACAATAACTAATATAGAAGGAAAAAGCAGATTAGAAGCTGTTGTTGTTAGCAAAGTCGATGAGCAAACTAAAAAAGTTATTCCAGGAACAGAGAAAAGATACGAATGTGACACTTTAATACTTTCAATTGGTCTTATTCCAGAAAATGAATTGTCATTAAAAGCAGGTGTAGTGCTAGATCCTAGAACAAAAGGTGCAGTAGTTGATGAAAATTATCAAACTTCAGTAGAAGGAATATTTGCAGCGGGAAATGTTCTTCAAGTTCACGACTTAGTAGACTTTGTCTCACTAGAAGCTGAAAGACTTGCAGAACACGTTTGTGAATATATAAATGACGGAAAATTAACTGAGAGCAGTATAAATATAGAAGCTGGCGAAAATATAAACCACACAATTCCACAAAAAATAAGTGGAACTAAGGATTTTGTGCTTTCATTTAGAGTTAGAAAGCCTTTTAAAGAATGTAGGGTCGATATAATGCAAGATGGCGAAGTTATAAAGACTAAGAAATATAAAAAGGCGATACCAGCTGAAATGGTTCAAATAAAAATTTTAAAAGATGAAATAAAACAAAATGGGGATTTGAAGGTGATTATAAGTGAATAGAAAATTTACATGTATAGTTTGTCCAAATGGATGTGAGATAGAAGTAGATTATGAAGGAAAAGATATAAAAAATATTGAAGGAGAAGGCTGTAAAAAAGGTAAAGAATATGTAGTTCAAGAACTTACTGACCCAAGACGTAATATAGCTTCTTCTGTAGTTTTATTAAATGGTGAGCTTCCACTTGTGAGCGTAAGACTTACAAAACCAGTTCCAAAAGCTAAAATATTTGACGTTATGGATATAATCAAAGGCATAAAATTAGAAGCTCCAGTAGAAGTAGGCGATGTAGTTGTAAAAAATATAATGGGATATGATAGCGACCTTATCGTTACAAAACAAGTAGGTGTAAAATAAAATGTCTCAAATAAATAAAATACTAGATAATATAAAGTTGCCTCAAATTATGAAAGTAAGCCAGATATTTGACGATACTAAGCTTGAAAATGTTGAAAAATATTTAAATCAAAAGCTAATTGATAAAAATATTAAAGATAAAATAAAACCAGGAATGAAAATAGCTATAACTGGTGGAAGTAGGGGGATTAGCCATTATAAAGAGCTTATGAAAACTGTTGTAAGCTTTGTTAAAGAATGTGGTGGAGTTCCATTTATAGTACCATCTATGGGAAGCCACGGTGGCGGAACATATGAAGGTCAGGAAAATATGCTAAAAAAACTAGGCATAACTAAAGAGTCTGTTGGATGTGAAATAATATCCTCTATGGATGTTATGGAAGTTGGGAGAACATCAAAAGATTTACCTGTATATATCGATAAAAACGCAGCAAATGCAGATGGAATTATATTGTTAAACAGAGTAAAGTTACATACGTCATTTAGAGGAAAATACGAAAGTGGACTCATTAAGATGATGGCAATCGGTCTTGCAAAACGAAAAGGTGCTGATATGACACATTCGCTTAGATATGAAAATATGGCTAATAATCTGCTTGAAGTAGGGACAATTGCCCTTAATAACTTAAATATAATCTGTGGCGTCGCATCTATTGAAAATGGATATAACGAAGTTAACGATGTATTTGTGCTACATAAAGATGAAATTTTAGAAGAAGAACCTAAGATTTTGGAAAAATCAAAACACCTTATGTCTAGAATATATCTAGATGATATAGATGTACTTATCGTAAATGAAATAGGCAAAAATATAAGCGGTACTGGAGTTGATACAAATATTGTGGGAAGATTTCATACAAATGCCGCAAGTGGAGGCCCAAATACTATAAAACTTGGATTTTTAGATATAAGCGAAAAAAGTGGTGGCAATGCAAATGGAATGGGTCTTGCAGACTTTATATCTAAAAAATTTCAAAACAAAATAGATTTTCCTGCAACCTATATAAATGCAATTACATCAACTGAGCCAAATAGCGTAAAAATGCCACTTGTTTTGGCTAATGATAAATATGTATTTAAAGGATGCGTAAAGCTTTGTGGAGCTTTAAATTTAGATGATATAAAACTTGTTATTATAAACAATACAAAAGAACTAGACGAAATTTATATGAGCAAGGCTTCATTTGAAAATGTTGTAGATAAATCAAAGGTTAAAAAGGAATCAGATTTATTTGATATACCATTTGATAAAGAAGATAATTTGGATTTATTTAAAAAATAAATACAGAATACTTGTATTTAAGTAAAGTTTTAAGTATTAATGTGTATAAAATACCTATTGTATAAAAAGATACGATAGGTATTTTTTAGGCGAAAAATGTGCATGCCATTTATGTTAAATAAAATTAAAAAAACTAGCGATTAATGTTAAAATAACGTAAAAATAATATACATCATGTTAATGAATAGTAAAAATTCCTTTTTAATAACTAATTTTCAGAAAATTTATAATATAATAAAAGTAAATAAGAAAGGAGTGATACTATGACAGGTATAGCTTGGATATTTATGGGAGTTGCATGGACTATAATTATAGGAGCTGCAGTTTTGGCGATGAAAAAAATCGTAAAAAACAGTTAAAAATAACTAGTAGGAGAAAAACAATTAATCTATGAACTATTATGACATATATAAAAATTATCTATATATAGATAAAAAACAATTTTTAAATTTCAATAAGTATAGTTTAAAGTATAAAAAAGCTCTTTAAGGAAAATATATTTCTTTAAAGAGCTTTTTTCTTGAAAATTTATAATTTAGAAATCAAGACGACTGCAAAAAAGATTATAAAATATGTTATAATGGATATTTAGAAAAAGTTATTAACAAAACTTATTAAGAGAAAAAATAAATTTAATTAGTATATATTGTATTAAAAAGATAACAATAAAATATTACGACTTAAAATAAAAAAGAAAGGAGTAGCCAATATATTTTGGCAATATAAACAAAATGGAAATCGACAGAAGTAAATTAACTCCTATGATGAAACAGTATTTCGATACGAAAGAAAAATATCCTGATTGTATATTGTTTTTTAGATTAGGAGATTTTTATGAAATGTTCTTTGAAGATGCAATAGTAGCATCAAAAGTATTAGAAATAGCGCTAACAGGAAAAGCTTGTGGGCTTGAAGAAAGGGCTCCTATGTGTGGAGTTCCATTTCATGCTGCAAACGCATATATATCAAAATTAGTAGAAAACGGATATAAAGTAGCAATAGGCGAACAGATGGAAGATCCAGCTCTTGCAAAAGGAATCGTGAAAAGAGAAGTAATAAGAGTTGTAACTCCAGGTACTGTTCTTGAAGGAAATTTACTTGAAAACAAGAAAAACAACTACCTTATGTCTTTATATAAAGAAAATGATAATATAGGTCTTTCTTATGTAGATATAAGTACAGGTGAGACTAATGCGACTGTCTTAAAAAGAGACAAGTTAATCGAGGAAATCGCAAAAGTTTCTCCATCTGAAATAATAATAAATGATTTAGATTATATAAAAAATCTAGAGGCCATTGCTTCTTTATCAAATATATATTTAAATACAAATTTTGATGAAGCTTATCTAGATGAAAATATATTAAAACAATACTTTAGCGATGAGTATCTAAGCAAAGTTAAATTTGATGAGAATGGACTTATAAATAGAAGTTTATGTGTTTTATTAAACTATATATACAATACTCAAAAACAAGTAACTTCTAATATAAATAATATAAACGTATACAACTCATCAAATTATATGGTGCTTGATATGTTTACTCGTTCAAACTTAGAGCTTACAGAAACTATAAGAACTAAGAAAAAGAAAGGCTCACTACTTCACGTACTAGATAAAACTTCGACTGCTATGGGTGGAAGAATGCTTAGAAAATATGTTGAAGAGCCATTAGTAGATAAAAATAAAATACAAAATAGATTAGACGTAATTGAGGAGATAAAAGACGATTACTCACTTAGAATCGATTTAATCGAAATCTTAAAAAATGTATATGATATAGAGCGTATATGCGGTAAAATCGCGTTTGAAAAAGTTACACCAAAAGAGCTTATAAACTTAAAAAACTCTATTGAAAAATTGCCAGAATTAAAAAGAAGAATAGAAGACTCTGATGCTGAAATACTAAAAAACTACGCAGGTAAAATGGAAACACTTGATGATATTTACGACTTAATAGATAGAGCAATACTTCCAGAGCCTAGCATAACTATAAAAGATGGAAATATAATTCAGTCAAGCTATAATGAAGAATTAAGAGAGCTTAGAGAAGTTTCAACAAACGGCGCGTTTATGATTAAAGAAATCGAAAACCGTGAGAAAGAAAAAACAGGAGTTAAATCTTTAAAAATAGGATTTAACAAAGTGTTTGGATATTATATAGAAATAACAAAGGCTAACTTAGCAACCGCTAATATAGACGATAGTTATATAAGAAAGCAAACCCTAAGTAATGCTGAAAGATATATAACTGAAGAGTTAAAAATAATAGAAGATAAAATACTTCATGCAAAAGAAAAAATAGGTGTGCTTGAATACGAATTATTTGTACAAGTTAGAAAATACATCTATGACAATATAGATAGAATACAAAATGTAGCTAAAATAATAGCAAATATAGATGTATTTACCTCATTTGCAACAGTGGCTGACTTAAATAATTATGTAAAACCTAATATAAACGACAACAATAAACTTGACATTAAAAACGGACGTCACCCAGTTGTTGAAAATATAGTTGGTGAAGAAAACTTTGTGCCAAACGACACTTATTTAAGTGACGATGAAAATATTATAAATATAATCACAGGGCCTAATATGGCAGGTAAATCGACTTATATGAGACAAAGTGCGATAATAGTTTTAATGGCTCATATGGGAAGTTTTGTCCCAGCGGATTTTGCAGATATTCCAATATGCGATAGAATATTTACAAGAGTTGGGGCGAGTGATGACTTATCTTCTGGCCAATCTACATTTATGGTAGAGATGAACGAAGTTTCACAAATACTTAAAAATGCTACTTCAAAGAGTTTCGTAATATTAGACGAAATCGGTAGGGGTACATCGACTTACGACGGTATAAGTTTAGCTTGGGCTATAGTTGAATATATACAAAGCAATATAAAATGTAAGACTTTATTTGCAACTCACTATCACGAGCTTACAGATTTAGAAAACGAGTTTAGAGAAGTTAAAAACTACTCGATTTCAGTAAAAGACGACGGAGAAAATATAATATTCCTTAGAAAAATAGTTGAACAACCAGCGGATAAAAGTTACGGTATATACGTTGCAAAACTTGCAAAACTACCAAATCAAGTTATAGAACGTTCATCAGAAATTTTAAGCGATTTAGAGAAAAACCATATATTTAATGGTGAAGTCTTAACTGGTAATTTTGATAAAGATAAAATAGCAAAAACTAATTCCGAAGTTGCTATAACTTCTACAGAATATATTTCTAAAGAAGTTGTAAAAGAAAGTCATAATGAAGCTTTATACAATGCACCACAAGATTTATTTAGTTTTGAAAATGAACTAAATAAAATTGAAAACTCTAATTTAAAAAATGAATACGACTCTTTAAAATTAGAGCATGAGACTTTATTAAAAGAACATAAAAAAATGAAAAAAGATTATAATAAATTAAATGCAAATTATACTAAATTAAAAGAAGAAGATTCGCAAATATCATTTGGAAATATAACTCCAAATAGCGAAGTACTAGACGAGCTTTTAAACTTAGATATATTAAATATGAATTTAATCGACTGTGTAAATACATTATATAATCTACAAAAAAAAGCAAAAGAAAATAAGTAATCGGTTATTTGAACTTAAACCAAAATAACCTCTTGGAGGGATTAGATGGGTAAGTATATAAATATTTTAGATGATTTAACAATAAATAAAATAGCTGCAGGAGAGGTCGTTGAAAGACCTTCTTCTGTAGTAAAAGAACTTTTAGAAAATGCAATAGATTCAGGAGCGACTCAAGTTGTAGTCGATATAACAGATGGCGGGAAGAAATGTATTAAAATAAGCGATAATGGAGGAGGAATACTATCTAGTGAAGTCGAAAAATGCTTTTTAAGACATGCTACAAGTAAGATAAAAAGTATAGACGATTTGTTTGACTTATACTCACTTGGTTTTAGAGGAGAGGCATTAGCTTCAATATCTGCTGTTTCAAATATAGAAATGGTCACAAAAACGAAAGAAGAGATGATAGGGACAAAGATAGTTTTAAGCGGTTCAAAGATAATTAAAAAAGAGCCCGTTGGAACAAAAGATGGTACAACAATAACTGTAAAAGACTTGTTTTTCAACACTCCAGTTAGAGCTAAATTTTTAAAATCAACTCACGCCGAAACTATTAATATAAGTGATTTGATAAATAAACTTGCAATAGGGAACCCAAATGTAAGATTAAAATATATAAATAATTCAAAACTTATGTTAAATACGCCTGGAGATAACAAACTTATAAGTGTAATAAGAAGTATTTATGGAAAAGAAATCACAGACAATTTAATTGAAGTAGATTACGAAGATGAAAAAATAAAAATCTCTGGATATATTGGAAATAACAATATATATAGATCTAATAAAAATCTTCAACATATCTATATAAACAAGCGTTTTGTAAAAAGTAAGGTAATATTAGACGCTATAAATGAAAGTTATAAAAGTATAATTCCAATAAATAAATTTGGCGTTTGCTTTTTAAATATAAAAATCAATCCGAGCGAAATCGACGTAAATATACATCCTACAAAGCTTGAAGTGAAATTCCAAGATGAAAAAGAAGTGTATATAAAAATAAGAGATGTAATAAAAAATAAGCTTTTAAATATAAGCCTTATAGGAAAATATAAATCTTATGATAGTAGTGAAAATTACGTCCAAAATAAATTAAATCAAATTGAAGAAAATAAAACAGAAGTCCAAAATATTAATATAGCGAAGAATATAGAATATAAAGTAAAAGAAAATAATGAATATGAGAACAAAGACCAAGAAGCCATTAAAATAAATGAAAGAGAGGATTTATCAACATTTAAATCTTTTAAAGAAGCTTTAGAAGAAAAAAATCATATAGATAAATCAAAAGAAGATTTACATGATAATATAAGCTATAGTGAGTCTTTAAATAACAATAACTACGATAGAATTCATGAGGAAGAACAATCTGACTACTATAGCAATATGGGTTATATAGAAAATAATATTAAAGAAAGTAAATATAACGATATCGATAAGAAATTAGAAGAAATATCGACACAAGCATCATTTTTAGAAGAACAAGATGATATGCTAGATAAAATAGTTGATAATTCACAAAACGCTCATTTTAGAGCTAGTGATTTTAAGGTAATTGGAACGATTTTAAATACTTATATAGTGCTTGAAAAAGGTACTTCGATGTATTTATTAGACCAACATGCTGCTCACGAAAAAGTTCTTTATGAGGAGTATATGACTAAGTTTAAAAATCAAAATATCGATATGCAGATGTTACTTGACCCAATTGTAATTGAACTTTCTAGTGTAGATATGTTAGATGTTGAAAAAAATCTTAATTTATTTATGAAGTTCGGTTTTGAAATCGAGATATTTGGAGATAATCATATTATGGTCAGAGGTGTGCCGAATATTTTTGGAGTTGCACAATCTGAAAAGTTTATATTCCAAATAATAGACAATATAGGGGATTTAGAAAGCAGCTACGATTTAAAAATGGATAAAATAGCATCTATGTCTTGTAGAGCAGCTATTAAGGCAAACGACAAAATTCATTTTGATGAGATAAATTCACTGCTTTCAAAAATGGAAAAGTGTGAAAATCCATACACTTGCCCACATGGCAGACCTTCGATGGTCGAAATATCAAAAAAAGAAATAGAAAAAATGTTTAAGAGAATTATGTAAATATATAAATTAGAATTGAGGAAGATATATAATGAAGAAAATACCGCTTATAATACTTACAGGTCCAACAGCAGTTGGAAAAACTGATTTATCGATTAAGCTTTCTAAATCATTAAATGCAGAGATAATATCTGCAGATTCAATGCAAATATATAAATATATGGATATAGGTAGTGCAAAAGTCACAAAAGAAGAGATGGACGGGGTAGTTCATTATATGATAGATGAAGTAACACCTGATGTTCCCTTTTCAGTAAGTGAGTTTCAAATGCGAAGCGAAAAATATATAGAAGAAATAAATAAAAAAGGAAAAAGCGTACTTATAACTGGTGGAACAGGGCTATATCTAAACTCTCTTATATACAATATGGACTTTGCAAAATCAAATGCGAATAATAAAATAAGAGAAAAGTTAGAACAAGAACTGGCAGAAAACGGCATAGATTATATGCATGAAAAACTAAGAGGTTTAGATGAAGAGGCAGCAAACAGAATCCACAAAAACAACACAAAGAGGGTTATAAGAGCTATAGAAGTTTGTATGAGTGGACAAAAAATGAACGATTTTTCAAAAGATCTTAGATATAACGAAAAATACAAACCTATAATAATAGTTTTAAATAGAGATAGGGAAGTTTTATATCAAAGAATAAATAAAAGAGTGGATATAATGCTAGAAAATGGACTATTAGACGAAGTTAAAGAACTACTTAAAATGGGTTATACAAAAGATATGATTTCTATGCAGGGGATAGGATATAAAGAAATGATAAAATATCTAGATGGTGAGTATACTTATGATGAAGCTATAGAAATTATAAAAAGAGATTCAAGAAGATATGCAAAACGCCAGTTAACTTGGTTTAAAAGATATCAAGATGCTAAGTGGTTCGATTTAGATAAATACCAAGATATAGAAATTTTAAAAGAAGATATCATTAATCATATTGAAAAATTGCTAGAAATTGTATAAAATAATAGTATAGAGTACTATATAAATTATTGAATACAAGAAATTACTATGTGATTTTTGTAACAATAACACTTAAATGTACAAAGAAAATCTATGAGGATTTTTGGGATAAAGATTTCTTTATAGATTTTCTAAAATTAATAAAAATATAAATAAACTTATCAGGGAGGGCATTAAAATGAAAAATACAGTTTTAAATTTACAAGATTTATTTTTAAATAATGCTAGAAAAGAAAGAATACCAGTTACAATATTCTTAATGAATGGGGTACAAGTAAAAGGAAATGTAAGAGGATTTGATAGTTATATAATCTTACTTGAAGGTGAAAACAGACAACAAAACATGATATATAAACATGCTGTTTCAACAATAGTACCAAGTAAATACATAAACTTACAAAATCAACAAAATAATAGATAGTACTATATAAATTAAAATTATTTTAAATTTAGAATTTTTCTAGAAGAAAAGGTACTTATGTAAATTAATAATTATTTATTAGTTTATATAAGTACCTTTTTTCTGTCTTGAACAAAGAAAAAGTGTATGTTAAAATTTAAAATGTTGGATAATTATAGATAAAATAAAAATATAAAATTAGATAAATTTTATACAATAACTTAAAAAAATATAGTTTATATATAAATAAAAATAAAGTAGGAGAAAGATATGTTAAAAGAAACTAGCGAATTATTAAAACAGTTTTATGATTTAGATGATGAAGTATTTGAATTATCACAAGAAGTAATGGAAGATATAAAAGAAAAATTTGATGAAATAAAAGAAATAAGAGAATTTAACCAATATAAAGTGTTAAAAGCAATGCAAGAAGCTAATTTATCAGACAACCACTTCAACTGGACAACAGGATACGGATACAATGATATCGGTAGAGAAAAAGTTGAAGAAATATATGCAAATGTATTTGGGGCTGAAGATGCACTTGTTAGACCTATAATAGTTAATGGAACACATGCACTTAGCTTATGTGTACAAGGGCTTGTTAGACCAGGAGATGAGATTTTATCAATAACATCAACTCCATATGATACCTTACAAGGAGTTATCGGTATAAGAGAAGAAAAAGGTTCATTAAAAGAATACGGAGTTACTTACGATGAAGTTGATTTCTTAGAAAATGGAGATATAGACTTAGAAGGTGTTAAGAAAAAAATAAACGAGAGAACTAAATTAGTAATGATTCAAAGGTCAAAAGGTTACTCTTGGAGAAAATCACTTAGTATAGCTGATATAAAAGAAGCTATAGATGTTGTTAAATCTGTAAATAAAGACATAATAGTTATGGTAGATAACTGCTACGGTGAATTCTTAGACACTAAAGAACCAACAGAAGTAGGAGCAGATGTAATGGCTGGTTCACTTATCAAAAACCCAGGAGGTGGGCTTGCTTTAACTGGTGGATATATAGCTGGTAGAGCTGACTTAATAGAAATGATATCTTATAGATTAACATCACCAGGAATAGGTAAAGAATGTGGACTTACTTTCGGAACTACAAGAACTGTACTTCAAGGATTCTTTATGGCACCATATGTTACATCACAAGCTGTAATGGGAGCTATATTCTGTGCTAGAGCTTTTGAAAAATTAGGATACGATGTTCTTCCAAAATACGACGATTTAAGAAGTGATATAATACAAGTTGTAAAACTTAACAATGCTGAAGAAGTTATAAGCTTCTGCCAAGGTGTACAAGCAGCAGCTCCAGTTGATGCATTTGTAAAACCAGTTCCATGGGCAATGCCAGGATATGAAGACGAAGTAATAATGGCAGCAGGTGCATTCGTTCAAGGTTCATCAATCGAACTTAGTGCCGATGCCCCAATAAGAGAACCATACAACGTATACTTCCAAGGTGGACTTACATTTGATCATTCAAAAATGGGAACTTTAAAAGCTATACAAGCTATTAAAAAGATGAAAGAAGAAAATAAATAGATATAGAATTTGTAACAAAAATATGAGTATTTTAATAATATGTTATTAAAATAGTTGCACACTTCATGTCTTGACTCTATAAAATGGGTGATATAAATTACTTTATAACACCCATTTTATATGTAAAAAGGAGTGGGGAGTGTAAATTGATTTGTGCTTTAGAGTAATTTCGCTCCTCTATAGCAATTTATTAATAATATTTCTAAATATAAAATAAAGTTTCTATAAACTATTTTCCATTTCATATAAAACCCTATCTCGATTTAAAGCATTTATATATCTAATTTTAGTATTTTTATCCTTATTTTCCACAGCCTTATAGTACATAGAGTGTGTATTTGAAACTGTGTTTACAAATAAATAATCTTTGTTTTTAAGAAGAGCTGTATCGAAATGTTCGACACCACAGGCTATAAATACCCAATTAGGAAGAACTTCTTTCATGGAGTTTATCCAAGAGTCATTTCCACCTATACAAATTGCATTTAAGTTATTTAATTTATTTATATCGACATCATTATTAGTAGGCGTAGTATCTTCACAATTAGATAAATTAAACATTAAATTTCTAAGTTCAGCTAATTCATCCTTTATGCTTGGTTCTAAGGTGATTTCTTCTTCCAATTGCTTATTTTTATTTTCAAGGAGTCTGATTTTTTCTTTTAACTCTTCATTTTCTTTTTCCAAATCGCTTTTAGTTTTATTAAATTTTGCCTCTAAATCGTGCTTTTCCTGAAGTATTTTATTGACCAAAGCATCTTGTTCTAATAGTTTGTCTTTGTCGGCAATATCTCTAAAATAAATCTTTTTGGCATCTTTGTATGTTTCCAAAAGCCTTCTTAATTTAGTCGCAACTATTATATATGAATATAAAACATCGTAATTTAAAGGATCTACTTGACCATTGCAATTAATCCAAATATTTATCAATTCACAAATTTCATTTGAAGTGCTATTTGGTTTATTATTAAGTAATGGAATAATATTTAATCCTTCAAGTTCATACACAAAATCTAGAGCATATGCTATTCTTTGATAATCGTTTAACTTTTCAAAATCTAATGAACCGTCTTCTTTTTGCATATATAATTCATTTAATCCCTTAGTTATATTAGGGTATTTATCACATAAATCAATTTCAATTTGTTTTAACTTTTTCTTTCTATCTTTATCTATATAAGTATATTTTAATATGCTTTGAACAAGTGGATTTGTTCTAAGTTTGACCATTTCTTGAAACGCTATAAAGAAAAAGTCATCTTCATCTAATTTTTTATTTTCACTTTGGGCTAAAATTATAGTAGCTGCATAATTCCCAAGCAACTCCTCTAGAGAGACTGTATTTGGTTTTATAGATAATTCGCTTAGTCTAACTATATTGTTGCTGTTTTTTACTAATAAATTCGCTTTTTTATAAGTCATTCTAAGTATATAATAAAACTCTTTTTCTTCACCACTAGTTATAATACCGAGAGTTTTTTTATAATACAATTCCTCTTCTAACAATCTAGAATTGGCTAAATTGTAGTAAGCGCATTCTTTTGAATAATTATCGTACTTTTTTTTATTTGAATTATATACTTTATCTATATATTTATAGGATTGTTTTGTAGCACAAAGAGATGTACATACAAAGTAGTTGAGTTTACATTCATAACTATTTTGATTTTTAGTTTGTTTCAAAATATACCTCCATAATATTCCTAAAATTATCTTATATAAAAGATAACATATATTTAATCAAAAATGTTTTTTTATTTTAAAAAATTAGGATTATATTATTTTTTTGTAAAATTATTAACTTATATTATTATTATATTAAAATTATGGATAAATAAAATTTTAATTGTATAATATAGTTACTAGATATATTAAATATGATTTATTAGTATTTAAATCGGTTTACAATGTTTAAATATCAGTGTTTTTTGATTTATTTATTTTTAAATAGCTTACTGACAATTTACTGACCAGTTAAGTTTTTACTGACAAAACTGACAATTTACTGACTTAGTATATTGTCAATTTTGTCAACTGCTATCTTATCATTTTCCTTAAAAGCGTGCGCGTAGATTTTTAATGTAATAGATATGTCGGAATGACCCACGCGTTCTGATATTGTTTTTACATCTACACCAGATGCAACTAACATAGAAACATGAGAATGTCTTAATGCATGTAGCTTTTTAAATTCAAGTCCAATTCTTTTAATAAATCGTTTAAAAGTAATATCTAAATTGTACGGATTATAATAATTGTTATTGCTGTTTATGCATACTGTGTCATATTCTTTTTCTTTCATTAAACCTTGTAACTTTAATTTATTTTGTCTTAATTTCTCTTTTTTTAACATGTCAAAAACATGATCTGGCAGAGAAATTTTTCTTATTGATGATTTACTCTTTGGTTGCTTCATGATATATTTACCTTCTATGTATTGTAAATTATATTGAATTTTTATAGTTTTATTTTCAAAGTCTACACAATCCCATGTCAAACCTAAAACCTCACCGCGTCTTAGACCTCCATAGATTAAAAGCTTTATAGCATTTTGAAAATATATACTTTCACTTTCTAAAGCGTTTAGTATCTGTTTTATTTCTTCTATCGAATATATTTCTTCTTCGTGTGTTTTATTGTTCTTTGGGAGGATAATAAAATCAGTAATCTTTTTATTTATCTCTTGTAATCTGTATGCTTCATTTAGTACAGCATTGCATAATTGCATTATTTTTCGTTTTGAGCGATAAGCTAAATCTTTTTGAAACACATAATTAACAAATGTTTGATATTTATTTACAGTTATGTCGCTTAATTTCGTGTTTCCCCAATAAGGTTCGACATGTTTTTTTACGATACTTTTCGCACAAGCAATAGTATTTTCAGATATTCCTAACTTGCTATCGTAATATCGATAACAGCGATTTGTAAAAGAAATGTTACTCGGCAAAGCATAAATATCATTATTTATACTATTTTTAACTTCTATTAATTTTTTATCTGCATCTTTTTTATTTATAAAACTACCTTGCGACTTTTGTTTCTTTTTGCCAACTTCATCTATATATTCTACATATACATAATATTTGTCATTTCTTTTACGTATAAAACTACTTAAGATTTTTTTCATTGGTAACCCTCCTAATTAAAAAGAGCAGCTGGTAAAACTGCCCTGATGTTTATCTATATTATTTATTATTTTTTTAAACTCTGATGTATATATACATCATCTGCATATGTATTTACTATTTCATTAGCAACTATATTTCCATTTTTTATTCCTTGTATAGTTTTACTATTCAATGTAAATGATACAACTTTTTCTTCTTTGCCATTATCCATATCTGCAACAGCCCAGTAATCTATTTTATCAAATTTATCGCAGTCTTGATTTTTTATAAGATCTTCTACGTTATAACCATTTTGGTCAATAGTTAATTTATTAGTAGTAGAAGGTTTAATTTTAACTTTTATCACTAAACCGTTATCGTCTGTTTCATTTGATTCTAGATACTCACCATGCAAAATAGTATATTCTCCTTTATCATTACTAGAACTATTGCTGGAACAACCTACAAAACCAGCGCACATAATAATACATAGCATTATACTTAATATTTTCTTCATAACTCACCATACTCCCTTTTTTATTTTTTCTTAAATTGTAGCATATTACACAGAGATTTATACAATAAATACCAAATTTCCCTTTTTTATTTAATATTTTTGTTTTATCATATAAATATATGTTATTCTGTGAAAAATAGTATATAATGTATATAAGAAATAGAACGTATGTTCTATAAAATAAGGGGGAATAATATGCAAGAAGAAGTAAACAAAGCTATAAAAAGTGATTTATTAGATGAAAAGCACTTACAAAAGTTAATTCAACTTGCTAAAGAGGAATTAAATAAAAAATAACAATATAAAAATCAAAGACTAGGCATAAGCCTAGTCTTTTTCTTTTAATCCAAATACCATATTCATAATTAAATTCAACTGTTCATCTGTTAATTGTTCAGCCAGTTTAATAGCTTCTTTTTGCTTATCTGAGATATCTTCTAAAGGTTTTTTATTGTCTACAGCTCCTAATAAGTAATCTGTAGTTACATCGAACATTCTAGCTAACTCCAGTACTTTTGATGCATCTGGAACAGTTTTGCCTTGCTCGTAAAAACCATAAGCGCTGGTAGTTATTCCTAATTTTTTAGCCATTTCTTCTTGAGTATATTTATTTTCCTTCCTTAACTCTCTTAGTCTCTTTGGTAACATTTCATTCATGGTTTATTCCTCCTGGTTATCCTTTACTGTTTCTCTTTTTAACTCTTATTATATTGATTGTTTTTTGAAAATATGTTGTAAACAATTTATACTTATATATACTACATTTTTACTCGAAATCCTTGTATTTATCAAGTGTTTTAAAGAAAATACAATTTAAAATTAAAAAAAATATTGACACACAAGATAAAATTGTATAATATATAAATATAAATACAATTTAAAATAGTTAAAAATAAAAATAGACAAGAATAAATTGAAAGATGAGGTGATAAAATGAACGAACTTAAAAAATTAAGAAAAGAAAAAAACATTAAACAAAGCTCTATAGCAAAAGAAGTAGGAGTTACTCAGCAAGCTTTTTCGTGTTATGAGTTAGGGCTTATGAAACCATCACTTGATATTGCTAAAAAAATAGCCGATATTTTTGATTGTTCTATAGAAGAAATTTTTTTTAATAGCTCTCACAAGTAAAACTACAAAAAATAAAATAAACACAATTTATTCTAGAAAGGAGATTGAAATATGGATTACATAAACGAAATGAACAATTTAGTAGCAAGTATATCATCAAGAGAAGTTGCAGAAATGATGGAGACTAGACATGACAATTTAATGAACAAAATAGAAAAACACACAGCAATATTAGAAAAAGTTACTGACCTAAAAATTAAGGTGAGTGATTTATGGCAACTAAGTTCTTATAAAGATAACACTGGAAGAACTTTAAAAGAATATCAAGTAACTAAAAAAGGCTGCGAATTTCTAGCACATAAAACAACTGGGGAAAAAGGAGATTTATTTACTATAAGATATATGAATAAATTTGAGGAAATGGAACAGTACATAAAAGAACAACAAGTACCACAGCTAACAGAAAAACAAATGTTACAGTTACAAATCCTAAATGGGGATGAAATGGAGAGAATAGGAGCTTTAAAACAATATGAGGGGGTTATAACTAAACCTCTAATAGACACCATAGAAAAACAATCAGATGCAATAAATGAATTAAAACCACATGCAGAATATGCAGAAAGAGTTTTAGAAGATAAAAAAACACTATTAACTCCAACTCAAATAGCTAAAGATTTTGGAATGGCTGGTAAAGCATTAAATGCATTACTACATGATTTAGGAGTTCAATATAAACAAAACGGGCAATGGCTTTTATATGCTAAGTATCAAGGCAAAGGATATACAGGACCATATCAACCAGATATACCAAACGCTAAACCGCAGACTAGATGGACGCAAGCTGGCAAGAAATTTATCCATGATATTTTAAGAAAAAACGGCTATAAAACAGTTTTAGAAAATCAACAAAAACAACAAAGTTTTTTTAACTAAGGAGGATTGAAAATGGAAGATAGCAGAAAACTAAACTTTATTTACAATGGAGACATAACAATACAAAAATCAAATGTTAGGGTAATAGAAATAGGCAGTGGAGATATGGAATTTAGACTAGATGAAAGATTTCCTTGGATAAACGTTTACATAGGAGATAATTCCGATGAAGGCTTTGCATATTATGACGAAATAGATGACATAGAATCTTCGTTTATAAGTGATGATGAGTTTATGACAATAGCACTTAATTATTATGTGCAACATGTAAAATTCATAACTCGTAAGGAAATGAATGAAAGAGTACAAAAATACTATAAAAAACTAGAAAAAGAGAATAAAAAGGTAAAACAAATTTTATCACAGTATACAGATGAACAGTTATTAAACGAAGTTAACGAAAGAGGACTTTTAGGAGGTAACTAACATGGCAACTTACATAAAAACAGAACATTTCTTCAAAAGAGAAGTAGAAGCAGTATCAGACATATTAAGAGCTAGAGGTTTTAGGGAAGAATGGAGCATAATAACTCCATATCAAGCAGAGATAAAGATGTTCCACGTGTTACAAAATAAGTTTGCACTACTTAGAAAACAAGGCAATAACACAGTAGTAGATTATTCGAGATAGGGGGCATATATGTTAGCAAAATACATAGCAGTAGTAATCATATTTAACATAGGCTTCTTTTTAGGAGCATGGTGGCACAGCATACATAATTAGGGGGTGAAAGTATGGCAAGTGAATTTGAAAAGATGTTAGTAAGAAACATGGACCAAAGCGAACTACTTCAAACAATATCAGAAAGAATTGACTTAGTTGATATCGTTGAAAAATTTCGTTATAGCGAAGACTATGCGCCATGCGCATACTTAACAATAGAACAATTACAGGAGTATCTACATTGTGGCCGTAACTATGCTTTACAGGTAGCAAGATATGGGCTTACTACAGGAGAATACACAGTAAATCATATGGGGAGAAAGTATCTAGTAGACAGAATAAGTTATGACAAATATGTCAAAAGAAAACTAGGAAAAAGTCTAAAGGAGGTACTATAAATGACAAATCAAGAGTTCAGAAAAGAAGCAAATAAGCTATTTGACAAAGCAGAATACATCAACGAAAATAGTGGTTTCATAAGTGCTTCTCTAGAGTTACATCACTTAAAAGGATTAGATAATGAACCTTTTTACAGTCTAACTCTTAGAACAGACCTTTACAGAACAAAAGACACATTCTTATGCACATCAACAGGTAGCAAAGACACAGAATACACAATTTCAAAGATGCATCAAGTATTAGATGCAATTATTGAAGCAGTAAAGGAGGTGGTTAGATGAGAAAAATAATAATCGCAAATAAGGTAACCGTTACAAGGGAAGAACTACAAACATTAGCTAGTAAATATCCAAACATGACTGTAAAGCAACTTATAGAGTTAATGAACTCAAAATGTAACTGGAGATAAGGGGGAATAGCTAATGAAGAGTAAAAAACTCTCTAGTTGGCGCTAGAGAGTTCACATAAAAATATGTGTTTTTAAAAAAATAACTTGATTAAATTATAACATAGGAGGTCAAAAAATGAGTAGAAAATTTTTGGATTCAGAAATATTAGTATCTACAAAAGGAATGTCAAAAGAGGAATGGCTTAAACATAGACAATCAGGTATCGGGGGCTCAGATGCTAGTGCAGTAGCTGGCATAAATTCTTGGAAAACAGCAGTGCAAGTTTACATAGACAAAAAACAAGAAGAAGTAAAAGAAGTAAAAAGTTTCAGAATGGAATTAGGGAATAGATTAGAGGGGTTTGTAGCTGAATTATTTACAGAAGAAACTGGATTAAAAGTTAGAAATGTAAATGGAATATTAGCAAATGAAAAATATCCTTTTGCATTCGCTAACATAGATAGAGCTATAGTAGGAGAAAAAGCATTCTTAGAATGTAAAACTACTAACAGCTATGCTGCAAAAGATTGGGAAAATGGAATCCCAGCACACTATGAAATACAATGCTTACACTATATGGCTGTAACAGGGGCAACTCATTGTTATATAGCAGCATTAATAGGCAACCAAGAGTTTAAATGGTACAAGCTTGAAAGAGATCAAGAAACTATAGATTACTTGATGAAAATAGAAAAAGACTTTTGGGAAAATAATGTGTTAAAAGATGAAATACCTGTTCCAGATGGTTCTTATGCATATAGTGAGTATTTAAAAGAAAAATATCCGAGTTCAATAAAAGAAGAAATAGACATAACAAATTTTATAAAAAATGCCAAAGATAAGCTAAATCGCTATGATGAAATAGTTGCAGATATTAAAGCATTAGATAATGAAAAGAAAATTATAGAGCAAGAAATACAATCTGAAATGAAAGATTGCGAAGTAGCAAAAATAGGAGATAGAAAAGCAACTTGGAAATCTCAAAGTAGAAGTTCGATAGATAGTAAAAAGCTTAAAAAAGAGTTGCCTAATATAGCAGAACAATATATGAAAACAAGTAATTTCAGAAAATTCAGTATTAAATAGGAGGTAGCAACATGACAAATTTAAAAAATCAATTACAAAATAAAGCTAATAACACTAATCAAGTTAAAAAAGCAAGCCCAAGTAAAGGAATGGAACAACTATTAACTAAAATGGGAGGACAAATACAAAAAGCACTTCCAAGTATGGTTAGCAGTGAAAGATTTCAAAGAGTAGCATTAACAGCTTTTAGCAATAATACAAAATTACAACAATGTGATCCAATGAGTTTTATAGCAGCAATGATGCAATCAGCACAATTAGGATTAGAACCAAATACACCATTAGGACAAGCTTACTTAATACCATATGGAAAACAAGTTCAATTTCAAATAGGTTATAAAGGTTTACTAGAATTAGCTCAAAGAAGTGGAAAAATCAAAACTTTATATGCGCATGAAGTTAGAGAAAATGATACTTTTGACATAGATTACGGACTTAACCAAACATTAACACATAAACCGCTTTTAAAAGGTGATAGAGGGGAAGTTATAGGTTATTATGCAGTATATCATTTAGATACTGGAGGCAATAGTTTTATCTTTATGACAAAGGATGAAGTCTTAGAACATGCAAAAAGATTTTCAAAAACATACAACAGTGGTCCGTGGCAAACAGACTTTGATGCAATGGCTAAGAAAACAGTAATAAAACAACTTCTAAAATACGCCCCATTAAGCATCGAGTTGCAAAAAGCTACAAGTATGGACGAAACAGTTAAAACAGAAATATCAGATGATATGAGTTTAGTGAAAGATGAAGGTATAGAGGCAGAGTTTACAGAGTTGACAGATGAAGGAGCAGAGGTTGAAAATCAACAAATAGAAGGGCAGCAAGTAATGGATATGTAGCTAGGTTGGGGAGCAATCCCCTTCCTAGAAAAGGAAAGAAGGTGAATAAGAATGGATAATAACATACTTAAAAGTTTTACTATAGATGAATTAGTAAATGAATTGTCAACTAGAGAAGGCGTTGAAATAGATAGATTAAGAAGTGATGTAGGTATGGATTTAGAGGTAGAAGGTCCAGCAATAGTTATTGTTATAGACAAAGAAGGTGAATAAGAATGGCAAAATACAGAGCAATACAAGTAGACTTTTGGGAAGATGGATTTGTATTAGATTTAACTCCAGAAGAAAAGTATTTCTATTTATATCTTCTGAGCAACTCTAGAACAACACAATGTGGATGCTATGAATTACCTTATAAGGTTGTAGAAATGCAAACAGGATATAACAGGGAAACAGTACAGAAACTGTTAAAAAGATTTGAAGAGTACGGAAAAACAAGTTACAACGAAGAAACAAAAGAAATCCTTATAAAAAACTGGCATAAACATAACTTTTCTAAATCTCCTAAAGTAAGAAATTGCATTTTAAAAGAAATTGAAAAGATAAAAAGTAAGAACTATAAAGATTATTTATATAGAGTATGTATAGACTATGGATACCCTATTGATACAGTATCTATAGACTATAAAAATAGTAATAATAGTCTAGATAAAGACTTAGATAGTCTATCCATAGACTCGGGGGAAAAAGAAAAAGAAAAAGAAAAAGAAAAAGAAAAAGAAAAAGAAAAACAAAAAGAAGATACAGCATCTCCTAAAAAAAATGTAAGTAAGTCGGTAGGTAATGATTTAAAACAATTTACTAACTTATATGAAAAGAATATAGGAACGGTAAATCAATTAATAGCTCAATGGCTTATAGAAATGACAGAAACTATAGATTTGGATTTATTTACAAGAGCAATAGAGATATGCACCGAAAGAAGTAAAACTAACTGGGGTTATCTAAAAGGCATAATAAACAACTGGACCAATATTAATATATACACTATGGAACAATTACAAGCATACAAATTGCAGCAAGAACAAAACAAACCTAGACAACAAGAATCAGCAGAAAAACAAAATATGGACTTTTTAGATAGATTAGAAGAAAAATTTAAAGTATCAAATGGTAATGATGCAATAGATCCAAATTCAGAACGATATAAAAGAATGCTAGAACTAGAAAGAGAACTAGAAGGAGATGATTAGATGGATGCTGCTTTACTAAACAGAATAAAAGCTACTTTAGAAAAACATAGTCCAGAACAAATAAAATATGATTGTCCTAAATGTGAAGATAGAGGATATACATTCGAGATAAAAGATGGATATGAAGTGGCTGTACCATGTGAGTGTCTAGAAAAGAAACAAAGTGTCGAAAAAATGGCGAGAAGTGGACTTACAGAAGCTTTCAAGCAAAGAACGTTTAAAACATTTATAGTTAACAATGAATGGCAATTAGAAGCGAAGGCAAAGGCTATGGACTATAGTAAAAATTTTAAAGAAACAAAAGCAAGCTTGATGCTTAGTGGTCAACCAGGCTCAGGTAAAACCCACATTGGTGTAGCAACTATGTTAAGACTAATAGAAAATAACACAGGATGTGTCTACAGAGAATATATATCAATGCTAACAGATTTAAAACAAACATCAATGGATGAAGAAGAATATATAAGAAGCTTAGAAAAGTACATAAATCCACCAGTATTGTTTTTAGACGATTTCCTAAAAGGCGAGCCTACAATAGCTGATAGAAAGCATGTATATAAAATAATCAATACTAGATATCTAAAGAGTATGCCAATGATAATCAGTACAGAAAAGAGCGTAAAAGAGATTCTAAACTGGGATGAAGCTATTGGCAGTAGATTAATCGAGATGTGTCAAGGCAACGTTATAGAGTTTCCTAGAGGACTTGAAAATAATTATAGATTAAGAGGTGTTATATAAATGAATAAAAGTGATTTAAAACATATATATGTAGTCCAATGTTTAGTTGATGGTAAAATTAATTTCCTACCGATAACATTAAATTTTTCATTATGCAACGATGAAGGAGATTGGATAATGGGTTATAAAAAAATAATTAAAGCAGCATTGATTAGACAATATTATGGTTTATATGTAGAAAATACCTATGTTATAAGTATTGTTTATTATCATTGTGTTAGCTAATCATAATGTACAAAAAATAACAAATAAATAGCCTAGAAGTTAAATCTTCTAGGCAGAAGGGAGATAATCAAATGCCTAGAGGAAGTATACCTACAGAAAAAGAGATTGAAGAAATAAGAAGATTACACAAAGGAGGATATTCATTCCGTAAGATAGCTGACCAATTAGGTAGAAGTTATCAATTTGTAAAGAAATATGTAGAAGAAGAACCTAGAAAACCATTGGATTTAACAGGTAGGGTCTTTGGTAGATTGACAGTGATAAAGTTTGATCATAAAAAGAATAAAGTTAGATATTGGATGTGTAAATGCCAATGTGGCAACACACATATTGCATCAACTTCTAACTTAACAGGGGAAATAACAAGAAGTTGTGGATGCCTAAGAGAAAACGTTAAGAAAACAAGACAGATAAAAACAAGACATAACCAAGGTGGAGTATATTACTTTCGACCTAATGAAATAAAACTAAAAGGTAATTATGAAGTAGAAGGAAATAAAAGGGGCGGAGAAGTAAAAAAATACAAATTAAATCCTGAGGAATTACAAGCATATTTGAAATCACTAGAAACAAAAGAAGTTCAAAGAAGGAAGGTATAAGAATGGGTATACAAGGGAGAACTGTCATAGCAGAGAATATCATAACTGGAGAAGTATTAGAATTTCAAAGTCAAAGACACCTATCAAATTATTTTATGGATATATATGATATAGAAATATCTACTAGCAATGTAAGTAGATTAATAGGGCAAAAAAAACCATATAGAAAAACGTGGAGGGTGTATTACAAAGAAGATTTATCTGATGAAGAAATTAAGGCTATTGCAAGAAGGGCAACTCAAATAAATGAAACACCTAAATGGAAAAAAGAATTAGTACATAAATTAGTGACAATGTTAGCACCATATAGAACAGCAAAATAGGGGGACAATATGGATAGATATCAGCTAAATAAAAATGGAGAAGGATGCACAGATAACACAGCATATAAAGCTATAAGAAATGTAAGTATGACAGAAAAAAACAAAGTTAGATTTCTTATTCCAGGAGAACCAATAGCAAAAGAAAGACCTAGACTTGGAAAGAATGGAAAAGTATATACACCTAGAAAAACACATAACTTTGAAACAACATGTAGTTTAGCTTACGGGAACAGACCTAGATTAGAAGGTGAGAAATTAAGAGTTGAAATATTATTCAATTTCAAAGTACCGAAAAGTTATAGCAAGAAACAACGAAATAAGGCTCTAGATGACAAAATAGGACCAACTAAAAAGGATATTGATAATTGTATCAAGGCAGTACTAGACGGATTAAATGGAATAGCATGGAGAGACGATAGATATATTCATGAAGTGATAGCAAAGAAACAGTTTGCTGAGAAGTCTGAAATAATAGTAGAAATAACGGAGTTGTAAAATACGAATTTAAACAAGAAGAAATAAAAACAATCAAGTATGAGCAACTAAGTTTTATATAGGAGGTGATTAATTGATATTAGCAAGATACAAAGAATTAGTCGAACTGGCTAAGAAATACATAGAAAAGGGATATAGCACATTGGAAGCAATTAAATTAGCTGAAAAGGAATTGGAGGGACTATATGAATAAAAGAATAAAGATAAAAAAGGGCATCTGGCATAAAGAATGTGATTGTAGATGTGATAACTTTATAAGAATTTTAAGAGGAGGTGCATTATTAGTTTTTAATTGCAAGAACTGCAATTTAAGACCAGAGAGGGTAAGAAATGTAATATTGACTATGTTAGATGAAGATGAAGAAATACAAGAGTATACATATAGAGAAGAAGCTATAAAGACAATGTATAAAGAGAGAGTAGTAAATCCGATTATTAATGCTATGAAAAATCATAATTATAGAAAAATAATATTACCAATATATGTACCAGGAGTAAAAATAAAAGATATAGATATTGAATTTATAAAAAGACAAATTGAAGCTAAAAAATTAGAGATAATCAAATTTGAGTTATCCTCAATACAATATAGATACACATATAACATGGTTATAGAAATAAAAAGAAAAGATGTTACTATATATGATCATCATAAGCAAAACAATACAATTCATTTGATAGGAGGAAAATAAAATTATAGGGAATATATACGAAAATAAAGAACTACTGGAGGGGAAATAATGGAAGACAGAAAAGAATCAATAAAAAAAGCATTACTAACAATAAAAAAAGAATGTATTAGCAATGAAGATTGTGAAGTATGCAAAATATTGGATATTTTAGGATTGATAGCTTGCCCATGCGATTCAGCTACTTTTCCAGAAGATTGGGAAATAGAAGAATATGAATAGAGCAATAGCAGATGCAATAATCATAGTGGTTATTGGTGCATGGATAGTGAGTAAATTATATATCTAATAAATACAAATAATTGACATAAAAAAAGGAATGCTTTCACATTCCGACAAATTCCTTAATAATATTATAACAGGAGTGTGGGAGCATGGCTAGTAAAACAATAGAAAAAGATAAAATATTTTCAGATGCAGAAGGAAAATTATATGCATATAATTCTATGAAAATAGAGCTTAATGCATACAAAATAGATTTAGAATACTTAGAAATAGACTATAAGGGATGCAAAGCTATTAGCTATGCTGACGAAAGAACAGGACAAACTAACAACATAAGTAATACAGTAGAAAATGAAGTACTTGCAAAAGAGAGACAGATAATAGAAATAGAAAATAAGATACATAAAAAAGAGAGACAGATTAGAAAAATAGAAAATGCATTGGAGTTATTAAAGGAAGAAGAGAAAAGACTAGTTAGTTTTAGATATTTCTCTAACAGAAAAAAAGCACCAAGCTGGTTAGATGTAGGAGAAGAAATAGGTTACTCAGATAAAAAATGTAGAGTTATGAGAAACGATATAATAAATAAAATAAAATCACTTATATAATTTCCGTAAAAGTTCCGTAAAGTTACCTCATAATTTCCGTAAAAGTTCCTTTTTTAGACGGAAAACTATAGTATATTTGTATTATAGGAAAATATAAAGGTTGTTTTCTTTACGAACTCTTATTGAATGTCAGATAGCCTGGTAACCTATTTGACTAGTATAATTGCTACAGTTTTTTTAAAAAACATTGGTTTTTTCTTGGCACAGACTTGTGCCCTCCTTTAAGTATTAAGAATATACAAATTAACAACTTGGTTATGACAGGAAATGGCTGGGGGTAAAATCCCAGCAACGTGCAAGTAATGGAAATCGCCCCCAACGACGTAGGTTCGAATCCTACAACTTGCTAAACATTAATGCAACTACTATCATGTAGCATAAATTAATCGTAATTTAACTCATACCGAATTGAGCCCATGAAGGGCTCTTTTTATTTTGCGAGAAAAGAGTGATCTAATGAGTAGAAAAATATTTCAAAGAAAAGAGTATTCAATTTATAAATGTAGTGATGGATTTGTTGTACATAATACGAACAAGAAATTTGAAAACGGACATACTCATGTAAGTAATTTTTATAAAGCTAAGATACTGGTTATTATGGCTATAAAAAGAGAGATTGACGATAAGTTAAGTAAAAGAGATATAGAAAGTCTTATTAGATTAACGAATGATAATAGATATAGAAATAAATTGATAAATAAATTAGAAAAATAACGAGGTGGTGATGCATGGCAAGAGCTAGAAGCCCAAGCAGAGACAAAGCTCTCGAGATATATAAACAACATAATGGAAATATAACTAATAGAGAAATTGCCAACATTCTAGATATATCAGAGAAAACTATATCGGGATGGAAGTTTAAAGATAAATGGAAAGATAAATTGAACGGAGTACTCCAAATAAATGAAAGAAGTACTCCGATAGAAAAGAGTACTGAAAAAACTACGAAAGCTAGTAAACAAGCTAATTCTAGTTGGAATAAAGAATCATATCCAACAATGAAAAGGCCAAATAACAAAAACGCAATTTCAACTGGAGAATTTGAAAGCATATTCTTTGATACCTTAGAAGATGACGAAATTAAATTAGTTGATAGCATAGAGATAGAAAAAAGAAATTTACTAATTCATGAAATTCAACTACTAACAGTTAGAGAAAGAAGAATGCTTAAAAGGATAGCTGATTTAAAAAACAAAGAAATTACATTAAAGTCTTACAAAACAGGAATTGAAAAAGATGCGGATACAGATCTTAAAGAATTTGAAACTGCTTTAAATCAAATCCAAAATATAGAAGAAGCATTAACCAGAGTGCAAGAGAAAAAACAAAAAGCTATTGATTTATTACATAAATTTGATGTAGATGAAGCTAAATTAGATATAGCAGTTATGAAAACTGAACTTGCTATATTAAAACAAGGTGGAGATGAAGGACCTGTCGAGGATGATGGATTTATAGATGCTTTAAATGCGCAAGTTGACGAGGTATGGAACGATGATTAATATCAAGAGACGTATTTCAGAAGCAAGAAGTAAAGTTAATAAAATGAAATCATCAAGAAGCTTAGGTATTAAAAAAGCGGTTATAAAATTTAGTCCTTTCTCTAAAAAACAAAAAAAGGTGCTAACTTGGTGGCTACCAGCTTCACCTGTACATGACAAAGATGGAATTATAGCTGACGGAGCTATAAGAAGTGGTAAAACTATTTCAATGTCATTAAGCTTCTCCTTATGGGCAATGGAAAAATTCAACGGACAAAACTTTGGTATGTGCGGTAAGACAATAGGCTCATTTAGAAGAAATGTTTTATTTTGGTTGAAGCTAATGCTTAAATCAAGAGGATATAAAACGGAGGATAAAAGAGCCGATAACTTATTAATTGTTACAAAAAGTAATGTAACAAATTACTTTTATATTTTCGGTGGTAAAGATGAACGAAGTCAAGACCTTATACAAGGTATAACTTTAGCTGGAGTATTCTTTGATGAAGTGGCATTGATGCCCGAATCATTTGTCAATCAAGCAACAGGACGTTGTTCAGTTGAGGGCAGTAAATTTTGGTTTAACTGTAACCCAGATGGACCATACCACTGGTTTAAACTTAATTGGATAGATAAAAAAGAAGAAAAGAATATTTTATATTTGCATTTTACAATGGATGACAATTTATCATTATCTGAGAAAATAAAAAATAGATATAAATCCATGTATTCTGGAGTATTCTTTAAACGTTATATTTTAGGTTTGTGGGTAGTTGCAGAAGGAATTATATATTCTATGTTTGATAAAGAAAAGCATGTTTGTGATGCAACTGAATTTTCATACAAAGAATATTATATATCATGCGACTATGGTACTCAAAATGCAACTGTATTTGGCTTATGGGGTAAAACTACAGATGGTAAGCATGTATTAATTAAGGAATACTACTACAGTGGCCGAGATAAAGGAATACAAAAGACAGATACACAATATGCAGATGATTTAGAAAAGTTTATCGGTGATTATAAGGTTAAGAGAATAATTGTTGACCCTTCTGCAGCTTCTTTTATTGCTGAATTAAGAAAAAGGGGATATAGAGTTCAAAAAGCTAAAAATGATGTATTAGACGGAATAAGACTTACTGCTAGCTTTATGGCTCAAGATAAACTTTTAATTGATGAAGATTGTGTTGAAACATTAAAAGAGATAGCATCTTATTCATGGGATAGTGATTCAAGTAAAGCTGGAGAAGATAAACCAGTTAAAGAATATGATCACAGTATGGACCAAATGAGATATTATTTCTTTACTGTAGTTGGAAATAGAAAAGTAAGAATAAATAATAGTAGATAGAAAGGAGGATACAAGATGCTTAATAGTTATCAAGAGTTTGTTACTGCTGAACTTACTGGATTGTATGGCTCGGCAGTATTACAAGAAATGAACGATATACTAAGACTATATGACATATACGAAGGTCGAGAAAACTTTATAGATAAGTCAGAAGGAAAAGACTATACACAGACAGAAAAGAAAACAAATCTAATCAAAAAGCTTATAAAAGAAGAATCTAGATTTTTATTCGGTAAGACTCCAGAGTTATACATTCAACCTAAAAATGATACAGATGCTGATAAAGATAAAGCTGAAGAAATAAATCTTTATTTAAATAAAATATTAAAAGATAATCTATTCTCAGAAAAACTTGTAAAAGGTGCTAGAGATTGCTTTATCGGTAAAAGAGCTGCTATTAAATTATATGCTAACCAAGATACAAAAGAGATTAGGATAATGTTTTTACCTTCACTAGAGTTTATATATGAAAGTGATGAGGAAAATCCTAACGAACTTAAAAAGATAATATTCTTCTATCAGACAAATAAGGAAGTTGAAAAAGATAAACAACGTATTTGGAAGCAAAAGTATGAAATGATAGATGGTAGATGTATTCTTAACGAAGGCATCTACAATGGTAATGGGATATTAATAGAGCCTATAAACGTAGATGTAGACTTGCAACTGAGTGGTATTCCTTGCTATGTAATTATAAATGACGGATTAAGCGGAGACCCATTCGGAGAATCTGATGTAAAAGAGCTTCTAGATAATCAAATTCAATACAATAGACTATCCTCAGAAGATGTTGACACTCTTAGAAAAGGTATGGATAGGATTATTTATGGTGTCGACATAGACCCCGAAGCATCTGAAAAATTTAAATTAAAGCCTGGAGCATTTTGGGACGTACCAACAGACCCTACAGCAGAAGGGAAACAAGCTAAACTGGATACAATACCGACAGATTTTGGTTATGGAGATAAAATAGAAAATTCTCTAAAACGTATCAAGTCAGATATGTATGAGATGCTAAATATTCCAATGTTAAGTAATGACGAACTAAAAGGCATGATGACATCAGGCAAAACTATGAAAGCACTGTATTGGCAACTTATTACTAGATGTGAAGAGAAGATGATGGCATGGCGACCAGCTTTAGAGTGGTTAATAAGAGCAATACTTGAAATTACAGAAGTATATCAAATAGAAAAATTACCGCAACTTGATTATACTGTTACAGTAGAAAATAACTATCCTTTACAGGAAGATGAAGACGAAGAAAAGACATTAGATTTGCAACAGGTAAATGCGCAGGCTATGTCTAGAAAAACATTCATCAAGAAATGGCAAGGTGTAACAGATGATGTGGCTGATGCTGAAATAAAACAAATAGCATTAGAAAGAGAAATGTTAGAAGAAAGTTATGTATCTGGAATGAGTGATCCAGTTGAATAATTTTTTTAGACAAAAGAATAAAACTGAAAAAGAGATGACTAGAGAAATAAAAAAAGCATATAAAAGAGTAGCAAATAATCTAATTAAAAGATTAGCTCTAGTAAATTCAGATACAATGACATATGACTATCTAAGGCAAACTGCTAAGTACTTAGAAAGAGAATATAAAAAGCTTAATAAAAGACTTAATAAAGACATAGAAAAAGCTATTACAAACACCGTAGAAGGCTATACACAAAGTCAAGTAGAGTTTTATAGTGATTTATGTAAACCTCTTTCTAGTAGCTTTGAAGATATGTTTATAAAAGTAAACAAGCAAGTCTTAGACAATGTTATTACAGGCAAAATGTATAGAGACGATATAAAACTTTCTGAAAGGCTTTGGAGTAATCATAAAAAGACAGTAAAGACAATAAACGACATACTTACAGACGGATTTATTACTGGTAAAAACAGTAAAGATATAGCTAAAGACTTAGAGGTTTATTGTAATCCAGATTATTTAAAGGAATACGAAAAGTTTACTATTCATCCTAAAAGCAAAAACAAGGTTGAATTTAATTCATATAGATTAGCAAATACATATATAAATCATGCATACCAAGAAGCAACAAGGCAAAGTGCTAAGCATAATCCATTTGTAGAAAAAGTTGAATGGCTAAGCGGAACAGACGATAATGTATGCGATTTATGTAAAGAACGAAACGGAAAGAAATTCGATAAAAATAAAGTACCTTTAGACCATCCGTTAGGCAGATGTACACTATTACCAGTCATAGAAGATGACTTAGAGGATATAGCTAGAGAGTTAAAAGACTGGGCTAATGGTGGTAAAAATGAAAAGCTTGATAAATGGTTTGAAGCATGGGAGGTATAAATAATGGAACTGTGTGAAGAAAAACTAAAAGAATACTTAACTGTATTAGGATATAGAGAAGAAGTCCAAGATAGCTTGATAAAATTTGCTAAAGAAGTGTGCAAATTAATTAATCAAATAACTGAGTTTTTATATGAAAATTCAATAAATAATCAAATGAGAATTAAAGCTAATAAAGAGGTACAACAAGAATGGAGAAAAACATTTAAATTAAAACCTCAAGTAATGGATAGAAAACCGATTTTTATAAGATGTAGAAATTATTGTTAAGGAGGAAGAAAATAAATGAAAAAAGTATTTATATCTCAACCGATGAGAGGATGGGAAGATGAAGAAATACTAGCATTTAGAAACATTATAAAAATGAATTTAGAAAAGAGTTTAGATGACGATATAGAAATTATTGATTCGTTTTTACAAGACTATCCTGGAGAAATTAACAAACATATACCAGTTTATTATTTAGGTAAATCAATACAATTACTTTCACAAGCAGATGTTGCATATTTTGGTGGTGATTGGAAAAATGCAAGAGGATGTCAAATAGAATATGCTATATGCAAAAAATATGGAATACCAACAATAGAAGAATGGGATGATATATTAATACATACAGGAGAAAATTTAATATGAAAAAACTATTAGATAAAATATTAGTAAGATTGGGTTTGATTATAAGTCCAAGTATCTTATTTGACTTAGCAATGTTAGGTGAGAAATCAACTTACTATGAAAAATACTATAAGAAATATAAAAAGAAACACGAATGGCTGTAAAGCCTTATTTTTATGCCTTTTTATAGTTTGTAGGCGTAAAAGAATAAACTAAAAACTATATTCAAGAAACGGACTTGTAAAAAGTGTAAATATAGGAGGAAATATGGAATTTAAAGAATTATTAAAAGCACAAAGCTTAACAGATGAACAAATAAATAACATTACTGCAAAGATGAAAGAAGAAAAAATATATACTACATCTTTAGAAAATGCAGACGAAAGATATACAAAGTTAAAAGGTCAAAAGGCTGATTTAGATGAACAAATAAAAGCTGCAAATACAACTATAACAGAGTTGAAGAAAAATAATAAAGACAATGAAGCATTGCAACAAACAATACAAGATCATGAAGCTACAATAGAAAATCTGAAAAAAGAATCAGCACAAAAGGATTTTAATTATGCATTAGACAGTGCATTAAAAGACAATAAATGTAAGAATGCTAAGGCTTTAAAAGCTTTACTTGATTTAGACAATATAAAATTTAATGAAGGTAAATTAGAAGGCTTAGAAGGACAATTAAATGCATTGAAGGAAAGTGATGGATATTTATTTGATACATCAAATCCAGCTCCAGGTAATACTGGTGGAACAGGTAATCATCCACGAGTTGACGATGGAGCAATAACAAAAGAACAATTTAATAAGATGACTTATAAAGAAAGAGTAGATTTATTCAACTCTAATAAAGAACTGTATAATCAATTAAAATAATAGGAAGGTGATAATATGGCAACAACAAAAATTGCAGATTTAATAAATCCAGAAGTAATGGCAGATATGATTTCGGCTAAAATAGAGAAAAAGTTAGTGGTTACACCATTTGCTAAAATAGATACTACATTAGTAGGGCAACCAGGAAATACTATAACAGTTCCACAATATGCTTACATAGGTGATGCAGTAGATGTAGCAGAAGGTGTTGCAGCAGAAACAGTTAAACTAACTACTACTTCAACAACTGCTACAGTAAAAAAAGCAATGAAGGCAGTAGAACTTACAGATGAAGCTGTGTTAAGTGGTTATGGTAATCCTGTAGGAGAAACAAATAATCAAATAGCAAAATCAATAGCTTCTAAAGTAGATAACGATGCAATAGATGCTTTATTTAATGCACAATTAATTTATGATGGTTCAAGCGGAATTATAAATTATGACGGAATAGTTGATGCAGTAGATGTATTTGATGAAGAGTTAAATACAGAAAAAGTTATGTTTGTAAATCCTAAACAAGTTACACAATTAAGAAAAGATGCTAATTTTATATCTGCAGACAAATATACTGGTCAAGTGGTTATGAATGGGGAAATAGGTAAAATAGCTAATTGCAGAATTGTAGCAACTAAAAAAGCTAAATTAATAGATGAATGGTATTCTTTCTGTGAAAGTGGAACATCTAGTGCAGTGCAAGTAACATCTAGTAATTTATCAACAATACAAGCTACATTGCCAAATGCAAAAGAAAATGATTATGTATTAAAATCAACTACTCCAGTATACTTTAATCCAATTATAAAGCTTAATAATGACGCTGAAACAGAAGAAGATACTGCTGCTTTAACTGTATATTTAAAAAGAGATACAAATGTAGAAACAGATAGAGTATCTTTAGCAAGAAAAACTGATATATCTGCTGACAAACACTATACTGCAGTCTTATCAAATGCAGCTAAAGTTGTTTTAGCTAAATTTAAATCTAAAAAATAATAGGACGTGATTTAGATGGATGATTTAGAAATGCTAAAGCTAATTTTAAGGGAGAGTGATTCTCCCTTTTTTAGCGATGAACAACTCCAATTTTACGCAGAAAAAAATAACTATGACATAAATAAAACTGCTTATGAATGCCTTCTAGCCAAAGCAGAAGATGATAGTATTGCCTTACCAGGGGGATTAAGCTTGCCGAACAATAAAGAATACTGGTTAAGGCTTGCTAAAAAATACAGACCGAACGGAAGTAAAATTTTATGATAAATAAAGAAAAAATTAAATCGAAAGTTGAAAAAGCAATAAAAAAGCTCCCTTCTTTAGGAGTGGTTAAGCGAGCTTACACAAATGATTTTGGAGAAAAGTCAGATTTATTAGAATTAGTATGCGAGATAGAAGGTTTATACCATGAAGGTAGTAATCTTTCGATAGCCTTACAAGATAAGGGAGAAGTAAAGTCTGATAAAGGCTTATACTTTTTAATTTCTTATGATGAGACTGCTAAGCTCATACAAAAAGATGATTACATCTATATAGAAGGTTATAAATACCAAATAAAAGACCTTGGAAATGTAAATAAAATGGATATTTACATGGATATGAAGCTTCAAGAGGTGGATTACAATGAGTAACGGATTTAACTTTGACGCTAGCCAAATTTTAGGTAACTTATCGGCACAACCAGCTAGATTTAAAGCTAGTATGAGTGCTTATGCTTCTAGTAGTGCAATAAAACTACAAAACTATGCTAGGCAAAATAAACCATGGAAAGACCATACACACGATGCTAGAAATAGACTTAATACAACATGGCAATGGAAAGGAAATAAGATAGTAATAGCACTATCACATGGAGTTGACTATGGGATATATCTAGAAAAAGGAACATCACCGCATACTATAACAGGAAGCCCTTGGCTGTATTGGCAAGGTGCTAGTCATCCTGTTAAAAAAGTTAATCATCCAGGTACAAATCCTTATCCAATTATAATGCCAACTATCGAACATATAGGTCCACAAATAATGGCTGGATTAACTGTATTATTAAGTAGGTGATCTAATGTTTAAGGATTTATATAAATTTCTAAAAACTGCTGGATTAACTGTATTTTCTTTAGGGCAACAAGATAAAATTTGTACTACTCCATTTGTACTTTTTTACAATGCTGGAATAGAGGATACAACAAGTAAAAATCTAAAAAAAGAGAGCATAGAGTTGTGGGTATTTTATCCGTTTAATGAGTATTCCAAGGTTGGTGGATATATAAAACGAGTTGAAGATACAGTAACTAAATTTGGCAAGTTAAGAAAAGATTATGATAAATATGCTATTGAAATAGATAACGATATGAAAGCTTATTATACTAAGCTTACGTATTACAGATATGTACAAAGGAGGTTGAGATAATGGCAACAGAGGTAACGCTTAACCAACATGCACTTTCAGATGTGGCATGTGTAGAAATAGTTACAGAAGATGAAAAAAGTTATACATTCGAAACTGCTTCAGAAGTAGGAATAGAAGAAGTGCTAGATGAAGGCGATGAACAAACTTTAAAAATAAAAAATGTATTATATGCGAATAGAAAAGCAGAGGATACATTATTAGGACATAATTTAACGTTTACAGATAATCTTATGTGCCCCGAATTATTGGAATTATTCCAAGGTGGTACATTAACACCAGGGGAAGGTGGTAAATTCACATATACACCTCCAGCAATAGGAACAAAAGCAACTAAAAAGAAATTTACATGCAATATATATACTTGCGAAGTATCAACAGATGGAGATACTGGAAAATATATAAAAGTATCTTATCCAAGTTGTGAGGGAACTAGTGTACCTTTTACATTTAAGGATGGGGAATACTACACTAATGAATATGTAATAAAATCTAGACCAGCTAAAAATGCAGCGCCTTATACAGCTTCTTTAGTAGATGCATTACCAAAATAAAGTAGAATAATATAGAGTTGAGCCTTCCTAATTAATTTTGGGAGGGCTTTTATTATGAAAGGAAATAGATAATGGAAAATTTACAAGTAACAAGTTTAGAACAGTTAAAGCAAGTAAAACAAACCGATATAGTTAATTTAGGAAAATTTGAAGATGGAACAGAGTTTATAGCAGAGCTAAAAAGACCAGATGTGATGGCTTTGGCGGTTGAAGGCAAAATACCTAATACTCTTTTAACAGAAGTAACTAAGCTATTTAACGGCAAAAATAAACTAGCTAGTAAAGTATTGGAAAATAACGGAGATGCTTTTATACAGTTAGGGCAATTAATGGATATTTTAGCGAAAGCATCTTTAGTAAATCCGACAATGAAACAGTTGGATGAAATAAATGTGACTTTGACTCAAGAAATGAAAACAGCAATAATGATGTATTTCCAAAGTGGGGTTGAAGGATTAAAAAACTTTCGTAAAGAGCAAGAACGTATTGCGAATAATCAACCAAGCGCTGAAATTCAATAGATTGCCTAGTGAAATTTTAAGGATAAAAGACGAATATGTGGCTTTTTGTTTTGATGAAGCTTGCTATTACATAATCAATCAAATGGAAAATAAGAAGAAACCTCATTTCTTTGATGAAGTAAGTGAAGATAAAAATAAGTATTATCTAAATGATTTCCTTCGAAAAGAAGCATTGAAAGGAGGTAAATAATGAGTTTGAATTTAGGGTCAGCTATAGGGTATTTAGAGCTAGATTCTAGCAGATGGACTAATAGTTATACTACAGCTAGACAACAAATGCAAACATTAGCTGACAGTTCGCAAAGTATGGGGAGTAGGTTTCAAGCTGCAGGTTCTATGCTTACAAGTGCGGGTTCTACATTAACCACACATGTAACATTACCATTAGTCGGTATTGGGACTGCTTCGGTAAAAACTGCTGCTGATTTTGAAAGCAGTATGAGTAATGTACAGGCTTTATCTGGTGCAACAGGTAGTGAATTACAACAATTATCTGATTTAGCAAAAGAAATGGGAGCTACTACTCAGTTCAGCGCTTCAGAATGTGCGGATGCGCTTGGTTATATGGCATTAGCTGGTTGGGACACTCAACAATCAATGGATGCACTTCCAGGGGTATTAAACCTTGCTGCTGCATCGGGTATGGATTTAGCAAATGCCAGCGACGCGGTGACTGATATTTTAAGTGCATTTGGGATGCAAGCAAGTGATGCGGGAATGGCAGCAGACCAATTTGCATATGCACAAGCCAATGCAAATACATCAGCAGACCAATTAACAGAAGCAATGAGTAACTGCGGTGTTAATGCTAATGGATTTGGTCAAGATTTAACACAAACTAATGCAGTGCTAATGGCTTTATCTAATGAAATGCTAAAAGGTGCTCCAGCTGGTACAGCATTATCTGCAGTATTTAGGGACATGGGTAATGCAATGAAAGATGGATGCATTCAAATAGGTAAAACAAAAGTTCAAATTACTGACAGTAAAGGTAACTTCCTTGATATGACTGAAATTATCAAAGGAGTTGAAAAAGCAACAAACGGAATGAGTGAGTCTGAAAGACAAGCTGCTTTATCTTCTACATTTACAGCAGACTCAATCAAAGCTATGGGTATATTACTTAATGAAGGTAGTGACAAAGTTGCTGGATATGCAGATCAACTAGAAAATTGCGGTGGTAGTGCTGAAAAAATGGCCGAAGTTATGAATGATAACCTTAATGGTCAAATAACTGCATTAAAATCAGCTTTAGAAGGTGCTGCAATATCTATTGGTGAAGCATTATTGCCAATGATAAAAGGATTAGTAAGTGTGTTACAAGGCGCTTTAACTTGGTTTAATGGACTTAATAGCGGTGTTAAAACAACTATAGTCACAGTAGGATTAGTAGTTGCAGCTATAGGACCATTATTATTAATTCTGGGTTCTTTAGCAAGTGCAATAGGAAACTTAATAGAGCTAAGGGCATTGATGACTGGGTCTAGTGTATTAAGCAGTGCGATAGGTAGAGTATCAGGGCTGTTTACTAGTTTAAGAAATGTGATTATGGGGTCGGTAGTACCAGCTATACAATCATTATGGGCATTTATGCTAGCTAATCCAATAACTATAGTAATAGCAGCAATAGCAGCATTAGTTGCTGGATTTGTATATCTTTGGAATAATTGCGAAAGTTTCCGCAATTTCTGGATTAATCTATGGGATAACATAGTTGAAGTAGTTACTAAAATACCTGAAACAATTCAAAATCTAGGACAACAGTTTCAAGCTGCTTTTCAAAATATAATAATTAGTTTGAGAATGTTATTGTTAAACGGGATAAATACTATGAAAGAAGCTTTTAGCAACGGATTAGCTACATTATTAGATCCTATAATAAATTGGGGTTATAGTGTTAATGGTTATTTGGGTGATGCTTTTACAGACTTATACGGAATAATAGAAGATACGTTTAATTTGATAGCAGATTATATAAGAGATTTTGCATCTATTATGATTAGTATTTTTACTGGAGATTGGCAAGGGGCTTTACAAGGTGTGCAAAACCTATTTTCTAATTTAGGTAATAATATAATGAATATACTTTCTGACTTAAAGAATTTTATATCAGAAATATTTATGGGGATAGTAGAAGCAATTAAAGGAAATTTATCACAAGCCTATAATAACGTAGTTAACTGGGCTTCGCAAATGACATCAAAAGCACGTGAAGCTGGCTCAAACTTTTTAAAAAATGTTATAAGTGCAATACAAAACTTGCCAAGTAAAGTATGGAGTTTATTGTCTCAAGCAATAAGTAAAGCTGCTAATTTTGTATCTCAATTCGGTCAAAAAGCTACTCAAGCTGGTAGAACATTTACAACAAATATAGTAAATGGAGTTAAGAGCATTCCAAGTAAAATGGTAAGTATAGGTAAAAGTATAGTGCAAGGTATTTGGAAAGGTATTAGTGGGGCTGGAAGTTGGTTAAGAAGTCAAATTAGTAACTTTGCAAGTAATATTGTAAAAGGATTTAAATCCTCATTCAAAATTAACTCACCTTCTAAGATAATGAGAGATATAATCGGTAAAGGTATTGTAGAAGGTATAGGAGTTGGTATAGACAACGAAGAAGATAGTTTATTGACAAAAGCAGATAAACTAGCAGGTAATGTAGTTGACACAATGAATGGTAATATTGCTACTACAAATTTATTTGACACTGCTAAGAGTTTAACAGATAGTATGGCGATAGCTAATCAAACTAATAGTAGTCAAGAAAATAACACAAATAGATTTGCTAGCCTATTACATATAGAAAACTTAACTATAAACGATGATAAGGACATAGAAACTCTAGCAAATGATTTAGCATTCTATTTAAAAAGAAAAAATGTATTAACAGTATAAGGAGGTGTAGAAATGGAATTTATAGAATACAGAGATCCAATAGTTTTATATTTGGACGACAAACCTAGTACAGATTACGGAATAAAGGTATATGAAAGTAATATCCTTTCTGCACCATCTAAAAAGTTAGAGTTTGTTGAAATAGAAGGAAGAAACGGAGCATTAACAGTAGACAATGGATATGAAGATTTTATACTAAAACTAAGTTGTGTGATAGTAAACGAGCATGATGAGATTGAAACCACCCCAGCATTAGCAAGGAGAGCAAAGAAATTTCTCCTTAATGGAACAACTAGAAAAATACAATTAAGTGAGGATATGGATTACTATCTGTTAGGGAATTACAATTCTGATATTGATATAGAAGAAGCAATTGAAAACTTTGGATTGTTTCAGGCACAATTTAGATGTAAACCTTATAGATTTTCAAATAAAAGCAAAACAGTAGAAATAACTACTAAAAATACTATAATAAAAAATGATGAATATAAAACTGAGCCTGTTATTGATGTGTATGCAACAGGAGATATAACTATTAATATAAATAATCAAGAAGTGATTTTAAAAGCATTAGAGGGGCATATAAAACTTGATTGCGATTTGATGAACGCAACTACTGTTAATTCGCTTGGAAAAACAGTAAATGCAAATCATAAAATGTATAGCGATTTTCCTGTTTTAGAGGAAGGCGATAATAATATAACTTGGTCCTTAGGAAGTGGAGCAAGTTTTACTAAAATAAAAATAGATTATAGAATGGCGGTGATATAGTGATACCAAGAATTTATGATAATAGTTTTACAACGTATGAAAGCAATGGATTAGGTTTATTGGTAGATGCTATATCATGCCAAGTTGAAGAAGAATCAAACGGGGATTTTGAGTTAACGCTTGTATATCCTTCCGATGGTTCTTTTTTTTATGCATTAAAACAAGATAATCTTATAAAAGCCGATGCATCTGATACTTTAAAAGGACAGCTTTTTAGGATAGATACTATAAGCAAACCTTTAAATGGGCAAGTAACAGTATATGCAAAACATATTTCATTTGATTTAGCTAAAAACTCTTTAAACGAAGATATAAACGAAAGGAATATAAATTGTGAAAATGCTGGTAAGCATATGCTTCAAAAATCTGATGCTGACAGTAGATTTTCTATTGAAAGTAACATAGAAATGCTGGGTAACTATAGTATGGATAGAAAAACAGATTGTTTATCTGCTATAGCTGGAACAAGAGGTTCTCTTATAGATACATTTGGTAATGGTCCTAAGCTTCTTAGAGATAACTTTACAATATCCGTACTTAATAGAAGGGGTAAAGATGATAACACTCTTATAGCTTATAAGAAGAACATTACAGGATTTACATTAGAAGAGGATTATTCAGAAATAATTAATATTATAAAACCTTATGCAACAGTTACAGATGAAGAGGGTAACGAATCTTCTATATACATTGACGAAATAGGAGTAAAAACATCTAGATATGTAGAAGGCGATATAATAAAAAGTCAATGGATAGATTTTTCTGATAAATTTGATGAAGATGAAACTCCAACAAAAGAAAAATTAAAGAATTTAGCTGAAAAATATTTCAACGATAATAGCTGCGACCTTCCTAAAATGACTTATAAAATAGAATTTCAACCACTTAGTCAAACTGAGGAATATAAGGAAGATGGATTATATGAGTTAGAGCATATAGGCATGGATGATAGTGTATATATAGTTAACAGTAAATACGGAATAAGAGACCAGGCGAGAGTAATTAAAACAACTTATAATGTATTAGCAGAAAAATATATATCTATAGAATTAGGTGATCCAAAGACAACATTAGGAAGTATTATAAATAAATCTAATGATGATACTGTGACAAAAGATGAAGTAAAAGAGATTATAAAAAATAATAAAAAAGATTATCCTAATACATTGCCAGCAATACCCGTTATAACTATAGATAGAGCTGGATTTAAGACAGTTTCTCTTAGTTGGGAGTATGACAATAAGCCTTATTATTTTTATGAGGTATATGCAAGCCAAGAGCAAGGATTTACACCTAATGCTTTCGACTTAATTTTTAAAGGTAAAGCAAGTGCTTTTTTACATGAGGTTGAATGCTCACAAACTTGGTACTACAAAGTAAGAGCGGTAAATACTTATGGAAATGCTACGGATTTTTCAGAAGAAGTTAGCGCAACAACTACAAAAATAAGTGATGCTGCGGAATATTTTCAAGAAGCTGCAATAGAAAGTGCTTTGATAGGCTCACTTAATGCAGATGTAATTAATGCCGGAAAACTTAAAGGAACTTTTATAGATGCGAGAAATCTAACAGTAACAGATGGTAATGGAGCAACTACAATGTCTGTAAGTAGTGACGGTATAGTAAGATTAATACAAGGATTAATTGATATTTCAGATGAAGGTATAAGAATAAACTTACAAGATAGTGAAGGTAATATAGTAGGATATGTTGTATATGACGGTCAAGGAGTTCAAATATTTACAAATGATGATGAGCCAATAAGTTCATTCCATAGAGAAGGTTCATATGCTGAAAAGTTTGTTGTAGATAGATTATATTGCCCAGCGGTGGTTCAAGTCGCTGACCTAAATGGGTGTCCTTCAGACTGGTATATAGGGAAAACAGCTACAGGAGATAAAACAGGAAGAGACCAAAATAACAAGGCTGACTCACTTAGTACAGTTTTAAGAAATGTAAAAAATTATGGAACAAAATTTGATGCTAAACTTACAATTCATGTAGAAGATGGATGTGTAATAAATGAAAAGGGCTTAGTCCTACAGGACTGCATGGGTACAGTATTTAGAATAGAACTTGGGGCAAATGTGGTTATAAATTGTGAATACTTTAATATAGAGGACTTATCCAGTAGAATATTTATAGAGTATGTATCAGATAAAAGACTTGTTGGAGGGGAGATAACTCAAGATATTTATAATAAATATCCAATTATTAACTCCACTTCAGATGATTCAGTAATAAGTGTTCGACATGTGGATTATATAGAAGTAAAAGGTGTAAGATTTGAGGGAGTTGAAGGAGCTACTGGTATTAAAGCATTAGCAGGAACAAATTTAGTTGTTGATGACTGTGATTTCTTTGGAGTAGACCAATGTTTAAAAGCAGATGGTAGTTCAAATGTGTCTCTTGGGTGGTGTTCAGGTAATGTTGATAAATTAGCATCAATTTACAATGGTTCAATTTTGACTACAAGCAGAAGAATACCGAAATACTCAAATGAAGAAATGGTTTATGTTGCAGAAAATGCGATATTTATTAAAAGTCAATATTCTTATGTTCAATATGATACATTGCATAGTTCGAGCGGTTCGTCATCAGGAGGAAGTGGTACTAATTTGAATGATGTATTTTCAATACCGACTTCAAACCTTTACACAATGGTTGAGGGTACAGGTAAGGTCACTTCAGCTCGTAAAGGTTATACAGGTCAAGGTAAATATAAGACTCTTAAAGCTCATAGAGGTTATATAAAATTACCGATAACTAGTATACAGTCAGTTATGGCGAATAAAAAATCTTATACATTAAAATTAAAATTAACAAGACTTAATACAGAGCATGGATATAATTCAAAGACTCCACATCCGATATTTAGAGCAACAGGAGGTTCAGCAGGTGCAACTGATTATTGGGACTCAAATGTTAGATTTGCAAGGGGAGAAACTCAAACTCTTACTTTGCCAACAAGTATAGTACAAGCAATAGAAAAAGGTGCAGATACATTGGAACTATGGGCATCGAGTAACCAAGCACAGCAATATGCCTTCTTTGGGGACATAGTATTGTCTATAGAAGGAGAAAATATATCACAAGGCGATAATAATAAACCAGGTACAGATGTAGGAAGTGGAGAAACTCCATACTCAGCAGTAGGTACAACTACAACTAGCTTAAATGTTAGAAAAGGTGCAGGGTCTAGCTATGCGATAATTACAACATTGCCACAAGGCACAAAAGTAAATATAGTAGCTAAAGATAATGCGACAGGATGGTATAAAATAACTTATAATGGAGCTTATGGTTATGTATCAAATAAATATGTCACTATAACATCAACAGGGACAACAATAGATCCTACAATTATTCAAGATTTCCCATATGCTGATGAAATGGTAGAAGTTGGACTAACATATTGGAGAGTATGCGATAAAGAGTATACAAGTGGTCAATCATGGTCACAAGGTTTTACCTATAGAAGTGCTAATACTCCATTGAGTGGAACATGTGTTGCAGACCAAGATGTTTCAGGTTCTTTATGGGAGACAGTTACAAGAAGTAATCAAACTAGACACTATAAAGCGATAGACTGTAGTACCTTTGCAGGTATGATGACAAAAGGACTTGAATATGTGAATGGGCCATATGCTAATAAAACAAACTTTACTAATTTCCGTAAAGATAAATTGCAGAAAAGTAGTAAGAGTTGGGCATTTAACATGGTCAAAGCAGATGGTACATGGGCAAGAGAAGCAGCAGCTCAATGTGAGTATTTCGATAGAGTCGGCCTTGGAATTGTATATTACAGAAATGTAGATACAGGAAAAACTTACGGAAGCAAAGGCTCAACTGATGATAATTTCTCACCAATAAAAAAAGGGGACTTAATATTCTATTCTAAAAAAGACTCTAGCGGAAATTGGAAACAACCTAATAGATATATGAAGGTTTCTCATGTAGCAGTATGTTATGGAGATAATTCTAGTGGTAAAAAGTCAGTTATAGAATCTACAAACGGAACTATGACAAAGAATCACACGTTTGATGACGGAACAACAATTAATGCCGGTATAAGAATAGTTTCTATAGCAGGTAATTCGGGATATGCTGACGATATTGTAATGATAGTAAGACCTCAACCTACCCATTATGACGGAACATTACCAGGAGGTGGAACAGAAAGTGGTGGTACTGGTGGAGGTACAACAGGCGATGGAGTAACTGATGCAGGTACAACTGAATACACAAATTGTGTAAGTGAACAGGGAACAATAGATGGAAATAAATATGTATATAAATTAAAACAATGTAAAATAACTGCATATGGTGGAGACAGTGGAAGTGCTTGTAATATACCATTGAATTTGGGTAAAACTTGCGGTTCATTCAATTTGCCATACGGAACTAAAATCTATATACCAAGTCTTAAAGGGAAACGTATTACAGACGGAAATGGAAAAACAGTAACTTGTGATGGTATATTTACCGTCAATGATACTGGAGTAGGCGGAACAGACTTTGACCTTTATATGAGTACTAAGTCAGATACAAACGCAGAAAATATCTTTGGAAATACCCGTAGAGAAGATGTTTACATATTAAGTTATGGAAGTGGATATGGTTATGCTTGGTCATACACACAAAGTTATAAATGGGCTTACGATAATGGAACTTTAAGCGCTTATAAAGTGGCTTTCAAGGACTATATCAAATACGGAGGTACGTTAATAAACTTCCTTAAATTCAAAAATGATGATGCAAATATAAGAAGTTCTACATATTGGAGCATATTAAACAGTTAGAAAGGAGTGAAACGCTTGAGAGATTACAATATAGAAAGCGATTTAAAACAAGAAAAATTTGAAGTAATAAAACTTGTACAAGGTGATAAGGGAAATAAACTTACTATTAATGTACTTGAAGATGGAAAGCCAGTCAAACTGACTGGTTGTTCTATTTCTGCAAAATATAAAAGAGCAGATGGAGAAGTAGTTAACGATGGGACTATAGAAAATATAACAGATAATTACTTTTACGCAGTTATGGATAGTAATATAACAAAAGTATCAGGAACTTTAAAAATGTTATTTAGTATCGAAAAAGACGATGTAAAAGTAAGTACATTCTTATTATTAGCAGATGTAAGAGAAGGTATAGGAGAAAGTACAGGAGGTGGAGAAGTGACAGTAGATCTTAGCAATTATTATAAAAAAAATGAGACTTATTCAAAAGCACAGATTGATTCGCAATTTAAAGATATTGCGAACTAATTTATCAAGTGAATAGGAGGATTTAATGGAATACAAAAGAGAATATTGTTGCCCAGAGTGTGGCTTGATATGGATTCAAAAAGTTAATGCTGGAGCTATTAATAATATCGTTTGTCCAGAATGTGAAAATCAATATAACTATGCATGTGATACATTTGGATATGCATATGCAGCTCAAAGCATAAAAGAAAATTTAGAAAAAAATAATAAAAAGATACATTATGATAAGGAACATCCTTTTTATAATAAATAAGATCATAGAGCAGTTAAAAATGGTATTTAAACCAACTTATAGTATAATAACTGTAAGGGGGTGAAAAAGATGTAAAATGTGAGAAAATAAAAACAACTATATATAATTAAAAAAACTAAATCTATTTTTAAAAGGACTGTAGCGCTACAGTCCTTTTTTATATAAGAAAGGAATTTTGCGTGAATGATGAATGGTTAAAAGACACACTAAAGAGACACGATGAAAGGCTTCAAAGGCATTCTGAAAGAATAGACAAACTAGAAAATACACAGTCTGAAATGGCAGTAAAAATAGAAAATCTATGCAATACCATAGACAAATTAGCAAGTAACTTAAACAAACTAACTTATGCAATTATAACAGCATTGGTTAGTTTTTTCTTTTATGCAATACAAAATAATTTATTTAATTAATAGGAGGTAGTTATATGAAATTTAATATCAAAGAACAAATAAAAAATAAATGCTTTTGGGTATCAGTGGTTTCACTTATAGTTTTAACTGCTCAACAATTCAATTTAACTTTTATTCCAGCTAATTTCCAAGATTATGTCAATTCAGTACTTCCTATATTAGTAGCTATGGGAATATTAAACAATAATGCTACTCCAGGAGTTGGGGAATAAGAATAGGTATAAATACTTTATAAGGTAACTGTAAGGTGCTTAGAAGGTCGATAAGAAGGTCGATTTTTTAAGCATATTTTATTTTCAGAAAAGGAAGTGTTATTATGAACAAAAAATATTTAGTAGCTATAGACGCGGGGCATGGCATGCATACAGAAGGTAAACAATCTGTTCCAATGAGCAAAGATTTATATATAGATGGTAAATTAGTAAGAGCAAAAGGAAAGATCATAAAAGAAAATGAATGGAATAGAGGTGTAAGTGAATACTTATCAGTTGCACTAAAAAGATGTGGTATAGATACAATGTTTACAGCAGATATGACAGGTAAAACAGATATACCACTTTCTACTAGAGCGCATAAAGCAAATGTAGCAAAAGCAGATTTATTAATATCTAACCATTTTAATGCGATAGGAAGCTGTGCAAAATGGCAAACTCGAGTTAAAGGGTTATTAGTTATGCATACTAAAAATTCTTCTTCTAACTCTATTAAATTAGGTAAATTAGCAGTTAAGCATCTTGAAAAAGACATAGACTATGAATATAGTTACGGTTTAATGCGCGATGTAGATATGAGTGGATTTACATTAGCTATACTTAGACAAACAACAATGCCAGCAATATTAATCGAGTATGGTTTTATGGATTATTGGAATGAAGCAAAACTTATGCTTGATAAAAAACATCAAGAAAAATGTGCTGAAGCAGTTTGTAAGGCAGTATGTGAATATTTCGGAGTAACTTATATAGCAGAAAAGCAAGGAGCTAATAAAACTAAGTACGTTAGAATACTAAAGGATATAAACATACATAGCAAACCAGATTTTGATGCTGCTAATGTAATAGGTAAAGTTACTGCTGGTGGAGCTTATACTGTAGTAGAAACTATAAAAAGAACTGGAACAGATATGTATAAACTAAAATCAGGAGTTTATATAACGGCATCACCAAAATATGTAGAAGTATTTGAAAAATAATTATCGGACGCGACCGATAGCGACCGATAAAAATAGCTAGAGGGTAAAACTACCTTCTAGCTATTAAATTATTTCTGAGGTTTCCCATATAAACGATGCATACATTCACCTGTTATTAACCAAACTTTTCCGCTTTTTTTAACATCATCTCCAATTTCAACTTTATCTGTTAATACTAGTTTACGTAAAGTGCTAGTATCTAGTCTCCATTTTTCCGCAGCTTCGGCAAATGTAAATATTTTGTCAATATCTTTTAGCCATGGGCGATATAACATGGTATAAGATATTATCTTACCGCTTTTTGTTTCTATTTTACCAGTATCTTTATCTCCATCTATTTTTACTACATTGTCAAGTTCTATACTCATATCGAAATCTTGACTTGATATATTTAAGTTCTCATCATATTTATCAATTCGAATCCAACTATCGAATGATATAAAACTTATGTCGTCAATAATAACTTCAACATTGTATTTTTCTTTTTTAAAATTGTTTTTTACAAATTCTTTAATTAGTTCTACACTATACATTTTTAGCCCTCCTATTTTATAATCTGTCTTCTAAAACTTTAAATGCTTTACCTAAATTTTTTAATGATTGTTGTTTTTCAACATCATCAAATTCACAATTTGCTTTAAGATATTTACATAAATATCTTAAATTATAAACTTTTTCATATTTATCAGCGTATTTACTTGTTAAGTTTTTACCGAATTTTATGTACCACGCAGCATTTTCTTGACCCAAAATAATTTCTCTGGCCATTTTAATTTCTGTTTCTTCTATTTCTTTTGTTGCTTCTTCTATCAATTCTGACATTATAGATCTGATGTCAGAGGCCCATTTTACTTGTTTTTCTGTACCTTTTAATTCTTTCATTTCTTGTTCCCCTTCTTGTTCTTGAGATAAGAAAGATAAGCATAAACCTAATTGAGTTCTATAATCTACATCACCATATTTTTCTACTATTTCTCTTGTCATTTTGTGAGCTTCTTTCATTAAATTTCTTTTCATCTTTCTTAACCCCTTTCGCTTATTTGTTTCACGTTTCCGTGATTTATTATATTTATATAATATCACGTTTACGTGAATTAGTCAAGGGTTTTAGAAAACTTTTTGTTTAAAGCATTTGAAAAATAATTCTATCAGACGCGACCGATAAGCGACCGATAGAGACCGATAAAAAAGCTAGAGGGCAAATAACCTTCTAGCTTATATTTTTAAGATGTGTTATAATATAAGAGCAAGCAATACTTCCATTAAAACAAGGATTAAAACTTAATTGATGTAATTATAAAATTGCTTGCAAAAGGACTAGAATAATTCTAGCCCTTTTTTATTTTGATAAAGTCTATATGTTAACGATTGTTTAGTATATATGCTTGTCTATAAGCATGATATAAGTCGAATAAATCTCTATCATCATATTCATATTCTAATTTAAATCCTTGCCACCAGATGTCATTTATATGGTTTGTTATTCCAAATATATATAGTTCTCCATTTTTTTCAGCTAATTTTACTTCTGCTATTTCACTTACATCAACTGTGTTGATAGAATCCTCCTTTAAGATTTTGTAATCATTCCAAGTTCTTGTTTTATAAGCTTTCATTTTTATTCCCCTTTTCTATTATAATTTTATTATTTTCAAAAGTAGCTGTTATTTCCCTATCTTCTGGACTAATACCCATTTCTTTAATCCATGCTACTGGAAGAGTTAACTTGTAAGACAATGCATTTTTACTTGCATTGCCTCCAGCTTTACAACAACTCACTTTTAATTGTCTTTGTTCCATGTTATTTCTCCTTTACTCTGATTCAACACAATCGAAATATCTAAACATTTCAGTTGCTTTTTCTTTATTTTCTTCACTTTCTTTTACAAATCTTAATAAACCCCCTACAAAATAATCGAAATCTCTCCAACCGTCTTCATCATGGTAACAATGTAAAAATATATGTTTTTTAGTTTCGTCTAAATAAAATCTTACTTCATATATATTTTTTCCTACGTCTGCTGAATGATGTGTAATTTCTTTTGTAAAGTTATTTTCTAGATATTTATATATATCCCATTTATTAACCTCATTAAAGAATTTTTTTCTATTTATTATTGTCATTTTCTTTTCCCCTTCCTTTTTACTCTCTTGAGCTAAGAAAGATAAACATAAACCTAATTGAGTTCTATAATCTACATCGCCATATTTTTCAACCATTCCTCTTGTCATTTCATGAGCTTTTTTCATTAAATTCTTTTTCATCTTTCTTAACCCCTTTCTTATTATTTATTATACTTATATAATATACTATTGGTTACCAATAGTCAAGCGAATTTGAAAATTTTTTTCTAAAATTTGTATAAATATTCCAGATACAGCTAATAATCCTAACGAAGGAGGTGATGACTATGAAAAAATTAATGTTGGAAGTTACAGGGCGTATTGCATACTTAGGAATTGGAGTAGCAAGTGCTATATTAATAATGATGTAATGGTAGGCTAGGGGAGTATATCTCAGAAGATAATAAATAAATAATAAGGCTGGAGAAATGAATTCTCTAGCCTTTAATGTGTTATAATAAATGTGGATAAGTTAATTTTACTGACATTTTTACTGACATTTTAATTTAAAATTTTGTTAAAACGTTGGTATGGCTAATACTATAAGTTTAATATAATATAGTTACTAGATAAATTATTTTGGAGGGTTTTAAAACTTTATGAATATTACTATTTTTTTAGGAGCAGGTGCATCAGCAGCAGAAAACTTACCAATACAAAATGAACTATTTTCGCAGTATTTTAAATATATATTGCCTAAAAATAAAGATACTAGGATGAATAAAGAATTGACGAAATTTTTTAAAGATTTATTTTTTATAGATGTTACAAGTGATGTCGACAGCATAAATTTTCCAACTTTTGAAGAGGTACTTGGAGTACTAGATTTGGCAGAACAAAAAAGAGAGTCTTTTAAAAATTATAAATCAGAAAGCTATAATGACAATAATACGAGTATATCTTATATAAGACAGTCACTTATTATGCTTACAGCTTATACTTTAAATAATGCAAATAGTAGGAGTAATAGCTATCATAAATTATTACTTGAAAATTTAGGTAAACAAAATATGCTACAAAACACAACATTTATAAGTGCAAATTACGATATACATATCGATAATGCAATAGCGAGTTTATATGATGCAAATAAATTTCCGGTTATGCTAAATTATGGGATTGATTTTACTAATTTCAATATGAGCAAAAATTCATGGCAAAAACCGATAGAACCTATGATAAATCTATATAAAATTCACGGTTCACTAAACTGGCTTTATTGCCCAATTTGCAATAGCATAACAATAACGCCGTATGAAGGTGGTGTTATGAGGATAATTGAAAATATAAAACAAGCTAAATGCTTAAATTGTGGGGAACTTACGATACCTATAATAGTGCCACCGACTTATTTTAAAAATATGTCAAATGTATTTTTAAGCACAGTTTGGAATAAATCTGAAAGAGCGCTTAGAGAAAGTGATATTCTAGTATTTTGTGGATATTCCTTCCCAGAAGCTGATATGCATATAAAATACCTTTTAAAAAGAGTTCAGACAAGTAGGTTAAAAGAAAAATTAAAAGTAATAGTAGTAAATAATCATGTTAAAAAAAGAAACTCCCTTAGAGAAAAAGAAAAAAATAGATATGAAAGATTTTTGGGAAAAGATGTGGTTTATACAGAGTATTCATTTGAAGAGTTTGCAAAAAATCCTAAAAAAATAATAGATTTAGCAAAATAAATAATTAAAACAAAAGAAAATAACAGGGGGGGAATTTATATGTATGGATTAGGGGTCATTGTAAATGGATTAGTTATAGTGGGAGCGAGTTTTGCTGCATTAATATTAAAAAAATTTATAATGAAATTCGATAAAAATAATAAAGTAGAAAAAATAAGCGATACAATAATGTCTGGTTTGGCACTTTGTATAATATACATGGGTATAAGCGGCGCTCTTGAATGTCAACATGTGCTTATATGTATAATATCTATGGTAGTTGGAGGTCTTATAGGCGAACTTATAGATATTGATAAAGGCCTAAATAGTCTTGGAGATAAAATAGAAGAAAAATTAAATAAAGGCAAAACAGATGTATCAAAAGAAAAGGTGTCAATATCACAAGGATTTGTATCAGCTAGTTTATTATTCTGTGTAGGAGCTATGGCAGTAGTCGGTGCATTAAACAGTGGTTTATTTGGAAATAATGATACTTTATTCGCAAAATCAGCATTAGATGGAGTTTCTTCATTTTTATTTTCACTTACTATGGGTATAGGAGTTCTTTTATCAGCAGTAGCCGTATTTTTATATGAAGGAATTATAGCATGTGGGGCGTTTTTACTAAAAGGTGTGCTTTCAACTGCTGTAATAACAGAAATGAACGCTGTTGGAAGTTTGCTTATTTTAGCACTTGGAATAAATATGATATTAAAAGCAAATATAAAAGTAGCAAATCTGCTTCCTGCTATGTTCGTACCAATAATATTTGGAATTATAGGAATGATATAATTTTATGCTAGAAAAACAGAGTTTTTTAGTATTATAATATTGTAATTTGTAATATTTAGTCGCTCAAATACAAAACTTTTAGACAAATTTTGTATTTAAGAGGAAAACAAGTTGTAAAATCAAATATAGTAATAGTAATAAAATTCGTAAAACATTTACAGGGAGGTTACTATTATGATTACATTTGATATAAATGGAGCTATAATAAAATTTGATGAACAAAGAGATAATTACAATACTATACGAAAAATATTTTTAGAATATGCGAGAAAAGCGAGAAAAGAATTTCAAGAATACTGCGATGAAAACTTAACTACATTTAGACAATTAAACGACAAATACTTAGTTTTTTGTGAAAGACTAATAGATGAAGGAATAAAAAAAGGTGTAGAAATATTAGTTAGTTATAATGTAATAGTTGTCGATTTCAATATATTTAAAGAAAAATACTGTGAAAAATATTTTGACTTCAAACTTATATTTAATAATTTTTTAAAAGAAAAAGACGCTATAAAAAATAAAAAGAATGTATCTAGACTATTTGATATAAAACCATCTATAGATAAATTATCTAGAAGCATATATAGAGATTGCTTTAATATACACATGGCTGTTATTGATGCACTTTTAGAATATAACGTAAAAGATGTTGAAAGCTATATAGATATTGAATCTATAAAACAAGCGAACGCATTATTTAATAATTATAAAGATGGATTTATAAGCAAACCAGATAGCGCAAGAATAGTTCAAAAGATTATAATGGCTAATCCTTATAGAAAAGATGTATATGAATATTTGATAAAAGAAGATGGAGATTTTGGTGGCGAAATCGAACGTCTTACAAAATATTTAGGATACGATATAAGACCATTTAAAGATTATCTTATGGATGTATATATTCAAGAACTTGTGCAAGGCGATATTACTAATTTAGAATTATCAAAAGAAAAAGTATCGAAATATGCAAAATATATAGGTTGCGATAATGCATCACTTTATATTACTAGAATAGATGCTATTCATACATTTGAAAATGCGTAAAAGCTAGCTTAGGCTAGCTTTTATTTTTTGAAAAAATTAAAAAATAATATTGACATTAAAGTAACTGGAAACTTTACACTTATACATAAGAAAATAGATTAATTAAGAAAGGGGAAAAGTAATGAAAAGATTAAATCGATGGATATATGCTGTTATAGGGGTAATAGTTTTACTACTTGCAGGACTTATATACGCTTGGAGTGTGCTTGTAATACCAATAGCAAATGAATTTACAAATTGGAGTCATACAAGTCTATCATTGACATTTACAATTTGTATGACATTATTTTGTATAGGCGGATTAATAGGGGGAATTTTACAAAAAAAAATAGATGTAAAGATAAATGTTTGGGCTTCAGGAATATTATTTTTTGTAGGATTTTTTATTGCTTCAAAAGCACAAAATATAATAACTTTATATATAGGATATGGTGTATTAGCAGGTTTTGCATCAGGGCTTGCTTATAATTCAGTAATGAGTACTATGTCAAAATGGTTCCCTGATAAGCAAGGACTTATATCAGGAATACTTTTGATGGGATTTGGACTTGGAAGTTTTATAATAGGGAAAGTTTATCAAGCATATACACCAAGTACTATAGGCGGATGGAGAATATCTTTTTTGATATTTGGAGTTATACTTGCAGTTGTCTTAATTATTTTTGGATTTTTCTTTGTAAAACCAGATGAAGATTTTATTTTGATTGTTTCTAAAAATAAAAAAGAAAACAATATCAAAAAAGAAGTTGGAATAGATATAGATGCAAAGCAAATGATAAAAAGATCATCATTTTGGTTTTATTTTGTATGGGCAATTCTTCTTAGTGCATCAGGCTTAGCGCTTATATCGCAAGCAAGTGGTATTGTAAATGAGATAGCGAAAAATATAGATGCATCTTCAGTAGCTACAATAGTGGGTCTAATATCTATTTGCAATGGTATAGGTCGTGTTATATATGGTGGTATGTTCGATAAATTTGGACGATTAAAAACAATGATTACAGTCGTAGTAGTATTTTTAGTATCATCTATTTTATTAGTACTTGCATTTAATACAAAAAGTTTAATAATTTTGATTGTTGGATTTATATTATGTGGAGCTTCATATGGAGGTGTAACATCTGTAAATTCAGCATTTATAAATTTGTTTTATGGAGCAACTAATTATCCAGTTAACTTTTCAATAGTAAATTTAAACTTGATAATAGCTTCATTTGGGAGTACTATAGCAGGCATGCTTTACGACTATACAGGATCTTATATAAGTACAACATTTTTAATGATAGGTGGTATAATATGTAGTTTTATTTGTACTATATGTATAAAAAGACCTTAGCATTCTGAAAAATATACTTAAATATATAAAAAAAATTATATATTTTAAAATGTATTTATATCATGTAAAAAAATTAACAATGAAAGTAAAAAATATGAAAATAAATTACAACTTGTGATAAAAATAACATAATACAAAACACAGTATTTATTTGGAATTTTCAAAAAAATCCACAAAATCAACACATTTTATACTATGATATATTTAAGACGTTTAATTAAATAATAAAAAATTAAATCATTACATTTACAATTAATTTAGATATAATAATTTAATTTTTTAGTTTTAGATGTTGATATAATTAAAAATTTGTATAAAATTAAAAGAAAAACGATTTCATAAAAAATCATAATAATGCCATTTATATATAACAACATATACAAAAAAATAATGGTATAGTTTAATTTTTAAAGGGGGATTTTTATGTGTAATTTTGTTGAACAAAATAGGAAATTATTTGATGAATTAGATAATTTAATCGATTCATTAGAAGTAGCAGATGAAAGTGCTTTAATATTTGTACTTAAAGAAGCTCAAGGAATATTTGGTTACCTACCAAAAGAAGTTCAACTCCATATAGCTGATAAGTTAGGGGTATCGCCATGTAAAGTATACGGTGTTGTAAGTTTTTATTCTTACTTCTCAACTAATCCAATCGGCGAGTACAAAATAAGTGTCTGTCTTGGTACAGTATGTTTTGTTAAAGGCTCAGATAAAGTAATGGCTGAATTCGAAAAACAATTAGGAATTAAAGCTGGGGAAACAACAGAAGATCTTAAATTCACTCTTGAAGGTTTAAGATGTGTTGGTGCTTGTGGTTTAGCTCCTGTTGTAGTTGTAAATGGTAAAGTTTACGGTCAAGCAACTCCAGATGATGTAAGTAAAATATTAGATAACTATAGAAATTTAGAATTAAGCTGTTAGGGGGTACTTTAGATGAAAAAATTAAATTCAATAGCTGATTTAAAAGCTGCTGTAAAAGAATACAAACCAATTCTTGATTTAAGAGAAAATCACACAGATGCTATACCAGATAAAAGAGATATATTAGTCTGTGGAGGTACAGGATGTACATCTTCAGAAAGTTTACTTATTATAGAAAAATTAAAAGAAGAAATAAAAAAAGTAGGTCTTGAAGATCATGCAATGGTACATTTAACAGGATGCTTCGGTTTCTGTGCAATGGGACCAATAGTTAAAGTTTATCCAGATAATGTATTTTATGTTCACGTTAAACCAGATGATGCAGAAGAAATTGTAAACAGTCATATAGCTAGAAATGAAGTAGTTGAAAGATTATTATTTGAAGAACCTGCACTTGATTATAAAAAAGTTCAAAAACACGAAGATATGCAATTCTATAAAAAACAACTTCGTGTCGCTTTAAGAAACTGTGGTCATATAAACCCAGAAGACATCTCAGAATATATTGCAAATGACGGTTATTTAGCGCTTGCTAAATGTCTAGAAGAAATGACTCCACAAGGTGTAATAGATGAAATGAAAAAATCAGGACTTAGAGGTCGTGGTGGAGCTGGATTCCCAACAGGATTAAAATGGGCAGCAGCTGCCGAAAACCCAAGATTAAACGGACATAAATATATTGTCTGTAATGCTGATGAAGGTGACCCAGGTGCATTTATGGATAGATCACTTCTTGAAGGTGACCCACATAGTGTACTTGAAGCTATGGCAATAGCAGGATATGCAACAGATTCTGATATGGGCTACATCTATATAAGAGCTGAATATCCACTTGCAATAGAAAGATTGAAAATAGCTATAGCTCAAGCTGAAGAAGCTGGAGTTTTAGGTGAAAATATATTGGGAACAGGATTTAACTTTAAGATAGAATTAAAATACGGCGCAGGTGCGTTTGTCTGTGGTGAAGGTACTGCCCTTATAAAATCTATAGAAGGTAATCGTGGTGAACCAATAGTTAATAAATACTTCCCAACTGAACATGGTTTATGGCAAGCTCCAACAACTGTAAACAATGTCGAAACATTTGGTAATATACCAGCAATAATAAATAAAGGTGCCGATTGGTTTGCTTCATTTGGGACTGAAGACTCAAAAGGTACAAAAGTTTTCGCATTAGGCGGAAAAGTAAATAACGTTGGTTTAGTTGAAGTACCTATGGGAACTACTTTAAGAGAAATAGTATACGAAATAGGTGGAGGAATACCTGGTGGAAAAGAATTTAAAGCTGTTCAAACAGGTGGACCATCTGGTGGATGTATATCTTCAAAAGATTTAGATACTCCAATAGACTTTAAATCATTAGCATCAATAGGATCTATGATGGGTTCTGGTGGTATGCTTGTTCTTGATGAAACTGACTGTATGGTTGATATATCTAAGTTCTTCTTAGAATTTACGGTTGATGAATCATGTGGTAAATGTACTCCATGTCGTATAGGAAATAGAAGATTACTTGAAATATTAAACAAAATATGTAGAGGTAATGGTACAGAAGAAGATTTAGTTAATTTAAAATCATTAGCTACAATAATCAAAAATACTTCTTTATGTGGTCTTGGTAAATGTGCTCCAAACCCAGTACTTAGTACATTAAATTGTTTCTATGATGAATATTTAGCTCACGTTAAAGACAAAAAATGTCCGGCTGCTAAATGTACTGCAATGTTAAATTACGTAATAACTGACGATTGTATCGGATGTGGATTATGTAAGAAAAACTGTCCAGCAGAAGCAATCAATGGTGAAAAGAAACAAAAACATGTTATTGATACGACTAAGTGCTTGAAATGTGGAGCTTGTATGGAAAAATGTAAAAAAGGTGCAATAATCAAAGAGTAATTTGAAAATAAAATTGTACGTAGACCAAGTGTTTAAAGGAGGAATCTATTAATGAGTTTAATTAATTTAACTATAAATGGAAAAGCTGTTGCTGTTGAAGAAGGAACTAATATATTAGAAGCGGCAAAAAAAGTAAATATAAAAATACCTAACTTATGTTATCTACATATAGATGATATAGGATTTGATAATAGTTGTGCATCATGTCGTGTCTGTCTAGTAAATGCAGATGGAAGATTAGTACCATCATGTGCAACTTTAGCAAAAGCAGGAATGAAAGTACAAACTAATACACCTGAAATAATAGAATTTAGAAAAGGTGTAGTTGAGCTTTTATTATCTGACCATCCACAAGATTGCTATACTTGTACAAAATGTGGTAGTTGTGGACTTCAAGATATAGCTGTTCAACTTGGAATTAAGAAAATAAGATTCGAAGGTGAAAGATTAGAAAAATCTAAAGATAATAGTTCATTCTCTATAATGAGAGATAACGATAAATGTATCTTATGTAGAAGATGTGAAACTATGTGTAATCAAGTTCAAAAGGTAGGCGTATTATCAGGAGTTAACAGAGGATTTTCTACTGAAATAGGAACATTCTTTGAAACTGATTTAGCAAAAACTGAATGTACATTCTGTGGTCAATGTATAAATGTATGTCCAACAGGAGCTTTACTTGAAAAAGATAATACAGACGAAGCTTGGAGCTTACTTGCACAAAAAGAAAAACCAGTTATGGTTCAAATTGCTCCAGCTGTAAGAGTTGGGATAAGCGAAGAATTTGGATTAAAACCAGGAACTATATCTACTGGTAAAGTTGTTGCAGCTTTAAAAGCTTTAGGATTTGACTATGTATTTGATACAAACTTTGCTGCTGACTTAACTATAATGGAAGAAGCAAACGAATTTGTAAACAGACTTACTAAAGGTGGAGATTTACCAATAATGACTTCATGTTGTCCAGCTTGGGTAAACTTCTGTGAAAGCCAATACCCAGACTTAACTAAATACTTATCAACTTGTAGATCACCACAAAGTATGTTCTCTCCAATAGCTAGATATTACTTTGCAGATAAAGTATTAGATAAAAAACCTGATGAAGTAAGCGTCGTATCTATAATGCCTTGTGTTGCTAAAAAATACGAAGTTAAAAGAGAAGAATTAGGTCAAGATGGAATAATAGATACTGATTTATCACTTACAGTAAGAGAACTTGCTAGAATGATAAAATCTGCTGGTATAGATTTAGAAAACTTAGAAGAAGAAAACTTCGATAGCCCACTTGGATATTCAACTGGTGCTGCTGATATATTCGGTGTTACAGGAGGGGTTTTAGAAGCTGCACTTAGAACTGCATACACTGATGTTACAAAAGAGGAATTGCCAGATGACGGTATAGAATTTAAAGCTGTCAGAGGATTTGAAGGAATAAAAGAAGCGACTGTTAATATAGCAGGAACTGATGTAAATGTTGTCGCTGCTTCATCTTTAGGATGTGCCAGAAAATTAATGGATGAACTTAGAGCTGATATAGCTGCTGGTAAAACTCCAAAATATCATATTATTGAAATAATGGCTTGTCCTGGTGGATGTGTAAATGGTGGAGGTCAACCATTTACTAACGGTGATTATGAAAAAGTTAAAGCTAGAGGTGCTGGACTATACGTTATAGATAAAAATAAATCTCAACGTAAATCTCATGAAAATGAAGATATCAAGAAATTATACGATGAATTCTTGGGAGAAAGAGGTGGACATAACGCACATAAATACTTGCATACTCATTACTTTGACAAGAGCAATCCTTATTCAAAAAAAAATGATGTAAGTTTACAAACAAATTAGAGGATTTTAGCGATTAATGTCAAATTATTAATATAGTATGATATTTATTTTAATAAAGAAGATGGTTTTTAAATCATCTTCTTTGTTATTTTAAAGCTTTGGGTTATTGTATACATAAAAAACAACAGTTTTGTTATAACGCATAGGAAATTATAATCAGTTTTAAATTGTGGATAAATATAATTTCTGTTAATGCGTTTTTAGCACTTGGCGCAGCAAGTGCGATAACTTTCAAAGAAATCTACATTTTTAAGGATCTTTAGAATAAAGATTTCTTTATTAAATCTTCAAAATATGAGTTATATTTTTAGTTAGTATAGAATATGGAATAAATTCATAATATTTAGAAGATTTTAATATGATTTTAATTTTTAGTATTTATCATTTAAAAGTTTTAATAAATACAATGTGTTTTTTAAAACGATTATATTTTCAATTTAGGGGTGGTTAATAATGAAAAAGGTAACTTACTTAACAGAATCTGCAAAAAAATTTAGTAGAGAAGAAGCTATAGCAGAAGCAAAAAGATGTTTATTATGTGAAGAAGCTTACTGCAATAAAAAATGTCCAATAAACAGCAATCCAAAAGAATTCTTTGAATTGGTTGCTACAGAACAATTTGACAAAGCTATAGGGCTAATAAGAGATAACAATCCTTTATTTTACTCAATTTGTACAAGAGTTTGTCCTTATGACAGTTACTGTGTAGGTGGATGTAGAAATAGCAAATTAGCTGATGATCCAATAATGATACCTTTTATACAAAAATACTTAGTTGATTACTGTGATGAAACTGATGAAATAATATCAAGTGGTAATGTAGAGCCTAAAAAAGTTGGCCAAAAGGTTGCAATAATAGGTTCAGGGCCTGCAGGACTTGCAGCAGCTGCTGTTTTAGGTCAAAAAGGTTATGAAGTTACAGTGTTTGAAGCTAAAAAAGAAGTTGGTGGATGGCTTAGCTATGGTATACCACCACACAGATTACCAAAAGAAATAATTCAAAAAGATTTAAAATATATAAGATCTCTAGATGTAGAATTTAGAACTAACTGCATGGTTGGTAGAGATATTACATTAGATGATTTGAAAAAAGAAGGATTTAAAGCATTCTTAATTTCTACTGGATTTACTATAGGTAGAGTTTTAAATATAGAGGGGCACGAATTAGACGGCGTTACCGATGCTGTAAGTTTCTTATCAGAAGCAAAATCTAAAGATGGTAAGATAGAAGTAGGAGAAAGTGCTGTTATAATCGGTGGTGGAGACGTTGCAATGGATTGCGGTACTACTGCTAAATTAACAGGTTATAAAAAAGTTAGAATAATGGTTAGAAACTCAATTGAAGAAATGACAGCTAGTGCAAAAGAATTAAAATATCTTCAACAAGTCGGAGTTCCTATAATAGATTGGATGGATTCAGTAAGAATAGTAGGGGAAAATGGCAAGGTAGTAGGTATGGAATTTAAGGGAACTGACGATAATACTAAATTATATGTAGAATGTGATAAAGTTATATTCGCAGTTGGCCAAATGCCTGGTGCAATCCAAACAATAGCTCCAGTTGATGTTGATGAAAGAGGAATGATAGTTATAGATGATGATTTTAATACATCAGTAGAAGGCGTTTTTGCTGCTGGTGATATAAGTAAGGCAAAAGCAGATAAAACTGCTTGCTATGCAACTGCTTTAGGTAAAAAGGTAGCACAATCTATAGATAAGTATATGCAAAATATAGCTGTAAGTGAAAATGTTTAAAAAAATATATAGAAATACACAAAAGGGGTGTTTATTTATACGCTATAGGGGTATAATAGTAGTGTAAAAAAATGTTGACTAATGTGTATAATTAAAAGCTTGGGAGCCTTCGGGCTCCTCTTTTTTTGTATAGAAAAGTTATATTTACTTTTAATTTGTCATTTAAACTGTATCAAATTTTATGAAATTTACATAAATATGTAGAAAGTGACACTTTTTGTAATCACTTTCACATAAAAAGGAGATGGTTTTATCAATGGGTAAATATTTAGTGGCAATTGATGCTGGACACGGCATAAATACAGCTGGAAAGCGTTCTGTAAAGTTATCCTCTGATTTATATATTGACGGTGTTCTAATTAGAAAAAAAGGCCAAACAATTAAAGAATATGAATGAAATAAAGCTGTAAGTGAATATCTAGCTGCTGCACTAAAGAGATGTGGTATAAATACTATGTATACAGCAGATATGACTGGAAAAACTGATATACCACTTAATTCTAGAGCAAATACTGCAAATAAAAAAGGTGCAGATATATTAATTTCAAATCACTATAATGCTATAGGAAGTAGTCAAGCTTGGCAAAGTAGAGTTAAGGGACTTCTTGTTTTGAGAACTAAAAACGCATCCTCAAAATCAATAAGACTTGGAAAATTAGCAGTTAAGCATTTAGAAAAAGATATAAATTATGAATATAGTTATGGTTTAATGCGTGATGTAGATATGAGTGGATTTACACTAGCTATTTTGCGCCAAACTAATATGCCTGCAATATTAATCGAGTATGGTTTTATGGACTATGAAAAAGAAGCAAAACTTATGCTTGATAAAAAATATCAAGAAAAATGTGCTGAAGCAGTGGCAAAAGCTGTATGTGAATATTTTGGAGTAACTTATGTAGAAAAAAAGAGTGAAGTAAAAAATACACAGGATAAACCTCAAGTGGCAAGTAAAACAGAATATCTTAGAATAATATCAGATAGTGTAAATATACACAGTAGCGCAGATTTTAATTCAAGTAGTGTCGTAGGAAAAGTGAAAAAAGGTGATGTATTTACTATAGCTCAAAAAATTGAAAGAACAGGAACAGATATGTACAAATTAAAATCAGGAGTTTATATAACAGCATCAACAAAATATGTAGAAGTTTTTGAAAGATAAGTATTTAAAATTATAACTTACATTATGATAAATTAGCTAAGACTAAAAATAAGCCTTAGCTAATGATTTGTTTAAGTATATGCTTAAATTTAAAATGAAGGTTCTATATATCTTTTTATTAGATCTATTCTATCTTTTGCATTTGGCACAAATAAAGAAGTTATTGATATAACTATATTTTTAGCTTTATTTACATACAGGGTATTGCCACCATCACCTAATGCTGCAAAACTATCTTTATCTAGAATCCACCATAAATAGCCATAGCTTAAGTCATTAAATTTACTATGAACAGAAGTGCTTTTTTTAATCCAATCAGTTGATACTATTTTTTTACAGTTAAATACTCCCCCATTTAAGTAGAGTTGACCTATTTTTGCCATATCAGTAGGGCTTAAAGTAAGGCCCCATCCAGCAGTATTGAGTTCGCTCTTGTCACATACCCAGCCATTTATATCTACAGATTGATTAAAAGCAAATTGTTCTTCAGCACTATTAAATATAATATTTCCATCTATATTAATTCCTAGTGGTTTAAATAAATTTTCACGAGCAAAATCTAATACAGATTGATTAGTAGAATTTGATATTACACCAGATAATATATCTGGTCCAATTACTGGAGCATAACGAAACTGTCCTATATTTTCATCTCCACCTAGTAAATCTAAACAAAATTTTAAGTGATTATCACTTGTGAAATATTCTACATAAGGCTCCTCTTTAAATTTATATGGCACTATCATGCTCATAATATCTTTTAATTTTATATTTTGTATAGTTTTTTCATTATCTTGAACTTTATAATCTGGGAAAAAGTTTAGTATATTTTCATCTATGTTTTTAATATAGCCCTTGTCTATAGCTATACCTATTAATATTGAGATTATGCTTTTGGTGATTGAATAAATGTGGATTTTATTTTCTTTATCGCATTTATTGTAATAATTTTCGTATATAAGTTTATTATCTTTCATTACGACAATTCCACATGTGTTTGTATAGTCCTTTTCTATTATATTTTCAAATTCTTTAATTTTTGATTCATTCATATTTCTACCTCCTAATTTGATAGGATTAATAGTAGTTTAATTCAAATGCATTTGAGTAGGTTTGTATAGATAAACCTTCTAACTATTTCCTTGAATAAAGAGTAGTTTGATTTAAAATTTTTTTCAAGAATTATTTTAAAATAACTTCTTTTAGAATGTAAAAATAAGTATATATTGTCATGTGTATATAAATAAATATATTATTTTATAATATTTAAAAAAATACAATCAAAAACAATAATAAATATAATGCAAAAAAATGTACTAATTTGACTAACGAAAATTAAAGGATTGAAGCTAAAAAAATTGAAATTTATATATAATAAAATATTTATACAAAGGAGTGGTTGAGATGAGAAGTTTTAACAATATACTTTCAGATGTTCATGCAGGGAAAGAAGTCGATAATCAAGAATTAAAAATGGCATTGCTTCTAGCTGAAAATCAATTGACTCTTTCTAATATAGATATTGGTAAATGCCTTGATTCACATTATGATAGAAAAAGATTGGAAGATGAAATATGTAAAAATAGAAATCAAAGAAATTTGCATAAACAAATAGAGATTAAAAAGGCATTAGAAGTTAATAAAATTATATAGTTATTTAATAACAAAATTTGTTTGTATATCATATAATAATTAAAATTTAAAATAAAAGATCTCAAAATTTTGGGTCTTAAAAAAGGTAGTCAACTGACTACCTTTTTCTAATTTAATTAAATTATTATCTAAGTTGTTTATTGTATTTTAACTCTAAGTAATAATTTGCAAAACTTATTCCAAAGTACGGGAATATCCATACAAGCCCTATACCAAAAGTAACTACTCCTAATAAAAACCAAGGTATAAATGATAAACTGAAGATAACTACATCCCAGAATCTACCCTCTATTAAATCCATACTTGATTTTATTGCATTTAATATTGGAACATCTGTATCTAATATTATCAATACAGAGAAAGATAGATACACTTCTAATACAGCTACAAATATTGCAAGTAAAAAACCAGCTAAAGGACCTACCCACTCACCTACGTATTGTATAAGTGTAGTTCCTAAAGCCATTATTAATGAATAAACTACGCATTTAATTAATTTTTCTGATGGAATATTCATCCAAGAAAATGTAACTTTTTCTAAATTATCATTTTTGGCTATTCTCAGAAATAACATAGTTGTAAATACTCCTGTAAAAGCAGTAGCTAAAGTGCTAATTACATAATATAGTGAAGCATTTCTAAAAATACCGCTTACTATTGCTTCTATTAAAAATACTGCTATAGTTACAACAACAGGAATATTCCAGTAAGCATTTAATTTTCTTTTGGCATCTTTTTTTACCTCAGATCTACTTCTCATAATATAATACCTCCTTAAAATAATTATATATATTACAATACTATTTAATTATAATAAAAAAAATTAGTTTTGTCAGAAATATAAATTTATTATAATTACAAAATATATTTAATATGTAATTTTATTGCGGCATATATTTATAGTAAATTAAAATATTCAAAATTGTAACCAAACTAAAGCACATGAATATAATGAATTATGTTTTATTTTAGTGGAGGTATATACATGTTCAAAAAAATTATTTCTATCGTAAGTGCGGCAGCTCTAGGAGTTTGCTGCTTAACAGGGTGCAGTAACGAAGCTGCTCCAGAAAAAGAAGCAAAAGAGTTGAAAAAAATAACTGTTGCTGAAGTTACACATTCAGTTTTCTATGCACCTCAATATGTAGCTATGAGCCAAGGATTCTTTGAAGAAGAAGGCTTAGAAATCGACTTAGTAAATGCTCAAGGTGCAGATAAAACTATGGCTGCTTTAATATCAGGAGATGCTGATATTGGACTTATGGGACCAGAAGCATCAATTTATATTTACAACCAAGGTGAAGAAGATTATGCAGTTAACTTTGCACAATTAACTCAATGTGATGGTAGTTTCTTAGTTTCTAGAGAAAAGATAGATAACTTCTCTTATGAAGATTTAAAAGGTAAAGAAGTTCTTGGAGGTAGAGCAGGAGGCGTACCTTTAATGACTTTAGAATATGTTTTAAAACAAAATGGTGTTGAAATAGGAGAAGATAAGGACAAAGGTCAATGTAATGTAAGAACAGATGTACAATTTGCTGCTATGGCTGGTGCATTTGCAGCTGGTGAAGCAGATTTTACAACAGCTTTTGAACCAACAGCTACTCAACTTGAAAAAGAAGGAACTGGATATATAGTTACATCAATTGGTAAAGATTCTGGTAAAATACCATATACTGCTTATTCTGCAACAAAATCTTATATGAAAGACAATAAAGAAGTATTAGAAAAATTCACAAGAGCATTATATAAAGCTCAAATGTGGTGTAAAGATGCTACTGATAAAGAAATAGCAGAAGCTATCCAACCTTATTTTGAAGATAATAGTATAGATGAATTAGTAACAGTTGCTAAGCAATATAGAAAAATAGGTGCTTGGTGTGAAAATCCTTACTTTGAAGAAGAAAGCTTAAATAATTTAATGAAAGTTATGGAAACTGCTGGAGAACTTGAAAAAGAAGCTCCATACGATAAAATAGTTGATACTAGTATAGCTCAAGATGTAATAGATGAAAATAAATAATTAATTAAAAATAGTTTGGTTATATAACTTAGAAATTTGACAAATATATTGATTCAAAATAAAGATGGATTATTTCCATCTTTATTTTTTTGAAATAATATTTTCAAAATGATACTATAGATATAAAAAATGGACATGTGTATTTGAAGGTGGGAAAATGATTTCTTGAAAGGAGAAGCAAAATTAATAAAAAAAAATAAAAAAATTTTTTAATATAAATAATGAATTTATATATATATTACTTGCATCACATGAAAGTTAGTTTTAAAAAAATTCTTAAATCAGAAATTTTTAAAGTAAAATACATATTTTTGTGAGCTAAAAATGAAATAAAAAAAATACAAAAATCATAAATAAGATAGAAAGAAAAAAATGCAAGCAAAATTTCATGGAATGTTAAAAATATCCAAAAATGACCAAGAAATTGCACTTTACAGATTAAAAAAAGATACTATAATAATAGGTAAAGAAAAGCAAACAAGAAAATTAATAGGAATGAGTGAAAATTTTATGAGGAAGGAGAAGTCAAAATCTATAAAGATAAAGGGGATATGATTTTGACATATGGATATTATGAGTAAGGTCAATAATGTAGTAGAAGAGAATATTTTTGTTAGATATATTGTTATTTTATCTGGAATGATTATATCAAGCATAGGAATAAATGGATTTATAAGACCGGCACATCTTTTAAGTGGAGGTGTTACAGGGCTAGCGACAATGCTTAACTATATTACAAATATAAATGTGGGCTTGCTTACATTCTTAATAAATATACCTATATTTATACTTGGATTTATGTACTTAGAAAGAGATTTTTGTATCACTAGTTTGATTAATATGGTATTATTTTCAGTTATATTAGGTATAACACAAGATATAGGAAGTTATATACAAGTTGATGATATATTACTTCAAAGTGCATTTGGTGGTGTTTTATGTGGTATAGGTGTAGGGCTTACATTTAGAGCAAAATCATCACAAGGTGGTACAGATATTATAGGTGCAATTTTAAAAATAAAAAGAAATGTAGAAGTTAAAAATACAGCATTAGCTACAAATATAGCAATAGTTTTATGTGGTAGCTTTTTATTCGGTATAAACTTAGCATTATATACATTGATAAGTATGTTCTTAAATGCTCAAACAATGGCAGTAGTAAAAGATGCATTCTTTGAAGAAAAAGCTGTTATGGTATTTACTGAAAAATCTCAAGAAGTTGCAGATGACATAATGAAAGATTTAGTAAGAGGTGTTACATTCCTTAATGCAGAAGGTGGATATACACGTGAAAAGAAAAAAATAGTATACTGTGTAGCTTTATCAAAAGAAATACCTAAAATAAAAGAAATAGCACTTAAATATGATAAAAGAGCATTTATATCAGTAAATGATGTAAATGAAGTAAAGGGTAAAGGATTTAAAGAAAGATATTTATAAGAAAGAATTTTTAAAAATTTTAATACGATAATAAATAAAAAAGTTCTCTATATTTAGGAGGACTTTTTTTCATTGTATAGAAAAATTATCGTAATTAATTTATATTATATTAAAAGTATATATATTGAAGATTTTCAATATATTACAGTTTCAGTATATTATATTTATATATTATAAATTATAGTTTTCTAAATTATTGTTATAAAAGAATTAAAATTATATAATTATATTGTAGATATAATCAATATTTTTTTAGTCTAAAGAAAGGAAGCATTTTATATGAGTGATACAAAAAGCAATGTTGCTATGTATAATAATTTTTTAAAATCTATAAATGATGTAAAGAGAAAAGTAAGAACTGCACAAAATATAAAAAGAAAAGCACTTAAAAAATATATAAAAGCAAGTGAAGAAGATGTTAAGGTGATAGAAGATAATGCTCTTACAAATGAAGAAATAGATTTTAAATGTAATGAAGTAAAAATTTACTGTTTTAGTAATGGAGATAAATATATAGGAAAAATAAAAGATGCTAAGATGGACGGAATTGGGATATATTCGTTTTTTACAGAAGATGAAAGAGAATTAGAATACGCTGGTGAATTTAAGGCAAACCTAAAAGAAGGATATGGGCAATATATATTTCCAAATGGAAATACATATATAGGATCATTTAAAAATGATGTTAGAGAAGGTATCGGACAAATACTTTATGCAAATGGAGATGAATATATCGGAAACTTTAAAAATGGAAAGAAAAATGGAAAAGGTATCTTTAAATGGAACGATGGATGTATGTATTATGGAGAATATAAAGATAACAAGATGGATGGATTTGGTTCATGCTACAATTCATCGGGGGTTTTAATTTATGAAGGACAGTGGAAGTCAAATCAAATCCACGGAACGGGGACTTACATATGGAGTGATAGTAAAAAATATGTAGGGGAATTTAGAAATGGTAAAAAACACGGATATGGTAGTTTTTATTTAGATGGGGAATTGGTATATGAAGGAACTTGGAAATTTGATAAACCTTCAATCTTTGGAAGAAGCTTAGAAGAAATTTTCACAGTAAAATTTTAATTTAAAATTGGAATAAATGTGAATTATAAAACTATATTTAGGGCATGATAGTTATTAGCAATATGAATAACGAAAGGACAATATCATGAACTATAAAAAATACTTTAAAAAAGTAAGTGTGATAGTATTATTATTTTTTTTGACAAGTACTTCTTTAATAATGTCCTACAATAAAGGTGATGAGAACAAAATAATAAAAGAGAATTCAAATGAAAATATGGAAATAGCTATCACATTTGATGATGGGCCGCATCCAAAAGAAACAGCAAAGATTTTAGATGTATTAAAAAAATACGATGCAAAGGCAACTTTCTTTGTAGTTGGAAAGCATGTAAAATGGTATCCGGACTCTGTAATTAGAGCTAGTAAAGAAGGTCATGAAATAGGTAACCATACGTATACTCATCCTGATATAAGCACATTATCTGAAGAACAATTAAAAACTGAAATAAAAGACTGTGAAAATATAATAATGGAAAAGACAGGTCAAAAACCTAAAGTATTTAGACCGCCATTTGGAAATTACAATAAAAGATGTTTAGAAGAGTTATCAAAAGATTTAGGTTACACAGTGGTATTATGGAGTGGAGTTGATGTAAGGGATTGGCAAAATCCATCTTCAAATCAAATTTCAAACAAAATAATAAATAATGTAAAACCGGGAGATATAATACTGTTACATGATTATGGAACAGAAAATACTATAAAGGCACTAGATACAATAATACCGAGCCTGCAACAAAAAGGATACAAATTTGTTACAGTGTCAGAGCTCTTAGATAAAAAAAATAGATAAATTGCGAAAAATAGTAATTACTTTGTGAAAAAATTAATATTATATATTAAGAATATTTTTAGAAGGATTTGATTAAATGTATAATAAGATCTATGAAAAGAAAGAATATATAATTTTTCAAGTAAGAGGAGGTTATATAGCTTACAACACTAAAAAGTGTTTTCAAGATGGGCATACACATTTAAGACATTTCGATGCAGCTAAGACAGCTATAGACTTAGTTATTAAAAAAAAGTCCCTAAAAGTACAGATGAGTACTATCTAGTGAGTTTGATAAGATTGAGTGAAGATAGTAACTATATCGACAAAATATATGAATTAATAAATACTAGAAAAAACAAAGGTAAAAAAGATAAATATTACAATGTAACATGTAAATTAATAAAGAGGGGCTTATAGTCCCTTTTCTAGTGTAAGATAAATTACGAAACGAAGTTTTTTTTATAATAAGAAAAAAATTTTTACAAAATATACTACAATATACTATATGAATATTTTTTTCTATATGATAAATAAAAAAATATTAAAAAAAAGAAATTTATTTTAAATTATATTAAAAATAATATTTAAATATATTTTTTTAAGGATTATTATAAAAAAAAATAAAAAAAACTAATAAAAAATAGATTGAGTTAGAAGGAAATTAACAAAAAAAGTCGAATTATGTACAATAGTATTTGACAAATATGTATTATAAGGTAAAATAGAAATGTTAACAAAAAATAACACCGGTAGGTGATAAGTTTGAATGATTTAAAAGACATTATAGAAGAAATAAAAAGTAGATGTGATATTGTAGATATAATATCAGACTATATGCATCTTGAAAAATCAGGTTCTAATTATACAGGATTATGTCCATTTCATTCTGAAAAGACAGGTTCATTTATGGTGAGCAAGTCTAAACAAATATATAAGTGCTTTGGATGCAATGCAGGTGGAGATGTAATTAGCTTTGTAATGAGATGGGAAAATGTAGACTTTATGGAAGCTGTAAAAATCTTAGCTAGAAAATGTGGTATAACTTTAGACAGGAATATAAGTGAAGAAGAAAAGAAAAAGATTCAAGAAATAAATAAATTCAGAGAAATACACACAGAGGCAGCTAGATTTTACTTTGCTAATTTATTAAGAACAAAAAATCCAGGATATGAATACCTAAGAAAAAGAGGATTGAGCGATAAAATCATTAAAAAATTTGGTCTAGGATATTCACCTAATTCATGGAATAGCTTAATGAATTATTTACTATCAAAAGGCTATGACAAAACTGATTTAGTAAAATGTGGTTTAATTACACACAAAACCGAAAGCAACAAGTATTTTGATAGATTTAGAAATAGAGTTATGTTTCCTATATTTAATTACAATGGAAAAGTTATTGGATTTGGGGGAAGAGTTTTAGATGATTCACTTCCAAAATATTTAAATTCACCAGAGACATTAGTATTCAATAAGAGAATGAATTTATATGGATTAAATATATCTAAAAAGGGTATAAAAGATGATACATTAATTCTAGTTGAAGGATATATGGATTTAATATCATTATATCAAAATAATATAGAAAATGTTGTAGCAACTTTAGGAACTGCCCTTACTATAGAACAAGCGAAATTGATTAGAAGATTTGCAAAAAATGTTATTATATCTTATGACTCAGATCAAGCTGGCCAAAATGCTACTTTAAGAGCAATTGATATTTTACTTAAAGCAGATATAAAAGTAAAAATACTAAATTTGAAGGATTGTAAAGATCCCGATGATTTTATAAAAAAATATGGTTTTGACGGATATAAAAAAGCAATTGAGGAGTCAGATTATTATATAAAGTTTAAGATAGATTTATTAAAAAATAAATATAATTTAAAAAATGATACTCAAAAGATGAACTTTGTAGAAGAATCTACTTTAATGCTAAAAAAATTAAAAAGTCCGATTGAAAAAGATTTATATGCTAAATATTTAAGTGATTTAACAAATATAAGTGTAGATTCAATAAGAGCTAGTATAGGTATTAAAGTAAGCAGAAATTATAATAATAAAAATAATGCAAAACACACAAATGTTCATAGAAAAATAGAGCAAATGTCAAAGATACAAGATGGGTATTTAAAAGTAGAAACTAACTTTATAAAATTATTGATGGAAAATAAGGAACTTAGAAATTCTGTAATTTCAGATATAAAAAGCGATGAATTTTCGATTGATGAAACAAAGGAAATTTTTAATTACATAATTAAAAATAAAGAATTGGACAAAATAACTATTGACAAAATTAAAAGTTTAAACATATCTGAAGAATATATAAAAAATATCAATAATATAGAAATAGAAGAAATTAATACTTATACTATTGATAGTACTAAAGAAATAATTAAAAAAATTAGAAAAAATACAATAGAAAATGAAATAAAGTCAATGTCAATTCAAATAGAAAGATTGTCAAAAGAACTTGATTTACTTAAAAAGAGCAATAGCAATACGAAAGAGGTAGATGATAAAATTATGAAGTTGAGTTTAGAAATTTTAAAAAGAGAAAAAATAAAAAAAGATTTATAAACGACTTATAGAAAGGAGGAGAATTATTTATGGCAAGTAAGAAAGATAATAAAAGGTTAACGGCAAAAACACTTATAGATAAAGGTAAAAAACAAGGATCTTTAACACTATCAGAGATTATGGAAGCATTTTCTGAGACAGAACTTGATAAAGATCAAGTAGAAAACCTTTACGAAACACTTGGAAATTTGGGAATAGAAATAATAGAAGATAAAACACAAAAAGCAGATGTTGATTTTTCTGATAACGATAATGATTTAATCGTAGATAAAGATTTTGATGGAGTATCTGATGATGAACTTAAAAAAGAAGACGATATAGAAATGGATAAAATAGACTTGTCTCTTCCTAAAGGTATAAGCATCGATGACCCAGTTAGAATGTACCTTAAAGAAATAGGAAAAATTCCTCTACTTAAACCACATGAAGAAATAGAATACGCAAAGAGAATGCTTGAGGGAGACGAAATAGCTAAACAAAGATTAGTAGAAGCAAACTTAAGACTTGTTGTAAGTATAGCAAAAAGATACGTTGGTAGAGGAATGTTATTCTTAGACTTAATCCAAGAGGGTAACCTTGGACTTATAAAAGCTGTTGAAAAATTCGACTATGAAAGAGGATTCAAATTCAGTACTTATGCTACTTGGTGGATAAGACAAGCTATAACTCGTGCTATAGCAGACCAAGCTAGAACTATAAGAATACCTGTTCATATGGTAGAAACAATAAACAAACTTATAAGAGTATCAAGACAATTACTTCAAGAATTAGGACGTGACCCAAAACCAGAAGAAATAGCAAAAGAAATGGATATGTCTGAAGAAAAAGTAAGAGAAATAATGAAAATAGCTCAAGATCCTGTTTCTTTAGAAACTCCTATCGGGGAAGAAGAAGATAGTCACTTAGGAGACTTTATACCTGATGAAGACGCATTAGCTCCAGCAGAAGCTGCTGCATATTCATTACTTAAAGACCAAATAGAAGAAGTATTAGGTTCATTAAATGAAAGAGAGCAAAAAGTACTAAAACTAAGATTTGGTTTAGAAGATGGTAGAGCAAGAACTCTAGAAGAAGTTGGTAAAGAATTCGACGTAACTAGAGAAAGAATTAGACAGATAGAAGCTAAGGCTCTTAGAAAACTTAGACATCCAAGTCGTTCTAAGAAGTTAAGAGATTATTTAGATTAAGATAAGAATTCGCCTGAAAAGGCGAATTTTTAAGTTAATAATTATATAAAAGTTCACAAATTGAAAAAGAAAGGATGAAATACGTGAAACTTACAGACAGACTATTAAAAATTGCATCATTAGTAGATAATGGAAAAAGAATAGCCGATATAGGAACTGACCATGGGTATATACCTGTATACCTTTTAAATCAAAATAAAATACAATACGCTATTTTAGGGGATGTTAACAAAGGTCCACTAGAAAATGCAAGAAAAGAAGTAACAAGAAATAAATTACAAGATAAAGTTGATTTAAGACTAGGTTCAGGAATAGAAGTTTTAAAAGAAAATGAAGTAGATGAGATAATAATAGCAGGTATGGGTGGAATGCTTATAAATAACTTATTAAAAGCAAATGAAAAAGTAGCTCATACTACAGAAAAATTAATATTACAACCAATGCAAGCTCCAGAAGAGCTTAGAATGTTCTTATATCAAAATGGATATAAAATACTAGATGAACATTTAGTAAGAGAAGAGCACAGATTATACGAGATAATAGTTTGTAAATATGAGGGATTAGAGCCTCAAGAAATAGATCCTATTTACTATGAAATAGGTCTAAAATTAATACAAAATAACGACCCATTACTTAATGATTTTATAGAAAATAAAATTAGAATAAATCAAAACGTATTAAAAAAATTAGAAGGAAAAGAAGGGCAAGGCATAGAAGATAAAAGAGCCGCTTTAAACAAAAAGATAGATGCTTTAAATGATTTATTAAATAAATAGGGAGGTAATATATGAAACTTCGAAATTTAATTGATAAAATAGAAAGTAAATATCCTACTAATTTAGCATACTCATGGGACAATGTTGGATTATTAGTTGGGGAATATGAAAAAGAAGTAAAAAAAATACTAGTTGCACTAGAAGCAAATGAAAAAGTAGTAGATGAAGCAATACAAAAAGGTGTAGATTTAATAATAACTCATCACCCATTCATTTTTTCAAAAATAAATAGAGTTAATTCAGGTGATTTAAAGGGAAGACTTATTTTAAAGCTTATAAAAAATGATATAAGTCTTTACTCTATGCACACTAATTTTGATATAGCTAAAGATGGATTAAACGATTATTTTATGGAGATTATGGGATTTGAAAATTGTGAGATATTAGAAGAAACTACAAGCGAAAAACTATATAAACTTGCTGTATATGTGCCTAATACTCATGTACAAATAATAAGAGATGTATTAGGTACAAATAATGCAGGATTTATAGGGAATTATAGCCACTGTACCTTTAATACAGTTGGTATAGGCACATTTAAACCAGAAGAAGGTACAAACCCATATACAGGAACGATAGGTAAGATAGAAGAGACACATGAGGTCAAAGTCGAGACTGTAGTACCTAAAAGTATATTAAATAAAGTTATAAAAGAAATGATAAAGGCTCATCCATATGAAGAGGTTGCATACGATGTATACGAGCTTCAAAATGAAGGCGAAAAACAAGGTCTAGGTAGAATAGCGACACTAGATAATGAAATTACTTTAGAGGAACTTGCAAATAAAATAAAAGATACTTTAGATATGGATAAAATAAGACTTGTCGGAGATTTAAAATCAAAAATAAAAAAAGTTGCACTTTGTACAGGTGCTGGATCTGACTTAGTTAAATTATCTAAAAGAAAAGGTGCCCAAGTTTTAATAACAGGTGATATGAAATACCACGAAGCACAAGATGCACTTGATATGAATATGAATGTAATTGACTGTGGACACTTCGATACAGAAGATATATTTAAAGATGTTATGAAAAGATTTATAGATGGTTTTGAAGAGTTTGAAACAATAAAAAGCGAAGTGTATTTAAACCCATTTAAAATAATTTAGTTAGAAAAAATAAAAAACTTAAAAAAGCTGTTGACAAAACTTAATAAAGTGAATACTATATAAGTATAAGATAACTTAAATCCTTTGAAGAGGGAGAGTAATTAAATTTAGGTTCAATATAGAGAGTTGAGGATGGTGGAATCTCAACAAGAAAAAGTTTAATGAATGGGCCTCTGAGGAGTAAATTGAAATCATATTTTGAGAGTAGACTTTACCGTGATCGCACGTTACAGCGAAGAAGTATGTTAGTACTTTATTGAGAGGTATATATTTATTATATACAAATTAGGTGGCAACGCGGAATATATGCTCCGTCCTATTAATAAATAGGATGGAGCTTTTTTAATTTCAAAAAAAGTTTTTAAAAATATTGTAGAGCTTTTGGAATATGTTTAGAAATTTATACCGAGTACTAAAAATAAATGAAAGGGGAGGTGTGAAGATGTTGTGAACTCCATTAAAAGGATTTATAGATAAAAAATATAAAGAATTTAGAGAAGATTATGAAAATAAATATTTTAGGAGGATTTTAAAAAATGAGAACGAATACAAATACGAGAAGATTAACATTAAATGCAATATTATTAGCAATGGGGTTAGTGCTACATCAAATAACACCACCAATATTTACAATTAAACCAGATACAACACTTATAATGTTATTTACACTTATGGTTATAAATAGAGATAGTTATAAAACATGTTTAGTAGCAGGAATTGTAGCAGGTATATTTGCAGGAATGACTAGTGCATTCCCTGGTGGTCAAATACCAAATGTTATAGATAAATTCTTAACTACAAATATAATGTTTTTAGTTATGACACTTTCATATAGATTGCCTTTTGTCAGAAATTTAGGAGATAAAGTAAAAGATTTAATAGTTACAGGAATAATGATGGTTATAGGAACTTTTGTAAGTGGGACAATATTCTTAACTGCAGCTCAAATAATAGTAGGACTTCCAGGAAACTTCACAATGTTATTTATGTCAGTGGTAGTTCCAGCAGTAGCTATAAACTTAGTAGTTGGAGTATTAATTTACAAAATAGTAAATATTACTGTTCAAAAAGCAGTATTAAATGTTTAATAGATTTAAAATAATTAAATATTATACCTTAAAAAGAATATTGTAATTTAATTATGATATTCTTTTTAAATTGTGGGAAAAATTAAAAAATTCTAACAAAATGTTTCAAAGGTTAAATTATGGGTATTTAATAATTAATAATACAATAACTTTGTACAAAGATTGAGATAAAAACTAAAAAACTATTGCAAATGTTAGTCAAAGAAATATAACATATAAATATGCAGATAAAAAGAAAAACATAATTAACTCTATTGGTAGAGTGCTTATGGGGGGAACTTTTATGAAATTTTTGGATAGGGATAGTTATTTAATTGATTTTATTGGCATTTATTTTTTAATAATATGCGCTTTTTTTACCATTTTACGAGATATGGATATTTATTATATGTATTTAATTCTAGTCATAATTAATGGTGTGGTTGCAATATTCGCATATATTATAAGTGTTGTTACATTAAGTACAGCACAAGAAAAAATCTATAAAGATTTAGCTAGAATTTTTGGAATAGTTGCAGTATTAAAAATACTATTTGCAATATATGTATTTGACAATTTGGGACATAGTACACTTAATCAAGAAGTTCAAAATCAAGAAGTTCAAATGACAGTACTGAACTTAGCAATCCAGACAATACTGTATACATCATTTATATATGTATATGTCAATAAAAAGAAAAACAATATATTTAATAATGTTATACATATGATTATGATACTTATACCGATAATGTATATACTCATAACATGGACCAATATACTACCTAATATGTATGTAGGTGGAAGGTATTCTATTGTAAAAAATATATTATGTATTGTTCTTATAATGGGATATATATATAATTTACTGCATTTAGAAAAGCTAAATGATAAATTCTACAATTATAAAATAGTTAAAGATCTAAGATTAATGTTTTTATGCAGAATTGGAAGAATATTAATAATGGTATTTTTTGGGGGAGTGGATTTTGTAGATGTAGGCCAGAAATTGCTATTTATAAACAAACTTAACTGCATAAGTTTAATTATTTTAGAGTTTATACACGTATACATAGTATATACTATTTGTTTTAGGGATATAATAAAAAGACCAAATAGGCATTTATACTATAATTTACTAGATGAAAAAGAAAAATTACAAAAAAATATAGAGACTCTTGAAGTAGTAAATTTTAATATGGAATACTACAAAATAATATACGAACAGCTTTTGAAAAATATGCCAGGTGGTATATTAATATCTTCTAACAGAAAAATAATGTTTGCTAATAACAAAGCATTAGAATTGTTTAATTTAAAATTAGATGAAAAATTAATAAATAAATCTATATTGGATTTAGTGTATGAACCTGAAAGAGGAAAATATACTGATATATTAAAATCTTTAAATGAGAATGATACTGATAAAAAAATAATTTATACTAAATTTTCATATAATGGAGTTGTTTTTGATGCAGAGGAAATAAGATTTTATGAAAATGTACATGAAAAAATTTTCCAAGTTTCTATAATAAATAATAGAGAAGATAAAATTAAATTAGAAAATGCAGAAAAAGAATTAGAATTAAGAGATGTAATGGAAAAAGCAAGAGATGAAGTCTTATCAAATATTTCTCATGAATTTAAAACACCTGTAAACGTAATATATTCCACAGTACAAATACAAGATTTAAATTTACAAAAAGGAAATTATGGTAGTATCTTAGAGTTTAATAAAATTATAAAGAAAAATTGCAACAGATTAATAAGACTTATAAATAACTTTATAGATTCTACAAAACTAGAAAATAATAAATTAGAGTTTAATTTAAAATGTGTAAATATCGTAGCAATAGTAGAAGATATTACAATTTCTGTTGTGAATTTTGCTAAAAGTAAAAATATAAATATAATTTTTGATACAGAAGAAGAAGAGCTTTATTGTGATATAGATGTGGAGCAATTAGAGAGAATAATATTAAATATACTTTCCAATGCTATAAAATACAATAAAGTAAATGGAAATATAGATGTAGTTGTAAAAGATAAAAATGAAGAAGTACATATCGAAGTAAGCGATACTGGAGTAGGAATTCCAAAGGACAAAGTAGATATTATATTTGACAGATTTGAAAGATTTGACAATAAAAATGCTGCAATAAAAGAAGGCAGTGGTATAGGACTTAGTATAGTAAAAAAACTAGTAGATGCTTTAGGTGGCAAAATAGAAATTAAAAGCGAAGTCGATAAAGGTACGACTGTACGACTAATTTTCAAAAAATCAAATAGTCAAAACAATCTAGAACAAATATATGATATGCAACATCTAGAAGAAAAGGTAAATCTAGAAATGTCTGATATTAGTTGATAGTATTGCTTTATTTTATATAAAATATTATTTTCATAAATACAAATACTACTACTAATCCAAGCAAATGAGGTGATTAGTGATGTTTTGTTGTGATAATAAAAAAAATAAAATGGCTTGCTATGAAGGTATGATAGCAGGTGGAATAATAGTTGTTGCTTCTATTTTCGCTATAAAAATATTTAAAAAAATGAAATGTAGAAAAATAGAAAAGCAGATACAAGAATTTGAAATACAAGAAAGAAAATTAAGAGATCAAGAAGAGTACAATAAAACTCCTGAAAATGATGAAGATATAGAGTTAAAAGAAAAAGTAGATGAATTCAACTCAAGAAGACTTACAAAAGAAAATGAATCTAAAGACAATCATATGGATTAATTGGTAAAGTGATAATTATATTAAAAAGTATATTCTTTTTTAAGATAATTATCATTATAAAGTATTATTTATTTAATTTTAAGAATTATTAAAAAAATGTGATTGAGTTTGGAAAAATATGCTATAATTTACTTAAAAGTAGGTTATAGCATATTTATTTTAAATAAAACTTACTTTCAAAACAACGGTATTTACAATATCAAGGGGGATCAATATGGAAACTAAAATTTATAATAGCCAAGCGGAAATCGATACTTCTAAACTTAGAGCTTGGGTAGAAATTGATTTATCTAAGTTTAAACATAATATAGAAGTTATAAAAGAACTTTTACATGATGATGTACAAATAGTTGGTGTAGTAAAAGCAAATGCTTACGGACATGGGGATGTAGTAGTAGCTAAATATTTTGAAAGTTTAGGAATAAAATATTTTGCTGTTGCTTGTATAGAAGAAGCTATAAAACTTAGAGAAGGCGGCATAAAAGGTGACATAATAATATTAGGATGGACTCCTTCTTGTCAAAAAGATGATTTAATCAAATATGATTTATGCCAAACATTAGCAAACGAAGCATATGCTGAAGAATTAAGCAAATTACCTGGAACTGTAAGAGGTTATGTAAAATTAAACACAGGTATGAATAGATTAGGTGAACCAAAAGAACATATGGATTTAATTGAAAAAATATACACTTTAGATAATATAAAAGTAGAAGGTATATTCTCACATTTATCTAGATCAGATAGTAAATTAGAAGCTGATATAGTATTTACAAAACAACAAATAGCAAACTTTGATTATGTAATAAATAAATTAAAAGCTGATGGATTTGAACTTGGTAATGTACATCTTCAAAATAGCTATGGTATAGTAACATATAGAGATTTACATTATGATTTAGCAAGACCAGGTATCATATTATACGGTGTGCCATCAGATCCACTAGATGATACATTAGATAATTTACCAAATGGAATGAAGTTTGAAGCTCCACTTTCATTAAGATGTAAAGTAGCAATGGTTAAAGATGTAACTCCAGGACAATCTGTAGGATATGGTAACAACTTCACTGCTACAGAAACTATAAAAGTTGCAACAGTAACTATAGGATATGCAGATGGTTTATCAAGACTTGTATCTAAAAAAGATATGAAAGTTTTAGTAAATGGAAAATATGCAAGACAAATAGGTAATGTTTGTATGGACCAAATGATGATAGACGTATCTGGAATAGATGTAAAAGAAGGAGATACAGTTACTTTAATAGGACAAGAAGGAGATAATTACTTATCTGTAAACCAAATAAGTTTACTTAGCAATACTATAACTAATGAAACATTAAGTGTTATAGGTGAAAGGGTTAAGAGAGTATATCATTTATAAGATAGATAATAAATTAAATATAGAAATAAAAATGCCTAAGTACAAAATATTTGTGTTTAGGCATTTTTATTTATTAAGAGATAGATAAGTTTTACATAAAATAGCATGTCTTATAATTTAATAAAAGAATTTAGAAATAAAATGAGTATGTTCGTTTAATATACTAATACCTATAAATACTAAAATAACTCCTCCTACAATCTGTGCATAATTTTTAAATACAGAGCCAAGTTTTTTACCGATTAATACACCTAAAAAGCATACTATTAAAGTTATAAGAAAAATACTAAAGCAAACGGGAAAGATTGAAATACTTAAAAATGCAAAACTTACGCCGACTGCAAGAGCATCTATACTTGTAGCTATTGATAATACAAGGATTTCTTTGTTGTCTATAGTTGCTATACTTTGCATATAAGTGTTTTTTTCAGCTTCATTTTTAAAGTCTATTTTGTTGCTTTCTAATGCTTCAAAAATCATTTTAAGGCCTATAAAACCTAATAAGAAAAAAGCAATCCAATGATCTATAGATTTTATGTAAGATTCAAATCTAATTCCTAAAAACCATCCGATAAGAGGCATTACACCTTGAAAAAAACCGAAGGAAAAAGCAATTTTAAAGGCAATTTTAGAATTTATGTTTTTTAGAGTTATGCCTTTAGTTACAGAAACTGCAAATGCATCCATAGAAAGAGCGAATCCAGTTAAAAAAATATTGAGAAAGTTCATAGAAACCTCCTTAGATAAATTATATATTCGTGTATATTTTTTGAGAAATTAGTCCAAAATATACCTAGAATTAGATGTAAATAATTTATGTAATATGTAAAGATACATAAAAGAATATATAAATAAATATGATAATTTTTTTATATCTATTCTTAAGAAAAAATAAAGGAGAGATTTAATATGAAAAAATGGGTATGTACAGTTTGTGGATACATATATGAAGGTGAAGAACCACCAGAAAAATGTCCAGTATGTGGTGTAAATAGTGACAAATTCGTAGAAAAGAAAGATAAATTAGATTGGGCAGATGAACATCATGTGGGATGTGCAAAAGGAATTGATGAAGATTTATTAGAAGATTTAAGAGCACACTTTATAGGCGAATGCACAGAAGTAGGGATGTATTTAGCTATGGGTAGAGTTGCAGATAGAGAAGGCTATCCTGAAGTAGGGGTTACTTACGACAAAATAGCAGCTGAAGAAGCATTACATGCTGCAAAAATAGCAGAACTTTTAGGTGAGGTAGTAGAGCCATGTACAAAAGCTAATTTAAGTGCTAGAGTTGAAGCTGAATATGGAGCTGCAGAAGGAAAATTAAAAATAGCTAAAAAAGCAAAAGAATTAGGTCTTGATGCTATACATGATACAATTCATGAAATGTGTAAAGATGAAGCAAGACATGGTAAAGCATTTTTAGGGCTTTTAGAAAGATATTTTGGAGAATATAAAAAATAATATATACAAAGTATAGGATATGTAAAATCATATCCTATACTTATAAAAAGGTCATTTAAATATAATATAATAAATTTTATTAAGTAAAATTATTTAAAAATACTTAAATCCCTCCAAACTAATTTCTGTGAATTTGATTTAGTGCCACCAAAATCATCTACAAAGTACTTATAGTGAGTAGCACCGAGTTTTTTATAGAGATTTCCGGCATTGTCATTTCCACATACAATACAAATACTCATACTTTTATAATTATTAGTTAATGCATATTTACCAACTTCATAAATTAACTTTGTGCCAACTCCATGACCTCTAGAATTTTTATTTACATGAAGTGAATCTAAATACCACCAATGTGCATCTTCATCATCGACTTTAGATGAAACAAATCCTAAAAATTCATCTTTTTCATAAGCTACAAATAATTTATTATTTTCACTATTTAAATAGTTACTCCATTTATATATAGCCGAATTTACCGTCAGACTATCTAAAAAATCTTGAGGAAGTAATTCACTATATGTATTTTTCCAATTTGTAATATATAAATTTGCAATATTTTCTATATCTATAATGTTTGCATTTCTAATTATCATGAAAATATTCCTCCCAAAAATTTGAATTTTGCTAACTATTATATCATATCTAATTAGAATATGGATAGTATTAAATCAACTTAGAATAAGAATATATAGTTTTTATATTTTATTGATAATTATTATTAAAATTTTAATATAAAATGTATAAAATACTAAAAAACAGATATAATATATATATAAATTTAGAGAAAATTAAAAAAATATGAAAAAAATACAAAATCTGGTTGCAAATAATATTTTTTTAGTCTACAATGTATACATAATAAAAGTTAATAAAAAAATGCAATGAAAAAGAAAGTAAATTTAAGTTTGATTTACAGAGAGTAGGAATTGGTGGAAGCCTATATGATGCTTAAGTTGAAACAACGCTTTGGAGTGGTTAGAAGAAATTACATTTTGTAAGAGTAAAGCTAAACGGAGTCTCACCGTTAAAGGAGAAAAAGTATAATAGTACTTTACAGAGTTGGGCTTTTTGCCAACTAGGGTGGTACCGCGGAAGTTATCCCGTCCCTATACGATAGTATAGAGACGGGTTTTTTAATTCAAAAAATTAAGGGGAATAAATAATATTAGTATTATAGAAAGGGTGAAAGTTATGCAGACAGTAGATAAAACATTAGAAAGAACTTTTGTAAACGAAGTAAAAGATTCACAAGATGAAACTATATTACTTAGAGGATGGGTTTATAAAATAATTGACTTAAGCAATATAGTGTTTGTAAAATTAAGAGATAAAAGTGGAATAATACAACTTGTTACAAATAAAGAACAAATTGAAGGATTAAAACTTGAAAATGCGATAGAAGTAATAGGTAAAAAAAGCAAAAATGAAAAGGCTCCAGGTGGAATAGAAATAATTGTAGATGAAATTAAAATACTAGGAAGAACGTATTATGATAAACTTCCATTTGAAATAAACAGCTATAAAAACAAAGCGGCTTTAGAAACACAATTAGATCATAGAACAATAGCACTTAGAAGACCAGAAATACGTGCAATATTTAAAGTTCAAAATGAAATAGAACAAGCTTTTAGAGATTATCTAAGATCTAAAAACTTTGAACAAATACATACTGCAAAAATTATAGACTCATCTACTGAAGGTGGTTCTGAAATGTTTACAGTAAATTACTTTGATAGAAGATCTTTCTTAGCTCAATCACCACAATTTTATAAACAAATGATGGTAGGGGCAGGTTTTGAAAGAGTTTATGAAATAGGTCATGCATATAGAGCTGAGCTTCATAATACTTGGAGACATTTAAATGAATATGTAAGTTTAGATGTTGAAATGGGATTTATAAAAGATGAATTCGAACTTATGGACTTAGAAGAAGGTTTCTTAGATTACTTATTTAAACATCTAAATAAAGTTTGTAAAAAAGAATTAGAAATGTATAAAGTAGAACTTCCAAATGAAGTTAAAATACCAAGAATAACTTTAGAAGAAGCTCACAAAATACTTCTTGAAAAATACAATAAAAAATCACCAATTGGAAATATAGATGCAAAAGGTGAAGAATTAATTTGTGATTACGTTAAAAAAGAATATGGTACAGAGTTTGTATTTTTAACTAAATATCCAGTAGCAAAAAGACCGATGTATACTATGCCTGATGATGAAGATAAAACATTAACAAAGAGTTTTGACTTAATATACGACGGACTTGAAATAACTACAGGTGGTCAAAGAATAAACGACTATGAAATGTTAAAAGAAAATATAATCAAATTTGGATTAAATCCAGAAGACTTTGATTTCTATCTTGATACATTTAAATATGGAATGCCACCACATGGAGGATTTGCTATAGGACTTGAAAGACTTACTATGAAAATATTAAAACTTTCAAATATAAGAGAAGCGACACTAGTACCAAGAGATATGAAGAGATTAACTCCATAAAATAAATTATGGTAAAATATAAAACTTATTCAAAATCCAAATAAAAAGGAGAAGATATTATGGCAATTAGTAAAGATGAAGTTAAATACATCGCACAATTAGCTAAGCTACATTTTGAAGAAGATGAAGCTGAAAAATTTGCAAAAGAATTTGAAAATATATTAGAACAATTTAAAACACTAGATGCTCTAGACTTAGACGATGTTGTAGAAAAAAGACCAACAGTTTCAGTAACTAGAAAAGACATTCCTAAAAAATGTGAAATAGAAGACTTATTTAGAAATGTAAAGACAATGAGAGACACTGCAATAGAAGTGCCAAAAATCATTGAATAGGAGGACGTTTTAATGAGTATAAAAGAATTAGTAGCTAAGATAAAATCTGGTGAAGTAAAAAGCTATGATGTAGTTAAATCATATGTAGATACAATAAATAAAAAAGAAGATAAAATAGATGCTTTCTTATTACTTAAAACAGATGAAGCACTGCAAAAAGCAAAAGAGATAGATGAAAAAGTAGCTAAAGGTGAAAAATTAGGACGCCTTGCTGGTATACCAATAGCTATAAAAGACAATATATGTACACATGGTGTAAGAACAACTTGTGCATCAAAAATGTTAGAATATTTTGTTCCACCATACGATGCAACAGTAATTAAAAAATTGCAAGCTGAGGATGCAATCCTTATAGGGAAAACAAATTTAGATGAGTTTGCTATGGGTTCTTCAACAGAAAATTCAGCTATGAAAGTTACTAAAAACCCAATAGATATAACTAGAGTACCAGGGGGGTCTTCTGGTGGTTCAGCAGCTGCTGTTGGGTCTGAAATGGTTCCACTAGCACTAGGTTCTGATACTGGTGGTTCAATAAGACAACCAGCATCATTTTGCGGTATTGTAGGTATGAAACCAACTTATGGCTTAGTATCTAGATTTGGACTTGTAGCATTTGGTTCTTCACTTGATCAAATAGGACCATTTTCTATGAATGTAGAAGACAATGCTTATTTATTAAATATAATAGCAGGTGAAGATGACTTAGACTGTACTACAAAAAAAGGACTTGAAAAAGTAGATTATACAAAAGAATTAGGTCAAGATATATCTGGCATGAAAATAGGTATACCAAAAGAATTTATAGAAGAAAAAGGACTAGATTCTGAAATAAAAGATATAGTACTTAAAGACTTAGAAGCTTTAAAAGAATTAGGTTGTGAAGTTGAAGAATTTTCACTACCATCAACTAAAGATGGACTTGCTCCATATTATATAATATCTTCTGCTGAAGCTAGTTCAAACTTAGCGAGATTCAACTCAGTAAGCTACGGATATAGAGCAAAAGACTACACATCAGTAGATGATATGATAGAAAAAAGTAGAAGTGAAGGATTTGGAAAAGAGGTAAAAAGAAGAATAATGCTTGGTACTTATGCATTATCATCAGGTTACTATGATGCTTATTACAACAAAGCTCAAAAATTCAGAACAAAATTAAAAGATGAATTTAAAGAAGCTTTCAAAAAATACGATATAATACTTGGACCAGTATCTCCAATACTTCCATTTAAAATAGGTGAAAGATGTGAAGATCCAACTGCAATGTATTTAGCTGATATTTATACAATAAATATAAACTTAGCTACAGTTCCAGCATTATCAATGCCAGGAGGAAAGAGCAAAGAAGGACTTCCAGTAGGTATCCAATTAATAGGAGATACATTTAGTGAAGATAAGATATATAAAGTAGCTTATCAACTTGAAAAGAAATTAGCACTACAATTTGATAGAGAGGTGTAGATTATGGTATATGAAACAGTCATAGGGCTTGAAATACATGCTGAATTAAAAACAAAAACAAAGATATTCTGTAGCTGTTCTACAGAATTTGGTAAAAAACCTAATGAAAATACTTGTCCAATATGTCTAGGTATTCCAGGGACTTTACCAGTATTAAATGAAGATGTTATAAAACTTGCAGTAAAAGCTGGAACTGCTCTTGGTTGTAAGATAAATAATTACAATAAAATGGACAGAAAAAACTACTTCTATCCTGACTTAACAAAAAACTTCCAAACATCACAATACGATATACCAATGTGTGGTGAGGGACTTGTTAAATTTGATTTTGAAGGAAAAGAAGTTAAAGTAAGAATAAATAGAATACATATAGAAGAAGATGCAGGGAAACTTGTGCATTTAGAAGATGAACCATATTCATTAATAGACTACAACAGATGTGGTGTGCCACTAATAGAAATAGTTACAGAACCAGATTTACGTTCTCCTGCAGAAGCTGCAGAATTTATGAGACAATTAAAAGGTATTCTTGAATATGCTGAAGTATCTGACTGTCGTATGGAACAAGGTTCAATAAGATGTGATGCCAATATATCTATAAGACCTGTTGGACAAGAAGAATACGGAACAAAAGTCGAAATAAAAAATATAAACTCATTTAGAGAAGTTCAAAAAGCTCTAGAAAGAGAAGAAAAAAGACAAAGAGAATTATATCAATACGGTGAAGAATATAAAATAAAACAAGAAACAAGAAGATGGGATGCTGCAAAAGCTAAAACTTTACCAATGCGTTCAAAAGAAGAAGCTCATGACTACAGATATTTCCCAGAACCAGATTTAACACCTATTATAATACAACAAGAATTTATAGATGAAACAAGAGCTAATCTTCCAGAAATGCCAGCAGAGAAAAGACAAAGATTTGTTAGAGATTATAAAATACCTCAAAAAGATGCATCTATAATAATTGCAAACAAAACTCTAGCACATTTCTATGAAGATACAGTTGCACTTGGTGTAGATCCTAAAGTTGTAGACAACTACATATTAGGAGATATGCTTAGATTATTAAATAAAAAAGGATTAGAACCAGAAGATATAACTATGGATCCTAAAAATTTAGCTCATTTAATACAAGTTATAGATGAAGGTAAAATAAGTAAAACTGCTGGTAAAGAAGTATTTGCAGAAATGTTTGATACTAATAAGTCACCAGACGTTATAATAGAAGAAAAAGGACTTGCTCAAATAAGTTCAAGTGATGAACTTGAAAAATTAGTAGATGAAGTGCTTAAAAATAATCCACAATCAATAGAAGACTTTAAAGCTGGTAAAAAACAAGCTGCAGGTTATCTAATGGGACAAGTTATGAAAGCTTCAAAAGGTCAAGCAAATCCACAAATCGCTAAAAAGATGATAGATGATAAATTAGCAATTTTAGTATAGAAAATTGATTTTAGAGAACCACTATGTATATAATTGATATGTAGTGGTTCTTTTAAAATTTAAAAATAATTTATTAGTATTAAATAAAAAGTATAAATTTCATAATATAATATATGTAGAATTTGTTAAAATTAGGGAGTATAGGGTTAATATATTTAAAGGAGTTAAATCATGAATGTTTTATTAAAAAGGGTTGTACAAAGGGTAATACTTTTAGTAAGCTCATTTATATTGCAGATAGGGGTTATATCATTCTTCTTATTAAAATACAGTGAAAGTTTCTTTGATTTTTATTTAGCTTCTCTAACGCTTAGTATTATTATAGTTTTTATAATTATAAATAACAAAAGCAATCCAAGTTATAAGATAGCATGGATTGTGCCAGTTATGATTTTTCCGATATTTGGAGGTCTTTTTTACCTTTTGTATGGAGGAAATAAGCTTAGTACAAGGGAAAAACTAAAGATGGTTATACAAAATATAGAGATGACAAACTCTCTAAAGCAAGACGATGAGATAATAAAAAAAATTGGAGATAAAAGTATATACGCTAAAAATCAAAGTGAATATATTTTAAATTATGCAAAATGTCCAGTTTACAATAATACAGAAACAACTTATTTTAAAATTGGTGAAGAAAAATTTGAAGCACTTTTGAGAGAATTAAAAAAAGCAGAGAAATTTATATTTTTAGAGTATTTTATTATACAAGAAGGAAAAATGTTTAATTCTATATTAGAAATTTTAGAAGAAAAAGCAAAACAAGGTGTAGATGTAAGACTTATTTACGATGATGTGGGATGCATAGTAACACTTCCGCATAATTATAAGAATACTTTAGAAGCAAAAGGAATAAAATGTAGAGTTTTTAATCCTATAAAGCCGTTTTTTACAAGAAGACTTAACAATAGAGATCATAGAAAAATAGTAGTTATAGATGGAGATGTAGGTTTTACTGGTGGCATAAACTTAGCTGATGAATATATAAATGAATATGAAAAACACGGATATTGGAAAGATGCAGGCATTATGCTAAAAGGCGATGCTGTATGGAATTTGACTGTGATGTTTTTATCTATGTGGGATTATATAGATAATAAAGAAGAAGATTATATTAAGTTTAAACCATCTAAAAATAAGTATTATAATTCAAAAGGATATGTTCAACCATTTGATGATAGTCCTCTTATCAATGAACCGATTGGTGAAACAGTATATCTTAATTTGATAAATAAAGCAAAAGACTATATTTATATAAATACTCCATATCTTATAATCGATAATGAAATGGCTACAGCATTAAAAATTGCTGCAAAATCTGGTGTGGATATAAAAATTGTAACGCCTTATATTCCAGATAAAAAGTTTGTCCACGCTGTCACAAAATCATATTATGAATCTTTTATTAAAGATGGAATAGAAATCTATGAATTTACACCAGGATTTATGCATGCTAAGACATTTGTAGTTGATGATGAATATGGAGTAGTTGGAAGTATAAATCTTGATTTTAGAAGCCTTTATCTTCACTATGAATGTGGTGTATGGCTTTATAAAACAGATAGCATAAAATCCATGAAAGACGATTATTTAGAAACTCTAAAAAGATGCCATAAAGTCACAATGGAGGAATGTAAAAATACAAGTAGTATAAGAAAAGTTTTGAGATTGATAATAAGAATGTTTGCACCACTTTTATAAAATTGAAGAAAGGATAAACTAAAAAAATTACAATATGTTAAAAAGAAATATAGATTTAATAGTAGGTTCTCTTTTTATTTTTTATTTTATAATAATAAATTTCATGTCCCTTTTAATGTTTAAGTATTTATTTTTAATTTTGGGATTACTATGTTTTATATATCACTTTATAAAAAAATATTTAAATAAAAAATGTACACTATACAAAATTGTAAAGGGAGTGATTTGTTGTGTCTTGATAATATTTATCTTAGTAGAATCTATAATGGTTTTATATCCAAAACACGACTTAGATACAAAGTGTGATTATATAATAGTTTTAGGCGCACTAGTAAATAAAAATAAAATAAGCCAGAGTCTTAAAGAAAGACTAGATAGCTGTGTAGAATATTTGTATTTAACGCATGATAATCCAAAGATAATAGTATCGGGAGGACAAGGTAGAGGTGAAAATATAAGTGAAGCTTCTGCAATGAAAAGTTATTTACTATCTAAGGGAATAGACGAAAAAAATATTATTATGGAAGATAAGTCAAGAACAACAAAAGAAAATTTTTGTTTTTCTAAAAAAATAATAGAAGGCGATTCACATAAAAAAATAGAAAATTTAAATGTAAAAGTTATAACAACTGACTTTCACACACTTAGAAGCAAGATAATATCTAAGAGAGTCGGATATGCAAATACTACATTTTATACATCAAGCTCAAATGGGGCCTTGTTTATACTAAATTATACTAGAGAGTTTTTTGCATTAATATGTAATATAATTTTTAATTGCTAAAGATAAAAATATGTTAAATAGATTAAATAAAAATACAGCAATTATAAATTACAATAGATTAGAATCAATTTATACATAGAAAATGAATAAAAGGGTTATCACAAGAAAAATTGAGATAGCCCTTTTACTGATAATTGATTTAATTGATAAATTCGATATGTAATTCTATTTCTGAACTACTAATATGTAAGTCATCTTCTATTAAATAATCCACTGTATTTTTGAAAAAATATTCATCCTTTTTTGAAAGTGTAAAAGGACAAGGTTTTTTCTTTAATATATTTCCGTTTATTTCTTCTACTAAAAATCCATCTTTAAGTTTTACATTTACTTTTAAATCGTATATTGATTTCACTTTAGTATGTTTGAAATATGTATCCATAGATTTTAAAATTGAGTCAAATATATCTTGTTTTAATGCAATTTCTTTCATATTTCCACAATCTTCACAATAAACATAACTAGATGAAGTTTCTGATATTATATATTTATTTTCTCCCTTGCAATTAGTACATAATCTTTTCATCTATATTCCCCCTTGATGTGCATAATATATAAAATATGACTTTGATTAAATAATAGCTCAAATATTTCCAAAAATCAAAGGTAAGTAATGGTAAATATTTCTGGATGTCTAAAAAGAGGGATTAAACTAGAATTTTGTAATCTACGGGTCGAATATAATTTAAAAGTATGTTATTATATATGAGAATATACAAAATATTGAGGAGGAAATACTGTGGAAGAAATTTCAAACATGAACTTTGATCACCTGTCTTTTTCTACTTTTATGAAGAGACTTTCAAATTGGGTATTAAATGACGGTATAGATATGGGTGTTAAACTTATAATAGGCGTTCTTGTAATAGCTATTGGGTTTAAAATAATAAATAATATATCAAAGAAGTTTTTAAAATTTGCAGAACTAAAAGCTGTAGATGTTACAATAGTAAAATTTTTAAAATCATGTATTAATATATCATTAAAATGTATTTTATTATTAATTATAATAGGTGGATATTGGGACGTTAAACTTACAGGGCTTGCTGCTATATTAGCTTCAGCTGGGGTTGCTGTAGGTCTAGCACTTCAAGGAAGTTTATCAAACTTTGCAGGAGGATTTATAATACTATTCTTAAGACCGTTTAAAGTGGGGGATTATATCCAAGCTGCAGGTTTTGAAGGAACGGTAGAACAAATAGGTGTATTTTACACAAACTTAGCGACAATAGATAATAAATTAGTAATGATACCAAATGGTACGTTATCTAATGGAAGTCTGATAAATTATTCGGCCAAAGAAACTAGAAGAGTAGACTTAATTTTTTCAGTTTCATATGACTCAGATTTATTAAAAGTTAGAAGAGTTTTAAAAGAAATAGTAGATAAACACAAGCTTATTTTACAAAAACCAGAGCCATTTATAGGGCTTATTCACCAAAATGCTAGTTCGCTAGATTTTACAGTTAGAGTTTGGGTTAAAAACTCAGATTACTGGACTGTTTATTTTGACTTATTAGAATCAGTTAAAAATAGGTTTGATGAAGAAGATATCGATATACCATATCCTCAAATGGATTTACATTTAAAAAACATAAAAGAGTAGAATTTTATCGGAGCTTAAAGATTTATAGATTTTTAAGCTCTTTTTTTAAATAAAATTACAAATTTGTCAGTAAAATGTAAGAATAATTAAATAAATAATTTCATCAAATAATGTATAATTATCTTAATAAGAAACATAATGATAAGAGATTATAAAAACAAAAAGAATTAAATCTCTTTAAGAAAAGTTTTAATTTTTAAAACTGAGGAGAGTGGAAAGATGCAATACTTACAAGCGTTACAAAATTTAGTTCAAGATTACTTATTACTTTCGATATGTGTAGGATTTTTCAGTTCATTTATAGAAAGTTTTATACCTATGTTACCTTTAGTTGCAATAGTAACAGCTAATGCAGCACTATTTGGTATGGTAAAGGGTTTTTTGATATCATGGCTAGGCTCAGTAACTGGAACAATATGTTTATTTTTATTAGTTTCAAAAATAGGAGAAAACAGCAAATTATTAGAAAAAATTAAAAATGAAAAGATAAAGAAAGCGATATTATGGGTGGATAAAAAAGGATTTAAACTTTTATTTATAGCATATGCCTGTCCATTTTTACCTGCTTGTGTAATAACTATTGCATCTGCAATAACTAAAAGAGATAAGACTACATTTATGTCAGCAGTTTTATCGGGAAAATTTATAATGTTTTTAGTAGTAAGTTATATTGGTCAAGATATATATGGATTTATTACGAGTCCTATAAAAATAATTGGATTCTGTGTAGTAGTATTTTTAGCATGGGTATTAGGTAATAAATTAAATAAAGACTTAGAATATATAGAAGAAAGAGTACACAATAAAGAAAATAAAGATGAAGAAAATCAAAATGATGATTATATTGATATAAAAAAAGAAGTGAGATAAATAAATTAGAGGTTAAAATTTAACCTCTAATTTTATTTAGAATTATAATTTTTATTAGCTATATTCCAGTCTACATAATTTAAAAAATTATGTATTATTTGTTCTCTATTAGAATAAATTTCTTTATCTAGATTTAGACAAAGAATTATTTTATCTTTATAGATTACAGGAGATGAAACTTCTTTAGATGTAGTTAAGTATAATTTATTTTGAGAATTTAACGCTAAAAATATCCAATCAGAATTTGAATTTAACGCTATCTTTTCAAATTCTTTTTTAAAGTTGTCAAATGATGAGAAGGAATTATTTATTTCTTTTAATATTTTTCCCTTTGCGAATGTTTTTTCAGATGATAAATTATTGAAAAAATATTCGTAATTTAAAGCATTTGAAGCATTTATCTTAACTTTTAAAGCTATTTCATCTGGCATAGAATCTAAATTAGTAAGTAAATCTTTGAGAGAAGCATCTTTAAATTCTTTATAATCTTTTAATATATAGTTTAAATTATCTAAATAAGCTCCATATTGGCAATAGGAATATTTTAATTCATTGGAGTTTATAAAATCATTTAAATCATAAAAATTATAATTTAATTTAATAGGTTTTAATTCTGAAAAGTTTAGAGCATATGAGTAGCTAGGACATATATTTATGCTTAAAATTAATAGAAATAAGATTAAATTTTTCAAATTGATCACCTCAATTTTATTATGTTACAAAACTAAAAAACTATTATATAATTATAAAAATTTTAACATTACAAAATGAATATAAAGCTCAATATTGTTTCCTATACGATGTAAAAATGATATAATAGTATTTAATAGGGTATTATATTTAATAAAAATTAAAAAAGGAGAGATACAAATGGCAATCACATTATCAAAAGGTCAAAAAGTAAGCTTAACTAAAGGTAACCCAGGTCTTAAACATATTGTTGTAGGATTAGGATGGGACACTAATAAATACGATGGAGGATTTGATTTTGACCTAGACTCAGCAGCTTTTTTATTAGATGAAAATGGCAAAGTGAATGCTGATACAGATTTCGTTTTCTACAATAATTTAAAACATTCATCAGGAGCAGTTGAACATCTAGGAGATAATTTAACTGGAGAAGGTGATGGCGATGATGAACAAGTAAAAGTGGATTTAAGTCTAGTACCACAAAACATAAGTAAAATTGCATTTACTGTAACAATACATGAAGCATTAGAAAGAAGACAAAATTTTGGACAAGTTAGTAATTCTTATGTAAGAGTAATAGATGAAGATACAAATCAAGAACTTTTAAATTACGAATTAGGTGAAGATTTTTCAATAGAAACTGCAATAGTTGTTTGCGAAATATATAGACACAATGGAGAATGGAAATTTAACGCATTAGGCTCAGGATTTGAAGGTGGACTTGAAGCGCTTTGTAAAAACTTTGGAGTAAATATATAAATTTTGTGAGGGGGTAATATATATGGCAATTCAATTAAAAAAAGGACAAAAAATCGATTTAACTAAAGGAAATCCAGGTCTTAAACATATAAGATTAGGATTAGGATGGGATACTAATATGTTTGATGGAGGAGATGACTTTGACCTTGATGTAAGTTTATTTATGGTGGGAAAAAGTGGTAAAGTAGAACAAGATGAAGATTTTATATTCTACAATAACTTAAAACATCCATCAGAAGCAGTAGAACATTTAGGAGACAATAGAACTGGTGACGGTGATGGTGATGATGAAGAAATATTAGTTGATTTTTCAAAAATGCCAGATAGAATAGAAAAAATAGCAGTAACAGTTACTATATATGAAGCTAAAGAAAGAAGACAAAATTTTGGACAAGTAAATAATTCTTATGTAAGACTTGTAAATAGTGATAATGAAGAAGAATTATTAAGATACGATTTAGGTGAAGAGTTTTCAATAGAAACTGCAATAGTTGTTTGTGAAATATATAGACACAATGGTGAATGGAAATTCTCTGCAGTAGGTTCAGGATTTGAAGGTGGGCTTGAAGCACTTTGTAGAAGCTACGGACTAAACGTATAAAAAGCAAATTTTATGGAGGATTATTATGTCAATTAATCTTAAAAAAGGACAAAAAATAGATTTAAGAAAATCTAATCCAGGACTTAGCACGATAAGAGTTGGATTAGGATGGGATCCAATTGAACAAGGCGGAGGATTTTTAAAATCCTTATTTGGTTCAGGTAATACAGATATAGACTGTGATGCATCTGTATTTTTACTAAATGAAGATAGTAAGCCAATAGACTTAGTTTATTTCGGAAACTTAAGAACAAAAAATGATTCTATAATACATACAGGAGACAATTTGACTGGAGAAGGTGCAGGGGATGACGAAGTAATATTAGTCGATTTAGATAAAATACCTTCTCAAGTTAATAAATTATTATTCGTTGTAAACATATACGATTGTGTAAGAAGAAACCAACATTTTGGCATGATTAAAAATGCATATATAAGAATGACTGATGCTAAAAATAACTCTGAAATAGCAAGATATAACTTATCAGATGATTACAGAGGAAGGACAGCTTTATTAGTCGGTCTTATATATCGTTATGAAGGAACTTGGAAATTCTCTGCAATAGGAGAAGGAACAAATGACACTGGATTAAACGATATGAAAAAAAATCTTGAAAGAAGAGCATATGGAGTATAAAAATGAAATTTTATAGTGAAAGTAAAGAAGATGTACTAAAGGAGCTCAGTGTAAATAGAGATAGAGGTCTTTCTTCTGATGATGTTAAATCAAGGAGAGATAAGTACGGTCTAAATGAATTTACACCGATGGAAGAGGGCAGCTTTTGGGATGATCTAAAAGATGCATTATCTGAGCCTATGATAGTTATACTTATAATAGCGGCTATAATAAGTGCTGTTATAGGAGAGTTCCACGATGCCATAGGTATAGTTTGTGCTATAGCTATAGGTATAGCAATAGGAATGATTACGGAAGGTCGTTCTAAAAAGGCTGCAGAAGCACTATCAAAATTAACTGAAAATATAGAAGTTAAAGTGCTTAGAGATGGCGAAGTAGAATTAGTTTCAAAATCAGAATTAGTTCCTGGAGATATAGTATTTATCGAAACAGGAGATATGATACCAGCTGATGGTAGACTTATAAAAAGTATAAACTTAAAAGTTAGAGAAGATATGTTAACAGGTGAATCTGATGATGTATCTAAAAAATGCGACGCTATTATCGGAATGGAAAAAGTCGAAACAAAAGACGGTGTAAAAGAACTTGAACCAATACCAGCAAAACAAATAAATATGGTATTTGGTGGAACACTTGTAGCTTATGGTACAGGTATGATGGTTGTAACTTCTATAGGAGATAATACTCAAATGGGGGATATAGCAAAACATCTATCAGGTGATGAAGAAGATACACCACTTCAAATAAAACTTGGAAACTTAGGTGGAATGATTGCCAAAATTTCAAGTGCAATAGCAGGTCTACTATTTATATTTATGGTAGTAAAAATGGTGTTAAATGGACTTAAAGTAGATACATCAAATGTATTTGCATTTTTAGATTCTATAGACGAAGTTAAAACTGCATTTACAGTTTGTGTAGCCTTAATAGTTGCAGCAGTACCAGAAGGTCTTCCAACTATGATAAATATGACTCTTGCAATAACAATGCAAAAGATGGCAAAAATAAATGCCTTAGTTACTAAAAAAGAAGCTTGTGAAACAATAGGTTCTGTTTCAGTTATATGTTCAGATAAAACTGGTACATTAACTCAAAATAGAATGACTGTTGAAGTAGCTTATATAGATGGAAGATATGTAGAAGACAAAATAGAGTCAAATAGTTATTTCCTAGAAAACTGTACAATAAACTCTACAGCAGATATAGAAATAAATGAAGACGAAACTAAATATTTAGGTAGTGCTACAGAATGTGCCCTACTTCTTAGAAATAAAGATGTGGACTATAGAAAAATGAGAAATGAAGCTATAATAATAGCTCAAAATCAATTTTCATCAAACTTAAAAAGAATGTCTACTATAATAACAGAAAACAACAAATACGTATTACTTACAAAAGGTGCTCCAGAGATAGTACTTGAACTTTGTAAATACGTACAAGAGCCAGATGGTATAAAAGAACTTACTAAAGAAAGAAAAGAAAAAATACTTTCTGAAATAGCAAAATTACAAGAAAAATCAATGAGAGCTTTAGGGTTTGCATATAAAGAAATGTCTCTTTATGATGAGTCACAAGAAGCTGCAGTAGCTCTTGAGGAAGAAGAAATAAGCATAGAAAAATGTGAAGAAAGCTTAGTATTTGGGGGATTTGTTGGAATAAGAGATCCACTTAGACCAGATGTTAAAGAAGCAGTTGACACTGCACATCATGCAGGTGTATCTGTAAAAATGCTTACAGGAGATAACATAAACACAGCTAGAGCAATAGGTGAAGATTTAGGTCTTCTTAAAAACAATATGAGAGCAGTAGAAGCATCATATATAGATACTTTAACTGATGAAGAATTAAGAGAAGAAATTAAAACTATATCAATAGTTGCAAGAAGTAAACCAGATAGCAAAATGAGAATAGTACAAGCACTACAAGCAGATGGAGAAGTAGTAGCAGTAACTGGTGATGGTATAAACGATGCACCAGCATTATCAAAAGCCGATGTAGGTATAGCAATGGGTATATCTGGAACAGAAGTTTCTAAAAATGCAGCTGATATTATACTTACTGATGACTCATTCTCAACAATAGTAAGCGGTATTAAATGGGGTAGAGGAATATACGATAACTTCCAAAGATTCGTTCAATTCCAGCTTACAGTTAATATAATAGCATTCTTAGTCGCTATAATTTCACAAGTAGTAGGTCAAGAAATGCCTTTTACAACTATACAATTACTATGGGTTAATATAATAATGGATGGACCACCAGCACTTGCTTTAGGTCTTGAACCAGTTAGAAAGCATGTACTTGATAGAAAACCAGTAAATAGAAATGCAAGTATAATTACTAAATCTATGATTTTTACAATTATAGGTAATGCTTTATATATAACATTAATACTTATGTTACAATCTTCAACAAATATATTAAATGTTCCAGAAGCAAAAGGCGAAACAGTGATGTTTGGTATATTTGCATTTAGTGCATTATTCAATGCATTTAACTGTAGAGAATTTAATTTCGACAGTATAATACCTAATTTAACTAAAAATAAATTAGCTTTACAAATAATAGGAATAACAGCAGTTGCACAAATATTCTTTACACAAATATTTAGGGATTTCTTTAATGCAGTTCCACTAAGTGTTATGGAATGGATAAAAATAATAGCTTTATCATTTACAGTTATAATAGTAGATGAAGTAGTTAAATTTGTATTTAGATTATTTAAAAAAGAAAATAAAAATGATGAAAATATGCCAAAAGTAGAGGCATAACAAGTTTTAGCTACTTTGTTTTTACTTAAAATGAAGTAGCTAAAATAATAAATGGCAGATTATAAGGAGGATAATATGGAGTTAGGTAATAAATCAAATATATTTGGTAAAATATTCTCCAGCCAATCAGATAGGGGTAATTACACATCGGCTAATGGTTATCAAAATTACTTTATATCTTATATAGGTGTTAATGATGAAGATATTTATAATTCAGAAATCTATAACTTAAATAGAGAGATAAACAATAGAAAAAATATTTGTCTTTTTAAGCAAAATATATTAAATCCAGATGATTTTGATATAATATCTTATTTAAAAAACAAGGTATCTAAATATAATGGAAGTGTATTTGATTTAGATATAGACTTAGTCAAATATGAAGATATAAATAATAGAATAAAAAGAGGATTTGATATACTATTAAGACAAGAAGAAAAAAGCTTCAATAATGATAGAGTTAAGTTTAACTTTATAATAAAAGTAATGAGCTGGATAAGAATTTATATAAATCCTTTAGTTATAGATTATAAAGATGCTCCAAAAGTTATAGTTTATGGAGATATTAAAAAACATGAGCTTTATTTTTTACTTATACTTTATTTTGCTGGATTTGATATACTTTATATAAATCCAAATGGACTTAGTGAAATTGCAAATATAGATGCTAAGAAATTTAATATAGAAATAAACCAAAATCAAATAATAGATGAAACTATCTCATTCGATGAAAGAGTTGAACGTGGCGAAATAGTTGAAAGATCATCTATTAAAAAAGCTTATACAGTAGGAGCACAAGCATCTAGAAAAATAAGCGATGAATTATTAAATGATTCAGGATTTATAAAACCATGGCAACTTCAAAATAGAAATATAAAGACTTTACTTTTAAGTTCTACAGTTGATGAAGTGGATATATATTGGAAGGAACCTCTAAAATTAAGACCTGGATTTAATTTTGATAATGAAATAGTAACTCTACCTGTATTTTTTACGAAAATAGACGGAGTTTACAGAGATTTAGATGAGTATTATTGTCTATTAGATAAATTGCAAATAAAAGATTTTTCATACTTTATAGATTATGATGAAAATATAAGACCATTATCAAGACCTTTTACAAGAGAGGGATACAATTTATCTTTTTATATTTCAAATACATTTAAGATAAATCAAAAGGCAATCATAAAAGATGGTGGATTTTCTATTTCAAATTTAAGTTTAAAATGGCAAGAAACTATATTATCAAAGGTAGAAGAAACTATTTTAAGCGATATGTTTATTGAAGGTCTTTCTAAAGATGATATAGTAAGAGGGCTTTACACTGTTTTAAATATGAATGAAAAACTTATATATATGATAAATAGTTTTGATTATGCGAATGTAAATCCAAAATTAATAATATATATAGAACAGATGAAGATGTTTACAAAAGAGATTGTATTTTTATTACTAGTTTTAAGTAAGGTTGGTTTTGATATAGTTATTTTCACTCCAGGAGGAGTAAACTGCGTTGAAAATATTATAAATAGTCAAATTGTGGATATACACAGATTAGATGTAATAAATTACAATTTAAAATATAAATCTAATAATTATAATACGAATACATCTTCGAATAGAAATGGTGGTTCGTGGATTGAAAGAATATTTGGGAAATGGAGTGATTAATTATGGGTATAGATATTAGTAAATTTTCAAACAATAATGATACTGCAGCTACAAATAATAATGATCAAGCAGTAAATGTACCAGAAGTACAACAAGATAACTTTGATATAGTTCAATATACTGACAGTAAAAAAAATGAGCTTAGACAATCAAAAGAGGTAGAACAACTTACTTCATTAATAGAAGTAGATAATCCAAATACAATACTTCAATTTGGTAAGGGAGCTTCTGAAGGAATTTCAAGAGTTTCAGATAGTTTACTTTCAAATATAAAAATGAATCAAAATGAAAAAAATTCAGAAATGCTAGTTAGACTTACTAAAATAATGGATAAGTTCGATTTAGATGATTTTGCTCAAACTAAAGAACCTGGATTTTTCCAAAAACTATTTAAAAAGGCAAACAGCGCATTAGAAGTTATGTTCCAAAAATACGAAACTCTAGGCGGTGAAGTTGAAAAAATACAAATAGAACTTCAAACTTATGAAAGAGAGATACAAGATTCTAATAAACAATTAGGTGCTATGTTAAATGAAAACTTTAACTATTATAACGAGCTTGAAAAATACATAGTAGCAGGTGAAATGGCTATAGAAGAATTAGATAACGATTTACTTCCACAATTTAAAGCAAAAGCTGAAAGTGGGGACCAAATGGATATGGCAAATTACCAAGAGCTACTTAATATAAAAGATATGCTTGTTCAAAGGGTTTATGATCTTAGAGTTTCTGAAAATATATCTTTACAAACTATACCAATGCTTAGAAGTATGCAACACAATAACTACGGTTTAATTAGAAAGATAAATAGTGCATTTATAGTAACACTTCCAGTATTTAAACAATGCTTATCACAAGCGATACTTATCAAAAAACAAGAGCTTCAAACAAAATCTCTACAAGCACTTGATGATAAAACTAATGAGTTACTTCTTAGAAATGCACAAAACGTATCACAAGCTAGCACTCAAATAGCAAAAATGGCTAATTCAAGTTCTATACAAATAGAAACTCTAGAAAAAATGCATAATACAATAAAAACTGGAATAGAAGAAACTATGAGAATAGAACAAGCAAATAGAGATGAAATAGCTAATAATACAAGAAGGTTAGAAGAATTAAATACATCTGTTATAAATACGTATAAAAGAAAATAAATTATTGTAATATTTAGAGAAGGGAAAGTCACAGACTTTCCTTTTTTGATGTATAAATTATGTACTATCTAAAATTTAAATTAATAATGTCTTATATAATAAAATTATTATTGTTGTAAATTGAAAATAGAATTATAATTATAATCATTAAGGGAAAAATTAGGAGGAAAATGTGAAGTATTTTAATTATATAGAAAAAGAGAAATTAGATCATATATTTTATAAAAAGCCTCAAGAGTTTGATAAAAATAGCAATAAAGATACATTGAAGTATGCTTTGGGAGCTTTTTTATATGTTCCAGCAAATAAATACAATCAAATTTATAAAAGTGTGGTAAATCAAGAAAAAGAGGCAAAACCACTTGCAATTTGCTTAGAAGATGCAATAGGAGAATTTGGGGAAAAAGAAGCTATAGAAAGCTTAGAACTTGTTTTGGATGATTTATCAAAACAAGTTTTTTGTAAATTAGACAAGTTACCACTTATATTTATAAGAGTAAAAAACATAGATCAACTTAAAAAAATAAAAAATATACTTATAAAAAATAAAGAATTTATAACTGGAATAATAATACCAAAGGCAAATGGCGTTTTATTAAAGGCATTTGTTGGAATATTGGATAGCTTTGAATTAAATAATTTATATATTATACCTATAATAGAATCAAGTCATTTTATATATAAAGAAATAAAAGAAGAATATTTCAGGGAGATGTACAGCAGCATATTAAATCATAAAGAACGCGTTTTGGGAATAAGGATAGGACTTACTGATGTATTGGGAATGTATGGTATTAGACGTAAGAGAGAGTTTTGTATATATGATAACTTAATAGCAACTTCATTTATTGAAGATGTAATAAATTATCTAAATCGAGATGAATTAGATATACCTATAAGTGCTGGTGTAAGCGAGTTATTCAATATGGATGATGAAAAAATAAGGGAGCTTTATATAAAAGAGATAAAACTAGATAGATATCATGGATTTGTCGGCAAAACAGTTATACATCCAAAACAAATAGAAATAGTACAAGCATTATCTACTATTAGTTATGAAGATTATATGGATGCAAAAGATATAATAGAAAATTATTATTCAGAAATTGGAGTTAAAAAAAGTTCGAATGGGGACAAGATGAATGAATACAAACCGCATTATAAATGGGCTAAAAAAATTATGAAACTAGCTTATATATACGGTGTTTTAAACAAGGGGGTAGATTATAATGAGCTTATTGAAGTTTAAAGATAAAGACATTCAAAATATATCAGAGGAAGAATTGGTTCAAAGAGAAAATATAAATTCTAAAAATAATCTGCCTTTTAAATACAGCATAAATATAAAAGAAAACATATTAAATTTAGATATATATAGTTATCTAGATTTAGCTATTAGAAATAATAAAAAAAGAAGATTTTTATTTGTATCGAAAGTTTTAGGCAAACACTTACCATGCAGGGCATGTGATATGGACAATCTAGGTAAAGATATAGTAAAAGTATATGAAAAAAAGCAAGACTACTTAAACTCTGGGGTTGTAATATCATTTGCTGAAACTGGAACGGCTTTAGGGCATAGTGTTTTTAATTATATAAATGCAGACTATGAATTTATACATACGACTAGAGAAAAGATCCAAAATAAAAAATCATTGGATTTTTTAGAAGAACATTCACATGCGACAAATCACAATCTTTATTATGAGGATTTAAAATATCTAAAAGATAAAGAAGAGATAATATTAGTCGACGATGAGATAACGACAGGAAATACTTGTATCAATTTAATAAAAAAGATAAATGAATTATTTCCTAAGAAAAGATATACAATATGCTCTATATTAAACTGGATGAACGACGAAGCTTTTGATAGATTTAAAAAATTAGAACAAGAAGTAAATTGTAAAATAAACTTTATATATCTTTTCTCTGGCGATTTTGAATTTAAATGTGATGAAGAAAAAGTAGAAGACATAATAAAATGTAGTGAAAATAAGGAAAATACTATATTGAAAAATAAAGATTTAAGAATATCTTATACTTATATAGATATGAAAAAATACGAACATAATAAAAAATATCTAAAATATACAGGACGATTTGGAATAAATAAAGAAGATCAAAAGAACTTATTAGATACAGTAAAAAAAGAAAGCCTTAAATTTAGTATTGATTATAATGAGAAGATTTTATTCTTAGGGACTGAGGAATTTATGTATATACCTATGCTCTTTGCAAAACAATTCGAAGATAAGGATGTATACTACCATTCAACAACACGCAGTCCAATAGTAGAGTTTGATAAAGAGGGCTATCCAATAAAGAGCAAATTTATACATAATAGTATTTATAACAAGAACATAGTTAATTATATATACAATATTGATAAATACGATTATGATAAATGCTTTTTATTTTGCGAATTTGATAAAGAAAAGAAAGAATTTAAAGAAACCATAAATGTATTTTCGAATACTTCTATAAAAGAACTAAATATAGTTATGTTTAAATAAAATCAGATACTAGATGATTTGTGTAGATAAAAATAAAGTATGGATATTAAAAATAATTCAAAGGGAGAATAATATGAAGGAATTTTCAACATATAAAAAAGACGATGTAATTTTTTTATTAAAAGATATATCGGATATGATAGTAGAAGAAGATAATATGACGAGGGAAAAAAAGATACAAAGTGGCACACATTACTCAGAGATGATACCAATAGAATATCAGGTAAGCGATAAATACTTAAATTTATATAGAACAAAATTAAAAGAAAACAAAGAAAAACTTGCATTTGCAATTGGTGTAATGAGTGAGAAAATTTTAAAAAGACATGATGAAAATGTAGTGTTAGTTTCGCTGGCTAGAGCTGGGACTCCGATTGGTATATTAGCTAAACGATATATAAAACAAAGATATAATTTAGACTTGCCACATTATACAATTTCTATAATAAGAGACAGAGGTATAGATATAAATGCAATTAAATATATAATAAATAAACATAAAGATAGCTCAAAAATACAATTTATAGATGGATGGACGGGAAAAGGCACAATAGCAAATGAACTTAAAAAAGCATGTGATGAACTTGAAGGGATTTTTAATATAAAATTTGATTCATCACTTGCAGTTTTAGCAGATCCTTGTGGTTATTCAAATGTATATGGGATTAGAGAGGATTTTTTGATTCCAAGTGCTTGCTTAAATTCGACAGTAAGCGGCCTTGTAAGCCGAACAGTTTTGAGAGATGACTTAATAGGAAAAGACGATTTTCATGGGGCAAAATTTTATAAAGAGTTAAAATATGTTGATGAATCAAACAACTACTTAGATACTATTTCAGCTTGTTTTGAAAATGAGTACGAAAATATAGATAAAACTATGAAAAATTGGACTGAAGATATAATAACTAAAGTCGGCAATTGTGATGTGAAAAATATAAAACAAAGATACGATATAGAAGATATAAATTTTATAAAACCAGGTGTTGGAGAAACTACAAGAGTTCTTTTGCGAAGAATACCATATAAAATTCTTGTGGACGATTTAAATAACCCAAAATTAAAGCATATACTTATTTTAGCCAAAGAAAAAAATGTAGAAGTAGAAGAATTCGATTTCAAGGCGTATAGTTGTTGTGGAATAATAAAAAATATGAAGGATGTTTAAAATGGTAGTATTTTCGGACTTAGACAGAAGTATAATATATTCAAAAAGATTTCTAGGAGAAGACAAAAGCGAATTAGAAATTGAAATATATAAAAATGAAAATATATCTTATATATCTAAAAAAACAGTAGAACTAATTAAACAAATAAAGGAAAAAATAGAATTTATACCGACGACGACAAGAACTATAGAACAATTTAAACGAATCGAGTTTTCAAAATACGACATAGACTTTAAATACACTATAACTACAAATGGGGGTAATATTTTAGTTGATGGCGAAATAGATAGAGAATATAAAAGTTTTATAAACCAAAAACTAAAAAATAGTTTGCATATCGACGAAACAATGAAGTTATTAGAAGAATATAAAAATATAAAAGGCATAAAAAAAATTAGAAAAGCGGATGATTTATTCTTCTATATAGTAGTAGATAATAATATTTTTGATTTAAAATATATAGAAAGTTTTATAAGTAAGATAAAAGACTTAAACTGGGAAACATATATAAATGGAACAAAAATATATTTTTTACCGCAAGAACTAAAAAAATCTACGGCTATAAAATATATATGTGATAAGTTTGGTTATAAAGATGCATTTGGTATTGGCGATTCAATTATGGACAAAGATATGCTCGACTTTTGTAGAAGTTCTTATTTGCTTAGACATGGAGATTTAGTAAATTCACTAAGTAAAGAAAATAAATATATTATAAGCCGAGAATGTGGATTTAGGGGAAGTGAAGAAGTATTAAAATGTATTATGTCTTATGAAGAAAATACAATATAAAATAATTTTAGAGGTTATCACAGTATTTGTGACAACCTCTTTTAATATAAGGAAATATAATTTAGTTTTAAATCAATATAGGTTTATCGATATTAAATTTGCTTTTTTGAAAAGTTAATTTATTAAAATTATTTAAAAAGTATTTATATATATCGCTAGATAATGGTTCAAAGTCGAAAGATAATTTGCAAACTTCGATTTCGTTTCCAGTTTTTCTAAAATATTCACAAATCCATTTTGGTTCTTCAAAATATATATTCATATTCGCAGTCACATTGTTCATATCAAAACCTCCTAGACTAAATAATAAAGATTTAGTGTAATTCTTAATTAATAAGTATTCTGATAACTTACAAAGTATTCCAAAAATAATAAATATATATAGAAAAAACTTGTACCAATCTAAAATTGATACAAGTTTTGTTGATTTTGAAAAAGTAAAACAATTTATAATTATAATTTTATCTTAACATTTTGTCTTCCCTGTCTAATATAACATCGACATCTACTTTTTCGTCGATTGCCTTTTTAATTGCTTCTTCTATAGTTTTACCAAGAGGCATTAAGTTTGTAGTATGATAAGATACTTTGTCTAGTGTTCCAAAACAAAATCTATATCCAGTTGAAAAACCAAATAATGTATAGTGACCATCATATTGTTCTTTTGCAATGTAGTCGGCAACTACTAAAGCTTGAGCAAGATCCAGATTATCCATATTTTTGATAAATGTAAGATTATCAGTAGGTAATACTACTTTAACTGGATTATCATCTAATTTTACCAATGCTTCATGAGAACTTATTTCTTTTAAATATACCCCTAAAGTATTTGAACTTCCATTATCATATAAAACTCTATCGCCGAATTGCATATTTATTCCCCCTTCAAAAACGTTTCTTAAAGTATATAAGTAACTTATATTTTAATTATAGTCTAATTAATTTAGATTTTCAATAAAATAGTAGGTGAAATATATGTTAAAAAACATCAAAAAAAATTAGAAAAAAGACGAAATGTAATGGAAAAATAAATTTTATTGAAAAACGTAGTTATTTTTAATTGACATTGATTATCACAATATGTTACTCTTATATTACAAAAAAAAGAAAGTGAGGAGTAACATGATATTTAAAAACAAAAAATTCAAGACTGCTATGGCAACATTAGCTATTTTAACGATATTTGGGGGAACAGTAAGCAGTGCATATGCGGCAGAATTAACAAACAGCCAAAGTATATCTGTAAACGAAAGTGTTCAAAGAGTAGAATTAAAAACAACTTTAAAACATGATACAGAAGACAAAGATTCATCTGCGAACTCATACCTAAAAGAAAGTTATTTAAAAATAGAAAATGGGAAAAGATATATGGTTTTAGTTTTAAGTTCAGGTAAGATGATGAAATCAGTAGTTCCAAGTATAAATGGAGAAAGTGTAGAATATACTAATGACTTAGATGGAGACACTAGAACAATATCTTTCGAAATAAAATCTTTACAAGATGATATAAGAATTAACTTCCAAATAAATCCTTTTGGGAATTTTGTGGTTAATGCAAACTGTAGAGTTAAATCTGAAATAGTAACTGGTTCAACTGATAAAGAAGATAAAGAAGACAAAGATGATACAGTAACTGGACCAACACAAAAACCAGAGACTCCAGATAATAGTGATAAAGAAGATAAAGAAGATAAAGATGACAATACTTCTGACAAGGAAGATAAAGAAGACAAAGATGACAATACTTCTGACAAGGAAGACAAAGAAGATAAAGATGATACAGTAACTGGACCAACACAAAAACCAGAAACTCCAGATAATAGTGACAAAGAAGATAATAAAGAAGAAGACAAAGAAGACTCTTCAAACTCTACATATAAAAATGGATACTACCAAGTAAAAAATATAGTCATATTAGATAACGAAGTAGGATACTCAATGGTTAGAGGTCTTTTAAATGAAACAAGTAACTTAGAAATAAGAGATGGAAAATACTACTTAACATTTGAAATGGGTCAAAGTAGTTTAATGAAAGACATAGTTATAAAAGCTAACTCTAAAGAGTTAAAATATACTAAGAAAAATGTAGGTAATGATACTATAAGAATAACAGTTGAAATACCAAGTTTATCTTCAAAACTTAATATAAGTACATATGTAACTATGATGGGTAAAAATGTTGATTTCGATTTAAAATTAAATCAATCTACATTAAAATTTGTCAGTTCTAATGAGGAAGGTCAATTACCAGGAAATAACAACAATGCCGGAAATAACAATGGATCAAATGATTCAAACAATGATTCTAACACTGGAAATGATAACAATGCTGGTGGCAATATAACTGAAACTGTAAAAGGTAAACTTTACACTATAAAAAATGAAGTTATTCATGAAAATCAAACTGGTAAAGAAATGGCTAGAAAATATTTAAATTCAACTTCAAAAATAGAAGAAATAAACGGAGAGCTTTATTTAACTCTTACATTTACAGGTACAGATTTAATGAACAATCATAAATTCTATGTAAATGGAAAATCTGTTAGTTATACTTCATCAACTTCAGGAAATAGCAAAAGCTACAGATTCAAAATAAACTCATTAAACGACGATATAAAAGTAAGTGCTTTTATAGTTCCAATGAGTAGAAATGTTGAGTTCGGAGTTAAATTATTAAAAGATACTTATACATTTGTAAAAGATTTCGATGCATCAAATGATTCAAATAATGCTGGAAATGACTCAGACAACGGAAATGGTGGAAGCGACTTTGATGATATGATGAACGGCGGAGGAAACTTCGAAGGCTTTGAAGATGAAAAATTACCACAAACAGGTAGCGTAATAAATGCAGAAAGCATGTTAATGGGCGGAAGTTTAATAACAGCATTAGGTGCATTTGTAGGTAGAAGAAAAAGAAAGTAGGACATAAAATGAAGAAATTAAAGCATTTATTTACTATATTACTAACTATATTTTGTATAACTAACGTAAGTTATGCAGCAAGTTTAGATTATGGACTATACAACGTTAAAAATGATGTATACCATGAACAAGAAATCGGGATGAATATGGCTAGAACATATTTAAATCAAACTATGAGAGTTGATGCAAAAACTGATGGGACTTACTACTATACTGTAGAATTCAGTGGTACTGAATATATGAATAAACACAGAATATTAGTAAATGGTAGTCAGGTTAGTACTACTAAAAAATCAAATAGTTCTAATGGAACTATAAAATTAACTTTTAAAGTTAAATCTTTAAGCTCAAAAATAAAAGCTAGAATTTATGTTGATGCTATGGGAAGAGATGTTGAATTCCAAATAATACCTGATTTTAGCACTGCAAAATGTGTACAAAAATACAGTAAAAAAGAAACTACTAAAACAGACAAAACTGATAAAACAAACAAAAGTGATAAAAAAGAAAATACAAAATCAGATTCTAAAAAAGAAGAATCTAAAAAAGAATCAACAAAATCTGATTCAGATAAAACTAAAGAAACTGAAAAAGTAGATACAGCTAAAGACTCTAAAAACGATTCAGATAAAGAAAACGAAGAAAAGACTGAATCTAAAACAGAAGAAAAAGCAGAAGAGTCAAAAGAAGATACTAAAGAAGAAAAAGAAGATAAAACAGAAGAAAAAACTGAGACTGAAAAAGTAAGTGCAGAAAATACTGATGAAAAAAAATCTTCAAAAATGCCATTAATAATAGGTGGTGTTGCAGTTTTAGCAGTAGTTGGTGCGGTAGTAGTGTTTACTAAAAAGAGAAAATAGATGCGAAAAAAGATAAGTACAATTTTGATTCTTGTGGGGATACTTATGATAGTAATCCCCCAAGGATTAAAATACTATTCAAGACAGGTAGAAAATAAAAGCATACAAAAGTTTAAAAGTGAGCTTCAAGACAAAAGTGAAAGTCAAGATGAGGTAGAAGATAATTATAAACCAGGAGATGAAATCGCGATAATGAGAGTAAAATCTGTAGGTTTAGAAACGGTGATTGTAGAGGGCACAGACACCAAGTATTTGAAATATTATGCATGTCACTTTGAAGGAACTGCTATGCCAGGGGAAAATGGCAATTTTTCTGTAGCTGGACATAGTAGCTATTTGTATAACCAAGTATTTAACGAACTACATAAAGTAAAAATAAACGACAAAATAGAAATTGAAAACACAAAGGGCATATTTAAATATAATATAACAGAAATATTTGATACAGAGGCTGAAAATACTTTTGTTTTAGATCAGGATACAAGTAAAAAAGAGATAACTTTAGTTACATGTACTGATGGAGGAAAAAAACGACTTATTATAAAAGGAGAAATTGAAGAATAAATATTTCTTCATTATATTTCTCTTAAATTTTGAATCTTATTCAAAATATAAATTTGAAAATAATGACAATTAATATAAATAAATATTTATAAGACAGGAAAGAGGAACAAAATTGAAAAAGATTTTATGTTTAATATCGATTTTGATGGTTACTTTTTCAGTAATTGGATGCTCATCTAGCAAGGTAGATAGTTCTAAAGAACAAGCTACATCAAAAGATGAAAAACAAGTAGTAGTAGCTACATCAGTTGCAATTACTGAAATATTAGATAGATTAGGTGTAGAAGTTAGTGGTGTACCACAAACTAGCTATGAACTTCCAGAAAGTGCAAAAGGTGCTACGGAAGTTGGAAGTCCAATGAATCCAGATATGGAAATAATAAAATCACTAAATCCAACAGACGTAATATGTGTTGATACTTTAGGAAGTGATTTTGAAAAACAATTTGAAGAAAACAATATAAATGCTGATTTTTATAATCTAAGCAATGTAGACGGATTAAAAGAAACAATAGCTGCTTTAGGAGAAAAATTCAATAAACAAGATAAAGCAAATGAAATATTAGATGAAATAAAAGAAGTAGAAGATAAAGTAAATTCTAATAAAAAATCTGATGATAAGATCTTAGTGTTATTTGGAGCACCAGGAAGTGTAATGGTAGCTACGGACAAAAGTTATATAGGAAACTTAGTCGAGTTAGCTGGAGGAAATAATATATTCTCAAATGCAACTAGCTCATTTACTCAAATAAACTTAGAAGAAATAATAAAGTTAAATCCAGATAAAATATTAGTTATAACTCATGCCGTTCCAGAGGCTGCAAAAAAATCTGTAGAAGAAGAATTAAGTAAAGACCTTTGGAAAAATGTAAATGCAGTTAAAAATAACGATATAACTTATTTAGAAAATGGTTATTTCGGAATGAGTGCAAACTTACAAATAGTTGAGGCAGTAGAAAAATTAGGAGATATATTATATGAGTAAAATAAAAACACCGACGTTAAGTAGTTCTAAAAAAATATGTATGATACTTACTACAGTTTTTGTTTTATGTTTTACGATATTAATCTCTTTAAGAATAGGTAGTATAGATGTTTCTTTCAAAGAATTAATTGATGGTATGTTTTTAAATAAACAAAGCAACAATTTCTTAATAATAAGAGATCTTAGAATGCCTAGAGTGTTATCTGCTGTATTAATAGGTGGTAATCTTGCAGTAGCAGGTGCACTTTTACAAACTACAATGAAAAATCCACTAGCTGACCCTGGTATAATCGGGATTTCATCAGGAGCAAGTTTAGGGGCTATAGCTGTAATGGTTATATTTACAGATCTTATAAAATATAAAATCATAATAGCTTTCATAGGTGGTATAATAGCTGCATGCCTTGTTTACTTAATTGGAGAAGATAAAGGATTTTCACCAGTTAGAATAATACTTGCAGGTGTATGTGTAAACTCAATATTAAATGCATTATCTTCAATGGTGACGGTATTTAATAGTGCAGGAGTTTCAAGTATACAGACTTGGCTTTTAGGAAGTTTAGTAAATGTAACATGGAATGATTTCAAAATACTAGCTTTATATACAATAGTAGGAATAGCACTATGTTTACTAGTTATAAAAAGCTGTGACCTTATGGGTCTTGGTGACAAAACAGCTCAAAGTTTAGGTCTAAACGTAAACAGAGTTAGAGTTATGATAACTTTTGTTGCAGTATTTTTAACTAGTATATCTACAGGAGTAGGTGGGGTTATATCATTTGTCGGACTTGTAATACCACATATATGTAGATTCTTAATAGGCTCTAGCCATAAATTCCTAATACCATTTAGTTATTTTATGGGAGGGTTTTTACTACTTGTTGCAGATACAGTATCAAGAAATATATTTAGACCTTATGAAATACCAGTAGGACTTACAATGTGCTTAGTAGGCGGTCCATTCTTTATATACATACTTAGAAGGAGCAAAAGATAATGATTAAGTTAGAAAATATAAGTTTTTCTTATAACAAGAAAAAAGAATTTATACAGGATTTATCATTAGAATTTAAAAGTGGGGAAATCACTACTATCCTTGGACCAAATGGAAGTGGAAAAAGTACACTTTTACATATGATGTCTACTTATTTAAAACCTAAAAGCGGAAAAATCTATTTAGGAGATAAAGATTTAGGTAAATTAAAACAAAAAGAAATAGCAAAATATATATCATGCGTGTACCAAGAAAATGAAGCGCCAGATGATATAACTGTAAGAGATTTAGTATCATTCGGTAGAAATATATATTCAAGTGTCAAAAAAGAAGACAAAGAAGAAAATAAGAGAATGATAGATTTTGCATTAAAAGCTACAGGAATAGAAGAAATTCAAGATAAAAAAGTTGTAAATTTATCAGGTGGGCAAAAACAAAGAGCATTTATAGCAATGTCACTTGCACAAAATACAGAAGTTCTGCTTCTTGATGAACCGACAACTTATCTAGATATATATCATCAAATAGAGATACTTGAAGTTGTAAAATCTTTAAATGAAAAATACAATATCACAATAGTTATGGTTTTACATGATTTAAACCAAGCTATAAACTACAGTCATAATATTGTTATAATGAAAAACGGAAATTTAATAAAACAAGGAAAAGCGACTGAAGTTTTAAATGAGCAAACTATAAAAGATGTTTATAATGTGTCTGGATATATACATAAAGAAGATAATGAGGAAATCTATTTTATACCTAAGCAAATATGTTAATCATAATAATTAGATAGAAATTAGACAATAAAAACATATTTATGTTTCTAATAATATAGATGAAATTAAAGCAAGAATGCTCGTTTTAGGCATTCTTGTTTTACTAAACGGCCAATTACCAAAATATTACATAAGGAGGGTGTTTTAATGATAAAAAAAATAGGACTTATAGCTTTAGGGACATTATCATTAATAGTGGGTATAATCGGTATATTCTTACCAATACTTCCAACAACGCCACTGTTACTTTTAACTTCATACTGCTATATAAAAAGTAGTGAGAGGTTAAGTAAGAAATTTATGAATACAAAAATATACGATAAATATGTTAGAAACTTCCACGAACAAGGTGGAATGACCTTAAAAGGTAAATTAATGCTTACTATACCAGTATCATTACTTTTAATATTCATGTTTATAATAATTGAAAGTCCAATAATGAGATGTGTAATTATTATTATGTGGGTTACAAAAGTTATATTCTTTACAAAAATGAAGACAATCAAAATAGAAGAGGTGTAAAATGTTTAAAAAGAGATTATTAGAGCTATGCAATAGTTCTAAAAAATGGATTGCAATGACAGTTTTAATGAACTGGATTTCAATAATATGCAATATACTAGTTATCCTATTTATAGGAAACACAATAGATAAATTAATAAATTCAAACTTAGAAATAAACTACTTAAGAGATGGACTTTATATAGGATCTCTTTTAGTAATAAGATTTTTAGCAAACTACTATTCAACAAGATTCTCACTTAATTCATCAAGTGAAGTTAAAAAAGTTTTAAGAGAGAAAATATATGAAAAATTATTAGATATAGGTGTAAATTACAACAAATTTATATCTACATCATCAGTAGTTCAAATAGGTGTTGATGGTGTTGAAGCATTAGAAATTTATTTTGGTAGATTCTTACCACAATTATTCTACAGTGCATTAGCTCCACTTACATTATTTGTAGTGGTATCATTTATAAGTTTTAAAGTAGCATTAGTATTATTAATATGTGTACCTTTAATACCGCTTACAATAATGGCAGTTATGAAAATAGCTAAAAAATTATTAAGCAAATACTGGGGTGTATATACTAACTTAGGTGATTCATTCTTAGAAAATCTTCAAGGTCTTACTACTTTAAAAATATTCGACTTAGATGAAGAAAAAAATAAAGAGATGAACGAAGATGCAGAAAACTTCAGAAAAATAACAATGAGAGTTTTATTAATGCAATTAAACTCAATAACAATAATGGACTTAGTAGCTTACGGTGGTTCAGCTGTAGGTATATTAATAGCAATAAGCCAATTTAGAAGTGGAATAATAACTCCTGGTGGATTATTAATAATAATACTTTTAAGTGCGGAATTCTTCTTACCAATGAGACTTTTAGGTTCACTATTCCACGTTGCTATGAATGGTATATCAGCAAGTGATAGAATATTTGACTTACTTGATATAGAAGTAGAAGAAAAACCATCTTTAAGTGACGAACAAATGAAATCTCTTGAAAATATAGACATAAAATTAGAAAATGTGTCTTATAGTTACGACAAGAAAAGAACAATATTAGAAAATATAAACATAGACATAAAAGAAAAACAAACAGTTGCATTTGTCGGAGAAAGTGGTTCAGGAAAAAGTACAATAACTAGCTTACTTCTTAAAATAGATGAAGTAGATAAAGGTGCTATAACATTTAACGGAATCAACTTAAACGACATACCATTTGATGTATTAAATAAAAAAGTTGGATTTATAAACCACAACGCTTATATATTCAATACAACAATAAGAGAAAATATCCAAATGGGTAAAAAAGATGCGAGTGATGAAGAAATCTATGCAGTATTAAAAGAAGCAAACTTAGATACTTTCGTTAAAAACCTTCCAAACAAACTTGATACAAAAGTTGGAGAAGGCGGAAACTTACTTTCAGGTGGACAAAAACAAAGACTTTGTCTTGCTAGAACAATAATCAAAAATCCAGATATCTACATATTCGACGAGGCTACTTCAAATATAGATGTAGAAAGTGAAGAAAAGATTTGGGAAAGTATAGAAAAATTATCTAAAGATAAGACAGTTATAATAATTTCACACAGATTATTAAACGTTAAAAATGCAGATACAATCTACATGTTAGAAAACGGCGTAATAGCTGAAAGTGGAAATCACAACGAACTTATGTTAAAAGGTGGAGTATATAAAAACCTTGTAGATCACCAAAATGATTTAGAAAATATATACGATGAATTAGAAAGCAAAAACTTAGAAAAAGTTTCAGAAGAAATCGAGGTGATATAGTATGGAACAAAAAAGACAATCAGGATTTAAAATAATGTTAAGACTTATAAAAGTCTTAAAACCACTAGCACCAATAATGATGATAACTATATCATTCGGTATATTAGGATTTTTAGCTGCAACTGCAATAACATCATTTGGTATGGTTGCGGGAGCAGATATATTAGGATTTAATGTAGGAATTAGTGCATCTACTGCTATAAAAATAGTTATAGCTTGTGCAATACTTAGAGGTATACTTAGATTTATAGAGCAATATTCAGGACACTTTATTGCCTTTACAATACTTGCAATATTAAGAGATCAAGTTTTTAAAGCGTTAAGAAAATTAGCTCCAGCAAAACTTGAGTCAAAAGAAAAAGGTAGTTTAATATCTATAATAACAAGTGATATAGAATTATTAGAAGTATTCTATGCTCATACAGTAGCTCCAATAGCAATAGGTGTAGTTACATCAATTATAATAGCATGCGTATTATTTGCTATAAACCCAATATTCGGGGCATTATCAGTAGTATTTTATTTAATAGTTGGATACTTTATACCAGTATTCTCATCAAAATTCGCTAAACAAGGTGGAGTTGAATATAGAGCAGCATTTGCTGATTCAAACTCATACTTCTTAGAAAGTTTAAATGGGATAAAAGAAATACTTTTATTTGATAAAGGTGAAGACAGAAAAAATGCTATAAATGAAAATAGTGAAAAATTACACGAAAAAATGGGTGTAATAAAAGGTCACGAAGGAATAATAAGAGCCTTCACAGATATAGTAATAATGATAGCAATACTTACATTCTTATTCGTAAGTATTAAGTTAAATGAACAAGGTCAAATAACTATAGGTCAAGGTTTAGTTGCAATAGTGACTCTTGCAAGTTCATTTGGACCAGTTGTTGCACTAAGTAACTTATCAAATAACTTAATTCAAACATTTGCATGTGCACAAAGATTATTCGATATATTAGATGAAGTGCCAGCAGTTGAAGATGTAGAAGGTGAAACTGAACTTTCTTCAAAAGATATAAAAGTAGATAATATAAGCTTTGATTATGATAATAGAGAAAATATATTAAAAGACTTATCACTAGATATCAAAAAAGGTGATAAAGTTGCTATAATCGGTGAGAGTGGATCTGGAAAGAGTACACTTCTTAAATTAATGATGAGATTCTGGAATGTAGATAAAGGTGAAATCTCAATAGGTGGGGAAAACTTAAAAACTATACCTACAAAAACTTTAAGAAAATCTCAGACTTTAGTAAGTCAAGATACATTCTTATTTAACGATACAATATTAAACAATATTAAAATGGGTGACAGAGATGCAAGCTTTGAAGATGTGATTAAGGCTGCTAAAAAAGCATCTATCCACGAATTTATAATGAAACTTCCACAAGGATACGAAACAAATGTTGGAGAATTAGGTGGAAACTTATCATCAGGTGAAAAACAAAGAATGTCTATGGCTAGAGCATTCTTAAGAAATAGTGACATACTTATATTAGACGAGCCTACAAGTAACTTAGATACATTAAATGAGGCAAGTATATTAAAAAGTATAGATGATGAATGTAAAGATAAAACAATAGTAATGGTATCTCATAGAAAATCAAGTAGTGCAATATGCAATAAGAGATACGGATTAGAAAACAAAAAACTTGTACGTATACAATAAATATAGTACTAGATAGAGTTTTATAGTTTAGTAGGCCTGTGATTTATCATACGGCCTACTTTAAATTGAATTTATGAGGAAATGGAAGATAGATATGACTAGAATAGAGAGAGAAAAAAAGATAATAGGTGTAATGGTAGATATATACTGTAAGAAAAAACATAAACACAAAGACGGTTTATGTGAAGAATGTCAAGAATTATTAGATTATAGTAGACAAAGACTAGATAAGTGTAAATTCGGCGAGGAAAAAACTTACTGCCAAAAATGTCCTATACATTGCTACAAAAAAAGCATGAAAGAAAAAGTAAAAGACGTGATGAAATTTAGTGGTCCTAGATTATTAATATATAGACCAGTTGATTTCTTCAGACATCTTATAGGAAAATAAGAAAATATTTAGCTTAAAGATTTTTGCAATTTATTATAAAAAGGAGATAAAATTTTTGTGATTTATCTCCTTTTTTTGCTTATTTCTCTTGCAATTTGTGCCATTTTTATGGATAATAGATATAGCTAAAAATAATATAATAATAGTAAAAATATGTATTGTATATTGTTTATAATTATAGAATATACAATTAAAAAAATGGAGGGATATAATGGAAATAAACTTTAAAACTTCAGGAATATGCTGTAGAGAAATGAACTTCTCAGTTGATGAAAATAACATAATAACTGACGTTGAATTCGTAGGAGGATGTAACGGAAATCTTTCAGGAATGGCTAAATTACTAATAGGACAAAATGCATTAGAAGTTGCAGAAAAGTTAGAGGGAACTACTTGTGGAAACAAAATGACTTCATGTCCAGACCAATTATCAAAAGCTATAAAAGAAAATATAAAATAATTACATATATTAAAAAGTATATTTATATTTTATATTAATACATAATCATTGACAAAAATTTTGACTTTGAATATAATATAATGTATATGTATATAAAATCAAAATTTGTCAATAATAATATAAAAAGCTAAGATAAGGAATAGTAATAATAATAACTTAAACAGAAAGTTGCCGGTTGATGAGAGGCGCACTAGGGATATTATGAATACACCTTTGAGCTTCACTTTTGAAATATAGTAGGAAGTGACGTGTGCACACGTTATAGTGCAGAGTTTTTAACTCACTGAGGTAGATAATGTGAATTATCTATAAACAAAGGTGGTAACGCGAGATATACCCTCGTCCTTTAGATAGGACGGGGGGTTTTTTAATACAAAAAATAATTACATTTATATAATAAAGGAGTGAATAAAATGACAGTATACGAAGAATTAGTCGAAAGAGGACTTATCGCACAAGTAACTGACGAAGATGAATTAAAAGAATTAATAAATGCAGGTAAAGCTACATTCTATATAGGATTCGATGCTACTGCTGATTCTCTACACGTAGGTCACTTTATGGCATTATGCTTAATGAAGAGATTACAAATGTCTGGTAACAGACCAATAGCACTAGTAGGTGGAGGAACTACAATGATAGGAGACCCATCTGGTAGAAGTGATATGAGACAAATGATGACTCCAGAAATGATAAACCACAACTGTGAGTGCTTCAAAAAACAAATGAGCAAATTTATAGATTTCTCAGATGATAAAGCAGTATTAGTAAACAATGCTGACTGGTTATTAGACTTAAACTATGTAGACGTATTAAGAGAAGTTGGTTCTTGCTTCAGTGTTAACAGAATGCTTTCTGCTGAATGTTACAAACAAAGAATGGACAGAGAAGGTGGGCTTACTTTCTTAGAATTCAACTACATGATAATGCAAGCTTACGATTTCTACCAATTATACCAAAAATACGGATGCCAAATGCAATTAGGTGGAAACGACCAATGGTCAAACATGCTTGCTGGTACTGATTTAATAAGACGTAAATTAGGTGAAAATGCATACGCTATGACTATAACTTTACTTCTTAACTCTGAAGGAAAGAAAATGGGTAAAACTCAATCAGGAGCTGTATGGCTAGATCCTAACAAAACTTCTCCATTCGAATTCTACCAATACTGGAGAAACGTATCAGATGCTGATGTTATAAAATGTTTAAAAATGCTTACTTTCTTACCATTAGAAGAAATAAAAGAAATGGAAAAATGGGAAGGTAGCGAACTTAACAAAGCTAAAGAAATACTTGCATATGAATTAACTACATTAGTTCACAGCGAAGAAGACGCAAAAGCTGCACAAGAAAGTGCAAGAGCTCTATTCAGCCAAGGTAATGCTGCAAACATGCCAACAGTTGAATTAGCAGATAGCGATTTAGAAGATGGTAAAATAGACATAATAAGCTTACTTGTTAAAGCTGACCTTGCACCATCAAGATCAGAAGCAAGACGTAACATACAACAAGGTGGAGTTTCTGTAAACGGTGAAAAAGTTACAGATATCCAAGCTACAGTTGCTAAAGAAGAATTAGTAGGTGAAGGTGCTGTTGTTAAACGTGGTAAAAAGAAATTCAAAAAAGTTGTAGTAAAATAATAAATATTAAACTAAGAGTAGCTTTAGACAATAAATTTGTCTTAGCTACTTTTTTTTTCAAACTTTGATAATAATTTATTATCAAAGAAGAGTTTAAATTATTAAAAAAAGTTGTACAAAATATATATAATAAGTATTTATTTATATTTTTTATTTAAAATAATATACATTTAGTAGAATATTATTATCTATTTGTTGTAAAAATCAGAAAATTTGGTGATTACAAAATGGAAGTGGTGAAAGTTAGATTTTAACTCTATAATATATTTAAGAAAAAAATAGAATTGTAGACATATATAGAAAAATATAAATTTTTTTGGAAGTGCGGTTAGATTCCGCCACAGATTATCCCTGCTGTAATAAGTTACGAAATTCACAAAGCCACTGGAGTTATCTCTGGGAAGGGTGAAGACTAGGTTTAGCTTGAGTCAGAATACGGTATATGTCTGTTTGAATTTCTTATGGTATAAATAAGAGGTTTATTTTTTATGCTATATATGGGGGATGATTCTAGTTTTTCTAAAAATATAAAAACCAGGGGGTAATAAAAATATGAAAAACAAAAAAATTAAGGTATTAGGGGTAACATCAGCTATAATGATGGCTATGGGAAGTTTATCATTTGCTGCAAGTAGTAATGCATTTATAAATGCAAATCCAAATATAACTGCTTATAATACAGATTATAATTTTACTTATACTCAAAATGATGGGTCAAAAAATGAAGATTTAAAAGTTATAGCAGCAGATCAATATTGGAGTGTTATAAGACCATTTGATAATGAAGATACAGCTAACGAGATTAGTTGGACAGTTGTTCCTGGAAGTACAAATGCACTAACAAGTGTAACTAAGCAAACTCCTGTATCTGCAACATACACAAATTATAATGGACCAACATACTCAGGAAAAGCAGCTTGTGCACAAGCCGTAGTTGATACAACAAAAACACCAGGGGTTGCAGTTGCTGAAGCTACAAATGATGCTGGAGGATATATGGATTTTACTTTTGTAGTTAATGCATCTAGTAAACAAAATATGAGTAATATAAATGTTAGAGCATATGATAATACATCAGGGTCTTTAGTAGGATTAAAAAGTGGTTCTGGCGAAGTATCTTCTGATGCAGTAGAAACTACTATAAATTATGCATCTGCAATGGATTCAATTTCATTAGTTTCTAATAGTTATACTTCAGATAGTCAATATGGCACTCAATTTTTAAAAGATGTTACTATAGGTAATAATACATATAAATATAAAAGTGGTGAAACTGGATGGGTATATGCCGTTTATAATTCAGATGGTTCATTAAATAAAGTATCAGAAAAAGTTGGTGGAGAAACATTTAATGTATCAAATGGACAAACTGTAGTTTGGGTATATGTAAATTATAACTCAGATTATACTGCAAATGTAACTTTCCCATCTAATTTATCATCATTACCAACTATAAATTAGTAGATAATTCTTGTGAGGAAAAAGGTTATGATAACACAAAACAATAGTATAAATAAATTCACAAGTATTATAGTTGTATTGATGATGGTTTTTTCCTTAATAAGTATATCTACAATAAAATCTTTCGCGGAAGTTGGAGATGTAATAGAAGAAGGAAACTTTAAATATACAGTATTAGATGAAAATAGTGTATCTTTGACGAGTGTAATAGATAAAAGCATTTCAGGAGATCAAATTATACCAGAGGAGGTAAATGGTAAGAAAGTTGTTAAAATCGGAACAAGAGCATTTTATAATTGCCAACATATGACTTCTGTACAAATACCTGATACGGTGAAAACTATAGAAGGATACGCCTTTGGTAGCTGTTATAAATTAACAAAAATAGAAATACCAGATTCTGTAACAACACTAGGAATCAGAGCATTTAGCGGTTGTTCAGATGCAACAGAATTAAAAATATCTAAATCATTGACATCTATACCTAATTATGCTTTTTCAACTTGTACATCTTTAAAACAAGTTGAAATACCTGATAATATAAGTACGCTTGGTATATTTGCTTTTATTGATTGTGAAAGTTTAGAAGAAGTTACAATTCCTAAAAGTATAACAAATCCTTATTTAGCAGGACAATTTAAAGGTTGTAAATCTTTAAAAACAATAAAAGGATATAAAGGTAGTGCAGCAAGAACATTTTCAAGAATTGGTGGATATAACTTTATAGCTTTAGATGCAGTCGAAGGAGAAGAAGAATTAGAAGTTAAATTTGACCCTAATAATGGCGATGCCGTTGTAACTCAATATGTATATAAAGATGAAGAAATGAATTATGATTTATGGAGCAAATTTCCACTAATAGAGAAGAAAGGATACACAATTGTAGGATGGTATGCTGATACTGATGATATAAGTACAGAATATAAAAACAATCAAACATATACTGAAAGTGTAACATATAAAGCAAAATGGGCTCATGTTGAAATACAAGGAGCTCAAGCTAGAAGTGATAAAAGTGGTATTAGATTTGGAACAAAAATCTACAATGATGGTGATAAAATAATTGAAAAAGGTACAGTAATACTACCTGAAAAGATGCTACAAGATATACCAGAAGATATTTACTATGGATTTAGAATGCCTACTTTAAAGACAAAAAATGTTGCAAAATCAGTTGGTAGAGTAAATTATGAAGTCAATACAGAAGAAAATTATATAGTATACTTAGGCACATTAATTAATGTGCCAGAATCTAAAAGAGATACATATATAGCAGCTTCTGCATATGTAATATATGAAGATAAAGCAGGAAATCAATACACAGTTTATGATTGTTATACAACAACTATAAATAATTTACTAAAAAGTGAATAATTAAAGAATAAGGAATGTGTTTTACATTCCTTATTTGGATTTAATCTTTGTGTTATAAAATATAGATATATTATATAATGTGTTAGATAATGGGGGAGTATATGAAAAATAAAAATACAATTAATAAAATACTAAGTGTTTTTATAGCTTTACTTATGATATTTTCGGTATCTACAGTATCGTCTATAAAATCTTTCGCCGATGAAGTTTTGGCAAAAAAAGTCCATGTAATAATCGAAAATACAACTTATAAAGAAGAAGACGGGGCAGCATGGGAAGGAACATTAGTAGATGATTGGATAACAATTAAAAGTAAGATGACAATGATGGATGCTATAGTAACTGCAATAGAAGATAATGATTTAGAACAAAAGGGTGCAGATAGCGGATATATAAGTGAAATAAATGGTCTTGGTGAAAAACAAGGCGGAGATTTATCTGGTTGGATGGGTACTAAAAATGACTGGATGGTAAATCAAGGTTTTGACAAATTTGAAGTTGAAGAAAATGATGAAATAAGAGTTATGTATACAAAAGATGGTGGAATTGATTTAGGTGCAGATTATACAAACAAAACAACCAGTCTAAAAAACATATCTTTTAGCAGCGGGACTTTATCAACTGATTTTTCAAGCGATACAAAAGAATACACTTTAGAATTGGGAGATATTGAAAAAATAAAGGTAAATCCTACAGCATCAAATAAAAACTATCAAGTAAGAATATATAAAGGTGAAAATCCAGATGTATCCACAAATGGATATAAACAAGCAGATGAAATAAAAGTTTTAGATGGAGATATAATAACAGTTATTTGTGGTGATAAATCATGGGAAGGTTCAGATTCTTCTCTTGAAAGTAGTGTTTATACATTTAAAATAAAATCAAATGTAAAACCAAATACAGCTCCAACTTTAAACAAAGAAAGTGATTCACAAACAATAAATCTAGGTGAAACTTATTCTGTAGATTTATCAACAATATTTACAGATGCAGAAAATGATAAATTATCATATACAGTATCTATAGATAAAAAAGAAGAGGAAAGTGTAAGTGCAAATTATTCATTCAAACCAGAAAAAGCTGGCAATTATGAATTAGAATTTAGAGCTAATGATGGGAAAGAAACATCAGAACCGTATACTGTAAAACTTGCAGTAGATGATGGACAAACTTACAAAGTAAATTTACAAGATACTAAAAACGGTAGTATAGATGTAGATATAAAAGAAGGAAAATTAAATACAATTGTTACACTTACTGTAAAACCAGATGATGGTTTTGCTATGGATACACTTGAAATAAAAGATAAAGATGGAAATGATATAAAAAGAGCAATTGATTATGAAAAATCAGATGGTATTAACTATGTTTATAAATTTGATATTACAACTTGTGATATAACTATAAACGCTACATTTGGAAAAGCATACACTTATATGATAGCGGCTTCAGCATGGTTTTGTATGTATGACTTAGAGGTATATAACAAGTATGGTGAAGTGATACCGCCTAAAAAGGTTGTATATAATAGTACAACTTATAAAGATTGGAAAGGAAAATCATATTATCATTTAGTAGCAGGAAATTATAAATATAAAGGTTATGGAGTAGATGGTAATATAGGAAAAGAAGGAACTTTAACTGTAGAGGAAAATGAAAAAGCAGATTTAGAAAAAGACATTCAAACAAAATATTTTATATATACATGTATACATATAGAAACTAGTAAACTTAATAAAGAAAAAAATAGTGATGATGTAGATATAAAAATAAGTGACCCAAATGGAAATATAATTAATGAATCAGCAGGTTGTGTAAGACAAAACAATGACAATATGAGGACATATTATTATGTATTAGAAGCAAAAGGGATTGGAAATCAATATAAAATAGAAGTTACACCTACTGATAAAAATGTATTATATAATGTTTGGGCTCAAGGTGCAGATAAATATGATAAAAATGCTACATATATAAGTGCAGGTAAAGATAATTTTACCAGTTCAAGAGAAATTAATATATATTTAGAATCAAAAGCTGAAGATCCTGTTGAATATAGAGTAAATAAAAATGCAAATCTTCATATTTATTATACATATGGAAATGCATATGTAGAAAGACAGGAGGTAAAACCAATTTCGGTAGATACTTCAAATAAAGAATACGATAGTTATAAATTTGAACTTTCATCTGCTTATTATATGGTTTGTGCAGGTGGAGAAGGTACTGAATATGTAAAGACTTGTAGACAAAATTGCTATATAGATCCATCTAAAATAGATAAACCAATTGATTTCACTTGTTTAGTTAGAAAAGAAGATTATAAAAATAATTCTTATTATAATCCAAATTGGGATGATATTTATACAAATATAAAAGATGAAGGTAGCTATGTAAATATGGATGTTGGTGATACTAAACGCCTTGAGACATTTCGTGTATGGCAGGGAACAACAAGTCCTGTTTCAAATCAAATCTTTGAACCAGATAAAGATTATGAGGTAATATACGGTTCTGATTGTCTCTCTCTTACAGAAAAAGGTGGAGAGGGAAGAAAATATGTAGAGATGAAGGCAAAAAAATCTGGAGTAGCGATTATAAAAATTACATATGATGCCATGATTGAAACAAGTAGTAATAAGGCTTATTTTGATGATTATGAAAGTACAGAATATGGTTTTAATGCTATTGGAAAGGAACATACTGGTATAGTAATAGTAAATATAGGAGGTAGTAGAGGTGATATTGAGCCTAATATAAAAGTTAGAGATAGAAACTGGACAAAATATGATACTTTCTATTTTGCTGGTGATACTACTTATCCTGATGGAAGTATTGTTAAAGGAAAGGGATATGGCGAATATACATTTACTCCATCTGATGGGGTTAGTGTTGAAACTCATGATCCAATTCATTTAGACGAGGATTTTGCAAATAATTGGACAAAATACGAAAAAAATAAAGACGGTTCATATACTATTAAATTAAAAACAGGTAGAAATATAATCCGTATGACTAAGGGTGATGACGTAGTTTATTTTGTTATGAATGCTATGGAAAGTGATATAACTATTTCAAATAAAACAAATGAAGGTCAAAATCTTAAAGTTGGGGATGAAGCTAGTGTAAGTTTTACTAATCTTGAATGTCCGATTTATAAGATGACTGCTATATACAACCCTGGTTATCCAAATAATACTTATATGGTATATGATTTAAATGGAGAAAGTGTTATAGGTGTACGTTCTCAATATGCAGTAAAAAGCCCTATTACATTTAAAATTGAGAAAAATGGCACTTATAAACTATCAAATGGATTGATAAATGCAAATCATCTAGGTAGTGCATTGGATACTCATTGTAATATACCAGAAGATGGATTACCACCTAATCTTTCTGCTGTTGGTGGTGGAAATGACCCTCATTTCTGTATTTTACCAGATGTAGAAATAAAAGTACAATCATCAACTCAAGATGAAAATACTATATCATTTGATGCTGATAATGGAGATGATATAATAACAAAATCTGTTAAATCAGGTGAGGCTTTGGATTATGAACCAAAATCTCCAACAAAATCAGGTTACACTTTTGTAGGATGGTATAAAGATACTGACGATATAAAAACAAGTTATAAAAATAACCAAACATATACAGAAAACACAACATACAAGGCTAAATGGGCTCATGTTGAGATGCTTGGGGCTCAGGGCAAGAGTGTTGTAAATGATAAGAGTGGTATTAGATTTGGAACTAAGATTTATAATGATGGTGATGAAATTGTTGAAAAAGGAACTTTAATAATTCCAGCTAATTTATTAAAAGATGGTGAAAGTTTGACTTTAGATACAGCAAATATTGCTAAATCAGTTGCTAAATATATTTATGAAGTTAATAAAGATGAAAATTACGATATATATTTAGGAACACTAGTAAATATTCCTAGAGAACAATTTGATAGAAAAATGACAGCTTCATCTTATGTAATATATAAGGATAAGTCTGGAAATAAATATACAGTTTATTCACCATATAAAAATACATCAATAAGTGTAAATGATTTGATAAAATAGCAAATATCTATAAATACTGAGTTTAATTTCTCCTTTTCTTAGTATCTATATATAAAAAGAGGCTATCTACTAAAAATAGATAGCCTCTGATTTTTGATTTAAAAAATTATATCTTTATTTAACTCCCATTATACCATCGACTAAAACATCTACAGTTGCATTTAGGAAGTAGTCGTTTATATTTACATCTTTTAAAGCCTCTTTTATGCCTTCTTCGCTGTGTTTAATACTAGTTAATTTTTCCTCTATAAAATATACATCTTCTTTTCCAAAGAAGTCCCCAAAGAATTTAATATCTTTTATTATTCCTTTTTCTACATTTAAGTTAAACTCAACATTTCCACCTGGATATTTTAATTCATTGCTTAAAGCAAATTTTGGTGAGTTTCCGTAGTTCCATTCCCAAGTGCTGTATTTTTCTTCTACTAATTTTTCTATATTAGCTATATCTTCATCAGTCATAGTATACATTTTACTGTCTTTATCAGTTTTAGCTATAAAATCCATTAAATAATCTTTGAATTCTAAAACAGTCATAGGTTCTTTCAAATGTTCGCTTATATTAGTAACTCTTGATTTAACAGATTTGACAGATTTCCCTTCAAATTTTATAGGTTTTACTTTAAGTGCTGCTGATACATCGTTTATTTCTGATGAGAATAATAAAGTACCATGGTGCATTACTCTGTCTTTGTAGTTGTATTGTGCGTTTCCAGAGAATTTTTGTCCGTCTATTAATAAGTCGTTACGTCCTGAAAATTCAGCGTTTACACCAAGTCCTTTTAATGCATCGACAATAGGCATTGTAAAGCGTTTAAAGTCGCTAAAGTGGTTATTGTTACAAGCTATAAAAGTAAAGCATATATTTCCTAAGTCGTGAAAAACTGCTCCTCCACCTGATTGTCTTCTAACTACTTTTATATCGTGTTCTTTAACATATTCATAATTTATTTCAGATAAAGTATTTTGGTTTTTTCCAACTATTATAGCTGATTCATTTCTCCAAAGTAAGAATAAATCTTCAGTTGTGTTTTTTAAAAAATATTCTTCCATTGCTAAATTAAAATATGGATTTGTTTTTTCGTTGTAAATTAATAACATTAAATTGTTGTCCCCCTATGGATTTTAAAAATTTTTTTCAATATAAATACAATATAGATTTACATTTCATTATGTTAATTTCGACAGAAATATAAAATATCCTCTAATTTATCTGAAATTTTTTTCTTATAAAATGAACAATAGGAACGATATATAGATAAAATGCAAATGGGATATAACTATAACTATTTATTCCAAGTACTGAACAAGGGACAAGTGCTGCTATACACCATGGGATTAGTGCAGGCGTTAAAATTGCTGAGTTTGAAAAATCTAGTGCAAGTTCATCATTTGGTTCATCTTCATACAGATCTTTTACAATATCTAAAGTTAAAATAATAGCGATAGTTTGGCTACAACCAACGGCTGCATTTATTATTCCAAGTATTACTGTAACTAAAAAAATAGAAGACTTTGATAAGTTTTTTTCTTTTAATTTAATTTTTAAACTTTCAAATACATTTAATCCGCTGAAAAATCCAGATATAGAACATGAAATTACAATTATATAACATGTTTTTAACATCGAAATTATACCACCGCCGTGGATTATGTTTTTTAAAATATCGGAGTTATTGCTATATCCGAAAACTAAATAATTCAAAAAATCATAAACATTCGTATGTTGGATAAAAATATCTAAAATAAATGCACACAGTACACTTATCGGAATAGAATGAGTTATTTGAACTTTTAATATTGAAAGAAGAAATAATATAATAGCAGGTAACAATAATAAAAGTGATACATTGTAATAAGAATATAACTCATTGCTCAAACTATTGCTCATAGATGTAAGTGGGTATTTAAGTGAAAGTATGAGATAAAATCCTATACATAGTGTAAAAGGAACAATATTATCTATTATTATTTTTTTTACATAATCAAATAACTTCAAATTTGTCAAATTGCAAAGTAAAAGTAAACTTGATGAAAGTGGAGAAGTTCTATCTCCAAAGTATGCACCTGAAAAAATTGCCCCACCTAATATTCCTAAATTAATTCCAGCGGCTTTTCCTATTATAATAAGAGGAATACCGACAGCGCTGACTGTACCAAAAGAAGTCCCAATAAGCATAGATATTAAACTTGTAATTAAAAATGCACACAATATAAATAAGTTAGGATTTACGTATTTTAAAGAGTAATAAATAATGCTAGAAATCACACCAGAGCTTAACCATGAGCTTATAAGCATTCCTATTAAGACAAGGATTAATATTATATTTAAGGATTTTTTTGTCTCAATCCAATAAAGCATACCTATTTTTTTTAGTGAATATCCTCTTTTTAAACCTATAAAAGTAAAAAATAAAAGCGATATGGTGAGTCCATAGCCCAAGAAAATATTATTTAATACGCTAAATACGAGTATAAATAGAGTAAATAATATACCTATAAAAATCAACATAAAATAGCCACCTCTTTCTAATTATTGAATTTTATTAAATTGTAACACAATAGAGTTATTTTGAAATGAGACTTAGTAATAAGTCTAATAAAACGTATATGCTTTTATAAAATATACTTATAGAATAATAATTTAAAATATAAATACTTGAAATATATATAAATAAAATTTAAGTATAAATTTTATTTATAAATGTAAAAAATATGGTTGAATTTAGAAAATAATTAATATATAATATAAAAGAAATACAAACAAATGAATATATATAGTAAGGTAGAGGTGCAATATACAATAGTACAAATGACGAGGGAAGCTGATGACTTATTTCGAAAGGGTATGTTGCCGAAGTATATAGGCGATACTTTAAACCTATATAACTGGGGGTATATAAAATATATATATCACTGTCACTAAATGTGGAGAGCTATCAAAACTTATCTTTTAGCATATAAAGTAGCAAATCTTGTTGATTATAAAATCAACATCTTTAGTGTACCTTTCTGATATTCATAAATATTAGGAGGATAAAATGAAAAATCAAAAAACAAAAATAGCATTAATATCGATTATGATATTTATGATGTCTACTGTAATGGCATTTGCCGAAGAAGTAGATATTGCCCAAGTTAATGCAGATAAATACGGTGTATTAACATTAATACCACCAATAGTTGCGATAGTGCTTGCATTTATTACAAAAAACGTAGTGATATCTTTGGCTATTGGAATCATGTCTGGAGGATTTATTCTTAATTTCGCAGGAATCAATATTTTTTATACAATAATTCAAGCATTTTTAGATTTAGTAAGTAGAGCAGTAGAATCTCTTGCAGATCCTTGGCATGCAGGTATAATTTTACAAGTTTTAGCAATAGGTGGAGTTATAAACCTAGTAAGTAAAATGGGTGGAGCAAAGGCAATAGCTGAAGCATTATCTAAAAAAGCAAAAACTGCAAAGTCAGCACAGCTTATAACTTGGTTTGCAGGTCTTTTAGTATTCTTTGATGATTATGCAAATTCACTAATAATAGGGCCTATGATGAGACCTGTAACTGATAAAATGAAAATCTCAAGAGAGAGATTAGCATTTATAATAGATGCAACTGCTGCTCCAGTGGCAGGACTTGCAATAATTTCAACTTGGATAGGACTAGAAGTTGGACTTATAGGAGACGCTTTTAATTCAATTGGTGTAAATGAAAATGCATTTGGCGTATTTTTAAATACAATACCATTTAGATTTTATAATATATTAATATTAGCATTTATTGTTATAACATCATGCTTATTAAAAGAGTTCGGTCCAATGAGAAAATGTGAATTAGAAGCGAGACGTGGTGGAAAAAGTCTTGCTGATGGAAATGAATTAAACAAAAAAATATCGCAAGAACACGATGATTTAGAACCTTTAGAAGGTGTTGTACCAAATATATGGAGTGCTATAATACCAATAGGAACATTAATAGTAGGTGCATTAATTGCTTTCTATTATAGTGGTTATACTACTATAATGGCTGGAGATAATAATGTATCAATCGAAATAATGAAAAATGCACCATTTTCATTTGAAGCTATAAGAGAAGCATTTAGTAATTCAGATGCATCAGTGGCATTATTCCAATCAGCATTATTTGCGGGAATAGTTGCTATGATTATGGGAGCAAGTAAAAAAATGTTTACAATAAGTCAAGGTATAGAAATATGGGTAGATGGAATGAAAACTCTACTTATAACTTGTGTAATATTAATATGCGCATGGTCATTAAGTTCAGTTATAAAAGAATTAGGAACTGCTAAATTCTTAATAAACTATCTATCAGATTCAATACCAGCATTTACTCTACCAAGTATAATATTTGTTTTAGGTGCAATAATATCATTTGCAACAGGAACATCTTATGGGACAATGGGTATACTTATGCCGCTTGCTATACCACTAGCATACTCAATAAATCCTGATATGAGCTATGTAATAGTATCTACAAGTGCAGTTTTAACTGGTGCAATATTTGGAGACCACTGTTCGCCAATATCAGATACAACAATATTATCTTCAATGGGTGCAGGATGCAACCATATAGACCATGTTAGAACACAAATACCATATTCTCTATTTGTAGGTGCTATAACTATATTATTTGGTTATATACCAGCAGGATTTGGATTATCAGTTTATATAGTACTTCCTGTAGCATTAGTTGCAGTATTTGTAGGAGTACAAATATTTGGTAAGAGTGTCGATGTGGATACAAATGAAAATATAGATATAGAAGAAGCATAATGTCATAAATAATCAAAATAAGTCAAATATAAATTAGTAATCAAGATATAATAAATATAAATCAAAAATCAATCAAAAAACTGCTAGCTAAATATAGTTAGCAGTTTTTTGATTTTGCTAAATAAAAGCATTAAAAATAAACTTCTTGGTAATAATATTTAAAAATGAGAAATTTTTAGAATAAAGATTTTTATATATAAAAAAGGAGTATTTTTATGCCTTATGTAAACTTCAAAGAAGAAAATTATAAATTAGATAAACAAATAAAAAACCGAAAAGAAAACAATAAAAAAATAATAAGCCAAATAAAAAAAGATAAAACTCTACTAAGCGGATATAGTCTTAATGGAGAATATAGTTTTAAAAATACAAAAAAACAAATGATAGGTACTCAAGGTGTTTTAAAAGATGAAGATTTTCAAGTGATTAGTGACGAGGATTTTATCTGTGCGAATTTTTTTAATTGTAAATTTCAAAATATAAAATTTATAAATTGTACATTTATAGGATGTAACTTTAAAAAATGTAGTTTTGGAGGCGGTGGAATTATCTTTGAAAATTGTACATTTGTAAAATCAGATTCAATTAAAACTCCATCTTTAAATGTAAAAGATAATTTGGGATGTTATTTTGAAGACTGCTACATATATGCTCAATTTAAAGGAAGTAATATATCATATTCATTATTTGAAAGATGCACATTTGAAAACACAAATTTTGAATTGTCAGACTTGCAAGCTGTTATTATAATACAAAGCGATCTTTTTAAAATAGTAGTAAGTGATTGTGATTTCCAAAATTTCAAAACACAAAAATGTTATATGAGTGATTTTGAATTTGACGATAAATATATGACTACTTTTGATGACAAGACATTTTTTGATAAATTAGTAGAAAGAAAAAAAGATAGAGATGAGTACGAAGGTTTTTATATGATATATCAAAATATAGCTTTTCAATATGAACAAAATAATTTGAAAAGCAATTTTGGTGAATACTATTTTTTAGGTAAAAAGGCTGAACACAAAACATTGGATTTTCTTCCAAAAATAAAATCATATCTATACTGGTTTTCATGTGGGTATGGAGAAAGACCTCTCTACAGCATTTATTTTAGTTTTTTTATAATTTTTTTATTTACAGCATTATTTTTATTAGTAGGTATAGATATAGAAGGTGATGTTATTCAGTATAGTAATTTAAAAATGATAGAAGGTCTCTCTTTTGGTGAATTTTTGAAACATCTATTAAGAGCATTCTCACTAAGTACAAGTTTATTTAGTGGTGTTGGGGATGAATTATGTGAACCTACAATACAATCTGTAATACTTGCAGATATAGAGATGATATTTGGCGTAATTGTTATGGGACTTGGAATAGGTACACTTACTAGAAAAATAGTACGATAATATAAAATCTCTAGGTAAAAGATTTGATTTTACTTAGAGATTTTTTAAACTAAAAAATATTTTTTAAAATAGTCTAGTTAAGGTTAATTAAAGGTAATGATAGTAGTATATAAATGAAAATAATACATAATTTAATTGTATATATATTGTTTTATATAAAGAAAAGTGTAAATATACTGGTTTTATGGTACAATTAAAAAAAGAATATCAAATGGAGGAGAACAATGACTTCTAATCAAAGAATAGACGAATTTTTAAAACTTCAAGACAAGGGCATTTCTTTAGATGAAATTGCTTCTACATTGGGCATAAAACCGCAAACACTGAAAAGAGATTTAAATAAAAATGGATATAAAAGTGTGAAAGGAAAATATATAAAAAGGGATGAAAAATCTCAAAATGTATCAATACAGGTATCTTTTGTAGATAACGAATTAAATCAAAAAAATAATGAAAAGAAAGCTAAAAAAACAACTCCTAAAAAAACTAAAGTTGCAGAACAAAATAATAAAAATGAAAAAGTGAAAGTTAAAAATACAAAAACTAGTAAAACTAAAAAAGATAAAAAAATAAATTTGACACAAGAAGATTTAGACAAATTGTGTGAAGTTTATGATTGGTATTTAGAAATTAAAGATTGTAAATCTTTAAAACCAAAAAAAACTAAAAAAGAAATAGTTGTTGATTTTGAAAAAACAGAAGATAAAACTGTAAGTATGAAAGTGGATAAAGGAGTATGGGAAGATTTTTTACGTCTTTGTAGCAATACTTCTCACGATAGAAAGACTTTAGTAACTCAAGCTTTGAGTGATTTTATGAAGGTACATAAAGATCTACTTTAAATTTATTTAGATAGGGGATTTTATTATGAAAAAAAGTAAATTAAAAATTATGCTAATATTATCTGTATTTTTGGCATTAGCAATGATATTGTGTATTTTTATATTTAAAAATCCTAAAGATAAACAAGAATATAATATCGATAAAAAAGAAGCAAAGATCTTAGAGATAGAAAATAAAAAAATATATGATATTTCGAGTTCTATTTCCAAAAAAGGCGTTACAACAAAAATAAAAAATATATCAGCTTATCCAGTTAGAGATATTATTATAGACTATGTTGAATTAGATAAAGATAATAAGAAATTGTCCAATAAACAGATTCCTGTAGATATAACTCTTAAAAAAAATGAAAAAGCACTTGTATCTATAATACCAGCAGAATATACAGAGACTATAGATATAACCGGATATAGATATAAAAAAGAAGATTACGATATAAAAGTTGACCTAGATAATGACGAAGTAGCTGCAATAAAAGAAGACAAAAAAGAAAATGAAAAAATAGATAGCGGTGAAAAATATGAAATCTTGAATGTTGATAATCTGATACAAATGGATAAAACAAATTATAAATTAGAGATAAAAAATAAGTCTGACAAAAATATAGGAAATATAATTTTAAAAACTGCTGAGAAAAATCAATATGGAGAATATGTAAGTGTAACTGATATATCAGCGAATACAACATTAGAAGCCAAGGGCAATATAAAAATGATTTTAAGTAGTTCAAATGAAAATAATAAACTTGAAATAGTTGGCTATACTTATGACGATATAGGCAGTAAAATTAATATAGATGTAGATTTAAAAGCAAATAGTGCTGATGTTGTCAAAAATTGATATTTATATATAGCTTCTATATAATATAGAAGCTATATTATTTTAAAGAAAAAATTCATTAAGGGGAGGTACAAATGAAGGTTTTAGTAGTTGAAGATAATATAAAATTATTAAAAAGCATATCAGATGAATTAAATAATCATTTTGAAACAGAATCATGTAGTGATGGAGAAGAAGCGCTTTATATGATAGAGCAAAATATTTATGATTTAATTGTTTTAGATTTGATGTTGCCTAATTTATCTGGAATAGAAATTTTAAAATGCATGAGAGATAAATTTATAGATACGCCAGTTTTAATATTAACAGCAAAAGAATCTTTAAATGATAAAGTATCTGCTTTTGAAATAGGAGCTAATGACTATCTTACAAAACCATTTTATATGGAAGAATTAGTAGCTAGAATTTATGCCATTTTAAGAACCAATGGAAAGATGCAAGCTAAAAATACAATAGACTTTAAAGATTTACATCTTGATTTAAATAAAAGAAGAGTTTTTATAAAAGATGAAGAAATAGAGCTTCAAAATAAGCAGTTTAACTTGCTTGAATACCTTCTTTTAAATAAAGGTTCAATCTTATTAAAAGAGCAGATTTATGATCGTGTTTGGGGAATTGACTCAGATGTAACTATTGAAATTGTTGAAGTGTATATAAGTCATTTAAGAAAAAAATTAAGTAAATATGGATATGATAAGTGTATAAAAACTAAGAGAAAAGTAGGTTATATGTTCGATGATAAGTAAAGAGGTTATTTCAAAAACACAAAAGAAGCTAATTAAAATAAATATGCTCGTCGTTTTTGGATTTTTGATTTTACTTTGTATTTTTACATATATTTATTTTGGATATACAAATGACAATAACATAAATAAAGAGATGCATGGTGAATTAAATTCTGTAGTCAATCAATTAGAAAAATTGGATTCTAGATATGGACTTTTATATGGATTAGATAGAGAAGGTATAAAGTTACAAAATCCTAAGGATATGGTTTATATTTATATGGATGATAATCTTTTAAATAGAAATGAAAATCCTTATTTTGGAGAAGATGAGCCAAATTTTAAAAGCGATGAAAATGGAATTTATACGTACTCAACAAAAGAAGGATATGAAATAAGAGCATGTATTTATACATATAAAAATTGTAAAATAAAAATTCTTAGAGAAATAAGTAGTGAAATAAGTTCAAGAAGACAACTTTTATTTACTATGATAAAAGCGGTAATTATATTTTGTGTATTGACTTACTTTTTAGCAATTTACTTAACTAGAAATGCTCTAAAACCAATAGAAATAACTTGGAATAACCAAGCAAAATTTATCCAAGATGCATCTCACGAACTTAGAACACCTATAACGATAGTATCATCTAAATTAGAAGGGCTTTTAAAACATCCAAATAATACGATAAACGATGAGGTAGAATCTATTGCAGATGCAATGAATGAGACGAGAAGGCTAAAAAAAATGATAAATGATTTGCTCACTTTGACTAAAGAAGATTATGTAGAGGTAATACAAAAAGAAGAAGTCGATTTAGAATTTTTAGTAAAAGATTTGTGTGATGACTTTTTCGATATAGCTATGATTCAAAATAAAACACTTAAAGTTTCATCAAATTTAAGACATAAAAATATATTGAGTGATAAAAATAAATTAAGACAGTTATTTGTTATTTTTCTAGATAATGCATTTAAATATACTGAAGAAGAAGACTATATAAAAGTATCTTTAAATGAAAAGGGCGAAAAAATAATTGTAAAAATTGAAGATAATGGTCTCGGAATTAAAAAAGAAGAAATTCCGCATTTATTTGACAGATTTTTCAGAAGTGAAAATGTAAGAAATAAAGATATAGATGGTTCTGGAATAGGGCTTTCAATTGCAAAGGTAATATGTGATAGTTTAAAATACAAATTGGAAGTCGATTCAGAATACGGAAAATGGACAGAATTTAAGATAAGTATACCTATTGATGCAGATTAATATTTTTAGATTGTAATACAAATTTTAATAGAGATTCTCAATTTATCTTTATTGACAGAAATTGCTAAAAATAAAATTGGTATTCTGCTAAAAATTTGGGTATAATTGTTATTAAAGAATAGTAAATAATTCAGGAGGATATAAAAATGGCTAAAATAATTAATTCACAAGAATTTGATAATACAATAGAAAGTGGAGTTGTAGTAGTAGACTTTTTCGCTACTTGGTGTGGTCCTTGCAAAATGCTTTCACCAGTAATAGATGAATTAAGTGGAGAATTAGAAAACGTAAATTTCGTAAAAGTTGATATAGATCAAAGTATGGACTTAGCTCAAAAATTCAAAATAGTATCTGTACCAACATTAAAAGTATTTAAAAATGGAGAAGAAGTTGATACTTTAATGGGATTCATGCCTAAAGAAGTATTAAAATCTAAAGTTGAAGCGCATATATAAGGTGATATTATGAGATATGATATAGCAATAATAGGTAGCGGACCTGCTGGTCTTAGTGCTGCCGTTAATGCCAAAATAAGAAACAAAAACTTTATAATCTTTGGAAATAAAAATCTTAGTACTAAGATTGAAAAAGCACCATCAATAGATAACTATCTTGGACTATATGGTATATCTGGTATGGATCTTAAACAACATTTTGTGGACCATATAAATTCTATGGACATCGAAATTGATGAACGTAAAATAACAAACGTATATGCTATGGGTGATTATTTTGCACTTGCAAGTGGAAGCGAAATGATTGAGGCCACTACAGTAATAATTGCAATAGGAACAGATAGTGCAAAATCAATAGAAGGTGAAGATAAATTCTTAGGAAGAGGAGTTAGTTACTGTGCTACATGTGATGCTCCATTATATAATGGAAAAGAAGTGTGCGTGCTTGGTTACAATAAAGAATCTATACATGAAGCTAATTTCTTAAATGAAATAGCAGCAAAAACATACTTTATACCTATGAGAAATACTCTAAAAAATGATATGTGTGATATCGATGATAAAGTAGAAATTATAGAAAATAAACCAACAGAAATACAAGGTGAAATGCTTGTAAACAAACTAAACTTCAAAGATGATTCACTTCCAATAGATGGAGTATTTATAATAAAAGATAGTATGTCTCCTAAAAACTTAGTTCCAGGATTAGAATTAGATGGGGAGCATATAAAAGTAGATGCAAATATGAAAACGAATATAGCTGGATTATTTGCTTGTGGTGACTGTGTAGGTAGACCATACTCTTATCTTAAATCAGCAGGCCAAGGGCTTACAGCTGCACTAAATGCAGTTGACTATTTAGCTAAAAAAGATAAATAGATATTAAAATTAAATAATATAGATAAAAAGACAGCATAAGCTGTCTTTTTTGTGGAAAAAATAGTAAAAACGATTGACTTTTTTACTTTAGAGGACTACTATTTAATTAAGTAATTACTTAATTAAATAAGGAGTTATTTATGGAAGATTTAGTTAAAGTTTTTAAAGCATTAAGCGATGAAACGAGGCTAAAGATATTATTAATTATCTCTAAAAGGACAATTTGCCAAAAGGGGATATCTAGGCATCTTGGAATTTCAGAATCAGCTGTGTCTCAGCATATTAAAGTATTAAAAGAATCTGGGATTGTCACAGGTATAAAACAAGGCTATTCAGTTATATATGTTATAAATGATGATTGTTTTAAAGAGGCAAAGTTCTTTTTAAAGATGATAAATGATATTGAAGACGATACATTTATTGACAAAGAAAAGCTTGATGCTATAAGACTGAATAGTTGTGCAAATTGTAAGTCAAATAAAAAATGTTGTAAAAATAGGGGGATGTAAAGATGAAAGTATGTGTACCAGTATCAGAAAACAAAGGAATGGAAAGTGTGCCATTTGGACATTTTGGTTCTGCACCAGAATTTGTAATATGTGATTTAGATTCAAATGAAGTTAAAAGTATAAACAATGGTGACTTAGGTCATGAACATGGAAAATGTCAACCACTTAAAGCTCTAGAAGGAAATAAAGTAGATGCTATAATCGTTGGTGGAATAGGCGCTGGAGCTATAATGAAATTAAATGCAATGGGAACTAAAGTTTATAGAGGTGTAAATGACACTATAGAAGCTAATTTAAAATTATTACAAAAAAATAAATTACAAGAATTATCAAAAGATGATGCATGTTCTCACAATCATAGTGACGGTGGATGTGCTCATGGTCATGGACATAATATAAACTTATAGGATGCAATTTTAAAATTGATATTACAAAAAGCTGCTGATTTAATTTCAGGAGCTTTTTTGATGCAAATTTTTAAATAAGGCTAAAATAAAATCACAAAAAAATCTCACGATAATATAATATTATTATATAAAATAATAACTATGTGAATTTTTCTTATGTAAATTAGGAGGAAATATTATGGATAAATACAAGAAGGTCAAAAATATTTTATTATTTATCCTTGTGGCAAACTTAGTTGTTGCTTTTTTAAAACTTATTGTAGGAGGCTATATAAACAGTTCTAGTGTATTAGCTGATGGTTTCCATTCGCTTTCTGATTCAGCATCAAATATAGTAGGTATTGTGGGGATTTCAATAGCTGCAAGACCAAGGGATAAAAAGCACCCATATGGCCATACAAAATTTGAAATGCTTTCTAGTTTATTTATTGGAATAATGATGGTATTTATAGCATTAAAAGTTATGGGTGAAGCTGTTTTAAATATTAAAAATCCGGAAAGCTTGAATATGACTAATGTAAGTATTGTGATTTTAGTAATTACATTGATAATAAATATAATTGTGTCTAAATATGAATATAGTGTAGGAAAGAAAACAAATAGCTATATTTTAATTTCGGATTCACTTCATACTAAAAGTGATGTATATGTTTCAATAGGAGTCTTAGTAACTTTGATATGTATAAAATTAGGATTTCCAGTAATAATAGACAAAGTTGTATCATTTGTAGTTGGAATTTTTATTTTACATGGTGCTTATGAGATTTTTAAATCAACTATTAAAATTCTTGTTGATGGGGCTATTATTGAGGAAAATGTGATTAGAGAGATCGTAGTTGAGTTTAAAGAAATTAAAGATATTAAAAATATTAGAAGTAGGGGTAGCGAAAATGACATCCACATCGATATGGATATAATGGTCGAGCCTGATATGACAGTTGAAAAATCGCATGAACTAAGTCATAGCATTGAGAATACAATGAGGGCAAAGATAAATCAAAATATACAAGTTGCGACTCATATAGAGCCATTTAAAAAATAAAAGGCGTGGGAAAATAAATTCCCGTGCCTTTTGTTTTTTAATATAACCAATTTAGATAAATGCTAGTCTATTTTTTTTGAGTGATTTATTATACTTTCAAGACGTTTATTTAAATTTTCAATAGCTGTATTTATTTGTCCTAATGAATCACTTACCAAACTATCTTCTTCAACATGATAATTTAAATAGAAATCGTCTAATAATCTTACAAATTTATTTGCTTGTTCAGTTGCTTCTAAGAAGTCATTAAAGTGTTTGCTTTTTATTCCTTGTTTGAATTTAGCTATATCCTTTTTTATAAAATCTACTATTTTTACCTCATTTGAGAATGTACCATGAGGTATTGGATAAGGTTCTATTCTTTGTAAGAAATATTTATTTTTGGCATTTATATTATATGTATACATAACTTCAAAGCCATTATCAAGGATAAATTTTATAAAGTAAAGATTACCATGAACCTTTTGGATTTTAGCAGCACCTAATTGTCTAAGTAGTATTTCGATTGAATCTCCTTTTACAGAATCGATTCTATTGAATGACATAAAAATCCCTCCCTATTAAAAAATACTTCTATAAAAACTTGTATATTAAATTATATGTCAAATTTTTATAGAAAGTATTTTAAAATTTATGTATAAAGTATAAAAAATTTTAAAACTTACATAGCAAATTTTATTGTTAAGTAAATTGTTGAAATTATTACTGTGAAAATCATTATTGGAAAACCTAATTTTAAGTAATCTTTAAATGTTATAGGATATCCATGTTTTTGTCCGACACTAGCTAAAACAACGTTAGCAGAAGCACCGATTAATGTTCCATTTCCTCCAAGACAAGCACCTAGAGAAGTTGCCCACCATAAAGGCATTACATCCATACCTTGAGTTTGCATTGTAAGTATTAATGGTATAAGTGTAGCAACAAAAGGTATATTATCTAAGAAAGATGAAACTATTGCTGAAATACAAAGAAGTAAGAACATAGTAAGAATTACATTTCCATGAGTTTCTTCAACTAATAATTTAGCAAGCATTGAAATTACACCAGTATTTGAAAGTCCACCAACTACTATAAATAATCCAGCAAAGAATGCTATTGTTGGCCATTCAACACTATAGATTATTTCATGTGGATCTTGTTTTCCGATTAATAATAATATGCATGCACCAGTTATAGCAACTACAGAAGATTCAATTCCAAGTTTACTATGTGTCATAAATCCTACTAATATTAAAGCAAGTACAGCTAAACTTTTTATTAATAATGTTTTATCTTGAATAGCTTTTTTTTCATCTAATTTTGCAATTGATTGTTCAGATTCAGAACTTTTAACTAATTCTTTTCTATATATAAATTTAAAAATAAAAATTAATAGAATAAGAATTATTACAATTACAGGTCCTAAGTTTACGACAAAATCTCCAAAGCTAAGACCAGCAGCACTACCTATCATTATATTAGGTGGGTCACCTATTAATGTCGAAGTCCCACCAACGTTTGATGCAATAATTTGTGTCATCAAAAACGGAATAGGATTAATCGAAAGAATATCGCTAATTACAAGTGTCATAGGTCCTATTAATAATACAGTTGTTACATTATCAAGTATTGCGGATAAAACAGCTGTTATTATCATAAAGTAAACCATAATTTTAGATGGATCCCCTTTTGAGATTTTTGCGGTTAATATTGCGACGTATTCAAATAACCCTGATTTTTTTACGATTGCAACTACAATCATCATGCCAATTAGTACAAATAATGTATTAAAGTCGATGTGGCTAATACCCTCTTCAAATGTAACTATTTTGAATAGAAACATTAAGGCAGCACCAGATAATGCTACAACAGTTCTATCTATTTTTTCACTTATTATAAGTATCATTACAACAGCGAAAATACAGATAGCAATTATTTGTTGTGTATTCATATTGTTTTCCTCCAATTCCATAATATTAAACTACTTTATGATAGTACTTTTTTCCGAAAATTACCATAGGTAAAAAATAAAAAATATATAAAATTTTTTTAATATATGTCATATTTTAAATAAAAAAGTAAAAAGAAAACATTTATTCCAAAGTATATTGCAATAAAAACTATATAATATGTAGATTTTAAAAAAATAATAAAAAATTATAAATAATACTTGTAAATTGTATAAATATAGAGGATTTTATGTTTTATTAGCGAATATATAATATATACAGCAAGGGAGGGCTTATTATGCAAAGATGGCAGAGAATGAATGTATATTTTAGTTTGATAGGACTTTTTGTATTTATAATTTGTATAATATTTGTAAAAAAAGTGCCAGTATTATTATTACCAGCAGCATTTGCGCTTGGTATAGCTTTTAACTGTTTTAAAACTATATACAAAAAAACTCCACCTCCAGGATTTAAGCAAGAGGAAGAGTTTAAAAATGTTCAACCAAATAAGAAAAATAAGAAGAAAAAAAGCAAAAAAAGATAAGAAATCAAAAATCCATTTATTTACAAGTAAGTAAGTGGATTTTTGGTGTTTGATAAATGTATAATTTTTATACAAAAGTTGAGAAATAAATATAATTTAATTAGAATTATGCTATAATGTGATATATAAAAATAATTTAATACAGTATAATATATAAAAATGCAATATAGTATTAATAAAAAATATAATAATATATATATAATGATATTGAGGTTGAGTAAATGAAAGATGAGTTTAACAGGGATATAGAATATTTGAAGATATCTTTGAATAATACATGTAATTTGAGATGTGCTTACTGTATGCCGTATAGATGTGAAAATGATATAGAACAAACAAGAAATAGATTTATGAGCACAGAAGATTACAAATTTATAATAAAATCAATGGCAGATTTCGGGATAAAAAAGATTGAATTTACAGGGGGAGAACCACTTTTAAATTCTGATTTAGTTGAACTAGTTCACTATGCAAAAAATACTTGTAACATTGAAGAAGTTATAGTTTCAACTAATGGAATTAAATTTTTTGAAGAAGCTTTGAAGTTAAAAAATGCGGGGCTTGATAAGGTTAATATAGGTATTAACTCTTTAAAAGAATATAAATATGATTCTGTAACAAGAGGTGGAAATTTAGGTAATGTTTTAAAATCTTTTAGCACTGCTCTTAAATTAAATATAGATACAACTGTAGAAATGCTTGTTATGAATAATTTTAACTATGATGAATTAAATGATTTTATACAATTAGTAAAAAATTTCCCTATAACTTTAAGATTATTTGAACTTATGTATGTTGGGGAATTAAGAAAAATTTTTGATGAGGGATATTTAAATATAGTAGACGTTATAGAGAATATGGATGGACTTGAAAAAATACCATCAGATGACAATATATGTAGATACTATTTTAAACCAGGTAATTCTAGAGGTAAAATAGGGGTTATTTCTAGATTTAATAATTCGAACTGCTGGAATTGTAATAAAATAATTCTTTCTTATGATGGAAAGATAAGACTTTGCACATATGAAAACAAAGAGTACGATATTTTAAATTACTTACATAAACCACTTACTTTTTCGGAAGTTATGAAAGAAATAATAACTAGAAAACCAAAAGATTTTAATGAAATAAAAGATAATATAACAAACAGAGAGTTATATGAATTATAAAAATAGATATTGTTTGAAAAGAGCTTTAAGAGCTCTTTTTTCTTTTTAAAAGAAGTGATAAAATATTTAATTTATGGGTAAAATATAATTTTGAACTTATAAAATATTAAATTATAATAATTAAATTTAAAGAATAATAAAAAAGAGGTGAGGATATGGAAATCTCTAGTATAGGTGAGATATTAAGAAGAAATGCAAATAGACAAAAATATAATAGCGGGTTTTTATTTTATAAAAATAATTATGTAAGTAATCATTATAGCAGCTTAAATGGATCTAATGCAAATTTCTATGGAAATGTATACGATGAATATCATAGAAGAAACTATACTGCTATGATTAGTATTGATTATAAAACGAGGGTAATATCTAATATTAGCTGTGATTGTCAAGATTCTGTATTTGCGACAGGTGATATGAATATTTGTTCTCATATGGTAGCTATAGTTTTAAAAGGAGTGGAGCATTTAAGAAATAAAAATAAAGAAACTCTAAGTAATGAAGATGTGGTTATTAATCCAAGGGTTATTTTTAATATTAGTCAATCGAGAAATTCCAATTTAGGAGCTAATTTAGAAATTGAGGGGATTGATAAAAGTGAGTATGATAAAATCTTTAAATCTTATAAAGACAATTATAAATATCACTTAATGCCTGATGGTAGTTATCTTGACTTGAGAGATAATGATTTAGAAAAAATATTTAAGATGATAGATATCTTAGGTATATTCGACGATTTTGATAAGATAAAGATACCAAATAATAAATCTATGTTTTTAGAAAATATGTTAAAGCACGAAGAGATGAGTTTTGTAAGTGGTAAAAAATATGTTGATAATGTAATTAAAAAATACGATAAATTAAATAAAAATATAGAACTTCCCCAAAATTTAAATGCAAGCCTTAGAGATTATCAAGTTGAAGGATTTGAGTTTTTAAAAACATTAGCTAATTACGGATTTGGTGGTATACTTGCAGATGAAATGGGTCTTGGTAAAACAATACAAACAATAGCATTTTTATTATCAGAAAGTAATAAGAAAAGTATTGTTATAACTCCAACAGCACTTATATATAACTGGAAAAGTGAATTTGATAGATTTGCCCCAGATTTAAAGGTTGGGCTTATATATGGAAGTAAAGAAAAAAGAGAAAAATTATTAAAAAATTATAAAGATTATGATGTTATCTTAACTACTTATGGTACATATAAAAACGATATGGATAATTACAAAAATTTAAAGTTTGACTATCTAATAATAGATGAAGCTCAAAATATAAAAAATCCAGATTCCACTACTACAAAGGCAATTAAAAAAATAAATGCAAAATCTAAATTTGGCCTTACAGGAACACCTATGGAAAATAATCTTTTGGAATTATGGTCTATTTTTGATTTTGTGATGCCTGGATATTTATACAGTAAACATAGATTTGAAAAGATATTTGTAAATAATGATAAAAACTTAGAACTTTTGAAACAAATGATAAAACCATTTATTTTAAGAAGAAGAAAAAAAGATGTTATAGATGAATTGCCAAATAAAATAGAGCAAAAATTCTATGTTGAATTAGATAAAGAGCATAAAAAAGTTTATAATACGTTTTTAAGCATATTAAAAAAACAAATTATAGAAAATAACAGCGATAATGTAACATTGTTTTCTTATTTAACGAAACTAAGAATGTTGAGTATATCGCCAGAACTAGTTGTAAAAAACTATAAAGGAAAAAACTCAAAATTAGAGATGTTAATAAAGATAATAAAGTCTAGTAAAGATAGAAAAATACTTGTATTTTCACAGTTTACTCAAGTATTAGGATTAATAGCTAAGAGATTTGAAAAGGAAAATATAGAGTTTAATTATTTAGATGGAAAAACTGATGCTAAAAAGAGATTAGAATTAGTAGAAGACTTTAATCAAAATAAATCTAAGAAGGTATTTTTAATATCTTTAAAAGCAGGTGGAACTGGACTTAATTTAACTAGTGCATCTATGGTAGTACATTTTGACCCATGGTTTAACCCAGCAGTAGAAGATCAAGCAAGTGATAGAGCGCATAGAATAGGACAAAAAAACATAGTAGATGTTATTAAATTGATATCAAAAGATACAGTAGAAGAAAAGGTAGAAGCTATAAAAGAATATAAAAAAGAGCTTGCTGATGATATAATTAATTTAAATTTAAAAGAAAATGAATCTATAAAGAAATTATCTAGAGATGAAATAATTGATTTATTTGAAACTATGGATTAAGAATTCAGCATAAATTATAAATTTAAATACTAAATTTATAATAAAGAAGCTCTTTATATTTACAAATGATATGGTATAATTTTCTTGTCGGGTAAAATGTATTAAATAAAAAGGAGATTGAAATGAGCAAGAAAAAAAGTACAGACTTAGAAAATGGGAGTATTGGGAAACTCTTAGTAACTTTAGCAGTACCGTCTATAATAGCCCAAATAGTAAACTTACTATACAATATTGTAGATAGAATATTTATAGGGAGAATGCCAAATGGGGATTTAGCAATGGCTGGAATAGGAATAATTACTCCTATTGTGCTTCTTGTAACAGCGTTTAGTGCGCTTGTTGGATTTGGAGGAAGCCCTAGAGTTGCAATAAAAATGGGACAAAAGGACAATGATGGAGCCGAAGAAATTTTAGGTAATAGTTTTTCACTAGTAATAATAATCGGTTTAATCTTAACCGTAATATTCTATATCTTCAAAGAGCCTATTGTAATGGCTTTTGGAGCAAGTGCAAATACAGCACAATATGCAATTGATTATTTATCTATATACCTTATAGGAACAATGTTTGTTCAAGTAGCAGTTGGTATGAATCCATATATCAATACACAAGGATTTACAACAATAGGTATGGTTACTGTAGCAATAGGTGCAGGACTAAATATAATACTAGATCCAATTTTAATATTTGGATTTAATATGGGAGTTAAAGGTGCAGCACTTGCAACAGTAACTTCACAATTGGTATCGGCAATATTTGTACTTAAATTCTTATTTGGGAATAAAACAATATTAAAAATAAGAAAGAAATATTTAAAATTAAAAAAAGAAGTAGTATTAGGAACTCTAGCTTTAGGAATTGCACCATTTATAATGCAATCTACGGAGAGTATAGTTTTAATAAGTTTAAATAATCAACTTCTTAAATATGGTTCAGATATAGCAGTAAGTGCTATGACAATTATGAGTAGTATGATGCAGATGATAATGCTTCCTATGAGTGGGCTTACACAAGGTGCACAACCTATATTAAGTTATAACTTTGGGGCGAAGAGATATGACAGAGTTAAAAAGGCATTTAAATTACTATTTATAAGTTGTTTTACTTTTACCATGGTTGCAGTTGGATTAATAGAGCTTTTCCCAGCATTCTTTGTAAAAATATTCAACAATTCACCAGCATTAGTAGATATGACTTCATGGTCTATGAGAATTTATTTTGCGGGTATGTGTTTATTCGGGATGCAAATTTCATGCCAACAAACTTTTTTATCATTAGGCGAAGCAAAAATATCACTATTTTTAGCTTTACTTAGAAAAATGATACTTTTAGTTCCACTTATATTTATACTACCAGCATTTATGAAAGATGGCTTAACTGCAGTTTTACTAGCAGAGCCAGTTGCTGATGTAATAGCATGCTTGACTACAACTACTTTATTCTATCGATTCTTTAAAAAGAAATTTTCTGGGGATAATATCGTTGAAATTAATGAAAATATAGCTAAGTAATAAAATATTTTAATATAACAGCAAAGCAACAATAATGTTATAATAAATAGTAATAAATAATATCAACTGGGGGAATTTATATGAATAATAAAGTAAATGATGTATTTTTAGATAATGATAAAGAATTATTAGTTGGTGACAAGATAGTACTAGAGTCTGATCAGGGAATAACAAATGATGAAAAAGATATATTGGAAAGTATATTTGATAAGATTAAAGAAAATAATCTTGAAAATAAGCCTATAAAATTTTCATTAGATAAGTATTCAAAAGATGCGATAATTAGTCTTCAAAACAAGAAGGTTATAATAATTAATATAAAGAAAAAGGAATATGCTTTAACACAATGGTATAGTAGCATTTGTAATGAGGGGGATAACGAGGTTACTATATTTATTGATGATATTGTATTTGAATATTTAAATCTATATGTTTTAAATAAATAAAGTATAGAAAAAGAAGTATTGCGAAATAGAATAAACAACTATTTTGCAATACTTTTTTAATTTTAATATTTTGCGACTTTATTCATATGTGTTTTGATTGTAATAAGTTAAAACAACTATTAAGACAAGAGCATATTATATAGTAGGCTTTGAAGATAAAAAGAAATCTAGAAGCTTAAATTTGAATAAGGAGGAATAAAACATGAAATTAGAAGATGAATTATCATCAATTGAGATATTTACAAGTAATATAGAAAACCCAGTTATCAAACAAAGAGTATATCAAGTATTGAGTTGGAACATAATAAAATCCACAAGATATAAAAGAATGTTTTATATTCTGAGTATACTTGTATTAATTTTAAATGCATCAATTCCAGTTATAAATCAAATAGAAAAATTCCCGATAGTTGTAACTATAGTAGCTAGTATAAGTACTGTAATAACAGGGATAATAACACTTATAAATTTCAAAGATGTTTGGTATAGATATAGGGTGACAGCTGAAAAAATAAAAACAGAATGTATGCTTTTAAACTGTAGATTAGGTCAATATTCATGTGTAAATAGAGAAAAGAAATTTTTGATTAGAATTGAAGAAATATTAGCAGAGGATCAAGAATCATGGATTAAGAGTAGATTTACGGATAATGAAGAGGATGAGGAAGATAAGTGAAGTAATGTATTTATATAGATAAAAAATTAGGGGGGGAAAATAATATTCAATCCAATAAAATAAGGATTAAAGCTTAAAAAATATGTTGATTTTTGTAATTACAAGTGTTACACTTTTTTTAAGTAAAAGAATAAGTTCCAGTAAAATAAGGATTAAAATATATTCTAATTTCTTATGTATTTGCCTAATTCAAATTACAAAAGAATAAATTCCAGTAAAACAAGGATTAAAATTTAATCGATGTAATTATAAAATTCCAATAAAACAAGGATTAAAATTTAAAAACATTTCTTGACATATAATAACAATAGTACTACTATCTAAATATAATATTTTATTAATATATGTTATTATTAATATCCTTTGCAGGAGGTGATTATGTGATAGAGCAAATCAAGAATATAGGTCATGAAGTGAGAATCATAGATGGTGAGAAAGATTTAGTCGAATTATGGACTAAGAATGCGAAACCAATGGATAATGTAATCTTTGTAAATGTAGATGAAGGAGAAAAAAAAGTCACTAAGGAGTTAAGAAGGTTTTATAAAAATGTTTATAAAGACGCATTAATTTATCAACAAGGAAATGGACATGTAGGTGCAGGAATAAAAATTGAAAAATATAAAAATAAAGATGCAATAAAGATAAAAGAAAAAAAATTAGCAAGTTCTTTAGAGTTTATGGAAATAGATAAAAGTTATCTAGATGAAGTTTGGATAAATATAATCGAGGAAGTTCAAAAAGATACAAATCAATCGTATTTTATTGTAATCACAAAAAACAACAAAAAACCTAGAGAATTATTTACACAAAAATATGAACAAAAAATAAAAGAGACATATCTAATATCAGACACTAAATTAAATAAATCCCTAAAACAAAGTAATTGCCACTTATGTGGTCAAAATAAAAAAACTTATGATACAGCTATATATAAGTGTTTTACAAATGATAAAGAAGTTTATAAAAATACAGATAAATATAACTTCTCTATATGTGAAGATTGCTTATTAGATGCACTAAATGGAAGAAATTATATAAATGACATTCTAAAAATAAGATGGATGGGCTCTGAGGTAATGTTTTTGCCACATGAATTTAATATATATATAAAAAATATATATGAATATATAGACAATAATAAACATATAACATCTTTATTAGGTCAAATAAGAGAAGCTGAGGAAGAAGTACTTGATAAAATTTCAAAAACAAATTGTATGACAGATATAATATTTTTCTCAGATCCTAAAAGTAGTTCTGAGTGGAAGATTACTTATGCAATAAGAGATGTAATGCCATCTAGAATGAGTGTAATTTCAAGAAATATAAGCAAATATAAAAAAATAGATGCATATTTTTGTTTAGGTAAAATTATGAATTATCTATGTTATAGCGATGGAAAATTTGATTCTAAAAATAAAGATAGAATGAGATTGTTAGATATTATTTTTCATGGTAGTAAATATAGTAGAGAGCTATTTTTTAACAAAGTTATGTCGAAATACAAAAAAAAATACTTTGAAATATTAGATCATAAAAAGGCTTCAAATAGAAAATATATAATACAAGATATACACGAAATATATAACTTTATGTGTAATTGTGGCTGTTTAGAAAAACCATGGTTGATTATAGATGAGGAGGGGAAAATAATGAAATACAATAATGCAAGTGAGCTTTTTGAAACAAATAAAAAATTTTTTAATGATGATATAAAAAAAGCATGGTTTATAATGGGACAAATATATAGAGATACTATAAATGCATCAAAATCATATTACAAAGATAAAAGTGAAGGTAATATAGCATTTGATAATAAGGGTCAAAGTTATGAAAATTCTCATCTAGAAAAGAATTTTTTCTATTCAAGAAAATTTGATAATAAAACATTTATATTATTTGCAAATACTTGTAGTGAAAAACTACAAAAATATGGAGCTTATTATAGCAATATAAAAGATAAAATGAATCAAGCAAAAGAATACATGGCATCAAGTTCTAAAAAAATAAACAATGATGAAGCTAAATATATATTCTTCTGGGGATTAGATACACTATTTGAAGATGATAAAAAAAGAATTGAAGAAGCTAAAAGTAAAAAAGAATCTGTTAAATAAATAAGTATAAAGGGGAGAAAATAAATGTCAAATACGAAATCAAGAGAATTTTTATTAATATGGGATTCAATAATGTCAAATCCAAATGGAGATATGTTAAATGAAAACAGACCACGCCAAGATGAAGTTACAGGTCAATTAGAAGTATCTGATGTAAGGGTAAAACGTTTTGCAAGGGAAGAATGGATAAATAAAGGTGCAAAAGTATTAGTTCAAACAATTGAAGAAAATGGGAAAATACAAACTTGTCAAAAAAGAGTTGAAACTATTCAAAAATCTGCAAACATAAAAGATGACGACATTGAAAAATATTTAACTGATAATTATATAGATGTTAAATTATTTGGGGCAGTTATAACAAAGCCAAAAAGGGATATATTAGGTCCTCTTCAAGTTGCATGGAGCAAATCTGTACATGAAGCCCAAATAAAGTTTATGCAAGGTAATGCAGCATATGCTAGTTCAGAAGGAAAATCACAAGCATCTATTTGGACAAAGTATATATCTCCATATGCTCTATTTAAAACATATGCTGTTTATAACAATTTAGTAGCAAAAAAACAAAATATAAATGTAGAAGATAAAGATATAAAATCATTTATAGAAGCACTTATAGATGGTATGAAACATTATAGAAGTACATCTAAAAATCAAATGCCGAGATTGCTAGTAGAAGTAATTTATAATAATAATAAATTAGATGGGGAACTAAATTATATTGATGTAATAAAAGATGTTGAAGATGAGGAACTTAGAAATATAGACCAAATTCAAATAGATTTATTGAAATTATCGAAATATTATGACTTAAAGAAAGATGATATAGAAAAGATAGTTATTTATACACATCCAAGTGTAAAACTATTAAATATAGACGATAGATTTGAACTTAAAACTATATAGCGATGGAGTTGATAAATATGAAATGTTTAGTTTTTAAAGTTAGAGGTGATTATGCACGATTTAGAAAATCATATACAACAACCTCGGCTCTAACTTATTTATTGATTCATCCAGTAGCTGTTAGAGGGTTAATCGGTGCTATGCTAGGAATTGATAGAGAAAAACTCTATGAAAAAACAAAAGATATTGAAGTTGCTATTCAAGTGGTAAATCAAGTTAGAAAAGATATGCAATCTTTTAATTTAGTAAATATGAAACCTAATGATAAAATTTTTAGGTTTCCATCAAATATAGAGTTTTTAAGAAATGTAGAATATAGAATATTTATAAAAGCAGAGGATAAAACTTTATATGAAATTGATAATTGCATAAAACAAGGGGAATATATATTTACTCCATACTTAGGTTCATCTGAACATATAGCCAAAATAGAGTATGAAGGTATTTATAACTGTGAAAAATTAAATGCAGGAAATTATAAAGTAATTAGTGCAGTATCCTTAGAAGAAAATAAAATATATTTTGGAGATAGTGATATAATACTTATGACTGATAATATTCCAACAAGAAGGGATATAGATAGAGAATATATAGAATATAAAAAAGTGATATTTGCTACAAATGAAAATACTATAAATGTAGGTACAGAAAATTGCTATAAAGTAGGTGGATATAATGTCATATTCATATAAATTAAAATCACATCCTACCCAAAGCTTATATGATCATCTTACAGGGGTTAGAGATATAGCATTAAAAACACATAAACACCATACTATAAAACCTGAAATAGATGATTTTATAGAAATTGTATGTATGTGCCATGACTTTGGAAAGGGAACTACATATTTTCAGAGATATCTTGAAAATGATTTTAATGGAATAGAAAAAGATCATGGACCTATTTCAGCTATGTTTACATATTGGATGCTTCCAGAAAAGTGGAAGCATCTAGGATTTCTTATAGTAAAAAAACATCATGGAGATATAAACAATGCAAGTGATGAGTGCAGAATTGATGAGGTATCTTGGGATTTTAAAAATCAGATAAAAGATATATTGGATAATACTATAGATGAATTAAATCAAATATATGATAAATACTTAGAAGGTAAAAATATAGAAGCATTTTTAAATTGGTTGGATGATGAATCTAATTTAAAAAGTATAAAAAAAGAATTTAGAAAGAAAAAATACAATATAGAAGATTTACTTTTATGTGAATATGTGTATTCTCTTCTTTTAACAGGAGATAAAAGTCAACTTATACGAAATGATGCCTATATACCAGATAAGCAATATCCACTTTCTTTTATTGAAAATTATAAAACAGATTTAGTTAAAAATGCACTTATTAAAAATCCGAAGTTAAAAGAATCAGATGTATTCAACCTAAGAAATGAAATATATGATGATATGATAAACAAATTAGATTCTATAGACTTTGATAAAGAAAATGTTTTTTCTATAAACGTTCCAACAGGAACAGGCAAAACTATTTTGGCTTATTCTGTAGCTTTTTATATTTGTAGTAAGATAACAAAAAATAATTCAAATATTAGACCTCATATTATATATTCATTACCATTTACATCTGTAATAGATCAAAATTATGAGGTGTTAAAAGAGATAGTTGAAAACAATATAAATAAAGAAATATCATCTGAAGACTTGATGAAGTTTCATAGTGTTGTGCCTATAGAATATGAAAACTTTGAAGGATATGATGCACGTTTTTGTTTTGAAAATTGGCAAAGTAAAATAATATCAACGACATTTGTACAGCTTTTAAATACTATATTTAAAATTGGAAAAAACTCAATAGTAAATAGATTTCATAGACTTGCAAATTCAGTTATAATTTTGGACGAGGTTCAAGCAATTGACGAAAAATATTATAAAATAATTTCAGAGTTTATAAATATAATGGTCAGACAGTACAATTGTTATATTATATTAGTTACTGCTACAATGCCGATGCTTTTAGATACTATAGATCTTATTGAAGATAAGGAAAAATACTTTAGAAAACTAAATAGAATTGAGATAATTAATAATTCAGAAAGTGAAATAACTTTAGATGAATTTGAAGATATTGTTTTAGAGGATATTTGTGAGAATAAAGATAAAAGTTTTCTTGTGGTTTTAAATACTGTAAAAAGTTCTAAAAATATTTATAAGTACTTAAAAGAAAATACAGATAGAGATATTATGTATCTTTCTACAGAAATTTATCCAAAGTTAAGACTAGAAAAAATAAACAAAATAAAAAATAGAAATAAAAAATACGTAGTTGTATCAACTCAACTTATAGAAGCTGGCGTAGATATAGACATGGATATAGTATATAGAGATTTTTCAACATTAGATTCAATAAACCAAACAGCAGGAAGGGCAAATAGAAATGGTGTTGGAGGAAAAGGAATAGTAAAACTTTATAAAATAGTAGATAATGATAGAAGAATATGCAATTATATTTATCCAAGATATCTACTAAATGCAACAGAAGAAGTTTTAGATGGAAAAGATATTATCGAAGAAAAAGATATTTATGACTGTAATAAAGAGTATTTTTTAAAAGTAAAAAATAGACTATCAAATGATACATCAGATGAACTTTTAGACTTGATTCCAAAATTACAATTTAAAAAGTTTAGAGACAAGTTTGAACTTATAGAAAATGATGAATTTAGACGAGTGGACATAATAGTAAATGCTGATAATATTACAAACTCTATAATACAACAATTAGAAAATGATGATGAAATAGATAATATTGATTTAAAAAATAAGTTTAGGATATTAAGACAATATACAGTATCTGTTCCTAGAAAAGATATGTCTGAAATTAATGATATAGGGTTGAAAAAATATAATATAACATATATAAATAAAGAAGATTATTCAGAAGAAGAAGGTATTATTAGACAAAAACAAGTAATCTGGTAGGGGAGAATATATATGAAAGAAGTTCAAATATGTCAGGTAATATATAAAGATATAAAAGTAAATAGATCTACAGCACCTATGATAAGAGGATATTTTGCAAATAAATACAATGAAATAGAACAAATGCATAATCATAAAGATGATAAATTTATATATAGATACCCTCATATTCAATATAAAGTACTAAATAATAATCCCGTATTGTTGGGAATAGAAGATGGTGCAAAAATAATTCAAGAAAATGATATTTTTTTAGATGATGTAATAAAAATCGGTCAACAAGAATTTGAATCTAACCAACGAGAAATATCTTTTAAAAAAGTTAAATTAGGAGTTAGTGATGAAATCATAAAATATAAATTTATAACTCCATGGTTAGCTTTAAATCAAAATAATATTAAAAAATATACAGCAGCAGATTTAATAGAAAAAGAAGAAATACTAAAAAGAGTACTTATAGGAAATATTTTGTCTTTTTCAAAAGGAATGGATTATACAGTTGACAAAACTATAAAAGTAAAGTTAGACTTAAATCAAATAGATGTTAAATTTAAACAAAAAGAAATGTTAGCTTTTATAGGAGAGTTTTTTATAAACTTTGAAATACCAGATAATTTTGCGATAGGTAAAGGAATATCGAGAGGATTTGGAACTGTAAAAAAGATATAAAATAGATTTTTAATAGTTTTGTTCCTACAATATTATTGGGAATTTTGAACTTTGACAATTGAATGTATTGGAATTACTTGGTTTGAGATAGATGTTAATAAGCTAAAAAATGCAGTTTTTTTATAAAAAATCATTGTTTTGGAGTTAGATGAAAATAAAGTAATACCTCAGAAATCAGTAATTCCAATGGTTTTAGATTCTACGAGTTAAAGAGTAAGTTCCATTAAAACAAGGATTAAAACTAAATATTTACTCGATATAAAAAAATAAGGGCTGTAAGTGTTAAAGAGTAAGTTCCATTAAAACAAGGATTAAAACGAGAAATTTCATATTACATGTACATTTGATAATAGAAGTTAAAGAGTAAGTTCCATTAAAACAAGGATTAAAACTACAACTTCTTTCAACTTCAGATATTCTGTTGAAAGCGTTAAAGAGTAAGTTCCATTAAAACAAGGATTAAAACATTCAAGCAGTGTGGTAGATAAAGTTACCGCTGGTGGAGTTAAAGAGTAAGTTCCATTAAAACAAGGATTAAAACTTCGCTCAATTAGAACGTTTAAATGATGAAGAGATAAGTTAAAGAGTAAGTTCCATTAAAACAAGGATTAAAACAAAAAGGGCATAAACCTTGGAATAAAAAAGAAGTGGTTAAAGAGTAAGTTCCATTAAAACAAGGATTAAAACAAAGATGGTTCTAGTAATAATCAAATTAGTGGTTGGGTTAAAGAGTAAGTTCCATTAAAACAAGGATTAAAACGGTAGTATTTGTGTAAATTGTTGAAGTACTGAGGGTGTTAAAGAGTAAGTTCCATTAAAACAAGGATTAAAACTATATATCCCATTTGTTAACTTCGTTAAAGAATTTTTTTGTTAAAGAGTAAGTTCCATTAAAACAAGGATTAAAACAGTGATATGAAAAAACACAATCTTATTTTTGAAGTAGAGTTAAAGAGTAAGTTCCATTAAAACAAGGATTAAAACTAGTATCTACAGATACTTCTAACAACTCAGCAACTCCGTTAAAGAGTAAGTTCCATTAAAACAAGGATTAAAACATAGAAAGAAAAGCAGGATTAGATGAATTGCTAGGAGTTAAAGAGTAAGTTCCATTAAAACAAGGATTAAAACATGAACATATGGAGGATAGAGGTTTAACTGAAAACTGTTAAAGAGTAAGTTCCATTAAAACAAGGATTAAAACGATAATGAAGATGGATGTTTTGCAAGTAATGAATACGTTAAAGAGTAAGTTCCATTAAAACAAGGATTAAAACAAAATAAAAAAGGCAAAGGAAAAACTGTTACAAAAGATGTTAAAGAGTAAGTTCCATTAAAACAAGGATTAAAACGAAGAAAATTATAAATTAATATCAGATGAAGAAATAGTTAAAGAGTAAGTTCCATTAAAACAAGGATTAAAACACAACGTAGTTGCAAATGGAACAAAAGTTAATGGTAAGTTAAAGAGTAAGTTCCATTAAAACAAGGATTAAAACGATTACACATTATATGATTCTGATTATACAGACATTGGTTAAAGAGTAAGTTCCATTAAAACAAGGATTAAAACACTAGTGTTATTCAAGCTAAAAAAATTCCTGTTGATGTTAAAGAGTAAGTTCCATTAAAACAAGGATTAAAACGTTGCTATAAAAGTTCTAGAAAAATTATCAGATATTTGTTAAAGAGTAAGTTCCATTAAAACAAGGATTAAAACGTGGAATTCAAGCTGAGAAAGTTGATTTTAGTAGTATGTTAAAGAGTAAGTTCCATTAAAACAAGGATTAAAACAAAATTCGTTGACTAACGTAAAAAAATGGAATATAAGTTAAAGAGTAAGTTCCATTAAAACAAGGATTAAAACATGATTCAGATGTTATAGAAGGGAATGTAATAGATATGTTAAAGAGTAAGTTCCATTAAAACAAGGATTAAAACAAAGAAATAAGAATTATACCTTTAAAAGAAGAAAATGTTAAAGAGTAAGTTCCATTAAAACAAGGATTAAAACTCCAATTTATGATTGGAGAACAGAAGATGACTGGGGTGTTAAAGAGTAAGTTCCATTAAAACAAGGATTAAATATCAAAAATGAAAAATATATTGAAATTTAAGAAGGAATTTGTCATATACTAGCAGAAGTAATAAAATTAAGTAATATAAAAACTAAAGAAGGTGATATTAAGCTATGAAGCTAGTTGTTAATTCGGAAGGAGTATATTTGACTAAAGTAGGCGAATGTTTTTGTTTGAAAAAAGAGGGACAGAAACAAGAAATTGCTGCTAAGAAGGTTGAACAAATAATTATAACGACATCTACAGCTTTGTCTACTGATGCTATTGAGTTAGCTGTTGAGAATAATATTGATATAGTGTTTTTAAAAAAGTATGGAAAACCTTTTGGAAGAGTGTGGCATTCTAAAGTTGGGAGCATAAGTACTATTAGAAAAAGACAGTTAAATTTAGATTCTAATAAAATGGGTACAATTTTAGTAAAAGAGTTTTTGACTCAAAAGATGACTAATCAAGTTGAATTTTTAAATGAATTATCTATGAATAGAAGAGATAATAGAAAAATTGAAATAAAAGAAGATGTAGAAAAAATAAAGGGGTTAATAGAAAAAATTAAATCTATATCAGAAGATGCAAAAATAAATGCTATTAGAGGAAGCTTACAAGGGTATGAGGGGACTGCAAGTAGAATATATTTCTCTAGATTATCAGATTTAATGCCAGAAAAATATAAGTTTAATGGACGTAGCAAAAATCCAGCTAAAGATGAATTTAACTGTATGTTAAATTACGGATATGGAATAATGTATTCTAATGTAGAGAGAGCATGTATATTAGCAGGCTTGGATCCTTATATAGGAATAATGCATGTTGATAATTATAATAGACAAGCTTTTGTGTTTGATTTAATTGAAATGTATAGGATTTATATTGATAAAATTGTATTTAAACTTTTTACAACTAAGAAAGTTAAAAAAGAACATTTTGATAAAGTTGAAGGAGGGCTATATCTAAATAAAGCTGGAAAAGAAATATTAATTTCTAAGTATAACGAGGAAATAGAAAAGAAAATTCAGTACAAAGGCAGAAAGATAGAGTTACAAAATATAATTCAATATGACTGTCATAATATTGCTAATAAAATTTTAAATGGGGGAGATTGATTTGTTAGTTTGGGTAGTATATGATATTTCTAGTAATAAGGTTAGACGAAATGCTATAAAAGCATGTAAAAATGTTGGACTATACAGAGTACAAAAGAGCGTTTTTTTAGGTGAAATAGAAGAAAATGATTTTGATGAATTGAAACTAAAAATGGAAGATATAATAGATTTGACTAGTGATTCAGTATATATATTCCCAATGACTAAAAAGGGACTGAATCAAGCAGGATTAATTGGACAAGTTTTTGATAAGGAGTTGGTTACAGATGAAATCATCTCAAAGTTTTTTTAATGAATTTGATTATTATATAACACCTTCTGAGCTTATAGAATTTAACTACTGTAAAAGATTTACTTATTATATGAAATGTTTAAATGTACCACAATTTGAAGAAAATAGATTTAAAGTGCAGAAAGGAAAAGAAATACATTCTAAAAAAGAAAATGAAAATAAACAGTATCTTCGTAAAAAATTAGGTGTTATAGATAAAAAAATAAATGTTGATTTATATTCTGAAAAATATAAAATTAAGGGTATAGTAGATGAAGTTTTAATATTAAGTGATAACACTATGGCACCTTTGGATTATAAATTTGCTAAATTTGATGATGTATTATATAAAACCTATAAAAATCAAATGTTGATGTACTCTATTATGATTGAAGAAATGTATAACTGTAAAGTAAATAAATGCTTTTTAGTTTATACAAGAAGCTCCAATTTAATAAAAGAATTTAATGTAGAAGAAAAAGAATTAAAAAAGCTAAAAAAAGATATAAGGGATTATTTTAAAGTGATGGAAGGATATTTTCCAAAAGCGACATCATCAAAAGCTAGATGTATAGATTGTTGCTATAGAAATATATGTATAAAATAATCTTTATTATTAAAAAGAGTTAAATATATAAAAAATATTTAATGAATATCCCTATTGCATTATTTCGGAATTTTCTGTATATTAAAAATAGGAATAATTAGGGAGGTGTTAGCTTTCAAAAATTCATATTTATTGGTGATTTTATTTATTGTTCCATCTTTTTTGATTGTACTACATATGATTCTTAAAGACTCTATTTATATAAATAAAAGGTTTGGGATATTTAGGTGTGCATATATCATATTATTTATGATTATATATATGATTATATATATATATGAAAATGATAAACTACATATTTGTGAGCTAGAGATTATATCATGTGTATCGGTTATAATATTAACCGTACTTGGAACATTTTTAACTACTACGAAAAAAGAAGAACAAGGTATAGGAGAATTTTTTGTGCTAATTTCTATATTTATAAATGGGTTACTGTTTATTCTTTAAAATAATTTTATGTAAAAAATCCTATTGATAACAAGTAGTGTATTTATGTAAAAATCAATAGGATTTAATAATTTTACGAAATTAGGTTTTTTATACGATAAAAATATATGCATTACATTGTATTGAAAATCTACCATACAAAAAATAAAAAAATATTTATAGACATAGAAATCAATACGAGTAATTCTCCTGTATTTGTATCATATTTTTTTATTAAAGTGATAACCGATCCAATTACTCCTAAAAAGCCAGCTATAATAATTAATATATATTCTACTGGAAATTTATTTGCTTCAAATATCGCAGTCATAAAACTAAGTGAAACTATGTACAGCAATCTAATAATAGGGGCTATTTTCTGTGTGAATAGTTTATTAAACTCTAGCATTAGATACCCAATTATTAATGCTGGAAGTAAGATTAAAATAGCAATTATATATCTTTGGAAAATAAACACCCTTTCTAAATTAATATTAGAGATATCAAACACTATTGTTAAAAAATCGTAATTAACCTTATCCGTGTATTTATAATGTACATAAAATTTAACAAAATTTCAATAAAAAAACGTTTTTTTAATAAGAATTTAACAAAAATTCTATACAATCTTATTTTTAATATAAAACTGTAGATAACTATAATTTAGCTTGAGTTGCATTTTTTGCAAAGTCAGCAGGACTATCTAGAACGAGTCTACTATAATCACTAGCTATAACAACCCTATAATCGCCAATAGGAACGTTTTGAAATTTATATTCGCCACTGTCATCAGTGTAAGCTGCTAAAGTCATTAATATAGCAGTATTTTGTAAAACAATAGGAATATTGCTAATGCCAGAGTCTAAAACAGGGTCAATAATGCCAGTTCTATTTACATTAAAAACAAGTAATCCTGTAACGATTGCCATAATATCGCCTCCTTTAAAAAATTAAAATTTTATATACTGTAGATAAATTTGTTTTACCAAATCTATCTACAGCTTTATAATCTAGTTTATATAAGTCATAACTATATTTCCATTTACAGAGAAGGTACTTGTGCCGATATATAATGGATCATATCCATATAATAATTTTTGTATATTATAAACTATATTAGGACAAGCATTATTAACTCTTACACTATAAGTTATTATTCTAACGTCACCTGGTTGCAAAATACCTAAATTTATTTGACTAGGATTTACACAATTAACAGGTACATTATTTATTGAAAGACTTCCTGGTATAAATGATACAGAAGGTGACAATTCAGTAAATACAGTTACAGGTACATCATAAGTTCCTAAAGGAACATTGCCAACGTTGCTAACTGTAGTAGCATAAGATATTGCATCTCCAACATAAGATATATTTTTACTAGCAATACTATTTATTGAAGCTAAGTTTAATAAATTAGGTGTAGGTGTTGGAATTATTGGTGTAGGGTTATTTGGTATAGTTATTGCGTTGTTATCTGACCCTGATATAGATATTTCTGCAGGTTCTGTACGACCTGCTATATTTACCTGACTAGAAGCTATTGCAGTATTTTGGAAGTTATTAAGACCTCCACTTGCAGCCTTTACTGATATAACGACTGTCTTAGTTTCATTTGCATTCATATCACCTAAAGGGATATTATTTGTCAAAAGAGTATCAATAGGGGCGCCATCTACTGAAATTTGCGTTACCTCAAGTTGTGAAGGAAGATTATCTGTAACAGTTACATTATTTAATGGGACTTCACCAGTATTACTTACAGATATTGTATAGTTAAAAGTATCGCCAATTGCAAGTGTAGATGCAGCGTTATCAGTTTTAGTAACATTTAATGATGCATTAACTACATTTGATGTAATTGCCTCACTAGTTGCATCAATATTTTGTTGTCTAATTTCTCCACCAACAGTAGCATCATAATTTATACTAGCTGTATTTGATATAGTTTTGTTTTGTGGTATAGAGTTAACTACTGCTCTAAATGTTACAGTAGTAGGTACATTCGGTGCTAGGTCATTTTCTAAAGTAATACCATTTGTAAGTTCTTGAGTAGAAGTTTGACCGTTTATTGTAACGCTACCTCTTTCATATGTTAAGTTATCTGGTAGAGTATCAGTAATTGTAGCATTTGTATAAGTTGCATTATTAGTGCTAGTATTTTCAACTGTAACAGTATAAGTTACAACGTCTCCAACTACTAAGTTATTTGCTGGATTTGCTGTTTTAGTTATTGTAATTGGATAATCTGATGCATTTTCTATATTTACATTGGCAGAAGAAGTACCAGTTTGTGTTACTGTAGTTGGGTCATTAGGATTTCTTTGATATTGATATGATAAGTTTGCTGTATTTGTAAGTGTGTTACCAACTGGTGCAGTATTTACAAGGGCTTTATATGAAACATCGACTTCATTAGCGGTTCCAGGTTGTAATGCATTTGTTAAATTTAATCCTGATGCTAAGTCTCCTGTATAATCAACATTAGCACCTGTTTGTTTATTTGTAACAGTTAATGAATCAGCAACTAAAGTTGTTCCAGGTGGTAGAGCATCTGTAAGAGTTACATTAGTTGCATTGACATTACCTCCATTTGAAATAGCTATAGTATAAGGTATTTCGTCCCCAACTTTTGCACTTTGAGTTCCTGCAGTTTTTGTAAAGTTAGTTGAACCTATTACTGCATCTCCTATATAAAGAGGATTTGCTTCTGTTGAAGAAAGATTTAAAGTTTGTGCTGGACTACCAGTTATAGGTGTATAACTAAAACCAAATTGTGCTGTGTTTTCTGTTTTTGGTGTAGCAGGAAGTGATACTACTTTTGCATCAAATGTTACAGTAGCATTACCGTTTCCAGGAATATCATCTATAGTAAATTGAGTATTAGGGTCTACCCCAGCTTTTGCTTGACCATTAACTGTTAAAGTGTTAGGTACATATTCAAGACCTGCTGGTAATTGATCTACAAAAGTAGCATTACTTAAAGTATTAGCAGAGGTATTATTTAATACAACTGTGTAAGTAACAGTATCATTAAGACCTGCACTAGTTGGATTTACTGATTTTGTAACAGTAAATGGTAATGTTGCTTCTCTCAACTCAATATCATCTGCTGCAAATGCATTGTCTGTATTAGTATTTCCTACATTTACAAGGTTTAATGTGACAGATGAATTGTCTCCTGAGTTAAATGGTATACCAATTTGTGTCCACTGAGGTAAATCAGTACTTGTAGATAGAGGATTAGCTAAGTTTTGTGCTAACGTTGATCCATCCGCACCGTTTACAATAATTCCAGCATTAGGTGTTTCTGTAGTAGTTTTATCTAAATTAGATACCCATGCAGTTAAAATATAGTTAGTGTTTGGTTTAACATTTACAGTATTAGTAAAGAAATTTTTATTATCAGTAGTTCCGTTACCAACTTCCATCATACCAGTTTCAATAGCTGTTGTATGATCTGATAGGCGCCACCAGTTAGCACCACCTGTTGGATTAAGTGTATTACCAATAGTAAAATTACCATCACCAATAGTAGTATTTTCTTGTACAAATGTAAAATCATTAGTTAAGTTTTGTGCTGCATAAGGATTTGTTGCAGGGCCTGAATTTGGTTGACTTCCCTGAGCAATTTCTCCAAATGTTCCATTGTCGGCATTTGTAATTAAATTAGTATTGTCTAATGTTATCGTAGGGTCTAGTGTTAACGCTTTATTATCAACTGGTCCTATAAAAAATGTTGGAGCAGTTACATTTTGATTAGAAGTTACAGTTACAGTTTCTGTTGTTGGTGTTACAGCATTTAAAGCATTCATTCCTGCAACACGGTTACCTTCTGGCACGACAGTGTAAGCAGGAAGACTAGATTGTTGTGCTCCTTGGCCAGCTGTAGCATTAGCAAAATTTGCAGGACTTGTTTCAGTATTACCTGCATAGTCACCAACTACAACAAGTCTGTAAGTTCCATCATTAACATTTTGGAATTCAAATTCACCATTAGCAGTTGTGTTAACTGCTAATAAAGAATTTGTAGTTGTATCTTGTAAGACTACTGGAACATTCGCAAGCCCAACATCAGTGCCAACGTCTTCTTGACCGTTTCTATTTTGATCAAAAACGAGTTTTCCTGTAATATTAGCCATAAACTCACTCTCCTTATGAATAATTTAATTTAAGTTAAATTAAGCTAAAAATTAAACCTTAATAAATTAAGGGTTACTATATAATATTTCGAAATTTGTAATATGTTACTTGATTTTGTAAAATCTAAGGGAATTTTAAGATATGGCGAAAAATGTAGTAATTTGTATATAAAAAAAAGAAGGCTATTCAAATATATTTATCTAATAAATAAATAATCGAATTTCATGTTTAAAAGATTACAAATAATAGTTTTTTTTAATTCAAAGGGGCGATAATTATGTTGGATAGAATAGATGAATTAGTAGAAATAGCTAAAAAATATGTTAAAATGGGATACGATCCAATTGAAGCTATTAAATTAGCAGAAAAGAAAATTTACGAAAAATATTTAAATAGCTGAAGGAAGTGAGATATACATATTGAGATGCAATCAAAAAATTAGAATACGGAAAATATGCTATTAAAAATAGCAAAAACAATCTGGCACTATATAGGTGCCAGATTGTTTTTGGATTTAATTATTTAAGATTATATATAAAAGTCTATTTTCATTTATTTTAGTCATATGTTTTTTATATAGCCAGTGATTTGAACAGCCACAATAATCTAAAACAACACATTGTGGAATAAATCCTAGCCTTAAAGCTTTAAAACCACCAGAAATTAAGTTTGGTATACAAGCAATTCCTATAATTCCAATATTTTTATTTTTATTAATATCTAATGATGAAAGTGTTGTTTCATGTTCTATTATATAAACTTTAAAATTATATTTTTTCCCTAGTTTTTTCATATACTTAACATGATTTAATGCAAAGTCAAAAAAGAAGCTTATATAATTGGTGGATTTTGTTTTTAAAAATTTATACCAAATTTTAAGTCTAATAACTTCATCTTTAAAATCATAAGTCGCATCAAGCCATTTTATTAACTTACAAAAATCATCTATATTATAAGACGTAGCTTTGCTATTTGATTTAGAATTTTTTATAGTGTAAAGCGAAGTATTTACCTTACCTCTTATAATATCGATTTGGGATTTAAATTTTGAGTTTCTGTTTTTATTTAAAAAATTATAAACAAAAGAAAGGTATGGTTTGAAGTTTAAAGTATAATCTATATACTCATAAAATAAAACTCCAATAAGTATTATCTCAATAAAATAGTATTTATCATCTTTTAGTTCTTCAAAATTCTTTATATAAATCTTAAAGTCATCTATATACTTTTTAGATTTATTGCAATCTTTATCTATAATCATTTTTTTAAGTCTTTTTAAAGTAGAGTAGTAGTCTTCATAATTTTGACCATCAATATTTAAGTTGTAGGTTATCAAAATATCGCCTCCTAGAACGAAGTTTTAAGATATCTTCTTGATTATTTAGTAATATTATATAATTAATTTATATTTATTTCATTAAAAAGACTTGACATTTTGAAAAAATGTATCACAAAACAACAGAGAAGTGTTAAAAAATAATATAAATCCGAGTAGGAAATTATAGTAAAAACAATTATATAAGAACCAAGGGATTTTCTGGTGTTATTTTTAAGGTTTTATTTTAAAAACAATGTGTAAATATACTTTTTGTTAAAACCAGGACCGAAATTATATTTCCCCACTGTTTTTAAAATATTTAACCATTTAGAATTGAAAATTTTTGCTTAAATATACATTATATATACAAAAAAATACTCCAAGTAAAAATTACCTAGAGTTATTGTTTTAAAATGATTTATGACTTTTGATTTGTATATTTATCATTCATAAGATAAGACAAAGTAAATAAACTGTTAGAGAAATTTACACTTTCGACTTTAACATCATCTGGAACATCTATATCTATAGCTGAGAAGTTCCAAATACCCTTAATTCCAGCATCAACTAAAATATCTGTCATTTGCTGAACACAATGTTTACGAACGCATAATATTCCTATATCTATATTATTATCTTTTATAAAACTATTCAGTTGGTCTAAATCGATGATCTCAATTCCGTTTATTTTCATACCAATAAGTTTTGGATTTATATCAAATAGTCCCTTTATAGGAAAACCAACTTTTGCAAAACCATCATAATTTGCGAGCGTTTGACCAAGATTTCCTGCACCTATTACAATCATATTATGTATTTTATTAATTCCTAAAAATTCCCCGATTTCTTTTTTTAAAGTATCAAGATTATATCCATGACCTTGGCGTCCAAATTCTCCGATTGCGTTAAAATCTTGTCTAATTAATGAAGGGCTTATCCCCATCATTTTACCCAATGTATAAGAGGAAATGATGCTTGTTTCTTTTAAATCCAATTCCTCTATATATCTATAATACTTGGTTAGTCTTCTAATAGTGGTATTTGATATTGTTTTGTCTTTTTCCATTCCCATTACCTCGCTATAATCAAAAAATAGTAATCTTACTTATATTGTATATCAACTTTGTTAAAAAAAACAATATCAATATGGAAAATATAGTATAAAATCATTATAACGAAATATATTAATTTGCAAGTCATATTTTATATATAGTTAATAATATATTATAGTAATATCATAATTGTTAATACAAAAAATTGAGATTTAAGGAGGGAATATGTATGAACTTAAGTTTTGAAAAATTATCTTTGGAACATAAATATCCTGTAATGGAGATATACAACTATTATATTGAACATACATTTGCAGCATTTCCAGGAACTAAATTACCAAGTAATTTTTATGAAAAAATTCTAGAGGATATAAAAGATTACCCAGCATATGCAGTTAAATTGGATGATAAAATAGTAGGATTTTGTTATTTATGTTCTTATAAAAACTATAAGACACTTAGAGAAACAGCTGAGGTTATTTGTTATCTTTCATATGATGCTAAAGGAAAGGGTATAGGATATAATTGTCTAAAAAAATTAGAAGATGATGCAAGAGAAATGGGACTTAAAAATTTAATAGCACTTCTTTCAACTAAAAATAAGATAAGCACAAAGTTTTATTATAAATATGGATTTAAATCTTGTGGTATAATTCAAAATATAGTTAAAAAGTTTGATACAGAATTTGGTATAATTATTTTGAAGAAAACTTTATAAAATATTTTATAAATGGTGTTACTTATAAAAAATATTTTGATCAGTTTTTTAAAATATAAAAAAAATAGGTTATAGTAATAATTACTATAACCTATTTTTTTATGCCGCTATTTCTTCATTTCCTGTTCCACGAACAACATCAGCAGTTATTATTTTGTAATTTTTGAATATTGCATGTCCTATAAATCCAGCTAATATACTTACTAAAGCACATCCAGCAGCAGTTATAAGAACTTTAGTTGCTGGGTTATATGCAAACATTACAGCGAATCCAGCTATTGGAGTAGCAGTCCCTGGTGAGTTATTTATAAGTCCCATTAAAGCAACTATAACACCTGACATAGCTCCACCTATAAAGTTTGTAACATATACTGGTATTGGATTAGCTGATATTAAGTCAGCTTGAGTTAGTGGCTCTATTGCAACAGCTATATTATCTTTTTTAGAACCGAATTTCATTTTGCTGAAGAATACGAAGTTCATAAATGAAGAACCGAATACTGCTAATGCACCGATTGCCATTGGAGCACCAGTAAGTCCTATCATAGCAGTTAAAGCCATTGAACTAAGTGGAGCAGTAGCAACCACTGTTATTAAACCACCAAGAATTATCCCCATTAATACTGGTGAAGAATTTGAAGCCTCTGTTAAAACAGATCCTACTGTGTTTAATACACCGTTTACAACTGGGCTAGTAACATCTCCTATGAAGTAAGTTAAAGGAGCAGCAATTAATATTATAACTATTAAATCAAGACCAGCTGGTACTTTTTCTTCTAAGAATTTAATAACAAAAGATGCTATGTAACCAGCTATAAAACCTGGTAATATTTTAAAGTTTAAACAAGTTAAACCAACTAATACAGCGTAAACTGGAGAAACTCCAAGTGCTAAAGGAACTAAAGTTGCAGCAGCAACACCACCTAAAGAACCGTTTGCATTACCGACATTTTGTAAAAATTCTATACCTAAAACATCTCCAAAGAAAGATAAGTGGAATGCCTCAACTAAGAATGATGCACAAGCAGCGCTTGCAAGTCCTCCCATAGCCTTCATACCTTGCGGCGCTTTGTAACTAAATAAAGTAAATAGTGCTAGTACTACTAATAATAATGCAGTACCTAATAAAATATTCATCATAATAATATACCTCCAAATTATATTTTACTTATTTTTATTTTTAATTTTTTTATTACACAACTTATGAAACGGGTTTCTTGTTTCGTAAGTTGTGCCCGATGTAGTTATGATTATATGGTAAAAAAAACATTTTGTAAATATTTTTTCGACATAAAATGATAACTTTTTCCTGGTAAATTATTACAAAATATCTCTGTTTAAGTATTTTCAACATTTTGAAGCATTGTTCGTAAGAGTGCGATTTATATAAAAAAATATAATTTTAAAACACGTTATAATTCGATAGGTATCGAAATTAACCCTCGAAATATAATAAATATCGTTCAATTTATTTTTAGATATTAAAAAAGTAGACTTTATTAGATATTAAACAATTTTTTTGTATAACTTTAAATTACAAAAGAAATTTTGATATGTGATTTTATTATAAAAATAAAAAATATATAGTCATACAAATTTAAAATTTTAATATATTTGGTACAAATTTGCTCACACATTAATAATATAAACTATGCAAGTGAATTACTGGGAGGTGACATCATGGGGAAAATAGTAGAAGTAAACGATTTGACAAAAACATTTTATACTAAGGATGGTGAAATTCGTGTGCTTGATCATATTAATTTTCACGTTGAAGAAGGAGAAATTTTTTCACTTCTTGGACCATCTGGAAGTGGTAAATCTACTATTTTAAACATATTGACGAAATTATTAGAGCCAACTGAAGGTACTGTTACAATGGGTGGAACAATCGGATATATGTTTCAACGTGACAATTTGTTGGACTGGAGAACTATAATGGATAACATAACTATCGGGCTTGAGATTTTAAAAATGAAGGATAAAGCTTCTTTGGATAGAATTGAAAGACTTCTAAAAACGTACGGACTTTGGGATTTTAGAAATATGTATCCAAAAGAGTTATCAGGTGGAATGAGACAAAGAGTTGCGCTTATAAGAACTTTATCTGTAAATCCAGATATCCTTTTATTAGATGAACCTTTTTCAGCTCTTGATTATCAAACTAGGCTTATGGTAAACGATGATGTTTACAAAATTATAAAAAATGAAAACAAAACAGCTATACTTGTTACTCATGATATAAGTGAGGCAATTGCTATGTCTGATAGAATTGCAGTATTATCAAAGAGACCATCGACTATAAAAAGCGAACATAAGATAAATTTTGAAGATATGGAAGTAGAAAAAACACCATTTGAATGTAGAAAAATTCCAGAATTTCAAAAATATTTTGATATTTTATGGAAGGAGATAGATAATAATGATATTAGATAAATTTAAAAATAAAAAGAAAGATAAATCTCTAACTCCTTCTGAAGGTTATAAAAATTACTTAAAAAATATAAAAATAGAGAAAATAAAAATCTTTATAATGCAAATTGCGCTTTTAATCTTTATTTTAGGTATCTGGGAAATACTAGCTAATAAAGAAGTTATAAGTACATTTTTATTTAGCAAACCATCTGCTATTTACGATTTATTTATGAGATATATGGAGAATGGCCAACTATGGGTACACGTTAAAACATCTGTATATGAAACTGTACTAGGATTGATTATAGGTACTGTTGGAGGGGTTATTGTTGCAATATTACTTTGGGCATTTCCACGACTATCTAAAGTATTAGATCCGTTTTTAGTAGTGTTAAATGCACTTCCAAAAACTGCTTTAGCACCTATTGTAATAGTTTGGGTTGGAGCAAATGTAAAAGGGATAGTAGTAACAGCTATTTTGATTTCTATAGTAGTTACAATTTTATCTGCTTATAATTACTTTATAAATGTTGATGAAGAAAAAATTAAAATGTTAAAAAGTTTTAAAGCTACTAAGCTTCAGATATTATTTAAATTAATACTTCCTGCAAATATAGGAAACTTAATAAATATAATAAAAATAAATATTGGTATGGCTTGGGTAGGTGTAATAGTAGGAGAATTTTTAGTTTCTAGAAATGGTATTGGATATTTAATAGTATATGGAAGTCAAGTATTTAAACTAGATATAGTTATGATGGGAGTGTTCGTACTTGCAGTATGTGCTTGGATAATGTATGAAATTGTAAATATAATTGAAAAATTATATAAAAATTATAGATAAAGCTACGCTTATTTTAGCATAAAAATTTTAACAAGTATAAATTTATTAATTTAATTTAAATAAAACTTTATAATTCTTATCTATGAAGGGGCCTTTCGGCTCCTTTTTAAATATTAAATACCAAATTTGTTTAATATGTACTACTATTAAAGTAAGAAATATTTAGGGGAAATATTGGGGGATAATATGATAAAAGATACAGATTATGTAAAAAATACATTAGAAGAATTATGTAGTCAACTAGATGACAAAATAGCTCCTATAACAGGATTTAATTCTGATTTTAGTTATTATAAAAAGCAAGACGAAGATTTCTATACAATTCATAATAAAGTTAAATCTTTGGAAGATAAAAGGTTCGACTTAAACATGAGGCTATATAAAAGTAATGATGAAGATAGATTTTTATATGTTTATATTATGTGGTTTTCTGTGAATCCTAAAAAAGTAGGGGTTGGAAGTACAGTAATAACTGAAATAATTGAGCTTCTAAAAGCTGTTACTAAAATAGAATTTATAGTACTTCATCCAGATGATAATGAAGTTAAATATTTTTGGATAAAAAATAATTTTCTACCTAGTGATGGTACTTTTGATAATAAAATAAACGTAAATACTAGAAGAATATTGGTATATGCAGTTTAAAGAAATCCACATCTTTAAGGATATTTATGATAAAGTATAGTTTTTTCTAGCTGTATAAAAATAACTTATTTTTGGCATTATAAATATATAACTTATATTTTTATAAGTTAACAAATTTAATATAGATAATTTATAAATGAATATAATTTCCTATGAATTATAAAAAAATTATACATTTTGTAACATATGTTACTGACAATATTTCAATAAAAGTGTATTATATAAAAAAATATTTAATAAAGCTAGAGTTTAAACTTAATTTACATAGATAATTAAAGGAGGAGAATAATGGCTTATCACGGAAATTTACAAAAAATAAGAAATGGAAAAAGGACTTTTGCGATAACTCCTCATATTCCAGGTGGTTTTATAAAACCAGAGGGTCTTATAAAAATAGGAGAAGTAGCTAAAAAATACGGTGGAGTACTTAAAATAACATCTGGGCAAAGAATATTAATTACTAATTTACAAGAAGAAGATCTTCCTGCGATTTGGGAAGAACTTGATATGAAGCCAGCTGTTGTAACTCAAAATTCACTTAAAAATGTAGAACTTTGTCCTGCAAACTTCTGCAAAAGATCAAAATATCCAACTATTGGTATTGGAATGAGGCTTAGTAGAAAATTTCAAGGAATGGAGCTTCCTTGCAGAACTAAAATAGGCGTAGCAGGATGTAGAAATGCTTGCGGAAGTGTGTATGCTAAGGATATTGGAGTCTTAGTCGACTTTGATAAGATGTTTTTTGTTACAGCTGGAGGTAGCGCAGGGTTCCACCCTAGACAATCAGATATTATAACTAGAGGCTTAACTGAAGATGAAGCTTTCGCTTTAGTTGAAACTATATTAGAGTATTATAATGAATATGCTATGGCTGGAGAAAAACTTGGAGATTTTATCGATAGAATAAGTATAGATAAATTTAGAGATGATGTTTTAGAAATAGCTAAATTAGAAAAAAATTTAGAAAGTAAATTTTAATATTATATAATTCAAAGTGTTATATACTAGATAAAAACTTTATTGCAAGTAAAAATAAAACTTAAACTTAGTAAACATGACAAAATAAATTAACAAACAAGGAGAATAAAATGAGTTTATTTTTAGGAAAAATACATTATTGGTTATTTAACAAAATATTATGGTTTGAAAACTTAGAAGAAGAAATAATAAAATTTGCACAAGAAAATGGTCTTGATGTAGATAGTATTAGAGGAGAGATAGAATCTAAATACGGTAAAAAATTAGAAAATAAAAACTTAGAAGAAATAATAGATACAGATAATATACATGGGTGGCTTCAAAATAGAATACACTGTGCTGAAGGAAGAATGGCAGCTTGGACTAGTTTCTTAATTGAAAATGGTAAAATAGGTGATTTAGAAAAAATCTATGTTAAACAAGCAAAAGAAGCAGCAGATGAAGTTAAATCAGAAAGAAATGTTGAAACAGCTACAGAAATTTATGATTGCATGAATGACTACATACTTGATGGTATGCCATGTGATAGAGTAAATGAAATTACATATTCAGGTGAAGATGCAGTTCAATGGATAAGAAGAATATGTGTTCATAAAGATATATGGGAAAAAGAGGATGTAGATGTGAATATATTCTACAGACTTAGAAGTATGTGGATTAAAGAATTTGTTCACGAATTAAATAGTAATTTTAGATATATTGAATTTGATGATAAAGAATTTTGTATAAGTAAAAACAAATAAATTTACTAGTAGGAAGTAAGAAATTAAACTTTTTTATAAAGTATAACTTAAATATTCTAATAAAATTTATAAATACGTTCCAAAATAAAAACTTACACTGTGAAAGACGATATAAAATAACAAATTGCTATTTTATATCGTCTTTTTTATATGTGAAACTTCTAAAATAAATTATAAGAACTTAAAAACTAATAAATAGTATTTTAATTTAAAACTATACATAAAATCTAATAAAGAAATCTTTATTTTGGAGGTGGTATAGTGCAAAAAGTGAAGAATTTTATTGTAAAAGAGATTTTAATAGTTATAATAATGGGATGTGTTTATACAAATATAGAAATGATTTTTAGAGGGTATACTCATCCATCGATGATAATTGTTGGAGGCCTTTGTGGTATGCTTGCAGGACTTATAAATGATATTACACCTGAGATGAAAATGTACAAACAATGTATTTTAAGTGCTATTATTATAACTTTTATTGAATATGTCTCAGGTTACATATTAAATATTAAATTAGGACTAAATATATGGGACTATACAAATTTAAAATTTAATTTAAATGGACAAATATCATTAATATTTAGCTTCGCATGGGTATTTTTAAGTTACTTTGCTATAAAATTTGATGATATGCTTAAAAATGATCTTTGTAGAAAAACTATGTTTAATAATAAAATAAATTAAACTAGATAAACCCTTCTTAATAAATATTAGATATTTTGGATTTATATATGTAATTTATAAAAAAATCTAGTATTATTAAGGTATATAGTAATTTTAATAAATAAGGAGGGGTAGAATATGACGATAAAATGTAAACGTTGTAAAAGTGATGCTAAAATAATAAGTTCTTCGCAAAATTTTTGGAAAATGTGTTTATATTCTATAATTTGTGCAGTTATATTTTTATTTATACCTGTTATATCGGCAATTGCTCCAGTATTTATAGTATTTGCTGTTTTAATGGCTGTCGCCGCTTTATATATGAAGTTTAGAGGTGGTGCTATTGTCCAGTGTGACAAATGCAATGCTAGATACAAGATAAGTAAATACGATTATGATGAATATAAAAAGAATATAGAAAAAAATTAAATTTTACATATAAGATATATTCAAAAAAATAACTTAACTGGTAGATAAAGTACCAATTAAGTTATTTTTTTATTCGTGTAAAATTATAATCAGCTTTATATTATAGATAAAAATATTTTATAATAAAGAATTCTTAATTTTAAAATATTTTTTGTTAAAAAAAATACAAAATATATTTTATAGAATAAGATATAAAAACAGCGTCAAAATGGTAATCCCTACCGAAAATAAGGTAGGGACGGGAGAATACACGAAAAGTACATATCTAATAGAAGATATATCCATTCATAAATATTTAAACTATATATATATAGTAGCACAAAATACATAAAAATAAATAAAAAATTAACAAATTTTCGCAAATATTTTATTGTTTGTCCAATTCTAAAAAAAATACAAAAAATCTTAAAATTAACAAAAAATAATTAAATGAAAGAAAAAACAAGACGTAAAAAAATATTTTTATTATTAAAATAATAAAAATAAAAATTTTTTTTGTTAAAAGACAAAAAACTTTTTCTTTAAAAATATTGAAATTAAGCCAATTTATAAATATAATCACTTTGGAGAAATTGGAATTTAAGAAATTTTCTAAAAATAACATAATTATTACAATAATTATAAGATGGATTTTTCTATAATTATAGTATAAAAACATACAAATCTAAAATGTTGAGGTTTATAAATTCAATATTGAAAAGATTAATATGAATACCACAAATCGTATATTTTAATTTGATCTATTTAATGGGTCGTACAATACGCCTCTTGTCAAAATTTTTACGACCCAAAAGAATTTTTAATTCTTTACAAGAGGTTATATAAAAAATTTTACAATAAAGTAGATAAAATAATAAAAAATGGTTATGAAAAAAATTAATTAGGGGGAATATCTTATGATTATAGTTGGTGAATTAATAAACTCAAGTAGAAAAGCAATAAAAGAAGCAATAGACAAAGGTGATATCGAATATATCAAAAAAATAGCAGTTGATCAAGAAGAAGCTGGGGCTACATATATCGACGTAAATGCCGGAACTTTTGTAGGAACTGAAATAGAACATTTAAAATGGATGATAGAAAATATCCAACAAGTAGTAGATATACCATGTTGTATAGATTCTCCAGATCCAAAAGCTTTAGAAGCTGCTTTAAAAGTACATAAAGGGACTGCAATGATAAACTCAATATCTTTAGAAGAAGATAGATATGATGCAGTGCTTCCAGTAGTAGCTGGAACTGATTTAAAAATAGTTGCTTTATGTATGAGTTCAGACGGAATGCCTGAAACTTGTGATCAAAGACTTAAAATAGCTGATAAATTAATAAATGGATTAGTTAAAAATAATGTAGATATAGACAATATATATGTCGATCCACTTGTTCAACCTATAGGAACTGACGACACTTATGGATTTGAATTTTTAGATTCAGTAGCAGCAATAACAACTCAATTTAAAGGTGTTCATACTATGTGTGGATTAAGTAATATATCATTTGGACTTCCAGAAAGAAAATATATAAATAGAAACTTTGCAGTAATGGCTATCGCCAGAGGTCTTGATGGACTTATTATAAATCCACTTGATAGAGATATGATGGGTAGTATAGTTACAGCAGAAATGTTAGCAGGTAGAGATGAGTTCTGTGCTGAATATCTTCAAGCATTTAGAGCTGGAATAATTGGAAATCCTAAATAATAAATGAATTTTTAAAAAGTAAAAATAAGTAAATTGATAAGAATTATGAATATGTAAGTATTATTAATATAATTGTTGAAAGTGTTGTTCTAGTTTTTTAAATGAGGGCAGCACTTTTGTTTTTAACTAGAGAAAAAACTTGCCTTAATAACTTTTTATTAAGGCAAGTATAGGAAAAAATCATTTATTTAAAATGATTTTTAACCAAAAATATTACAATTTTATATGGTTTTAACTATTATGTTTTTGAAGTAGTATTTTTTCAGCAAGACGTGCAGCTGAGGCAGCATCTGCAGTATAATAATCAGCATTTACTCTCTTAGCAAAGTTGCTTGTTACTGGGGCTCCGCCAATCATGAAGATGTATTTTTCTTTAATACCCGCTTTTTTAAACTCTTTTATAACTTCACCGATTTCTGGCATAGTTGTAGTAAGTAAGGCAGAAAGACAGACTAAATCGGCATTTACTTCTTCAGCTTTATTTATAAAGTCTTGAGCTGAAACATCTACTCCTAAATCATAAACTTCAATACCAATACCACGAAGTGTGATTTTAACTAAGTTTTTACCAATATCATGAATATCGCCTCTTACAGTACCTATAACTGCTGTTCCTATTGGTTTTGCACCAGTTAAAGATAAGAGAGGTTCTAAGACTTTTATGCCAGCGCTCATTGCTTTGCCGGCAAGTAGCATTTCAGGGACATAAATTTCATTGTTCTTAAATTTAATACCTACTTCATTTAAAGCAGGTATAAGACCTTTTTCTAATATAACAGAAGCTTCAACCCCATTTTCTAGAGCTTCTTGAACTAATTTATTAGTCATTCTGGCATTACCTTTTTGAACATTTTGTGAAAGCTTACTAAAATCCATATGATGACCCCCTATTAGAAAATTTGTACTAAATGTTACAAAGAAAAGTTTTCTTATATATAATTAAATTATATATAAGAAGGGGGGTATAATCTATCAATTATTAGTATATAAAATTGTAAAATTTTTGGAAGTAAATAAAGTTTGGAGGAAATAATCATGAAGGAAAATAAAGTTAATGTAAAATTGATACTTAATGATAGTGAAAAGATATGTGAAGCAAACATAGGGGATAATCTTTTAGATATTATAAGAAAAAACAATATAGACTTTGATACACCATGTAATGGTAATGGAAGCTGTGGTAAATGCAAATGTAAAATAAAAGAAAATACAGAAATAGGAGCTTCTAGTAAAAAACATTTAAATAAATCAGAACTTATATCTGGTATAAGACTTGCTTGTGATACTGAAATTAAAAGTGATTTAACAGTAGAACTTTCAAACAAAATAAAAGATATGACTGTTTTAATAAGCGGTGTAGAAAAAGAATTTAAAATAAACCCTTCTGTACAAAAACATTATATAGTTTTAGAAAAACCAACTTTAGATGATCAAAGAGATGATTTGATGAGAATAAAAGATTTCTTAAAAGAATACTTAAAAATAGAAAATATAGATATAGATTTAAATGTCCTTAGAAAAATTCCAAAAGCTCTTAGAGAAGATAATTACGATATAACCGTTACTATGTTTGATAATAAAATTATAGATATAGAACCTAAAGATACTACAAATAATAATTATGGTTTGGCAATCGATATAGGAACTACAACTATAGCTGTGTACTTACTTAGTCTTTATGATGGAAGTCAAATCGATGTAATCTCCGAAGTTAATAATCAAAGAAATTATGGTGCAGATGTAATATCAAGAATAAATTACACATTAGAAAACCCTGACGGGCTTAAAAAGCTTAAAGCTTCTATTGTGAGTCAACTTAACAATATAGTAAAAAATATTGCAAAGAGAAATAATATAAATATAGATAATATTTACGATACAGTAATAGTTGGAAATACAACAATGATTCACCTACTTTTAGGAATAGATCCTGAAAATATTGCAAAAGCACCTTATATATCAGGATTTACAGAAGCTATGGAATTTAATCCAAAAGATATTGGATTTAGCTTCAAGTCAAATATAAGTATAATGCCTGGTGTATCAAGTTATGTTGGTAGTGATATAACTGCTGGTATATTATCTTCAGGAATGTTGGAATCAGAAAAGTATTCATTATTATTAGATTTAGGTACTAATGGCGAAATGGCAATAGGTAATAAATATGAAGTTATAACTTGCTCTACTGCTGCTGGTCCTGCTTTTGAAGGTGCTAATATAAAGCATGGTGTCGGCGGAATATTAGGAGCAATTAGTAAAATAGATTTATCTAAAGAAAAAAAAATCGAGACAATCGGGAACCAACCACCTTGCGGTATATGTGGTTCAGGGGTATTAGATGCAGTTTCTGAAATGATTAAATATTCATTAATAGATGAAACAGGTAGAATGTTTGATGAAGAAGATGATGACTTCGAATTTGAAGAATATGAATATTTGACTAAAGACTTAGTCGAAATAGATGGCATGAAACAATATGTGCTTGCAAAAGATTCAAAAGGCGATATTATATCATTTACTCAAAAAGATGTTAGAGAAGTTCAACTTGCAAAAGCAGCAATTAATGCAGGTATTCAAATATTGGTAAAAGAAAAGGATTTAGATTTTAATGATCTAGAGTATTTATACTTAGGTGGAGGATTTGGTAACTATATGAATGTACAAAGTTCACTACAAATAGGTATGATACCTTTAGAATTAGATGGAAAAATTAAATCTATAGGAAATTGTGCTGGTAGTGGAGCAAAAATGTATTTATTATCTAAAGAATATAGAAATCTAATAATAGATAAAGTAAATACATCAAAATATATAGAATTATCTAATAGAAAAGAGTTCCAAGATTATTTTGTAAACGGGATGATGATGGAAAGAATTTATGAACCTGCTCAAAAATATACACAAAACCAAGGGATTACAGTTGATACATTTTAAAAAAAGTATACGTCTTGGATACAAATATGGTAAAGATTTTCGCAGTAATCTAAAAAAAATCCAAAATAATTACTAAAATGAGAAAATATTTTCGAAAAATTCATTTTTTTCTAAAATAAATACAAATCAAAATAAAAGTTTTAAAAAATAATCAGCCTTAAATATTGAAATACCAATACTTAAGGCTGATTTATAAAAAATCCTAAAAGGTTTAATAAAAAACGATATAAATTACAATAATTATATCTAAAAAAATATTATTATTTAAGTATAAAAGATAAACAAAACATAAAAGAAAATCAAAGCATAAAAAAGATTTTCTTAAAAATGGACAACAAGGAAATGACATTAAAGTATTTTAAGTATAATAAATAATATTTTAATAATTTGGTTAGGGGGAAAGATTTATGGAATTAAGAGAACTTTCATTAGCAGTACAAAAAGGTAGTGGAAAACAATCAAAACAATTAGTTAAAGAAGCTTTAGAACAAGGTTTAAAACCAGCTGATATATTAAACAATGGTTTAATCGCAGCAATGGGCGAAATAGGTGACAAATTCAAAGAAGGACAAATATATGTTCCTGAAATGTTAATAGCAGCTAAAGCAATGCAAGCTGGACTTAAAGTTTTAGCTCCATCTTTAAAAGCTGAAGGTGTTGAACCAATAGGTAAAGCAGTTATAGGTACTGTAAAAGGGGACTTACATGATATAGGTAAAAACTTAGTTAAAATGATGATGGATGGTGCTGGTATAGAAATGGTCGACTTAGGTGTTGACGTTTCAGAAGAAAAATTCGTTGAAAAAGCTGAAGAAATAGGAGCAGATATAGTCTGCTTATCAGCTTTACTTACAACTACAATGCCTGCAATCGAAACTACTATAAAAGCATTCGAAGATAAAGGAATAAAAGATAAATATATATTCATGATAGGTGGTGCTCCAGTTTCAGAAGAATACGCTAAACAAGTACATGCAGACTACTATACTACAGATGCAGCTGCTGCAGCAGACGTAGCTAAAAAAGTCTTACAAGAAAAAAAATAGTACAGTAAAAATTCAATCTGAAACAAGTTAAAATTTAGTAACGAGTGTAAATACGCAAATATATAAGGAGGAACGTATTATGAGTATAAAATTTAATAAATTAGCATACAACTCAGTTGATGATTTTGTTTATGGTTCTTGTCCAAAACCAGTAACAACTAAAAGTGGATTAGTAATAGGTGGTGGAGATGTTTATCCAGAATTAAACTTCACATTACCATCAATGATAGTTAATGAAGATAGTATAAAAGATGCATATCAAATATATAAAGATATGACTAATGGTATATTAAATAGAGCTAGAGAATTATATGCTCCAGGAGTAGTTATCGAATATGAAACTCTTCCTGAATTTACTGAAAACCCTAAATGGGGTATTGAAGTAAGTAAGATCATAGTTGATACTATGAAAGAATATGAAGCTAAATATGGTTTAAAATCTGCTTATAGAGCTACTCCAAATGATTTAAGAGAAATGAATAGACCACCAATTATGAGAAGCGGTAAGTATTGGGAAGCTATGATAGAAAGCTTCGCTGGTTGCTCACAAGCTGGCGCTGATTTTATCTCAGTTGAATCTACTGGTGGTAAAGAATTAAACGACGAAGCTTTAGTAAATGCTGATATTAAACAAGTTATATTTGCACTTGGTGTTTGTGGATGCAGAGATATGAAATTCTTATGGAAAAACATTTCTGATATCTGTAAAGCTAATGGATCACTTCCAGCAGGTGACTCTGCTTGTGGATTTGGTAATACTGCAATGGTACTTGCTGAAAGAGGTATGATACCTAAAGTATTTGCAGCAGTAGTAAGAGTTGCTACAGTAGCTAGAGCATTAGCTGCTTTCGAAGAAGGAGCTGTAGGACCATCTAAAGACTGTGCTTATGAAGGTGTTTATCTTAAAGCAATTACAGGTTCTCCAATATCTTGTGAAGGTAAATCAGCTGCTTGTGCTCACTTATCTCCAATAGGTAATATAGCTGCTGCTGTAACAGACTTATGGTCTAATGAATCTGTTCAACAAGTTAAACTATTAGCAGAAATGGCACCAGTTGTATCTATAGAACAATTAGTATATGATACAAGACTTATGAATACAGCTACTAAGAAAGGATTTAGAAAAGAATTCAGAGATTTATTAGCTGAATCTGATGCTCCACTTGATCCTCAAGCTTACGTATTAAAACCACAAGTTGTATATGATATAGCTAGTGAATTAGTTAAAGCTGAAAATTCATTCCAAATGACTAAGATGGGTGCACAGCTTGCTCTTGATAAGATAACTGAAGCTGTTAATAGTGGTGAAGTTTATGTAGAAGAAAGAGAAAAGAAATGGTTAGATATCATAGGAAATCAAATTGATGATATAGCTGACGATGAATTAGAATTCTACGATGATATGCAAGACGAATTAGATATGGATAAATTTATACCATCTGAATATGGTTTATAAAATTTGAAAGTCTAATTAAAATAAATTTAAAAAGTAAAACTGATAATCTTGAAAGTATATAGAATTAAATTATAAATTTAAATTGCAAAAAGGAACTGTCTCAAAGAAATTTGAGACAGTTTCACTATATATGTATTTTATGGCGCTAAATATATTGTGCTATTATTAGGGTGGTTAAATTTTTAGTAAGGGTGGTATGGCTATGAAAATAAAATTAGATATAGTATCAGGATTTTTGGGAGCGGGCAAAACTACTCTTATAAAAAAACTTGTAACTGAAGGATATAAAGACGAAAAGATAGTTGTTTTAGAAAATGAATTTGGAAAAGTAGGAATTGATACTGATATATTAAAAAATACTGGTGTTGAAGTTGAGGAAATAACAGCAGGATGTATCTGCTGTAGTTCGTCTGGAGATTTCCTATCTTCAATGAAGGATATAATAAATAAATTTTCTCCAGATAGAATAATTGTGGAGCCTACCGGCGTTGCAAAACTAAGCGAAATATTAAGATCGTGTAATGACTTTAAATTTAAGGGCTTATTTGAAGTTAATAATATTATTTCGGTTTTAGATGTTAAACGTTTTGACTTTGTATCTTCTTATTCTAAAGTGTTTGTGGATGATCAAATAGCAGTATCAAAGACTATTGTTTTGAGTAAAAATATAGGAGCTTCTATAAAACATATAGAGGATATTTATTCTTATATTAAAAATATAAATATAAACGTAAATATTATAAATGAAGATATATATAATATAAGTGGGCAAGAATTAATTAACGCTATTGAAAATGAAATACAAGAATATAATATGCTTAAGTTACTTAACAAACTAGACGAAACTGCAGGAACTAGAAATCCATATCATTTTGCTACGTTAGAATTCAAAACACATAAGCCAATTGATTATGAAAATATAGAACTTATATTTAAGTGTTTTGAAGATGAAGATACTTACGGAAAAGTTGTTAGGGGAAAAGGTATCTTACAAAATAGTGAACAGAATTGGTATAAATTTGATTATGTTGAAAATGAAATACAAGAAGAAAATTATTATAAAGAAGATATCGGGGCAATTTGTATTATAGGCTATAAATTGAATAAAAAGAATATATTAAATCTTTTTGATTGATAAAAAAATATGCAAACTGTGGTGAGGACAACACTATGGTTTGCATATTTTCATTTTAAAAAAGAGTGTGATAATTTATCACACTCTTTATCCATTTTGTCTATATTGTTTTGGAGTCATCTTTGTTAAGTTTTTAAATACTTTTGAGAAGTAGCTTTGGTCTTCAAAACCAACTTCTAGGGCTATTTCAACTATTGAGTAATCAGTATTTTTAAGCAGAAGCTTACTTTGTTCTATACGGATTTTATTTAAATAGTTTGAAAAACTAACTCCAACTTCCTTCTTAAATATACTAGAGAAATAAGAAGGATTTAAATGGACAATATTTGCTACTGTTTCTAAGTTAATGTCTTCATTATAATGTTCATTTATATAAGATATACATTTTTGAATAAGTACAGGATTTTTTGATTCATTAAAATTAAATACATTTTGAGTAAAACTATCTAGCATATGTATAACCCAATAAGATAAATCTTCGATATTTTTTATATTGGATATTTTGTATAAAAATTTACTGTTTAAATCTATAATTGTGTTAGAGTCGGCTCCGCCATCAATTGAGGCTCTAGATAATAATGTACACAATTCTAATGTCTTTGATTTAATTATGTTTATATTGCCACCTGATGCAAATAAAATACGCCCTATCATATCATTTAATATATTTTTTGCTCCGATTATATCTCCATTTCTTACTTTAAGCAATAATTCTTTTTCTGTCTCATATGAGTAAAATTCTATATTATCATTATCCTTTATGTCTTGTATTTTCTCATTTAAATCGGATTGATGAGCTGCTATTAACTTTCTATTTTCTAATTCTTTTTTTTCATCGTCTAAAAGGCTGAAAACAACGATAAATAATAAATTTCCTAAATATCTAACTCTAGTAGGATCTATAACTTGAATACTTCTAATTTTTGATTCTACCATTCCTAAATATTTTAAATCGATATTGAATTTCTGCATTATTTCAGAAATCATAAGTTGGTCAGAAAACTCCATAAGTATAGGGCCTGCCAAGACAGAACCTCTAAATATACCTTTCTTTATAACTGGTACTGTGTAGTGTATAAGACCAGCAGGACAGAAGAATGTATAAGCTTCTCCTAATTTTTCTGACTGTTTAGCTGCATATAGATGAGTTTGAGAACAAGGATTCATTTCACCTGTAAAATCTTTAAAAAATTTACAAAAAGGCTCCTCATTTCCAACTGAATACACAGTTTCTCCATTTTCATCCAATAAAACAAGGGGAATTTTAGTAGAAAAAGAATATGTAATTAGTGCTTCTTTTAATTTTTCTAAAAACTTTTCTTTCATTGTCTTTCATCACCACAATTTCGTATTTTATAAAAAAACATATTATTATACAATTCGATTTAAATAATAGAAATCCTTCTTTATTTAAAAATAAAAAAATCTTTATCCTAAAAGTGTTTCAAAATGTAAATTTTTTTGAAACACATGTACGGAAATTATACTTATCCAAAATTATAAATGAATATAATTTCCTATGTGTTATAAATATAAAATTAAATTTTTTATAAATCTAAATCAAAATATATTAAATTTGTTTTATTTTCGTGATATAATTTAATATAAATTATTTATGTAAACTAAAATAATTATTTAATAATGATGGGGGGATGGTTATGATATTGAGGAAAAAATGTTTATCATTATTTTTATCTTTATCGTTAGTTTTACCAAACTTGGCGCCAATTTATTCTTATGCCGAAGAAGCAACTTCTATAAACAGAGAAGAACAAAAAATCAAATCAGAAAACAGTCAAAAGGAAAAAGTATCTAAACAATTAGATGAAAAATTCGATTTAAATGACGTTTCTGGTGATTACGCTGCTGAGCAAATTAATAAATATAAGCTCCAAGACAATTTCGAATATGCAGTAAAAGAAGTTTTAAACTACTATTATGATGAAGATAAAAAAGATGAAATATCAAGTTTTGAAAATACTATCGATTCAAGAGCTAATAATCTAATAAAAGATTATAAAGAAGCTTCTGAAGAAAGAAGTGAAGACGATAGTGATTTAGGTTATAAATCAGGTCAAGTCATAGTTGAATTTAAAAGCAATATAGATAAAAATTTAAAAGAAGATGTGGCTAATAACTTAGATGGAGAAATAAAAGAATTACAAAATGGAGATATAGGTGTAATAGATATATCTAATAGCGACACTATAGATAAGGCATTAGAAAATTATGAAGATAATTACTTTATAGAATCTGTACAACCTAACTTTGTTTATAAATCACAATCATCAAAGACAAGTAATACAACAAGTACTAATGATAAATATTCAAGCAGACAGTATTACTTAGAAAAACTAAAAATATACGATGCATGGGATTATTTAAAAGATTTTAAAACTTCAAAAGTAAAAGTTGCTGTAATAGACACTGGACTTGATGTAAACCATAAAGATATAAAGGACAACCTATATTTAGGTGTAGATGCTGAAAATAACTACGCTGAACTTACAAGAGATCATTGGCATCATGGTACACATGTATCTGGAATAATAGCTGCATCTACTAATAACTCTATAGGAGTTGCAGGTATAGGAAATAATATGGTAGATTTAATGGCTATAAATGTATTTTTTGGAGAAGGTTCTGATACAGAAGCTTATACAACAGATATAATAAAAGGATACAACTATGCTGTTAAAAATGGTGCTAAAGTAATAAATATGAGTCTTGGAAGACTTGTAGATGATAACGATTATGATGATATTGATAAACAATATGACTCTATATTAGAAAAAGCAATTAATGAAGCTTATGATAAAGGTATAGTAACCGTTTGTGCCGCTGGTAATGAAAGTAGTTCTATGAAATCTTATCCATCAGATTTTGAAGCTTGCATATCTGTAATAAATATAGATAAAAGCAATCAAAAAGCTTATGATTCAAATTATGGAACTAAAAAAGATATTTCTGCTTATGGTGTAGATATATACAGTACAGTACCAGGAGATAAATATAGATATGAAAGTGGAACATCTATGGCTGCACCTATAGTAAGTGGTATTGTAGCATTAATGAAATCTAAATGTCCAAATGCATCTGTAGATGATATAAAATCTGCTTTATATTCTAGCGCAGATGATATAGGCAAAAAAGGAAAAGATGTATATACAGGTTATGGTAGGGTAAATGCGCTAAAAGCTGTTAAAGCTGTAAATAACTTAAAAACAAGCATGAAAAAACCTACAATAAATACTTTAAAAGCATCTGATACTTATATAACTGGAACTGCATCAAAGGGAGCAGACATAAGAGTTTATAATTCAAAAGGAAGTGTAATAGCAAGAGGTGTTGCTTCTACATCGACTGGAAAATATAAAATAAAAATAGCTAAACAAACTGCAGGGACTACTGTTAAAGTAGTAGCATTAAAACCAGGATATTATTCAAAACAAGCTACAAAAATTGTATCGAAAGCTGCGCTTAAGAAATTCTCAAGCAGTTTAACAGCAAAATCAACTATTTATTCGACTACAACTAAGATAACTGGTACAGGGGCTAAAGGAGCTACTATCAGAGCTTATGTAAAAGGAAAACAAATAGGTAAATCAACTACAGTAAATTCATATGGAAAGTATACACTTACTATTCCAAAACAAAAGAAAAAAACAGTTATAACTATAAAGATGTCTAAATCAGGATATTCAACTAAGAGTATTACAAGAACTGTTAAATAGAAAATTTTAGTTTGGAAATACAATAAGGCTAGAAGTTTTAAATATTAACTTCTAGCCTTTATTTTTTAACTTATAATTCTTTAGGAACTATAACTCCTAGTCTTTTTGATTTTTTTATGGCTTCTTCTGTATTTATTTTTATATTAAATAAAGTTTGATTATAGTCTAAAGATATTTCTTCAATTGATGTAGCTTTTGGTATTTCTTTATTTAAACAGATATATTTATATATTTCTCCTTCTAAAGCTTCCTGAATGGCAGAGTAACAATCATCTAAATTATCATCATATACTGTTACTTCTTTAAAATCATAGATTCTTATTTCATAATCATCGCTACTATGATTTATAATTATTGCTGGAAAATCATAATTTTCTTTGTACATACTTTTACCCCCTAAGATTATGTTCTTTTACCTTAATTATGACAGTTTAAAATTAATTTTGTCAAACTTTAACAAAAATATTGTCAAATAGCAGTGAAAAATAGAGTCAATATCATATAAGTATGAATATAATATATTAAATGGGGTGATATTTATGGATTTGAGTCAATTAGGTGAAAGTGCTCAATACATGGTTCCATTGATTATACTTTTTTGTATGTGTATAGGATATGTTATAAAGACTAGTTTAGATTTTATTGAAAATAAATATATTCCTTTGATTATGGTAAGCATAGGAATAGTTTTAAATATATGGATAAATAAACAAGTGACAGCAGAAATTGTAGTAGCAGGAGCCTTGAGTGGGCTGGCCAGTATAGGTACACACCAGACATGTAAAAATTTAAATCATAACAAAAAAGATCAAGAAAATAACAAAAACGATAATAAAGATGAATAACGAAATGAAGAAAATAGTAAAAATTAATAATTACAATCAACCTTCTTTTAAGCATACCAAGTTGAATAAAAAACTATTTGATGAAAAATCTACATTATCTGTATGAAATAATATAGGTAATGTAGGTTTAATAATTAACTATATATAGATTCATATAATATCCTCCATTCTTAAAAATAATTCTAAAGATCTATGATGTATATCAGAAATCTTTAGAATTATTTTTTTGTTACAGTTGTAAAATATCAATAATATGGATAAAATTTAAATATATTTAATTATAAGTAAATTATTATTGAAAGGAAAAGGAATACTAAAATGACATTAAAAATTTGTTTGGTAATCATTATAACATTGTCAATTGTAGCTATTATAGCATGTATATTTACTGGAAAGTTCTTTTATAATTTAGCTATAAATCCAAACTCATCAAAAAAGATGATATTTAGCAACGATGGTCTTTCTCACCACGAACTTTCAAAAGAAGAAGAATGGCTAGAAAAGTCTTCAAAATTTGAAGAAGTATTTACGACTTCATTTGATGGATTAAAACTACATGGGTATCAAGTATTAAATAAAAATACAAATAAATGGGCTATAACAGTCCATGGTTATATGACAGATGCATTTAGTCTTAGTACAAAGGCACTACATTATTATGAGATAGGATATAACGTTTTGGCAATCGATTTAAGAGGCCATGGAAAAAGCAAAGGTAATTATATAGGAATGGGATATCATGATGCGAAAGACCTTATTGAATGGATAAAATACATAAACTCAAAATATAGTGATGCAGAAATTCTAATTCACGGAGTATCTATGGGAGCGGCTACTGTAATGATAGCTTCTTCATTAGATGAACTTCCAACAAACGTAAAAGTAATAATTGAGGATTGTGGTTATACATGTGCACTAGAACAATTTAAATTCCAACTAAAGAAATTATTTAATCTACCATCATTTCCTATACTAAATATAGCTAATTTAGCGGTAAAAATAAAGGCAGGATATTTTTTAAACGAAGCCTCACCAATAGAAGCTGTAAAAAATTCAAAAGTTCCAATGATGTTTATTCATGGTGATAAAGATACATTTGTACCTTTTTATATGTTAGATGAGCTTTATGATGCTTGTAGTAGTGAAAAGTCTAAATTAGTTGTAAAAGAAGCTAGTCATGCACATGCAGAGGACGAAAATCCAGATTTATATTGGAGAAAAATAGACAAATTTGTAAATAAGTATATGTAGCGCAGAGTAGAATTATTCTTTTATAAGAAAGGGGTTAAAAAATGAAAGTTTATACTAAAAACGGTGATAAAGGGATGACATCTTTAATAGGTGGTAAAAAAATTGAAAAAGATGATATAAGAGTAGAAGCATATGGTACAATAGATGAGCTAAACTCATATATAGGTCTTTGTTACCATTATTTAAAAGAAGACTCAGATAAAGAAGCTTTAAGAAAAATTCAAGTAAAATTATTTGATATAGGAGCTGAATTATCATCACCTAATTACAAACGTATTAAAAATATAACAAAAGAAGAAGATGTAGAAGAACTTGAAAAATTAGTAGATTATTATACAGATAAAATAGAAAAAATAAATGAGTTTATAGTTCCAGGAACATCTATAGCATCAGCAAACTTACATATTGCTAGAACTATATGTAGAAGATGCGAAAGAAGGATACTTTCTTTATCAAAACAAGATGAAATAAATTTAGTTATTTTAAAATATATAAATAGATTATCGGATTTTCTATACATATTAGCTCGTTATAGCGAAGATGAAATAATACCTGTTAAGTTTTAGGTATATAATATAAGCTTCACATACAGCTTACTATAAAAAAAAACCTCCCTTAAAATTTCTAAAGGGAGGTTTTTTTTTATATCTAAATAGCCTTAGAATAAAGATTTATTTCGAGACTTTATTTGCATTTAAAATGCTCATTTTCACTTCTGATGAAAGAACATTATAATTTAGTATATCTTCCTTAGTCATTTTAAAATCATCTTCTCTACAAGCTTTCATAAATGATTTTATAGAGTATATATTTTGTAAGAATAATTTAAATGATGGATTTTCTTTAAATAACATCACATTAACAGCTAACATAACTATATAGGCTTTAAGTGAGAAATAGAAATAATATCTTTTTAATCTAGAGTATTCTCCAGTATCTTTTAAAAATAATCTAATAAGTGCGTATGCCTTCATATAGTCATTTTGTGTTTGAAGACATATATTTCTAACTATGCTAGTTTTTCTAATTCTATAGTAATAAAGAGCATCATTTATAACAGCTATTTTGTCTGCTTTATATATAAGCTGTGACATAATAGCCAAATCTTCAAATTTCATATCTGGGAATGAATTAAAATCTTCAAATATCTCTCTTTTCCATAGCTTGTTCCACAAATAAGAGTGGATTAAGTTATCTGGAATTAACCCCTTTAATATGTCGTATTTATTGAATACTCCTCTTCTGAATTTATAAAATACAGGTTTAGCTAAGTTTATTTGTTCGTAATATCTATAGAAATTACAGATAACAATGTCGCTTCTAGTATCTATTGCTGCATCGTATAGTCTGCTTAAATAATTTTCTCTTACAAAGTCATCACTGTCTAAAAAAGCAAGATAATCTCCCTTTGCATGTTTAAGTGCTGTGTTGCGAGTTTTTGCAACGCCGCTATTTACTTGATTTATAACTTTGATTTTTTCTGATTTTTTTTCATATTCCCTTAAAATTTCAAGAGAGTTGTCCGTAGAACCGTCGTTTACACATATAACTTCATAAGATGTAAAATCTTGTTCTAATATAGAATCAAGGCATCTTCTTAAATAAGTTGATGTATTGTAAACAGGAACTATGACACTTATTTTTGGATTTATAGTATTCATAATTCACCACCTTAATCTTTGTTCGAGTTTTTAATAGTTAAAGTATACCATAGATATCCTATAGCTAATCTTACAGTTTTATTACAAATTAGTAATAAAAACCATATTTTTTATTACAAATAAATTAGTTTATATATAATATTATTTTAAAAATATATTTTTGAATTTAATACTTAAATTTATGGCATTTAAAATCCATATCAGTTAATATTAATAATATATCCTTAAATTTAAAATTTTAAAAGGGGTGTAAATATAAATATTAGGGGGAGATAAGATGGATCCATTAGTAGTAATAATTCAGGGACAACAATTTAAACTTAAAAATTTAAACAACTTAGTAGCTTCAATATTTGGAAAAAGCTACTTTGATTTATCGCAAGAAGAAAGACTAAAAGTTAGATATGAAAAAGCACATGCTATAAGTCAATTTCATAAATATTTGCCAATAGTCAATACAGAACAAGGTACATATGGTGATAACTTTGATATAGTAAAAAAAGATTATGATTTTGAAAATGCTTTTATAATAGACGATGATTATTCATATATACTATCTTTATGTAAGATAAACAGTTTTATGCTTCTTGAAGTTAGAAATTCAAATATATTTACAGGACTTATAGATAAAAGTGAGATAAAAGATGATTTAGTAGTTATAAATCATTTTGCAAAAGAAATATTAGACGAATTATACAATTAATTTAAATTTTATATAATTCAAAATATAGTATAAAGTGATTGACTTTGGAAATGAGTTTACATAACGGTGTTATAGTTAACTTATTTCTTTTTTTATTGATATGACAAAAATGTAATTTAATATTTCGTAAAAATAATTTATAATTATGTAAGGATATAGTATATATTTTTATATTATTTTTCTTTAATATATAGATTAATATATGTTAAGGAGGAATTGAAAGGATGGTTTGACTTGAATAATAAAATATTAGTTGCAGATGATGAAAAAGAAATAAGAGATTTACTTGAAATATACCTTCTAAACGAAGGCTATAAAGTTGTAAAAGCGAAAGATGGCCAAGAAGCTTTAGATATAATAGAAAATGAGGATGTTGATTTATTAGTTTTAGATATAATGATGCCTAAAGTTAACGGTATAGAGGTATGTAAAAAAGTAAGACAAAATAAAAATATGCCTATTTTAATGTTGAGCGCAAAATCTGAGGATATGGATAAGATACAAGGCCTTATGACAGGTGCAGATGACTATATGACAAAGCCTTTTAATCCATTAGAGTTTACAGTAAGGGTTAAAGCACTTCTTAGAAGAAGCTACTATTTAAACAACAATAATTCCTCTGAAGAAAGTGATTTAATAAATGTTGGTTCGCTTACTATAGACAAAACTAGACATAGAGTAGTTGCAGATGGAGAAGAAATATCTCTTACAGCGAGAGAGTTTGACATACTTTATTTAATGGCAAGCAATAAAGGTAGAGTATTTTCATCTGAGGAGATATTTGAAAAAGTATGGAAAGAGAAATACTTCCAATCAAATAACACTGTAATGGTTCATATTAGTAGACTTAGAGATAAGCTAGATAAACATTTAAATGGCGAAAAAATAATTCACACAGTGTGGGGAGTTGGTTATAAAATTGAAAAATAAAAAGGCATTTTATTATGCTATATTACCTATAGCTTATTTTATTTTCAGCCTTATATTAGTCTCAGTTGTATTTGGAGTATTGAAAATAGTATTAGATATATATTATAGATACAATAGCCAATACGGAGGTACTGTTGTAGATGCAATAAAATTCTTTATGCTTTTTAGAGCTCAAACAGGACTTGATCGTAATTTAAATTATTTAATTATTGCTATATGTACATTTGTTACATATTTCTTATTTATGAGAAAAACTTTTGTCAGCCTTGCGAAAATTGTAGAAGCTACAAATCAAATGGCAGCAGGAGACTTGGATAAAGTTATAGACATAGATTGTAAGGGAGATACAAAGATTTTAGGAGACAATATAAATATTATATCTAGACTTCTAAAAGATGTTACTGTACAAGAGAGAAAGGCACAGCAAACAAAGGCTGACCTTATAACAAATGTATCACATGATTTAAGAACGCCTTTAACTTCAATAAAAGGATATTTAGGTCTTATAAATGAAGATAAATATAGAGATGAAGTTCAGCTTAGATATTATGTAGATATAGCTTATCAAAAGTCAAAAGAACTAGAAGTACTTATAAACGATTTATTTGAGCTTACAAAGGTCCAAAATAACTCTATAACGCTTGATAAAATAGAAATAGATTTAGTTGAACTTCTAAATCAAATTATATTCCAATTTGGATACCAATTTCAAAGCGAGAAAATTAAAGAGAGAAGCTTCTTTTCTGAGGATAAACTCATAATATGCGCTGATCCGAATAAATTAGTTAGAGTGTTTCAAAACCTAATAAATAATGGTATTAAATACGGAACGGGAGAGTTTTTAGATATATATGCATATAAAAAAGGAAGTTATGCTGTAGTAGATGTAGTAAGCTATGGAAATCCTATACCATCTGTTGAGCTTCCTTATATATTTGATAAATTTTATAGAGTAGAGAAGTCTAGAAATAAAAATGATGGTGGTTCAGGTCTTGGACTTGCTATTACTAAAAGCATAGTAACACTTCATGGTGGAATAATAAATGCACAAAGTGATGGAGAAAAAACAATATTTAAAGTTATGTTGCCACTTTTAGATAAAAAAATTAAAAACGAAAACAAAAATAGTTAAAAATTCTACTTATGAAAATTAATTTTCGTAAGTTATTTCATTATTTTGACTTTAAAAAATCATCAAAGACCAGTTTTTTGATGATTTTTTTTGTATTTTTGAAAATATTTCCAAAATGTAACTTTTTTTTTGTACAAAAGTAGACTATACTTTAAGTAAGAAGTGTTTCATAAGAGGGGGGAATGAATCATGACAATGGACAACTTAATAAAAATTTTAGCCACTATCGCAGTAATAGGAATTATTATATACTATGCGCTAGAAAGTAAACATCAAAGAGAACAAAAATCAAAAAATAAAGTAAAGAAAATCCTTTCTGAAAACGTTAAATTTATGATTTTTGGGAATGAAGGAAGTCCTAATATCGCTTTAGGAAAAGATAATTGTGTATATCTATTAGATTCTAATAATGTAACATTACATAAATTTACATTAGATGAAGTTTTAGATTTAAATATACATTATCATATAAGAGCAGATAAAAATAGTAGTGTTATTTCTCCGTCATTAACGCTAGATAATCAAACTTATATAGATAAGGTTGACTTAAACTTACGTGTAGTTGATGGTAATGAATATGCAGTAGGCTATGTTCCATATATGAAGCATGTTGAATCTAATGAAGTAAGAAGTAAAATTATTCAAATGAAGAGATTCATATTAATGGTTGAAAGAGAAAAAGAAGGAAATAGCGTTGTAAATAATTAACTCACGAATTTAAAATTGAATACGAAAAATCCAGGGGACTATAATCTCATATAGTTCCCTTTTAATTTATCTTTATTCCGAAGTTCTTCAAAATGTAAAAAATTAACATAGAAAATTTGTATTTATATATATATCTAATTGAGTATATAATATATAATATAATATTGTACTGAGTATAGAGCAATCTATACTACATAAATATAAAAATTACTAATTCATATATAGGAGGAAATCAATATGAGTAAATCACTAGTACCAACTCCGCATTTAGAAGCAAAAGTTGGAGATATAGCAGAAACAGTATTATTACCAGGAGATCCACTAAGAGCTAAATTTATAGCTGAAACTTTCTTAGAAGATGTTGTTCAATACAACACTGTAAGAGGTATGTACGGATATACAGGATACTATAATGGAAAAAGAATATCTGTTCAAGGTTCAGGAATGGGTATGCCATCAATGGGAATATACTCTTATGAGTTAATACATTTCTATGGTGTTAAAAATCTTATAAGAATAGGTTCTGCAGGAGCTATAAGCGATAAATTAAACTTACATGACGTAGTAATAGGTATGGCAGCTTCTACTGATTCAAACTATTCAACTCAATACAACTTACCAGGTACATATGCACCTACAGCAAGCTTCGAATTATTAGAAAAAGCTGTAAATGCAGGTCGCGAATTAAATATAGAAACAACTGTAGGAAACATAGTATCAAGTGATGTATTCTACGGAGATAATGGGCTTGAAGGATTAAAATCATGGCAAAAAATGGGCGCTCTTTGTGTAGAAATGGAAGCAGCAGCTCTTTACATGAATGCAGCTAGAGCAGGAGTTAACGCTCTTTGTATAGTAACTATATCTGACTGTCCATTAAGAGGACTTGAAACTACATCAGCTGAAAGACAAACTGCTTTCACTAATATGATGAAAATAGCTTTAAGTTTAGCTTAATAATAAGATATTAAAAAGGCATGTAACTATATAGGTATATGCCTTTTTGTTTTAGAATTTTGTATATATATTTGGTATATAATGATTTATAGTTTTAAAAAATATATATAAGTTAAAATGGATAATGTTCGTATGGGTATGTATATTTTTAAGATGGTCAAAATTATTACTGCGAGGATTTTTGAGACTTTCACGAATATTGAAAAGTAAAAAGTTAAATAAAATACGTTTTTAAAGGGTGTGATTTTTATATATACAATAAATTAATATAAAAACACAATATAGAATCACATAAAAATAAAGCCTACTAAATACGTTAAGTAAGCTTTATTTTATTTCGCATTATAATACTCTAAATACACCTGTAACAGTTCCAACAATTTCAACATCTCTTTCATTCAAAATGATAGGTTCCATAAATTCGTTTTCTGGTTGAAGTCTAACTATGCTTCCTTCTTTGAAAAATCTCTTTACAGTAGCAGATTCTTTATTTACTAAAGCCACTACTATTTGTGAGTTAGAAGCTGTAGAACCTTTGTCGACTACAACATAGTCGTTATTTAAAATACCAGCATTTATCATACTTTCCCCTTTTACTTTTAGAAGGAATGTATCATTACCTTTTATAAGTTGAGCAGGTAGTGGTATATATTCTTGGATATTTTGTTGTGCTAAAATCGGTTCACCAGCAGTTACTTGACCTACTAGAGGAAGATTTATCATTTCTTGCATTGTATTATTGTTATTTACAAAAACATTTCCACCATCTAATATTTCTATCGCTCTCGGTTTTGTAGGGTCACGTCTTATGTATCCTAATTTTTCGAGTTTGTTTAGATGAGAGTGAACAGTTGATGTAGATTTAAGACCTACAGCTTGACAAATCTCTCTGACTGAAGGTGGATATCCTTTAGATAAAAGTTGTTCCTTAATAAATTCTAAAATCATGAGTTGTTTATTTGTTAATGTATTTGAATTCATAAAAATCACTCATTTCTTTTTTTATTTGTAAAGTAATTTTCATTTTGACTTTACTATTTATTATATTGTACCATAATGCTTTTTTATATACAAACATTTGTTCTTGTTTTTAGAAAATTTCAAGGATTAGCTATACTAATTAATTTATAAGTCTATTCTTGATTTTCGTCTTTTATATCAGCTTCTGTATCTATATTGACATCATTAGCTTCTAGGTTATTATTATTATTATTATCTGAAGCTTGAATACCATCTAAGCTAACTTCTTCCTTTTCGTCTAACCATTCAAAGTTATTTACTATATCTCGTTTTATATTTTTCTTATGAGCTGCGTATAATTGTGTTGTAGTTACGTTGTCGTGGTCTAATAATGCCTTTACATCGTATATTGAAAATCCTGATTGGATTAGAGAAGTCGCAGCCGTTGCTCTAAGCTTGTGTGGAGAGTATCCTTTATCGCGAGAAGTATGCATACAAATAGAGGTATACTTTTTAACAAGCTGTCTTATAGCTCTTGGTGTAAGGCGTTTTCTTTGTAGTGATAAAAATAGGGCATCTTGTACATCTTCTGGTAAATCTTCTGACTTTGGTCTTTCGTAATTTATATAATCTATTACTACATTTTCACAAGTTTTATTTATAGGCATTAAAACTTCTTTACCACGTTTTCTATATATTTTAAATTCGCCCCTTGAAAAATTAAATGATGATATATTAAGTTCACGAAGCTCGTTTAATCTAAGTCCGTATGTAACAAATAAGGCAAGTATTGCTTTGTCACGAAGTTTTGTCTTTTCCCAATATACTTTTTCTTTTTCAGTTAGTCCCTCGCCACTTTCAACAGCATCTAACATAACCATAACTTCATCAATATCAAGCCTCTTTATAGCGTCTGGTTGCGGTTTTGGGAGCTTTATTGGATTAAAGCCATCAGTTATGTTGATTGGAAGCTGTTCGTTTCTATAAAGGAATTTAAAAAGGGTAGAGATAGATGATTTTTTTCTGGCTAAGGCTCTATTGTTATTTTCATAGACAAATGTGTGATCTTCTCTTTCTTTATAATATCTAGGGCAGTAGTCCCCTAAAAACAAATTAACATCTCTTGATTTTATATTTTTAAAGTCTTCTACAGTCAAGTTTTTAATATCATCTTTATCAGTAAGTCCGCTTTCGTTTACGATATATTCACAAAAGAATATAATATCCTCTAAATAAGCTGCTCTTGTCGAAACTGCGACGGAGCTTTTTAAATATACAAAGTAGTCTTTCATAAAAGAAGGCAGCCTCTTTTCGTATTCCATAGCTTTTTCAATTAGCAAATGGTCTCTAAGCACGATGTTGTCTGGTCTGTCTGATTTATTGCTTATTTTTAGTTCTTTTTTATTACTCAATTTACTACCTCCAATAAGTAATTTAAATTTGGATTAAATATATATATTTGTATTTTCTATTATTCTATCATTCATGATTATTTACTTCAAATATAAATATTATTTAAATACAATTGTAAAATGTGACAAAGTCATAGACCACAGCAAATTATATATGTATAATATATCTTGCAAAAAATATTTATTAAAAAGGAGATAGACATGACAGAACCATCAATGTATCATAGCCAAGGATATAATTGTGCAGAAGCATTAATAAAATCATATAACGAGGAACACAATACAGATATACCGATATCACTGGGGAGTGGAATGGGAACTGGTATGGCTGTAGGAAGCTTATGTGGAGCAGTAAACGCTGCAGCAATGATAATTGGATATGTAAAAGGGAGAGAAAGCAACCAAGACATCAATGTAGCTAGAGCTTATTCAAGGGAATTAATGAAGAATATAAGAGAGAACTTTGATTCTGAAATTTGTTTAGAACTAAAACAAAATGGAATAAGTTGTGAAGAGATAATAGATCATTCATATGACGCTTTAAAAGAATTATTAAGTAGATAAAGAATTGATTATAAACAAAAAAGTAGTAAAGCATTATTTTTGCCTTACTACTTTTTCATTTAATATAAATAGCACTTACTATAAGTTTTATCACCTAAGATATAATCTCTAGTAACCCTTCTAGAAACACTACATAAGACTTCATAATTAATAGTACCACGTCTAGAAGCTAAATCTTCAGCAGTAACTCCAACTTCGTCTCCAATTATTAAAACTTCATCTTCAATATTTACATTTAAACCTTTTGGTATTTTAACCATACATTGGTCCATGCATATTCTTCCGACAACATCACATAAAATACCGTTTATCATCACTTTAGGGTCATCTTGAGTTCTATCAAAACCATCTGCATATCCTATTGCTAGTGTAGCTAATGTAGAAGCTTCTTTAAATTCATAAGTATATCCGTAGCTTACCTTTGTACCAGGGGCTACTGTTTTAATATTTGTTATTATTGTTTTAAGCTTCATAGCAGGTTTTAACTCAACTTCTTTTGAAACTTCATCTGATGGATAGTGGCCATATAAACCTATACCAAGTCTAACCATATTAAATCCTAATTCTTTTAAGTCTATAATAGCAGCCGTATTAGATACGTGTTTAAATTGTATATCTATATTAGCTTTTTCTAAAGCATCTATTACTTTTTTATATCTTTCTAATTGTAAATAAGTTTCTTTTTTATCAGTTTCATCAGCAGTAGCAAAATGAGTGTATATACCGTCTATATTTAAGTTTATTAACTCTTTTAGTTTTAGTATATCGTTTATACTGTTATCACCTGTTAAAAATCCAAGTCTGCTCATACCAGTATCGATTTTTATATGTATACTAGCCTTTTTGCCTAACTTTCCAGCCTTTTGGTTTATTATCTTGGCCATTTCATAAGAATATACAGTTATACCTATATATCTGTTTATAGCTTCTTCTATATCACATTCAGATATATAACCCATACAAAGGATAGGTGTGTGAATATTATTATTTCTAAGTTCAACAGCTTCTTCAAATCTAGCTACTGAAAAATAATCGGCCTTTTCTTGTTGTAACATTTTAGCTACTTCAACAGCTCCATGGCCATAAGCATCGGCCTTTACAACACAACAAACCTTTGTATCAGATTTTAATGTGTTTTTAAGTGCGTGGAAGTTGTGTTTTATATTATTTAAATTAATTTCTGCCCAAGTTCCTCTTTTCATATTTAAAATACCTTCTTTCATCTTTATTAACTATATTTGATATTGATTTTTAAATATTTAAATAAAATTTATTTAAATTTATATTATAGATATTTTTTTATTTTATCATTCATATGTAATAACTTCAAATAAAATTTAATGAAAGAAGTAGTATATTTGTTAGTCTATAATTTTAAGAAGAATAAACAATAATAAGAAGCTTTCTAGAGTTAAAAGGGGTATCACATTTTTAAACTTTTTACCTTTATGGTGAATTATTTTCATAGATATTAACATACTAATTGAACCACCTATAAAAGCCAGTGTTAACAGTGTTTTTTCTGAAATTCTAAATTCATTTTTGATAGCTTTTCTCTTATCTATGTACATAAGACAGAAAAGAGCTATGTTTATAAATATTAAGTAAAGTATAAATAACATAATAATCTCCTTCATTTTATTGTAGATATTTATTATAGTAAATTTTTATTTAAAATAATAGTAAATAGATTAAAGTTAATGATTAATTAAAATTAATTCAAAGGTGTTTCTTATGATGAAATATCAATAGGAAGGGTAGCAGTTAAGAAAAACTATAGAGGTAATGGTATTTCAAGAGAAATGATGTCAAAGGCTATTGAATTTAGAGGATGATATTTCTCATATAGATATGTTGTATAAGAAATAATTTATTATAAATGTAGATAGATCTTTTTAACATTTTTGTTCCTTGATAATTATTATTTTATAAGATATTCTTTATGTGAGGCATAAGATAATACATGATTTTACATAATTAGGAGGGAATATGAAAAAATACGTTGTTCCAATAGCAAGCAGGGATATAGATTTAAGCAGAATAAAATTTTCAGAGCCTTTATCTTGTGAAATTGATAATAACAAAATCAATATTACATATAAAAAGCATTTAGATTCAAATACATATAAGACAGTGAAAAATAAAACAGGTGTTAATTTCAAAGGGGAAATAGTAAAAAATAAAGATACTATAGATTTAGTGGGTGATTTTCATTGTTCAACCCAATTTAAGATTTTATATATTACAGCTGCTATTTTGATAGTTTTATGTGCTTGTTATATAGCTTTATCAGATTTTGTAAAAGTCTGGGTTGTTATGGCAGAAATTTTGATATCTTTGTTTGTATACATCAACTTAGTAAATGATGATAATAAAAAGTTTATTATAATAAATTTACTCACGAAAGAAATAAACAAAATATCATCTAAAAAATTCGATTACTCATATTTATATAATGAAGCTGAAGGCTATTATGACTTAGATGAACTTTATAAAGAAGTTGATACATCTTTAAAGGTACAAAAGAAAAATAAAATTAAAAAAAGTCTATGCTATATATTATCTATTACTATGTTTTTATCTGGGGTTATTGGAGTTATAATTTTTGGCATAGGATCACAAACAAAACAATTTGAGATAGTCAACGAATACAGTCCTTTATATGAAAAGCATCATATAGCAGTAGATGAAGATGGTAGACTTTATGTAGTTTGTGAGAATTACACAGAGATTTTTGATAAAGAAGGCAATTTCTTAATGAAAGTAAATCATGGTAGGGGCGTCACATCAGTTTATTTAAACTTTAGAGATGGATTAACATCATTTTTACTTCATGGCAAAGGTAAAGAGTACGAAGAGCCTAATTACTACCACGAATTTGTAGTTGATATATCGAATAAGAAGATTTTAAATAAGAATACATATAAAGAAGCTCAAATAGAGATAGAAAACCCCAATAGAAGTCGATACTATATGAAAGAAGATACATTATATACCATACGAGACGATAAAGTCTATATAGAAGGCGATGGAGTCGACAAAGTCTTAGATTTAAATAGTCCAAAGAGTCCAATTTTCTTTGGTTACTTTTTTATATTAGCTGCTATGGGGGTATCATTATTGTTTTTTACTAGATTAAGATATAGATAAAATAAAGGGTAGAGAAGTATTATAAAAAAATCTAGAATACTTAGATGAAGCTGGAATTTATTCTATAAAACTATCAGAGGATCAAGTTTTTAGTAGCTTGAATTCTATAGAATTTGAGTAAAGTAAATTGATTTAGTTTTATTATTTTTAATACTGAGATATAAAGTCTCAGTATTTTTTTGTTTATTTTTTTGATAGTTTTAGAATTGTCTGAAAATATCAAAAAAACTAAGATTTAAGCATAAAAACACTATTATTTGTAATCCTTATTTAACTATTCCCTAAATCCACATTTGAGGAATAGTTAAATATTGGTCTCTATTTATCCCCTAGAACCTAAATTTCATAAAAATCGCGATTTATCGAGTTATCGATGATTTATCGATTTGCGGTATTTTTTTAATAACACCAATAGTATTATCATACATTGCAATTGGCTCGCCAATATCATGTGCAGCAAGTCAAGTTTATATTAATCATGAGTATATAGATCACATAACTTTTTGTAACTTATAAATAATTACTTCATTTTATAATAACTTTTTTAATCTACCTAAGTTAAACTAAATTATCATAACTAAATCAAAAAGCTCTAATTTCTAAGTGTAAATTTATATTAATTTAGATTTCTTAATATATTACACATAAAAATTGATTTATTTTACTAAGCTTCAGTCTAAAACATCCTGAATCATCTCAACTAAACAATATAAAAAGCGATATACTGCAAATCAAACAGATATATCGCTTTACTCCTCTACTCTACTATATTTCAAGTTTCTACATTTTTTTATTTTTTTCTCTTTCAAAACAATGTTTACACATAGATTTATATCTTTCATTTCCGCCTATTTCAATTTGTTCGCCGTCTAGAAGTATTTCTCCATTTTCATTTATGCGGGCGTTGATTGTAGCTTTTTTACCACATGCGCAAACTGTTTTTAATTCTCTAATATCATCTGCTAATTCAAACAATGCCTTACTTCCTTCAAAGAAGCATTGTCTAAAATCTGTTTTTAACCCAAAACAAACTACTGTATATTTAAGAGAAATTTGATATAATTCCTTTACTTGTTTTTCAGTAAGAAATTGAGCTTCATCAAGCATTATTATAGTTTTAGGATCATTTATCTTATCTAAGTATTTTGAGAAAGTCTCATCTTCATAAACAAGAGTACAAGAAGCTTCTAGACCTGCTCTTGAAGCTATTACGCCTTTATTTTCGCCATCTTTAAAACTTCCCCTTGTATCCATAGCTGGTTTATATAAAAAGACTTTATATCCAGCTTCTTCGTAATTGTATTTCCATGTAAGAAGCTGCATACTTTTACCTGAATTCATCGCTCCGTAACAAAATATCAATTTACTCATAAATCCTCCTTGTATTGTATCACATTTTTATTTAAATCTTATTTATTAAAATATTGGCCTTAAAGTAATTATTATAACATTAATCACATCAAAATAAAACTTATTTGCTTAAGGTCTTACATATAGTAATAAATTCTTCTAATGATTGTGTTATCTAATTATAAAGTTATTTAAAAAATATCTTATTGGGTTAAAGAAAAAATAAAAAATTAATTTAAAAATATAGAAATTTGGGTAACATAAATATTATTGAAATATATATAAGACTTTTAAGAATTTCAGGAGGTTTATATGAAATCTTTAAATAATAAAGTTGCCCTAGTAACATCCGCTACTAGAGGGATTGGATTAGCTTGTGCCCTAAAATTAGCACAAAACGGCGCAAAAGTTTATATGGGTGCTAGAAGATTAGATGCTGCACAAGAGATATGCGATAACCACGCTGATGAAGGCCTGATTATGGCTCCAGTGTTTTTTGACGCATTTAATAAAGACAGTTATAAAACTATGGTAGATGAAGTTATAGAAAAAGAAGGTAAAATAGACATACTTGTAAATAACTACGGAACTGGCAATCCAGAAAAAGACTTAGATTTAATAAATACAGATGAAGATGCTTTCTTTAGATTACTAGACTTAAATTTAGGAAGTGTTTTTAGAATAACTAAATTAGTAGTGCCACATATGATAAAAAATAACCGTGGCGGAAGTATAGTAAATATATCATCTATAAGTGGTACTGTTCCCGATATATCTAGAATTGGATACGGTGTATCAAAAGCTTCTGTAAACAATATAACTCAACAAATAGCGATGCAATACGCCAAATACAATATAAGATGCAATGCGGTACTTCCTGGTATGACTGCTACGGATTCTGTGAAAGAATCTTTAAACGATGAATTTAAAAAATCATTTTTATCACATATACCACTAAATAGAATGGGTACTCCAGAAGATATAGCAAATGCAGTATATTTCTTTGCTAGCGATAAATCAGCTTATATAACTGGTTCAGTTTTAGAAGTTTCTGGAGGATATCATCTTGGGACTCCTCAATATTCGGATTTTGTAGGAAAATCAAGACAAAGTTAAAAAGCAGGGGTTTTTAGACCTCTGCTTTTTTCTATTTAAGATTCCCACAATCTCTATTATAAAACCTTATCTAGGTTCTACAATTAATTTTATAGCAGTTTTTTGATCGCCTTCTATATTAATGTCAGTAAATGCAGGCACACATACAAGATCCATACCACTAGGTGCTACAAAACCTCTTGCAATTGCAATGGCTTTTACTGCTTGGTTTAAAGCTCCTGCACCTATTGCTTGTATTTCAGCGCTACCTTTTTCTCTTAGTACTCCTGCTAAAGCTCCAGCTACAGAATTAGGATTAGATTTTGATGAAACTTTTAATACTTCCATTTTAATGTCCTCCTCAGATTTTTTTATTATTTTTTAAGTACTAAATTTAACTTGTTAAACTTGTATTTATATATTTCTATAAAATTTCTTTAAATCCCTTTAAAATAAAATCAACAAATATATTTAATTTATGATTGTATTTTACAATGAATTTAAGTTTTAATTTTAAAAATAAACTAAATAAGATATTTAATTTAAAAATTAAAATTCATTAGCGATTTAATGTCAATAAGATATAATAAATTGATTTATATAAATATATTATTTATCTTTTTTTATCCAAAATAAAATTTAAAATTTTTATAAATGTTTCTTAAATTAAAGATTTTATTATAAATATAATCTATAATTAAGATATACGAATATTAAGGGGGATGAATTATGGATTTTGCAATGTCTGTTCTTAAAGAAGATGAGAATATATTAGCTTCTTTAAAATGCAATTTAAAAAGTTTTATTGATTTTACAATAGTAGATGAAAATGGGGTTTTATTAGTTACAGATACGAGAGTTTTATTTTGTAAGTATATAGGACGCAATTTATCTGTTGTACATAATTTTGATTACAAATTAATAACTTCTTTTAATCTTAAAGAAGACGATGATAAAAATAAATATATAATATTTAAATACAATGGTGATAGAGTTAAGATCACCAATATACAATCTGGAGATATATTAAAAGTATGTGAAGTGATTTCTAACAAACAACGAGTATTGTAATATAAAAAAGCCTGCATTTTAAAATACAGGCTTTTTTATAGGAAATCATCTTCTCTTGCTGCAATATTCAAGTTCTAATATCTCTACTTCTTCATAAGATACGTTTAAAAGTTTTACAATTGTATGTTTTCCAATATTATTTTTTAAAAGTTCTACTATAGCACTTTGTCTATTAGCTTCTCTCTCTTCTCTTTTCAAGTCATATTCAAATAAAACAGGTATGTAATATTGATAAAGTATTAAAAGAGACGGTATTATAAAATAGAATTTACAACCTAAAATTCCAATTATAACTGTTATATGGGCTAATATTTTATTTAAAAGTGCTACATTTTTAAGTTGATTTGGTTTTTTGTTTAATATCAAATTAATTAAGCTTATAAAGAAAACTATTATACATAATGGGTATAAAGCATATCCACAAATAAAATTAATATAATCCATTCCAGGAACAAATTTATTTCCAATTACAACGAGATTGCCATATACATATTCATATAAACAAGCTATAAGACCTAAAATTGCTCCAAAAGCTTGTGCATACATATAAATCACCCCTTCAAATAAATTTAACTTGTATAATTTAATATATGCTAGATATAATCTATATATATGTATTAAATTTATTTGAAGATATTTATATTTTTTTAAAAAAGTAATATAATTTAATAGAAATTAAAAATAAAAATTATATTATAATAGATATATTAAGACAAAATTTGAAAGGGTGAATATATGTTTAGTAGTTTCGAATTTATTTTTAAAATAGTATTCTTCTGTCTTTCTATCGCATGGATAGGCAATATATTGTTACTTAATTCAGAGAGGCAAATTTTAATAAATCCTCTACTAATGTTACTAGCTGCATTAATAATAGTAATACCTAGTGATGCAAAAGAGGTATTTGGATTTGAAGTTGATAGCGTTAAAACATTTTTATACGTTTTTTACTGCGTTGTAATTATGGTAGGATTGCCTCTTACAAAAGGTAAAAAAGGTAAACTTAGAAAAAGATTATAATAGAAAAGACTAATTACAGATTTTATACTGGAATTAGTCTTTTTTTCTATTTTACTTTTACATTTATTGTTGTAGTTGAATCATCGTAGAAATTATCATCTATAGATATTTTTACTTTGCATTCTCCAGGAGAGACTGCTTTTATTTTATTGCCTTCTTCTAAATTTAATACTTTATTATCGTATATTGATACTACATATTTTATATTTGTAGGTATTTCATCTGAAACTTCCCAATATTTTTCATACTTTTTATTTTTTATGTCTTTGCATAAAAGTTTGTCCAAAGATACTTTTTCACCTTTCTTTAAGTTTAGGTTTTTATAGACTGATTCAAATTTATATTGGTTATCTTTGTTTTTTATAAAGTTTAAATTGTAATTTATGTCTATTCCTTTTTTAATTAATTTATTTAGTATTGAATTATCTGTTATGTAGTTATTTAGTAAGTTTATATTTTTTACGTTCTTTAAGTTTAGTATTTCACTAGGAAGTTCTTTTATATTATTGTTAACAAAAACAAAGTTTTGTATATTTTTTAAATAAGAAATTCCTTCTAAGCTTTCTATACCTTCGCCTGTCGCATAAAACTCTCCTGATAGAGCTGCTATCTTGTCTAATGTAATTTCTTGATGTTTGAAGTTTCTAGTTATTACATTTCTAAAATTAGCATCTGGAAATAGCATTTTTAAATCTTCGTCGCTTAAAGCTTTATTTGATGCTATATTAGGCTTTTTACTAACTACAAGTTTTTCGCTGTCAGTTTCTTTAGCTTCTGTTTTAGAGTCTTGTTTTACTAGAGCTTTATTAGTTTTTAAAGCGTATACCCCATTTTGAGTATTATGTGTATCTAGGCAATTACTAGCAGTTGTTAATAATGTTATTGTAAAAAGAATGGAACAAAGTTTAATATATTTCATATTCATCAATGCTTGCGTTTTATTGCAAGCTGTCACCTCCTTTTTATTTAATAGAAAATATTAGATATTATATAAGTATTTTCTATTAACATTATTAAAACTCCTTGTAAGTTTTATACACTTTCGTAACAATAATTTCTACTAATTTATATATAATTCAATATATATAGAGGTTTATAGAGGTTTTACAGCTTCTAAACGATGTATTTTTATATTTTGTGACATAAACTTATCTTCATATTCTGTTGTCACATTTTCAAATTCTGTGTTATTTGCTAAGTCTAATGATATATTTTTTAATTTCCAGTTACAATCTGCCACTTCATTTAGAGAGAACTCGAATAAACCGACATTATCAGTTTTAAAGTGGATTTCTCCTTTATCTTCTAATATTGTAGCGTATTTATCTAAGAATCCTCTGTGAAGTAATCTTCTTTTTGCCCATCTTTTCTTTGGCCATGGATCACAGAAGTTTATGTATACTCTAGATATTTCGCCTTTATCGAAGTAATCTAGTATATTTGAAACATCTGCCCATAAGAATACTATATTATCTAAATTAGCTTCATCTGCTTTTTCAACACCTTTTACTAATACTTCTTCTTTTATTTCCATAGCTATGTAGTTTATATCTGGGTTTTGTTTTGCTAGAGTTGTTATAAACTTACCACGACCAGTTCCTACCTCGATGTGTATTGGATTGTCGTTTTTAAATTTTTCACTCCATTTTCCTTTTAAATCTTCTATATTTTCTCTTATAACGTAATTTGTATAACTTAATAGTTTGATATCTGCGCCTTTTTTTCTTCTTCTTCTCAAATTAATTACTGCCGCATAATTTAAGCGACATTTCCTCCTTAATAATGTTATTTAATTAAGAGTATATTTATATCTCTTATTGTGCTTATTAATTTTATCATAATTTACTTAGATAGCAAAATACTTATTTTGGTTTATACAATAAAACACCTCATAAATGATATTATTACCACTTATGAGGTGTTTTATATTTATTTTATTAGCAACCGCTGCATCCATCACAACAGCTTCCACCGCATTCTGAGTATCCAGTGTCTCTTTGTGGTGGATTGTCTACTGATACGACAAATCCTTGTGGTGGTACTTCAGATATTGTAACATTTCCGTATGTTAAATATTCATTATCATCCATTATGAAATGTATTCCACCTAAGTCATAAGATGTATCTGACATTTGTTCTTCATCTAAAGCAAGTGAGAATACTGCTCCTGAACAAGCGAAACCGGCAAAATAAACTCTTACATTTTGTGGTTTGTCTTGATTGTTTTCTAATATTTCTTTTAGTACGTCTAGTGCACTTTGTGGTGCTTGAACCTTCATGTGATCATCCCTTTCGTATATTATTACATATATTAAGTATACAATAAAATGGAGAATTTAGGTATATATTTTAAAAATTCACCATTTCTTTAATTTATTTTGTGTAATCATTTCTATATAATACGAATTTATTGCATTTTACAGTTTTGTTATTTGAATTTTTAAATCGTTTTACAAAATCGTTATTATGTGTGAAGTTTAACTTTTCTAAATAACGTTTTGAATATATATTGTCATTATAAGTTATAGCATATATATAGTTTAGATTTAATTTGTTAAATCCATATTGTAGTAAAACTTCTGTTAGTTCGTATGCTAAATTATTACCCCAAAAATCTGGGTTTAAACATATACCTATTTCACCATTTGTGGCATTTTGAGATATATTGTTAAATCCGACATTGCCTATGACTTTGTTTTGGTTTTTTAATAAAACAGCATAGTGGCCTATCCTTCCTCTTTCGTAGTTACTTATAAAGAAGCTTTTTATAAATCGCGTTGTATCAGAAGGTGTTTTATGGACCTTTATAGGTAAAAATTTTACTACATCAGGTTTGCTGTAGTATTCATATAAATCATCTACATCATCTAGAGTAATTGGTCTTAATATACAGTTTTGTGTCTCCAAAATTTCCATTTGAGGATACATTATAACTCCCCCTATATAAATCAAGATTGTTTATATTATAGTCTATGAAAAAATACAAGGCGGAGTTAAAGTTTTATATATTTACCAAGTGAATAAATCTATCTTTTTGATTTCACTTTCTAATATATCTATATCCATAGTATCCATTATAGTAATAGATATTGTATTTTCATGTACAGGGCTTTTAGCAGCTTCTGTTACTTTTGAACATACCCCCGAAATCGCTTTTCCCTCATCTAATTCTACTCTTACAGTTTTCCCTAAAAATTGATTGAAATCCATGATGTTTTTCCTCCTTAATACAAAGTTCCCCATTTTTATATATTTTTGCTCTCAACATATTATAGCAGTATTTACTTTTTATGGATAGCGTTTTGAAATATGTTTAATGTCGTATTTTAAAATTTGAAGGGATATATTTAATAGTTGTAGAATATGTATAAATAAGACTGATGTATATAAGGGAGAGAATTGTTTTTATGATGAACAAGATAAAAATATTTTTTGCTACTTTAGGGGTGATGCTTTTAGTTTTTGTTTTGACTCTTGGGAGGAACGATGAAAGCCTTCGACCTATGTTTACGATGTTGATACAAATCTATTTATTTTTTACTATGTTTGTGATTTTGATTGGTGGTTTTTTCGAGTATATTTATAGAAAGAGATAGCTGAAATTTATAAAAAAATTGATGGATTTTTAGGTGTGAAATTTTAAAACTCTGGGACTAATTTTTATTAGTTTTGGAGTTTTTATTTTTGTGATTTAATGTGAATATTATATAAAATTGAATTCGGTATTGTTGTTAATGGCATAAAATATATACTTTTATGCCATTTTTGTTAAAATGGCTATATTTCAATATTTTTAATGTGTAAAAAATAGCTTATGTCAGTAAAATGTCAGCTTTTTTACTGCTTTTTTTATGGTTTTATGGTAAAATATTTATAGAATAATTTTATTTTTTTACACTTTGTGCGAGCTTATAAAACACAAAATTTTACTATGGAGGGGATAATATGAGTTATGCTTTTATACGAAAAAGAAGTAAAAATTACATCGTATATTTAGAATATACAGACGAGACAACCGGCAAAAAGAAACAAAAAAATATGGGATCTTATCCCCTAAAAAGAGAGGCATCTAAGAGATTAAATGAGTTAAAAGAAGAAATTTATAACGACGATTTAGTAGCTCCAAATGACATAAAATTAGAAAAATATCTGATGGATTTCTTAGAAAAATATAAACCAAATTTGTCGATTACTACATATAATTGTTACATTAGAATATGCAAAAAATACATAAATCCGATGCTTGGAAACATAAAATTGAATGATTTAAAACCGATTCATATACAAAATTACGTCGATGATTTGGTCGGAATTTTAAGTCCACAGACGATAAAAATACATATAAATATACTTAATTTAGCTTTAAAAAGAGCTTATAAATTAAAACTTGTTAAGTATGATATAGTAGATTGCATTGAAGTTCCAAAGAATAAAAAGTTTAAAAGTGAGGTTTACGACCAAAAAGATATAGCAAAATTGTTAGAAACCATAAAAAATACAGACCTAGAATTACCTATAAATTTAGCCGTTGGACTTGGTCTTCGTATATCAGAAGTCTTAGGACTTAGCTGGAGCGATATAGATTTTACGGAAAATACTATAACAATAGAGAAAATTACAGCTAGAGATAGCGGCAAAGTTATACTAAAAGAACCTAAAACAGATACTTCAAAAAGGACTATTTCAGCTCCAAAAGAAGTTATAGCTATGCTTAAAGATTACAAAAGAAAGTATCTACAAGATAAGCTTCAGGGAAAAATAAAAGATTGTAATCTATTGTTTTTCGATAAAAACGAAAACCCTATAGCTGAAGATGTTTTAAGTAAAAAGTTCAGTCGTTTTTTAAAGAAACACAATCTAAAGCATATACGTTTCCATGATTTAAGACATTCACATGTAACTTTACTTATAAATGCAAAAGTACCTATAAAAGTTATTTCAGAGAGAGTTGGTCACTCAAATGTAAATACAACTTTAAACATCTACTCTCACACTCTTAAAGAAATGGATCAAGAAGCTTCAGAAAAAATTTCGGAAAGTATATTTAAATTAGGTTAATTAAAAATCGAATTAAAAGTCAGAAAAAAGCCACTTTGTATACGCCTTTTTAAGAGGTTTTACAAGTGGTTTTTATATTCACTTATCATAAACACTTTTAAACTCATTAAAAACCATTTTAAAGCCTTTTATTAAAAAATAACTTTAAATACATAAAATGATTACCAATAATAAAATTATGTAAACTAAATTAATTAAATCATTAGATTTGTTAGAAATTATAATATAATAAATTTGTTTTAAAATAAGATAGATATAAAAATAATATTTTAGGTTATAATAACAAAATGGATGGACGAAACATTTGTGTATGGATTTTCTCATGGATCAACAGGAGATAAATTAAAAGGCAGAAAAAAGAATTTTCACATCCACTAAAACAATTCGTAAATTTATGTTAAATGCAATGGTGTGGTTATGTAATTATATATTGTTGTTTTTAAAAATCTCAAAAATCGAACCTTTTTAAATCGTTTTTAAAGCAATTTAAAAAGGTCGTTAATGTATTTGCTTATCTGCAAAATAAAAATCTATTACAAAGCCTTTTATAGCCTCTTTTATTAAAATAGTATAAAAAATAGATTTTGGTTTACATAATTTCATTATAGTATACTTTTATTATAATCGCCCCTTATTTCTTCAAGTACGCTACCATTTCCTATACGTTATAAAAAGTACCCAGATCTATCAAAAGATAAATCCAGATACTTTTAAAAAACTATATACTCTCTTGTCTTATATTATCTATAATATTTTCTTTGCTTATTTTCTTAAGTGGTATATATGAAGCTATAAAAGTTATAATAAATATAGCTACTACACATATAAGTATTGCTTTGTATGGTATCAGTGTTTGAACTGTAATTACACCTTCTAATATTTTATTCATAAGCACATTCATACAGATTCCTATTGGAATACCGTAAAGCAGTGAAAGTATTCCATATAATATACTTTCCATATAAATCATCTTTTTAAATCCTTGAGGCGTTACACCTATAGATTTAATTATCGCAAATTCTCTTTTTCTAAGATTTATATTAGTACTTATTGTATTTATTATGTTGGTTACACTAACTAGAGATATAACTACTATAAATCCATATACGAATATTTTCATAACATTCATAGTTTGCTCAAGTTTTTGAGCTTCATCTATTGAATCTATTACGCTTAAGTTGTTTTCTTCTGCTACTTTTTTGACCTCATCTCTAGTAGACTTTTCTTGATTTGTAGCTACGTAATATGAATTTGAGCTTGATTCATCATCTTTTATACCAAGTGAAGGTATTAAATCATCATATGCTACTACTCCAAATGATGTTTCTGGGTATTGATTATTTCCTGTTAAGATTTCATCTGTTATAGCTAGTATTTTTAATTTTACTTCTTTTTCACTTTCCTTTCCATCAGAATCATATGAAGTTATTGTACAATTTAAAGTATCTCCAACTTTATAATTTGAAAGAACTACTTTACCTTTTTTAGCTAGTGATTCTTGATAACTATATCTTACTAAAATCACACCATTTTCAGCTTTAGCAGTTTTTCTATCAAATTTTCCTTCTGATAATTTTATATTTGATATGCTAAAATCTCCAGGAGTATATAATCTACTATTTATAAAATTATAAGTAGAATTATCCATATCTACATAATCGCTTTGTTTTAAACTTTCTCTTAAATCTTTATTTATATTTTTTTCATCAACATGAACATTTAAATTATAGCCTTTATCAATTGCTACATCTTTTAGACCATTTATTTTTTTAAGTTCATCTATAGTTTTTTGAACTTCTTCTTTGGTAAGCAAGTTATTTTCATATAATGTCAAATCATTTGTAATACTTCCATAGTTAATTTGATTAGCTTCTATAAACATATCTACAAACCCATTAAATGATATAAAGATTACTATACTTATAACAAGAGAAAATAAAGTGATTCTAAATTTACCTTTATTTCTTCTTAAATTTTTATATGCAAGTTCGCCTTCTGTTTTAAAAATCTTTTTGACAAGTTTAGAGCTTTTGATTTTTCCAACTTTTAAATTAGAGCTATTTCTTATAGCTTCAAGTGGTGATATCTTAGCTGCATTTATAGCTGGTATTAAAGCTGATATAAATATAGTAAGCAGTATTACAAGTGTACTTATAATTAATACGATTGGGCTAAATACTACTCTTAAATCTAATTCACCAAACATAGAAGTTTTAAAGAATATTTTTATAACTTTAAATACTATATCGATAGCTACTGTACCACTTAAAAGTCCAATAGGTATTCCAACTATACTTACTAAAAATCCTTCTAAAAATACAAGCTTCATAATTTGAGATTTTGTAGCACCTATAGAATTTAATATACCGAATTGTTTTTTACGTTCGCTTATAGCTATACTAAATGAATTGTATATAGTAGCTATAGTAGCTATTATAACAAGTGAAGCTACTAGACCTACTATAAGTAATAAAGTTATATTTATATTACTATATGAACTTGCACCCAATAATCTAAGTAATCCTTCGTTAAATTCTATATCTTTATAGTACATAGAAGTTTGATCATTATAACTATAATCTTCATCATTTGTTTCATCAGCTTGTGCTAATCCTATATTTTCTCCTATTGATATAGCTGTCTTATATATATCTTTAGGATTTTTTGTACATATAGAAACATCGAATTTTTCATTTTTATTTACAGAGTTTATATCAAATCCTGCTATTGCGAATAATTTTGAATTATATGGAGCTTTATCTAGTGTACCTACAATTTTAAAAGTAGTTTTTTGAGAATTTTTTAATTTACTTATCATCCCCATATCATCATAAATTAATTCACCTAAGTTTAAAGTTATTTTATCTCCTATTATTTTGTTCCATTTGTTTAATAAATCTTGTGTAACAATTAGCTCACTTTCATTTTTAGGATAACTTCCTTTTTTTAAGGTGATTTGGAAGCTATTTATTGTATTTTTATCAAAAACATTTATATCTAGTGAGGTTGAATTTTTTTTGTCCCATATAACACTTCCCAAATTCTTTTTATAACCATATTCACTAACTCCTGATGATTTTGTTATAACTGATGCTTTTTCTTTGTCTATATCAGTGAATGTAGCATAAAAACTTCCGCTACTTTGTATTTGATCTCTCATTTGATAATCCATAAAGCTTGTACATATATTGCCTATACCGCATATAAGTGCAGTTGCAAGGATTATTCCGATTATTGTTACTAATGTTCTTCTTTTATTTTGTTTTAAATATCTTAGTGTAAGTGAAGTGTATAAATTCATCTATATCACCTCGTCACTTTTTATTATTCCGTCTTCAATAGTTATAACTCTGTCTGCTTGTAATGCGATATTTGTATCGTGAGTTATCATTATTAAAGTTTGGTTGTATTTTTTAACAGACACTTTCAGAAGTTCCACTATTTCTTTTGAGTTTTTGCTATCTAGGTTACCTGTTGGTTCATCTGCAAGTACTATAGATGGTCTGTTTATTAATGCCCTTCCTATCGATGTTCTTTGTTGTTGTCCGCCTGAAAGCTCACTTGGGAGGTGATTTTCTCTTTCTTTTAAATCAAGTGTTTTTAATAAATCTTCTAGATATTCTTTGTCTATTTTTCTGTTGTCTAATTCTGCTGGAAGAAGTATATTTTCTTTTACTGTAAGTACTGGTATTAAGTTGTAAAATTGATATATAAGTCCTACATTTCTTCTTCTGAATATAGCTAAGTCTTTTTCTTTTAAGTCGTATATATTTATATCGTTTATAAATACATTTCCGCTAGTTGGTTTATCTACTCCTCCTAGTAAGTGAAGAAGTGTACTTTTACCACTTCCACTTGGGCCAACTATGGCGATAAATTCTCCTTTTTTAATACTTAAATTTATATTTTTAAGCGCATCTACTTTAGCCTCGCCTTTTCCATAACTTTTTGATAGATTTTCTACTCTTAGTAATTCCATTTTATCCTTTTTATCCTCCCTGAAATATAATTATTATACTTATATTCTATATTTATTATCTTACAGCCAAGTGAATTAGAAAATTACAATTTAGTCACTAAAGTATAAAGATTTTAAATTTTAAAATATACTTTATTGAATTTATTTAGAATAAATATTTATGAAATGCATAATATATAAACGCAAAAAATCCAGTAGAATCAATATATCTACTGGATTAGTATTTTTAATTAATTGTACCTTTTGTGAAATGTGATATGAAACTCAGTTCCTTTATTCTTTTCGCTTTTTACATATATATCACCATTTTGGCTTTCTATAATCGATTTTGCCATAGCGAGACCTATTCCAACACTGTCACTTTTGCTGTTTTTACCTTTATAAAAGCGTTTAAATATATTTGGAATATCGTCTTTATCTATACCCTCGCCGTTGTCTTTTATTACTATTTCTGAATATATAGGGTTTTCTTCATAACTTATATTTAAATTTCCGCCTTCTTTTGTATGTTCTATGCAGTTTTTGATTATATTGCCCAAAGCTTCTGATGACCATTCTATATCACCTATATAAGAAGCTTCTTTATCTACATTTATATTTAAACTTATATTTTTAAGCTCCATAGGTACAGACAAAGGACTTATAGATCTTCTTATAAGTTCATTTATATTTACTTTTTCTGTTTTAAAATCTATAACTTTAGCTTCTAGTTTTGAAAGCTTTAACATACTTTTGATTAGCCAGTCCATACGAGATAGTTGTGCATTTATTCTATCTAAAAACTCAATTTTCTTTTCTTTATCTAAATCATTATACATAAGGTCAGTCAGTAACATAAGAGAAGTCATCGGTGTTTTTAGCTGGTGCGATATATCTGATATAGTATCATTTAAAAATATTTTTTCGCTGTGTAAAAGGGCCACCTTTTCTTTTAATACAGTTGTCATTTTCATAAGCTCTGTTTTTAAAAGTCCCATTTGACCTTCTTGGTTTTTGTTTTTCATTTGATATTCTCGACCTTCAGAACTATGATATACATAATCAGTCATATCTTTTATATCATTATATAAATCTATAAAAAAGCTAAATGACAATATAGCAAATGATATAAATACAAATATTATAAATGCAAAGTTTAATTTGAGTATTTTTGAAAAATTATTTTTTATTATAGGTTCTTCTTTTAATGTTATTGAACTTTTATAATTATATTTTTCTAATACTTCTTTTCCAAGTTCCACATTTTGATTAGTATTAGACTGAGTTATTATATCTACTATTTCATTTTCTAATTCTGGATGTTTTGATAATATATTTCCAACTATCGCTTGATTATTTATAACTATATTATCTTTAATTATATTTAAGCTCATTATATTTACAAATACCATGATTATTATTGATGCAATAAATATAAGAAAAATATTTAAGTTGTATTTTTTGACTTCTGGATTAGATAGTATTTTCATTGTTGTCACTTCCATTCCACTTATAACCAAGTCCTCTTACAGTAAGTATATACTGTGGTTTTGATGAGTCGTCTTCTATTTTTTCACGAAGTCTCTTTATATATACACTAAGTGTATTGTCATTTATAAAGTCATAAGTAACATCCCAAAGTTTTTCTAATATCTGAGCTCTCGATAGTACCATATTTTTATTTTGGATTAATATTAAAAGAAGCTTGTATTCGGCTGAAGTTAAAAATATCTCTTCGTTATTTTTAAATACCCTAGCTTCCAATGTATGTATTGATATATTTTTGAATTTAAGGATTTTTTTATTGCTATCTTGAGATTTACCTTTTCTTCTAAGTATTGCATTAATTCTCGATATAAGTTCTCTAACTCTAAACGGTTTTGTTATATAGTCGTCTCCTCCTATATCTAACCCCATTACTATATTAACTTCTTCATCACATGCAGTTAAAAATATCACTGGTGTATCTTCATCGTGTTCACGTAATTGTTTTAAAAATTCATATCCATTTCCATCTGGAAGCATAACATCAAGTAGTATTAAGTCGTATTCCTTGCTATTTACTATTTTTCTTGCATTTTCTAGATTTTCTGCTATATCTAAATTAAAGCCCTCTTGTTCGACTGCATATTTTACAGCAAATGCAATCGTACTGTCGTCTTCTACCATAAGTATATTTTTCATATTTTTCCCTTCTTTTTATAATTTATTTTAATTATAGTTTTATAAATTGCTATTTATATAGTATAGGATTTTTTAAAATTAGTAAATATATAATTTACTTAAGAAAAAAGGATGACATATTTGCCATCCCATATACTACTCTATATCTCCCAGCCTAGAATATCTATTTTTAGCTTTTAATAAAAGATCTTTTACATATTCATTTTTATGTTCGTCTTTTTCTAATAAACTTATTATTAAAGCTTCACATTCTTTAGCTGTTTTCTTACCTTTAAGATATAGTGATTTATTTATACTTTCTATTTCAGATTTTATATTTTCAAATAAAGTATGTTCTAAATTTATTATATCTATGCTTCTTTCATATATATCTAGAACTTTATTATTTCCTATATAAGCATCACATAATTTTGTTTCGATAAATGCAGAGCCTGTTTCTTCATTAATTTCTAGACAAATATTTATAAACTCAGTTTTAGCTTTAGCATCTTTTATAGATTTTGAAGAAACATGGTTGTGTGTAATCTTTCCACTGTATTCTTCTAATATAGAAAACTGTATTACATTTATAGTGTTTGTTTTTCTATATATATCTACACATCCTTTATATTTTGCACTTGGGAATATACTCATTATGCTGTTTTGTATATCTCTGTAATTTGGATGTTTTAAGTTTTGTGTATCAAGAAGTAGTTTTCCTAGAGCTTTTGCTTTTAATTTTAATTCAACTTCATCTATAGTTTGTGTTGAATAATCTTTATATTGCTCTATATAATCTTCGTTTTCTTGTCTTTGTGCAGTTACTGCATCTATATAGTAATTTAAAATTCTATTTCCTTCATTTACAGCATATATTGTTTCTATATTTGAGTTAAAATATTTAAGTTCATTTTCATTATCTAAATAGTCTATACTTACATATGCTTTTAATATAGCTTTATTTTTATCATTTTTTTGAATATCTATATAAAGATCGTACACTCTTAGATATTCCTCTACTATTTTAACTTCATTCCATATTTCAGTTTTTCCAAACTCACCAGTATAAGGTTCATTTATTTTAAAAGTTATATGTCCTAAGTTGTTTTTATAATTCACAAAGTCTGACATTACTTCTGCACTTGGAAAAATCTCTTTTATTATATCTTCAAGCTCTGAAGCTGTTTTATCTTCAAATAATCTAAGGCCTAACTTTTTTATATTTTCGCTTAATGTCGTCTTGTTCATTTCTTACCCCCTATTTTAGTCAGCTATACCTATTGTACCAGTATTTATATACAAAGAATAGTATTTGTTTTGAAAAATAGCCTTTTTTATTATTTTTTATAAATAAATATAATTTCCTATGTGTTATAAGTTAAAAGTAAAAGGGTGAACACTTATTTTATGTTCACCCCATTTAAAAGATTAGTATATTTTTGTTTTTATATAGCCTTTTGATTGCTATTTACATTCTTTTTAGTTTTTATAAAGTTTCCAATAACTCCACCTAAGATTGCTGGTAAAACCCAGTTAAACCCATATTGAGCTAGTGGCAATTTTGAAAGTAAGTCAGAAACTTGAGTTATATTAAATAAGCTACTTCCTACTGATAATATACTTACTAATAATGTAACGTATGCAACACCTTTAAATGCATTATCATTTTTTATATATTTATCTAAGAAAGTTGTAGCTATAAGAGCTACTAGTACAGGACAAACAATTTCTAGAACTGGTGCTGAAAATTGTATGATTGTACTTACACCGAAATTAGCTAATATTAAACTAAATACACAAATACCTATTACTAGTGTTTGGTATTTTACCTTTCCATTACTTATATTTGAAAAATAGCTTGCTGCTGATGAAGTAAGCCCTATAGATGTTGTTAAACAAGCTAGTGAAACTATTATTCCTAATATTATTTTTCCTGGCTTACCTAATATAGCATTTGTTATAACTACCATCAAAGAAGCTTGTGGTGTATCTACTCCATAAGTAGTAGATAACATTGAACCTAAATATGTAAGACCTGCGTATACTAAAGCTAAAAATACACCTGAGATTAATCCAGATTGAAGTGTAAGCTTAACTTTTTCTTTTGAGTCACTATATCCTCTTTGTATTATTGCAGTTATCGCTACTGTTGAAAATGCAACAGCTGCTAGTGTATCTAATGTTTGATAACCTTGTGCTACCCCTTCTGCAAATAAATTATTTTCTATAAGTTGAGAACTGCTTAAATCTCCTATTGGATTTATTATACCCATTATTATAAGTATAGCTAAGCATACCAAAAGTGCCGGTGTTAAAAACTTCCCTATTATATCTACGACTTTTGATGGTCTTATTGTAAGTAATAATGTAAGCCCAAAGAAAATTATTGAAACTATTAGTTTCGCTACTGGTGTATCAAACCCAAGTATAGGTGCTATACCCATTTCATAAGTTGTCGCTCCGTTTCTTGGTATTGCAAGTAGTGGTCCAATACATAATATAGATGCTATTATAATTGCTCTTGCAAATTTTTTACCAGCTCTGCTTAAAGTTAAATCTAGATCCCCATCAAATTTAACAGCTGCCATTACTACTACAAGCGCTAGGATTATATCTGTTAGTATAAATCCAGATAGTGAAACTATCCAGTTAGTTCCAGATACAAGTCCTAAATACGGTGGAAATAATAAATTTCCTGCTCCAAAAAACATTGAAAACAATGCGAATCCAACTACTACTACGTCTAGTGCCTTTTTGTTATTCATTTGTACCCCCTGTAATTTAAATAAAATTTATATAGATTATATTGTAATACAAATTATGGAAATTATAAAGCTTTTTTTATAAAATATTTTGAAAATTTTAAACAAATGACAAAAGAAGCTTGCAAAATAGATTACTATCTCACAAGCTTCCTTTATATAAATAACAATATATCAAATATTATTGGTAATTACTTATTAATATTGTATACCCATAACTTCTTTAACGTGTTCTATTGGCATATCTTGATTTGTCCAAAGTTTAAATGCTGCAGCACCTTGGAATAACATCATTGGGAAACCATTTAATGTTTTGCAACCAACTTCTTTAGCCATTTTTAAAAGTGCAGTTTCAGCTGGAGCGTAAACAACGTCTGTTACTATTAAATCTTCTCTTAAGAATGATTTATCAGGTATATAAGTTTGTCCTTCAAGTGGTTTCATACCCATTCCTGTAGCATTTGTGAATATGTAACTTGAAGCTATTTCTTCTTTTAATTTATCTAAATCTTCTAAGTCATATAAAGTAGCTTTACAGTTAGTTTTTTCATTTATATCTTTAACTGTTTTTTGAGCTCTTTCATAAAATTCATCTTTTCTATTGAATATAGATATTTCTTTAACTCCATCAAGAGCAGCTTGTACTTGTATAGCTGTAGCAGCTCCACCAGCACCTACTATAGTCATTTTTTTGCCTATTATATCTATGCCAGCATCTTTTAATCCACTCATATATCCTATACCATCTGTTATATGACCAGTTAATACACCGTCATCATTAACTATAGTGTTTACAGCACCACACATTTCTGCAGCATCTGATAATTTGTCTAAGTATTTGTGAACTACTGTTTTATTAGGCATTGATACATTAGAACCTCTAACTTTCATTGCTCTAAATCCTTTTATAGTATCTTCTAATTCTTCATTTCCTACTTCAAATGCTAAGTATGCATAATCAAGTCCTAATTTTGCAAATGCTTCATTATGCATTCTTGGTGATGATGAATGTCTTATTGGTGTAGCTATTAATCCTATTAATTCTGTATGTCCTGTTATTCTTTCTGCCATTTTATATTCCTCCGATTTATATATATCTTAATTTTTATTATTTGTTATCAATTAATTATAATTTATTTTATTTCTATATTAACTATTTGCTTTCATGCATTACTTCAAGTATTGTAGCAAGTTTGTCTACTGATATTTGTCCTGGTGCTGAAGCAGCTTTTGCAGCTCCGAAAGTAAGGGCTGAACCGAAAGTTTCTCCTGATAGACGACTTACAAGACCAAGTCCTCCCATAGACATTGTTATTATCGGTCTATTTGCATGTTTTGTAGACATTTCTTCAGTTGCAGCTAATAATGTAACTACATCTTCTGATGTATTTGGCATAACTGCTATTTTAGGTAAATCTGCTCCTAAATCTTGCATTTTGCAAAGTCTTGATATTATTTCTTCTTTTGCTGGTGTTTTAAAGAAGTCGTGGTTTGACATTACAACTTTAACTCCATTATTGTGTGCAGTTTCAACTATATCTTTTACTATTTCATCTCCAGTAAATAATTCAACATCTACTAAATCAACTAATTTAGTTTCTGCTACTGTTTTATTAAGCTGTGCATAATACTCATCACTTACTTCTAGCTCTCCACCTTCTTTTTTACTTCTGAAAGTGAATAGTATAACAGTTTCTCCAACTTCTTCTCTAAGAGCTTTTACTATTTCTTTTACTTTTTCAAGATCTTCTACATTTTCGTAGTGGTCAACTCTCCATTCTATTAAATCGAATTTTACATTTTTTAAGAATTTAGCTTCTTCTAAAATTTCTTCATTTGTTTTTCCTACTAAAGGTACACATATTTTTGGGATACCTTCACCTAATTTTAAATTTCTTACTTCAACTATGTTTGCCATTTTATTTCCCCTTATCTATTTAAACTTCGTTAATTTTTTGTCGTTTGTTATACTTCTATTATAATACGCCAGTCATGATAATTCTAATATTATTTTCTATTAATATTGATAGGTTTTAACTATCAATTATGTTATACTAAAATCAAATATAATATAGGACGTGAGAAAATGAATTTAAATCAACTTTATTATTTTAAAACAGTCGCAAAACTTCAGCATTTTAGACAAGCAGCAAATGAATTAAATGTATCGCAGCCTAGTTTAAGCCTTGCAATTTCAAATTTAGAAAAAGATTTGGGGACTTATTTATTTGAAAGACAGGGGCGTAACGTAACACTTACAAAATACGGGAAGCTTTATTTAGAATATGTTGAAGAAGCTTTATCAATCCTCGAAGTCGGGGAAAAGAAATTAAGACAAATAACAAGTGAGACAGAAGGCCATATCGATATCGCTTATATATACCCACTTGCACCTTATTTTATACCTAAAAAAGTAAGATCATTTTTAGAATTAGAAAAAAATAAAGATATAACCTTCTCATTTAGACAGGGGATAACATCTGATTTGATAAAAGGGCTTAATGATTCAAAATACGATGTAGTCTTTTGCTCTTATGTAGAAAATGAAGAAGATATAGTATTTGATTTGTTATTTAAAGATGAACTTATATTAATAGTTCCAATAGGTCATCCACTTAGCAAAGTTGAAAGTATAGATTTAAAGGATATAGCTTCTTATCCAGTCGTAGTATATGATAAAAATACAGCTCTTGGCAAAATAACTAAAGATATTTTCAAAAAAGTTGGTATAAATCCAAAAGTAATTTGTGAAGGTGAAGATGAAAATGGAATATATGGGCTTGTATCAGAAGGATTTGGGGTAGCTGTTGTCGCCGATATTGTAAATTACGATAATTTTAATATAAAGAAGATTAAAATAAATAATTCTGGCTGTGATAGATGTATATATATGGCGTATAAGAAAAATACATATCAAGTACCTGCTGTGAAGAAGTTTATTAAATATATAAATGATACTTCTAAGGATATTTTTATAAATGATAAATAAAATAAAAAGGTAAGCAAGTACTATAATTCCTTGCTTACCTTTTACTATATAGATTCTAAAAAGTCTATAACCTCAGATATAATCCAATCTGGAGTTGAAGCTCCTGCTGTTATACCTATAGATTTATAGTTTTTAAGTTCTTCTTTATTAAGTTCGTCTTTTGTCTCTATTGCAAATGTATTTGTTAAATCTTTGCATATATTAACTAGCTTTTGTGTGTTAGAGCTGTGTTTGCCACCTATTACTATCATGCAATCAACTTCTTTTGCTAGATTTTTAGCTGAAAGTTGTCTTTCTTTTGTTGCAGAACATATTGTGTTTTTCATTACTGTATCTTTTAAAATAGAATTTAGTTTTTCTACTATTTTTTCGTAATTATCTATATCTACAGTAGTTTGACTTACTACGCAGTATTTTGCATCTTTATCAAATTCTATATTGTCTATATCGTCTACATTTTTTATTACTATAGCAGAGTTTTCGCACCATCCGTTTATTCCGACAACTTCTGGATGAGTTTTATTTCCTATTATTATGATTTTATATCCTTTTTTATAAAAATCATTTACTATTTTATGAATTTTTTTCACATAAGGACATGTTGTGTCTACTATTTTTACACTTTTGTTTTCAGCTTCGTTGTATACAATTTCTCCAACTCCGTGTGATCTTATAATAACTCTTTCGTTAGATGGTATATTTTCTATTTCTTCTACTACTTTAAGTCCTTTTTCTTCGTATTTGCTTACGGCTTGTTTATTGTGTATTAATGGACCAAGTGAATAAACTTCTGTGCTTTTATCATCAAGTTCATCACTTGCCATTTGCATAGCTCTTTTTACACCGAAACAAAATCCAGCATTTTTAGCAATTTTAATTTCCATATAAGTCCTCCTCTTATATTTTATATATTTTTTTGATTAAATTCATTATATCAAAAAAGCCTCCATCATCAATGATGAAGACTTATTTTCTAGATTTCGCCTTTTTCAAGCTTATAGTAATTTTGTTTTATGATATCCATAACCTCGCCTGATATACGTTCGTGATCTTCACTAGTTAATTTTTGTTTATAGTATTCTTCAAGTGATATAGGTTTACCAAAGTATATTTTAGCAGGTTTAAATAATTTATAGCTAGAGTATATTGTACATGGTACAATTTCTGCTTTTGCTTTTGTTGCAAATAATGAAAGCCCAGCTTTTGCATTGTTAAAATCATCAGTTTTACTTCTTGTTCCTTCTGGGAACATTACAAGGGCATAATCATTTTTTATGTATTTAAGAATTCTCTTTATAGTCCCAAGACCTGGGTTTTGTCTATTAATAGGTATAATTTCTACTTTATTTAATATTTTTGCTAAAATCTTATTCTTAAATAATTCCTCTTTTGCTATTGCCGTCATCTTTCTTTTTTTATTTACAGCACTTGCTACAAATATAGGATCTAAGTTTGATTTATGATTTGCAGCTATAATCAAATTACCCTCGCTTGGGATATTTTCTGTACCGATTACTTCAAATTTAAAGAAAGTCTTGCTAAATATACTAAAAAGCTTTAGCATAAAATTATAAAAACTCAAATTTATCTCCCCTTTAATCTATTTAATTTTTTGTAGTACTAAATCTACAACTTGGTCAATGTCTTTTCCTGTTGTGTCTATTTCTATAGCGCCTTCTGCTTTTACAAGTGGAGCGAATTCTCTGTTTGAATCGATTTCGTCTCTTCTTATTATATCATTTATTATATCTTCTAAAGTTCCGTCATATCCTTTTTCTTTTAACTCGATATAACGTCTTTTGCCTCTTTCTTCTGGAGTTGCTACTAAGAAGAATTTATAATCTGCATTTGGGAATACATAAGAACCGATATCTCTACCGTCTAGTATTACTGCATTGTTTTTCCCGATTTCTCTTTGTAAATCTACCATTAAGTATCTAACTTCTTTTATTTTTGCAACATCTGATACGTTTTTGCTCACTTCTAAAGTTCTTATTTCATCGTTTACTATTTTTGAATCTAGATATATATTGTTATCTCTAAAATCTATTGATGTTTTTTTAGCCATTTCGATTACTGCATTTTCATCTTTAACATCTACGTTATTTTGAAGGCATTTTAAAGTTACAGCTCTATACATTGCTCCTGTGTCTATGTAATTTATGTTTAATCTTTTAGCTATTATTTTAGCTATTGTACTTTTACCTGCTCCTGCAGGTCCATCTACTGCTATTATTATATTTTCCATTGTGTTTCTCCTATTTTTAAATAAATATTAGTTTAAACTAAGTCCTGCTAAATATCCTGTTGAAAATGCTATTTGAAGATTATATCCTCCTGTTTCAGCATCTAAATCAAGTAATTCACCAGTTATAAATAAGTTTTCTATTTTTTTAGATTCTAAAGTAGATGCATCTACTTCTTTTGTGCTTACACCGCCACATGTCACCATTGCACCTTTAAATCCTAGTGATGATGTTATTGTAAGCTTCATATTTTTAATATATTCTACTATAGAGTTTTCATCTTCTTTTGTAAGTGAGTTTCCTTTGACATCGCTTAAATTTAAGATGTTTAGAAGCTCTTTTACAAATCCATCAGGAAGAATTGTCTTTAAGTTAGTAGATATATTTTTATTTGGGTTATTTCTAATTAAGCTTACTATTTCTTCTTTTGATGTATCTTGCATAAAGTCGATAAATATCTCTACATGTTCTCCCGCTAATACTTTATTTATATATGAGTCTATTATAAGTACTACAGGACCGCTTATTCCAAAGTGAGTAAATATCATATCGCCACATTTGCTTATTTTTTTCTTTTTAAGCTTTGTAGAGATTTTTACATTTCTCATAGATATACCTTGAAGACTTTTAACCCAAGTTTCTGCTGTTTTTAGTGGGCATAAAGCCGGCAGTGTTTTATTTATAGTATGTCCATGTTTTTCTAAAACTTGATACATACTTCCATCAGAACCTGTATGTGCGTAACTTTTTCCTCCAGTAGATAAGATTACTTTATCAGCGTACAATACTTCACTTTTTTCATTTTCTTCAGAAGTTACTACAACACCTTTTATTTTTTCATCTTCTACTATTAAATCTGTTACTTTTGTATTGTATATTATATTTACGTTTTTGTCTTTTAAGTCATCTTCTAATGATTTTATTAGATTTAATGCCTTGTCGTTTTTAGTATATACTTTTGAATCATTTTCTTCTTCGATTTTATATTCTACACCTATGCTGCTTAAATAATCTAATAAATCGTAATTACTAAATGAATAAAAGCTACTATATAAGAATTTATTGTTGTTTACGACTTTATCGAAAAAGTCTTCTATATATCTGTTGTTTGTTATATTACATCTTCCACCACCAGTAAGTTTAAGCTTCTTTCCTAAAAATTCGTTTCTTTCGATTAAAGTTACACTGTGGTTTTGTTTTGCAGCACTTATAGCTGCCATTATTCCAGAAGGTCCGCCTCCTACAACTATTACTTTAGCCATTATATCCTACTCCAATGCACTGTTTTCTAATTTTATATCATTTATAATATGTGTAGTATCGTTCATTTTCATAACTACAGGACCATAATCTCTAAGTTCGATTATGTTTAGAGCAGTATTTGCTTGATTTATTCTGTATATGTTTTTAACATCTGAATCTAAGAATGATAAAAGCATAATTCTTGCACATAGAGAGTGAGTTACTAAAACTATGTGTTTTCCATCGTATTTTTCATTTATTTCTTTTATAAAAGCATCTGTTCTTTCTTTTATTTGAGAAAGTGTTTCTCCTTGAGGGATTTTTGCTAGATGTGGTTCATTTCTCCACATTTTATATAACTCAGGATCTTCTTCAATTATATCTTTTATAATTCTTCCTTCCCAAGTCCCAAAATTCATTTCTCTTAAAGCTTCAGTTTTTTCAACTTCTATATTTAATTTGTTTCCGATAATTTCGGCAGTTTGATAAGCTCTTCCTAAATCACTACTGTAGATATAATCTATTGGATATTTAGTCATACTATCTGCTAAAAGCTCAGCTTGTTCTATACCTTTTGGTGTTAAATCTGAATTTCCATGTCCTTGTGTTTTGCCAAGTAAGTTCCATTCAGTCTGTCCATGTCTAACTATATATATTGTATTTGTCAACTATTTCCACTCCTTTGTTTATTTCTCTCAAATTTTAATTATATCATAAATAAATATAATTTCATATGTATTATAAAGCATAAAAACTATCTCACTTATATAAATGAGATAGTTTTTGAATTTAAAGCCATTTATCATTTGGTATTTTTCTATTTCGAATTCGCTTATACACTGATTTTCTAAGAAGTGTGTAAATTACAGAACTTAGAGGAATAAATAATATCATACCGACAATACCCATAAGTTTTGAACCTAAAGTTATTACAAATATAACCCATATAGGTGGAAGTCCTATTGATTTGCCAACAACTCTAGGATATATTAAGTTTCCTTCTATTTGTTGTAATACTGCAAATAAGATTGCAAATACGATTACTTTTATAGGATTTACCATAACAATAAGTATTGAGGCTATGATAAATGCTATACAAAGACCGAAAATAGGTATTAAAGCCATTATTGTAATCATAACACTTATTAAAAGCGCATATGGTATTCTTAGTATTACCATAGTTACAAAGAACATACTTCCAAGTATAAGACATTCAATACATTGATATGTAAAGAAGTTTGTAAATGTTTTATGTGTTAATTTTCCTACTTCAACCATTTTATCTACTATTTTTTCAGGTAAAAATGCATATAGTAATTTTTTTAATTGAACGCTTAATTTTTCTTTTGAAATAAGTATGTAAGCTGCAAATATAAAGCTTATTATTGTACTTATAATTGTTGAAACTACGCCTGTAACTACTCCAAACGTAGAAGTAAATAAGCTGCTAAAAGAGTCTTTGAAGAAGCTTAAAACTTTATTGCTCATGCTTTGCCAGTCTATTTCAATACTTGCAAGATAATCTTGAACCCAGTCCCAGTTTATATTTGTATCTTGTAGCAATTTGCGTAAGCTTTCTACTGACTCTGGAACAGTATTTACTATATTTGTAATCGTATCTATTAGTTTTGGTCCAATTAAAAATACTAAAACTAATATTACTAATATAAATATTAAAAATGTAAGCAACAGGCTAAGCGGTCTTTTTAGCCTTGGAAATTTTCTTTCTAAAAAGTTCATAGGTATGCTCAGAATAAATGCAATTGCAGCACCTACTAAAAATGGTTCTACTATAGAAAGTATATTTGTAAAAATACCAAATATATCTCCAATTCGATATAAAATAAAAACGAGGAATATTAAAAATATAATTCCTTCAAATATTTTTCTTATTTGTTTTTCGTGCACAATAGTACCTCCCAATATGTGAAAATTTATTAAACAAATATCTGTATCTATAATCATATACCAGATTTATGAAATATATACTAAGTTTATGAATTATATGTTACATATTTATTTCGAGTCCAAAATCTACTTCTTCTACATCTAGCATTTTTATCATCTAATTTAAATCTTAAGTTATAATATAATAAAAAACAATAAGTTTGTACATATTTATAGTCAATTTATGATAAAATAAAAAAATAAAGACAATACTAAGGAGAATGACAAAATGGAAGAGATGAGTATTTTAATAACAAACGAAGCAAAAAGAGAATTAGATAAGCTTCTAGAAAATAGTGATAAAACTTGTATAAGAATTCTTACAAGACATATAACTATGACAACTGAAGCTAAAATAGACTTAGAGTTAGACGAACCAAATGCAAATGACAATTGTTATGATGTAGATGGATATAAAATAATAATAAACAAAGTATTAGATTCTCAAATGAACTACATAACTATATCATATGGAGGATTATTAAGCAGAAACGCATTTTGCGTAGAAGCTGATTTTAATTTCTATTATTAAAATATCTTAATAAGGTGATAATATTGATAAAATTAGATACTCTTGAATTAGTACAAAATAATATAAATCAAAATAAAATGACAGTAGTTTACTTCACAGGCAACTCTTGTGGTGCATGTGAAGTTATAAAGGAAAAAATCGAAAAATTTTTAGAAAACTATCCTAAAATAAAGGCCTATGAAATAAACGGCGAAGAAAATACAAAAATAGCTTATAAATATAGTGTTTTTTCTATGCCCGTGTTTCTTTTATTTATAGAAGGAAAAGAAAGTATTAGGACTGGAAGACATGTTGATTTATTGAGTCTAGAAAGAAGTATTGATAGATATTATAATATGATTTATTAAATGGCATAGGCTAACTAATTAGCCTATGCTTTTTTATTTCAAAACAAAAAGGTATATCGCAATATCTGCGATATACCCTAAAAGTATTACATATATTATTTAACAACTATATCTATATTATCTCCGTCTCCATCGACAACTATAGTATCGCCATTTCTAATTTGGCCTGCTATTAATTTTCTAGCTATTATAGTTTCAAGAGTGTTTCCTATATATCTCTTAAGTGGTCTTGCACCATAAACTGGGTCATAACCTTCTCTAACCATAATATCTTTTGCAGCATCTGTAACTTCCATATTTATATCTTTATCTTTTAATCTGTTTGATAAGCTATTCATAAATATATCTATTATTTTCTTGATTTCTTCTTTATCTAGAGATTTGAACATTATAATGTCGTCAACTCTGTTTAAGAATTCTGGTTTAAATCTTCTCTTCATTTCACCCATTACAAGGTCTTTAGTTTCTTCTGTTATCTTACCTTGATCTTGTAATAAGTAGCTACTACCTATATTTGATGTCATTATGATGATAGTATTTTTAAAGTCTACTGTATTACCTTTGTTATCTGTAAGTCTACCATCATCTAGTATTTGTAAGAACATGTTAAATACATCTTCGTGAGCTTTTTCGATTTCGTCGAATAATATTACTGAATATGGAGCACGTCTAACTGCTTCTGTTAATTGTCCACCTTCTTCATATCCTACATATCCTGGAGGTGGTCCTACAAGTCTAGATACTGAGTGTTTTTCCATGTATTCAGACATATCAATTCTTATTATGTTTTCTTCGCTGTCAAATAATGAACGAGCTAAAGTTTTTGCAAGTTCAGTTTTACCTACACCAGTTGGTCCAAGGAATATAAATGAACCTATTGGTTTGTTTTCATCTTTAAGTCCTGCTCTTGCACGAATTACTGCATTTGATACTGCTGTAACAGCTTCATTTTGTCCTATAACTCTTTCATGAAGCTCATCTTCAAGTTTAAGAAGTTTTTCTCTTTCGCCTTCAACTAATTTAGTTACAGGTATACCAGTCCATTTAGATACTATTTCAGAAATTTCATTTTCAGTAACTTCTTCTTTAAGTAAAGCTGTATCGTATCCACTGCTTATTTTTTCTTCGTATTCTTTTATTTGAGCTTCAAGTTTTGGAATTTCACCGTATTTTATTTCAGCAACTTTGTTAAAGTCGTATTCTCTTTCGTATTTTTCAACTTGTCCTTTTAATTCATCAAGTTTTGCTTTTAAGTTTCTAACTTGTAGTATTTGATTTTTTTCTTTTTCATATTTAGCTGTCATTTCGTCATCTTTAGATTTTAATTCAGCTAATTCTTTTTCAAGTACTTCAAGACGTTTTTTACTTTTTTCATCTTCTTCTGTAAGTAGTGCTTCTCTTTCAGTTTCTAGAGTGAATAATTTTCTTCTTACTATGTCAAGTTCTGTTGGTAAAGAATCTATTTCACTACGTATCATAGCGCCAGCTTCATCTATTAAGTCGATAGCTTTATCTGGTAAGAATCTATCAGTTATATATCTATCAGATAATTTAGCGGCAGCTACTATAGCATTGTCGTGAATTCTTATTCCGTGATGTATTTCAAAACGTTCTTTTAAACCTCTAAGTATTGATATTGTATCTTCTACAGTAGGTTCTTCAGCTATTACTGGTTGGAAACGTCTTTCAAGTGCTTTATCTTTTTCGATATATTTTCTATATTCATCAAATGTAGTCGCACCTATACAGTTTAATTCACCACGAGCAAGCATAGGTTTAATTAAGTTACCAGCATCCATAGAACCTTCAGTTTTACCAGCACCAACTATTGTATGAATTTCGTCTATAAATAGTATTATCTTACCTTCAGCATTTTGAACTTCTTTTAATACTGCTTTTAGACGTTCTTCGAATTCACCACGGTATTTAGCACCAGCGATTAATGCACCCATATCAAGTGAGAAGATTATTTTATCTTTTAATCCTTCTGGAACATCTCCTCTAACAATTCTTTCTGCTAAACCTTCGACTATAGCAGTTTTACCTACACCAGGTTCACCAATTAAAACTGGATTGTTTTTAGTTCTTCTTGATAATATTCTTATGATTCTTCTTATTTCTTCGTCCCTACCTATAACAGGGTCTAGTTTATGTTTTTTAGCTAAATCTACTAAGTTTGTACCGAATTTAGCTAGTGCATCATAAGTTCCTTCTGGATCATTAGAATCTACTCTTTGGCTACCCCTTACACTTGATAAAACTTGTAAGAAGTCGTTTTTATTAATTCCGTACATTTTAAGTATTTTTCCTACAACAGATTTAGATTCAGTTTCCATCATAGCAAGCATTACGTGTTCAACGCTTATATATGAATCTTTGAAATCTTTAGATATTTCTTCGGCCTTAATTAGTACTTCTTCAATTCTTCTAGAAGCAGTAACGCCTTGTGATGATATACCTTCTCCGTATATTTGAGGTATTTTACCTAATTCTTCGTCTATAGTGCTTTTTAATGCTGCTACAGATACATTCATTTTTTCAAAAATATTTGGAATTAAACCGTCTTCTTGGTTTACTAAAGCAGAAAATAGATGAATAACATCTACTTGTTGATTGTGATGTTTAACTGCCTCATTATAGGCATCGTTTAAACTTTTTTGGACTCTTACTGTCATTCTTTCTATATCCATATTGATCCCTCCATTTATATATTATGTCCTAAATAAAGAGAAATAGATATGCCTTATCGCAAATTTGATAAGTTATTTTGATTTTGCAATTACCCTAAAATTATAAGAAATGTAAATTTCTTTGCATAAAATAAAATTAAAAAGTCTAATTTGATTTTCTTAGACTGTATCTATAAAAACAAGATTTATTTAATCTTTAAATACTATTATAGAACTTTTTTTCAAAAAATCCAGTGTTTTTTGATTACAATTTTGTTTCTTTTCGAATTATTTCAAAAAATAACACTTTTTTCATAATTTCTGTGATATTTTAATTATAAATATAAATATTTCTTTATATATTAAGAATTTTTTTGATAAATAAAAAAATATCAATGTGTTTAATATTATCTACTTTAAAATCCTTTTTTCGATTTTATTTTCAAATCCAAACTTAAAAAGATAAAATAAGCAATATTATTCATACAATAGATACCACTTTTTTAAATCAAAAATAAAATTTAATTTGTTTATTATATGTTAAAAATTTAACTTTTGTTTTTTTATATTACATATATTTACAAAAATCTCTAAAAAAATAAAGGAAAAACGCCTTTTCTTAGTGAATTTATAATATAATTAAGTAAGTACTATTTTTTACAGGGGTGATGAAATGAAAAAAATCAAATTCGAAAAGAATGGAAAGATTTTCACTTTAAAAGCTATTGTTTGCGAAAACAAGGATTTAATTAAGTTTATGAATAGAGACTATTTCCTTAAACTATGTAAGAATGGTTGCTCTAATTACAATAAAAATTGGTCTTGTCCTCCAAATAGCCCAAAGTTTGATGAATTCTCAGCAGATTATACAAATTCCCTTCTTGTCGAAGTTACAAGCGAAGTAAGAGATAAAGAAGATTATATGGAAGCTTATATTGAAAATAGAAGTACTTTGGAAGCTTTATTATCTAAAATGCAAATAGATTTTGAATGCTTAAAAACTTCTTGTGGTACATGTAATATATGTAAGAGATGTGCCCTTTTGGACAATAAAAATTGTTATCATCCAGAAGAAATGAGATATTCAATGGAAGCTATGGGGATGGATTTAGCAAAACTATCTGAAGAAATATTTGATCACAAACTTACTTGGAATAGTGAAAATAAAAAATCAAATATATGTACTTCAATAGGTTCTATACTTTTTAACGGTACTTTTTTAGAAGATGATTTCTGTGACTTAGCACGAAATTACAGATTCTAGATTGAAAATTTTAATTTTAAAAAGCTATTTTTAGCTATATTAATTATTACATATAACAACGAAAAAGGAGTGTTTCAAAACAACTTTCTACAGTATTTTGAAACACTCTTTTTAATTAATTTAAATATAAGTTCACTATAGATTTACTATATATTATGGTATAATTCTAAATTTATATCTAAATATATAATAAACAATTTTATACTAAAGATTTTTTATTTATATCAGCTTTAATATGTTTTAAAATTTCATCTTTACTAAGTCCTGATAGATGAAGTTTATGACCAAGTTTTATATATTCTGAAAATAAAATCCCAGGCTTTAATCCAAGTTCAATTAAGTCTTTGCCTACAACTTCAGGCTCTAACATAAGCTCTTTATATTCATTTAACGATTTATTAAGAATACATTCTATTTCACTATAATCCTTTTTTACACCTCGTCCAAGGGCGTCAGCCTTTGCAAGCAATATTAAATCACTAGGATGTATAGCATCATCCCAAAGCTTCATCATAGATTTCTTTTTAGCACTATTATACATTTGATTTGGTTTCATATGTAATTTTATTAAATTTAATGTTTCCTTTTTTAAACTTATTTTATTAGTAAGTCTATCTAAAAGTCCTTTAGCTAAAGTAACACTTTCTACTTCATGGCCGTAGGCCGTTAATTTACCCTTTTTAAGCTCTGTAGTTACAGTTTTTCCAAAATCATGACATAATGCTGCCAACATAAATGCAAGTTTATTTTTAGCTTGATCTCTTAATTTTGCAGCTTCATCTAAAACCATCATAGTATGTGTAAATACATCACCTTCTGGATGATGAATTTCAGATTGATTAATTCCAATTAAATCTTCTACTTCCTTAAACCAATAAGATAATTGATTCATATCTTTTGAAGATTTAAAGAATATAGATGGTTTATTTGCTTTTAATAATGCTTTTTTAAGCTCATCAAAAACTCTTTCAAATGCAAGGGATGATACATCCATAGTCGAAGATAATAATTTTGTTTTTTCGTCTATTTCAAAATCAAATCTAGCTGCAAATTGTGCACCTCTGAATACTCTAAGTGGATCTTCACAAAATGAATCATCGTTTACATGTCTTATAATTTTATTATTTAAATCCTCTATCCCATTAAAAGAATCTATTATTTCTCCACTTAATACATCTTTCATAAGAGAATTTATAGTAAAATCCCTTCTAAGAGCAGCTTCCTTATAGCCTATAAATGGATCTACAAATATTTCAAAGTCCTTATGTCCCCTTCCATTTGATTTTTCTTTTCTAGGCATAGCAATATCTATATCATACCCTTTTATATTGAAAACTCCAAAAAATGAACCTATCTTTTGAACATCTCCTATAGATTCAAGTATTTTTACTAAATCTTCAACCTCTATATTGTGAACCTCGATATCTACATCTTTTATATCTATACCTAGGATTTCATCTCTTACACAACCGCCAACAAAGAAGGTTCTTCCTCCTTTTTTTAATACTTCTTGAGCTATAACCTTTGCTATATGTATATCTTTATTTTCCAAAATATCATCTCCTTTCCTCTTTATTTTAATAACATATACTTATTATAATAAATTCCTTTAAATAATATATAATATTTTTGCAAAAAATAAGACGTCACAAAGATAAATTTGTAACGCCTTACTTTTAATGATTGATTTAAATGTATATTAGCTTAAGAACGCTTCAACTATAACAGCTTCAGCTTGTTCTTCATCAAGTCCAAATGTCTCTAATTTTAATAATTGTTCATTGTTTATTCTACCTATAGCAGCTTCGTGGATTATTGCAGCATCTGTATGATTAGCTTGTATTTCTGGTATAGAAGCTACTTTTGCATTATCCATTATTATAGAGTCACATTGTATATGAGCTCTACATTTTTCATTACCAACAGCTATTGGGTGGAATGATTGAGTTGAATCATTTTTTGCAACTGAACGAGAAACTATTTGTAATATTGAATTTTTACCGTTTAAGTTTGCAGTTATATTTGAAGTTGCATGTTGTTTATCATGAGTCATTAATTTTTCTGTAACAACAAGTTTGGCATCTTTTCCTAAATTAGCTTCAGTTTCTCTAACTGTAGAAGTGACTCCTTCTATTTGAGTCATTTCCATCTCGCAATATGAACCTTCTTCCATATGTACTATAGTAGTTGGATTTAATATTCTATCTCCAGTCCCTTCGCCTTCGCCATAGTGTTTTTCAACATATGTAACTTTTGCACCCTTACTTATATAGAAAGTATGGATACCGTCGTGTTCTGAAGCGGAGCTTCCACAGTTATGGATTCCACATCCTGCTACTATGTCTACTTCTGCACCTTCTCCTATAAAGAAGTCGTTGTATACTAAATCATTTACACCAGTTTCAGTTATTACAACAGGTATATGAACTTTTTCACCTTTTGTATGAGGTTTTACAATTATATCTATTCCTGGTTTATCTTCTTTTGATTTTATTTCTATATTTTCTGTAGAGTGTCTTATAACTCCGACACCGTCTTTTCTAAGATTAAAAGCTCCATCAGTTTCTCCTGTAATGTCGGCTATTGTTTTTAATAAATTTTCTAACATGCTATCTTTCATTTGTAAGTACAACCTCCTTTATAGGACAACCACAACTAGTTGATTTCCCTTGAATCATAGGCATAATTTCTTCTTTAGTTCCTTTATTTTGAACTTTGCCATCTGCAATTATCATAAGTTCATCAGCTAAATCTATTATTTTTTCTTGATGTGATATGATAACTACTGTTTGATCTTTATTTTCTTTGAATTTTTGGAAGCTGTCTACAAGCATTGAAAAACTCCATAAGTCAATTCCTGCTTCTGGTTCATCATATATAGCAAGTTTAGGATTTCTAGCCATTAATGAAGCTATTTCTATTCTTTTTAATTCCCCACCTGATAAAGATGCATCTACATCTCTTTTTAAGTATTCTTTTGAACAAAGTCCTACATTTGTAAGATATTCACAACAAGCAGTATCATTTAATTTATTCCCTGATGCTAGATTAAGAAGCTTTTTAACTGTAACTCCTTTAAATCTTGGTGGTTGTTGGAATGCATAACCTATTCCAAGTCTAGCACGTTCTGTTATACTAAGATTAGTAACGTCTTTCCCATCAAATAATATTTGACCTGATGTTGGTTTTTCTATACCCATTATTATTTTAGCTAATGTAGATTTACCACCACCATTAGGTCCTGTTATAATTAATATTTTCCCTTGTTCAATTTTAAAGCTTACATTATCTAAAATAGTAATTTCACCTTTACCATCTAAGTTGTCAACTTTAAATGTAATATTTTTTAATTCAAGCATAACAAATCCCTTTCTATTTCTATATTTCACTTTTTAATTTTTTAGCCATTTAAAGTAAAAATTTTTAATAAGTAATTAATATATCCCTATATTTAATAATATACAAATTTTTACATATTTTCCATATATATTTCTGTTTTAAATTAAAATTTATTTTCCTGCCACAGAAAGACCAGTAGCTATTACAGTTGGACTTCCTATAGAACTAAGTGGGAAAGTTAAGTCATCCCCGACTACTGTTATTTGTTTTAATAAGTCAAAGAAATTTCCAGCTACAGTTATTTGATCTACTGGATACGCCTTTTTACCATCTTTTATATAGAAACCTTTTGATGCAAGAGAAAAATCTCCACTTATGGCGTTAGCCCCAGAGTGAAGCCCTGCAAACTCTGTAATAAGAAGTCCTTCTCCTAAAGTATTTAAAACTTCATCAAATGACTTATCTCCTTTTTCTATATAGAAGTTGCTTGGAGAAACAGACACACTAGAAGCGTATGAGCTTTTGAATCCATTTCCTGTGCTCTTTGTATTTGCTTTATGAGCAGTTTTTAAGTTGTGAAGTAATGTAGTTAGTTTTCCTTTAGAGATAATTTCTTTTCTAAATGTTGCAACGCCTTCATCATCAAATGGAGCTGATGAAAGTCCATTTTCTAAAAGAGGATTGTCTACTATTGTGACATTTTCAGAAGCTATAATAGTATTTTCTTTAATAGTATTTTCTTTGTCTTTTAATAAAGATAGACCTTTTTGTGTTGCATCTGCACTAAATACACCACAAAATGCGCTAAGTAATGATACCATAGCCTCATTATATAAAGCTATTTTGTAGTTTCCTGTTTCTATAGATTTTGAATTTATCTTAGATAATGCTTCGTCTACTCCCATTTTAGCTATTTTTCTAGGATTTATCTCATCTATATTTGTAGCTATTTTATAGCCTGTTCCATCTTGTTTTTGGCCATCTATTTCTAGCACAGGTACTACATATGTATAAAGTATATTTTCTTTATTTTTTAAATCAAGCCCCTTAGTATTTGAAATTTGTATATCTCCTTTAGAGTAAATAACTTTACAACCTCTTATATTGACTACATTTTCGTTGTAATTTTTGCACTCTTTTTCTATTTCAAGGCCTATATTTATAAGATCTTTTGGATCAATATTGTCTATTGCTTCATAATAGCAAACTACATCTTCGTAATTTTTATCTCCTTCATATATAAACTGAGTATCTTCATTTTCTATAAGTAAGGCTGCATTTTTTGCAGTGTTTACTAACATATCTATAGAATCTTCATCTAATATTCTAGTATGAGAATACCCGATTTTGCCGTTTATTATACCTCTAAAAGATAAACCAAAGCTTTTATCTAAATTATAACCTTCAACTTCTTGTTTATAAATTGATATACTTAGAGATTCTGAATTAGTAACATATATCTCACTATCTTCAAATCCAGATTCTTTCGCTTTATCAAATAATTTTTCTTTAAATTCATTTAAATTCATAATAGTTACTCCCTTCCGCCAACAGTTATACTTTTAACTCTAATCATAGGTTGACCAACATTAACTGGTATACTTCCTGATTTAGAACCACACATTCCTTCAGCTTGAGCAACATTATCAGATACCATATCTATATCCATTAATATTTCACTACCCTTACCTATAAGAGAGGCTCCTCTAACAGGTTCAGTTATTTCACCATTTTTTACTAAGTAGCCTTCGCTTACAGCAAAGTTAAATTCACCTGTTACTGGATTTACAGAACCACCGCCCATTTTTTTAGCGTATAGTCCATCGTCTATTGATTTTATAATATCTTCAACTTTATCTTCTCCAGGTGCTATATATGTATTAGTCATTCTTGAAGTAGGCTCGTATTTATAACTTTGACGCCTAGAACTGCCTGTAACTTCTGTATTCATTCTTCTGGCATTTAATTTATCTACCATATATGATTTTAATATTCCATTTTCTATTAGCACATTTCTTCTAGTTGGCGTTCCTTCATCATCTATATTTGATGAACCCCAGTGATTTTTCATAGTTCCATCATCAATAGCAGTTATTTTGCTAGAAGCTATTTGCTGACCTAATTTATCACAAAATACTGAATTACCTTTTGCTACTGCTGTAGCTTCTAATGAATGGCCGCAGGCCTCATGGAATATTACACCGCCAAAACCGTTATCTATTGCAACAGGCATTTTACCCGCAGGACAATTTTTAGCATGTAACATTATATGAGCAGTTTTAGCAGCTTCTCTTGCATGATATTCAGGATCTACTTCATCTTTAAACATTTCAAATCCCATAAGTCTTCCTGGATTTTGGCTACCTGTTTGGTTTTCATTTTCATTAGATGCAATTGCATTTATCATAAGTCTAGTTCTAATTCTAGTATCTTCAGTATATAAACCTTCACTATTTGCTATTAATATGTTTTGTTCTTTGTCTAAGTAACCTACACTTACTTTTGATATATCACTATGAAAATCTTTTGCACTTTTATAAGCAGTTTTCATAACTTTTATTTTATCTTTACAATCTACAGTATTTGGATAAATTTTTATTGGATGCATATTTTTAAAAGTCTTTTGATTATTTAATACAATTGACTTTCCGTCTTCTATTTTTCCTAGAGCAATAGCTGCTTTATAAGCAGTATCTAAAAGAGATGATAAACTGTTGTCGTTTGTATATGCATAAACGCTTTTTAAATTTTTAAAAATTCTAATTCCTATACCATAATCTCTTCCACCTAATATATTTTCTACTTTATCGTCTAAAACAGAAATACTGTTAGTTATACTATCTTCTTCAAATATTTCTGCAAAATCGCCTCCTGTAATCAAACATTTTTCTAATACTTGTGTCGCTATTTCTTTTGAAATCATTTTTTCCCTCCTACTATTTAATTTAAGTTTTTAGATAATTTTTACAAAGTTTTGTATAAACTCTCTAATCTTAGTAGTTAATTAATAATTGTATTTCTTTAATAAAGAATCAACTGAAACTGTAGATAAGATGTCTTTTATAGAATTCATAATTTCACCGAAAGCTGGTGATAGTAATTCAGGTAAATCTGAAACAATAGGACTTGCAATTTGTAAATCATCGCTGCAGAATATATTATTTATATCTACTTCATCTGTTATTTTGTAAATATCCCATAAAGTTATATCCTTTATATTTCTTTTTAATCTTATATTTGAAATAGATGAGCCCTTTGTAAGAAAATTATTTTTACATAATATATTTAATATATTTTTTATAACCACTGGATTACATTTCATTTCCTTTGAAATATTTTCGCAAGTCATCTCTTTTTTATCACTATAGACAGCAATAAATAAAACAGTTTGGAGTGTTAATTGAAAACGTCTACTAACTTTCATTTTTATCACCTCATGCTAATTTTAGCATAGTTAATATACATATTCAAACAACAAAAATATTATCTAAATTTGTAGTTAATATTGGCCACTAATATCTTTTAAATTTCAAAAAAAATATAAATATAATTTTATATTTGCATATAAATTAAAAATTCTAATATATGATAATAATGTTTCTATGCAAATAAAATTCATAATTGCTTTTTGTAAGAAACTTGACTACTATATACCTATAGGGGTATACCCTTAATATTTTTATTTATATACCCCAATGGGTATATAAATAAAAATGAGGGTTCATTATGAAGTTATTTAAATCAGAAACACAAAAAACAGTTACATTTATTATTATCTCATCTATTTGCTTATTTATGAGTCTTATCCAAAGCGTAGATGAACTTTTACATTTTAATTTGTCATGGATTGCAATAATACTTTGCGGTTTGCCAATTATAAAATAAGCTGCAACTTGTCTATATGAAGAATTTGATATTAAAGCCGATGTTTTGGTATCTTTAGCATTAATAGCGTCTGTTATTATTGGGGATGTAGTTGAAAGATTATCAAAAATAAAAAATATCGCATTTGACAAAACAGGTACTTTAACTTATGGAAAATTATCAGTAGTGGAATATAAGAGCTTTTGCCCTGAGTATGATGATGAAACTTTCTTAAAAATATTAGCATCTGTAGAAGCTTATTCAGAACACCCACTTGGCAAAGCTATAACATCTTATTATAAAGAAAATAACGAAGAATTATTAGACATTCAAAATTTTATAGTTAATCCTGGTAAAGGTATAACTGCAAATTTAGGTGAAAAATCTATATTAGTTGGCAATTTAAAACTAATAAAAGATGTCGATATAAATTTAAATAAAGACATAATAAATATTTCAGAAGAATTCACTAAAAAAGGCTGCACAGTTATATACCTATCAATCGACAATAAGTTAATAGGATATGTTGCATTATCTGATATTTTAAGAGAAGAAGCTAAAGAAGTAATAAGTTATATAAAATCTCAAAAAATAAATCCTGTAATGTTAACTGGTGACAATAAAAATAGTGCCCAAAATATAGCTAGTATAGTTGGTATAGATGATATTAATCCAAGTTTACTTCCAGAAGATAAAATGAATATAATTAAAAACTTAGAAGATAGTAAATCACCAACTTGTATGATTGGCGATGGTGTAAATGATGCACTAGCATTAAAATACTCAAGTGTAGGAATTTCTATGGGGGCTATAGGTAGTGATATAGCAATAGAAGCTTCTGATATAGCACTTGCAAGTGATGATATAAAAAATATCCCTTATCTTTTATATTTATCTAAAAAAACTATGAAAACTATAAAATTAAATGTAACATTTTCGCTTGCTTTAAACTTTTTAGCAATAATTTTAGCTATGACTGGTATATTAAATCCAGTAGTTGGTGCCTTAGTTCATAATTTAGGATCAGTATTTGTTATACTTAATTCGGCTAAACTTTTAAAAACAAGAAATAATTTAGATTTGCATATTAAAATAGAATATGAAGTTACAAATGAAAGTAAAGGTGCTCTAATTGTATAATATTGTATATTTTTGGTATATTATTTTGGAATCGTTGTTAAGTTGATTTTTCAATAGAATAGTATTATCATATAATAATAACTAATAATTATTGATAATGGGAGGAATTAGTATGCGTCAATGCATGGATGTACCAAATATTCAACTTAGAATAAAAAAAATCCAAGGTCAACTTAATGCAATTTCTAAAATGGTAGAAGAAGATGTTCCTTGTGAAGATATTTTAATTCAAATAAATGCAGCAAAAAGCGCAATGCATAAAGTCGGGAAAGTAGTATTAGAAGGACATTTACATCACTGTGTTAAAGATGGAATTGAACATGGCGATGCTGAAAAAACAATAGAAGATTTTTCAAAAGCTATAGATTATTTTACTCGTATGGGGTAATTATATATACATAAAAAGCGATAAACTATAAAGGTTTATCGCTTTTTATGTATTCCATTTTGTTATACCTCTTTGTTTTAACTATTTATATTACAAAACCGCCATTAGAGCTTATAACTTGTCCTGTAATAAAATCACCTTGTTCTGCCAAGAATAATGCACATTTTGCGATATCTTCAGGCTTTCCAATTCTCATAAGAGGAGTTTCCTCTTTTAACATATCCATAGTATCTTGGCTTAAGTCATTTAACATATCTGTTTGTATTACCCCAGGAGCTATAGCATTTACATTGATATTAGATGGTCCTAATTCTTTAGCTAAAGCCTTTGTCATTCCGATTATACCTGCTTTTGTAGCTGAGTAATCTACTTCAAAAGAACTTCCTACAAGTCCCCACATAGAAGAAATATTTATTATATGGCCACTTTGATTTGGCAGCATATATTGTAGTGCTTTTTTTGTAACATAAAACACTGAGCTTAAATTTGTAGATATCATCTCATCCCATTGTTCATAAGATATATCTGTAAATAAACAAGGTTTGCTTATCCCAGCATTATTTACTAATACATCTATATTTTCAAATTGGCCTATCGTATAGTTTACAAGTGCATTTGCTTCTTGTACATTAGATACATCAGCCTTGAATATTTTTACATTTAAATTTTCCTTACTTAACATATCGTAAAGTTCTTGTGCTTCTTTTTCTGATTTATTGTAATTTATAACTACATTGTAATTGTTTCTAGCAAATAAAATTGCAATCGCTCTTCCAATTCCTCTAGAAGAACCTGTTATCAAAGCTGTTTTCTTGTTCATTATTATACCTCGTTATATTTTTACTTGTTTGTTTTATTTTTTTCTTATTAAATCTACATTCATTTTGACAATTATAACAATTTAAATTAAGATTTGAAATACTTGAAAATCTCTCTGGATGTTTTTTTAATAAATACTCCCACTGTATTAAACTTATTACAGAAAGTGCTATTAAAGAGTATGTCCAAAAATTTGGGATTAATATAAAAGGTGTAACATACATTATATGATCCCAGTTATAAATCCTGCATGTATTGCAACATTTATTTTTCATAAATAATTTTTGGAATGGACACCAAACGTTGACACATACCATATCACTCCAGAAATAAAATAAAAATAACATTATAATCCATGACTTGTCTAAATGAAGTCTAAAATATATGTAAAACAAGATTGAATTTAAACCAATCCACGCTAAAGCTATGTTAAATGCTCTTTTATTTTTTTCAAATGTTTCAAATATTACCTTATCTTTATTGTAATTATCTCTTTTTTTATAATGTTTTAAAAATAATTTACCGTTATAAGTATTTTTACTTTTAGACGGTATAATTACTTTTAATATATCATTTACTAGATAAGCCCAAAATACATGGTAAACTTTTATATTAAATATTATATTATAATCTAAAATTTTATATATATTGTTGGAGTCATCAATAAATATTATTATACAGGGAAAAAATAATATGGTTCTAATAATAAAATTTATTCTAGATTTTTTATCCAAAGTTTTACCTCCATATATCTATTTAAATATAGATTTATATTATATCACACTGATAGTTATCTTATAACATAATATTAAAATAAAAAAATAAAGGGTTCAACAACTCCCCTTTATTTTTTAACATAAAATTAGCATTTATATTATAATATTTTAAATTTACACACCTTGATGATATTTTCCTAAAAATTCTCGAGTACGTTCATTTTTAGAATTAAATAATTCTTCTGGTGTACAGTTTTCTACTATTACACCTTTATCCATAAATATCATTCTATCAGATATATCTCTTGCAAAAGACATCTCATGAGTTACTATTACCATAGTCATATTCATCTCAGCAAGTGAACGTATAACTTTTAATACTTCGCCTGTAAGCTCTGGGTCAAGTGCACTTGTCGGTTCATCGAAGAAAAGAATTACAGGTTTTAAAGCGAGTGCTCTAGCTATTGCAACCCTCTGTGCTTGCCCTCCTGATAATTGGTGAGGATATGCATCTTTTCTATTTTCAAGCCCTAATTTTTTTAAAAGGTCCATTGCTTCTTTTTCTGCAACATCTTTAGGTACTTTTTTAACTCTTATTGGTGCCTGAGTTATATTTTTTAATACATTAAAATGTGGAAATAGGTTAAAATTTTGGAAAACAAGACCTGTTTTTAATCTTATTTCATTTAATATATCGTTATTTGCATATTGAACTTTCCCATTTTCTGTAGATACCATAATTTGACCATCTACAGTTATTTTTCCTGAATCGATAGTTTCTAATCTATTTATACATCTAAGTAATGTAGATTTACCTGAACCAGAAGATCCTATAATAGATACTATCTCCCCGTGATTTACTTCCATTGAAATATCTTTTAATACTTGTAAATCACCAAAACTTTTTTCTAAGTTTTCAACTGATAAAATTTTCATTTTTTTACCTCCTATTCATAGTAATCTAATTTCTTTTCTAAATAGAAACAGAATCTTTCAACTACAGCATTCATAATTAAATAAAAAACACCCGCAACGATTAATGGTACTGTAGAAAATTGAGAAGACATTGTAGCACCTGCAAGTTTGAATATTTCAGCAACACCGATTACTTGAGCTAAAGCTGTATCTTTTACTAAAGTCATAAGTTCATTACTCATCGGTGGTATTATTCTTTTTACAACTTGAGGTAATATAATTTTGAAAAATGTCTCAGCTTTTCCAAAACCTAAAACTGTCGCTGCTTCATATTGTCCAATAGGTATAGATTCTATACCACTTCTATATATCTCTGCTATATATGCACTATAGTTTAATGTAAATGCAAGTATTGCTGCCCAAAAACGTGGCAATGTAGCTGCGAATATATAATAAGGAGCAAAATAGAAAAACATCAATTGAAGTATAAGAGGTGTCCCTCTCATAATAAGTAAAAATACTTGAATAGGTATTCTTATAATAGCATATTTTGACATTCTACCAAAAGCTACAAACATGCCAAGTATTGATGAAAATATTATAGTTAAGAAAAATATTTCTAAAGTAACTATTGAACTTGGCAACATATTTTTTACTAAATCCATTACGCCTGCAAAATCCAAGCTAATCCCCCCTGTCTAGTTTTATAAAGTCTTATATCTTAAAAAAGGCGTCAAGCTCTAAGTCTTTAGACTTATAAATTTGACACCTTTTAAAATATACTAAGTTTGAAATATATAACTATTTATCTTCTCCGATTATAGTTAAATCTTCACCAAACCATTCTTTACTTATTTTTGCTAATGTACCGTCTTTTTTCATTTCTTTTAAAGTATCTTCAACTTTTTTACATAAAGCGTTGTCGCCTTTTCTAAAGCCAACACCCATTTTTTCATCTAATATAGTAGTGTCTTTTATGATGCTATATTTACCTGGGTCTTTTGCCATATAATAACGAGCAACTACTGTATCCATTGCAACTGCATCAGAACCTCCAACTCCTAAGTCCATTAATGCTTTTACATTATCTTCAACACCCACAAATTCTTTGAAAGAATCTTTAAGTTCAGTATCTTTATCTATAGTAGCATATGCAGTTGATCCATTTTGAGCTGCTACAACTTTTCCTTTTAAATCATCTTGAGTTTTTATTCCTGAATCAGCTAAAACTACAAATATTTGTGGATTTGCCATATATGGTTCTGAGATAGTTAGAACTTTTTCTCTTTCAGGAGTTATACCAAAACCATTCCATATACAGTCTATATTTTTAGATGATAATTCTTGTTCTTTAGCTTGCCAGTTTACTGGTTGGAATTTAACCTTGATATCCATTCTTTTTGCAACTTCTTTTGCTAAATCGATATCAAACCCTACAATATTATTATCATCATCTCTAAAACCCATTGGCGGGAATGCATCGTCAAGTCCTACTATTAATTCCCCTTTGTCCATTACATATTTTAATGAATCATCGTTAGCAGAACTGCTTGATGAAGATGATGATGAACATCCACCTAAAAATGTACTAAGTCCCAGCACAAGTACTAATGCTATTACTGATAATTTTTTCATAATTCTACCCCCTATGAACATTTAATTTTCCAAATTTTTACTATTTAAGGGAATAATAACACATTTCTTGTCATAAATCAACAATTTGTAGTTATATTTCGAACTATATTTAATTTTTTTATTTAAAAATTCGTTTTTAAACTATATATTACAAATTTTTCTTTATCATCATTTTTATAAAGTTCTTCAAGTATTATTTCACTTTCAAGCATAAAAGGAGTTCTGTACTCTAAAAACTGAATATACTCATCGCTTGGATAATATATTATTAAATCCATGTCCCTTGGATTTTTTTCAAAAGATTTCAGTATATTTTCAATAACTTTCATAAAGATTTGTACTGAAAATGGATTGAAGAAATAAAATTTGTTGTCTTTTTCTTCTACATTATAATTTTGTGATAAGTTGCAATAGAAGTTTACTTTGTCTTCCATTTTCTTATGCTTTTGAATATATTTTGATTTATTTAATAGAGATTCATTATAATATATTTCATTCATCTCAACTCCATTTGAATAACATCTGAAAAAGTGGTTTATATAAAATACTATTCTCCCTTTTCCAGAGCCAAAATCAACAATATGATCATCTTCATCTAAATCGTATTTTTCAAATAAAGTATCTAATGCCTCATATAGAGTCGGTTGATATGGATGGTTATGTGGCGATGTTTTATTCCAATTCTCATTTCCTGCTGTATTTATATTTAATAGTTTTTCGTAGTAATTTTCTTTCATTTTTTCTCTTCCTTTTTTAAAATTTCTATATTTATAGTAACATATTTAATTTTTTAAGGGGATTTTTCTTGCGAATTAGTTTTTGTTTTTTATTTTGTTAATAATATTATTTCCTACTCGGATTATATAGTTGTTTTATTTTGCTCCATATAATAAATGTTTTAATCTATAATTTTTCACAAAATAAAAGACGTTATTTTTTCTAACGCCTTCTTTTCAAAACTATTAATTTATTTCTACCAGTTTATCTCAAGCCCAACATGTGCATCTTTTATATCTAGAGTTTTAAACATCTCAGCCTTAACATAAAATTTTGTACAATGACATGGATATAGCTCTTTTATATTATTTTCTTTAAAGTACTCTATTGTTTTATATAATTGTTCATTTATTTCTTGAAGATGTGTACCACCTATTACTCCAAGTACTTTATCTTTTCCAGAAACCTTTTTTAGCATATTCGATTATATTGCATATACCACTATGTGAGCATCCAGTAATTATATATATTCCATCTTCTGTGTCGTATAATAAAGCTGAATCGTCCATAATATAGTCATCTTTATACTTACCATCTATTTCAATTTCACCCATTAGCTTTCTATTTTCAAAATCCATAATATCTGGAATTTGTCCTAAGTAAGTTATATTTTTACTTACTTTAACAGGCTTATCACTAAAATTTACATTTGCAAGTTTTATTATTTCATCTTTTCTATATGGTGCTCCCATATTTGTATTTCCCTTTTTCTTTTTATTAAATGATAGTGGATGGCAAATAATATTTATTTTATCATCTCTACTTTCTATAAAATCCTTAAGGCCGCCAGCGTGATCATAATGACCATGTGACAATACAACTGTGTCTATATCATCTAAATTTATATCTAGATTTTTTGCATTTTCCATAAATAATCCTGATGCACCAGCATCAAGTAAGAATTTCTTATCCTCATCTTCTATATAATAAGACGCTCCACCTTCACCTTTCAAATTTCTCCCGTTTATTGTGCAATTGTCTATTAATACAACTAATCTCATGATAAATCCCCCCTTTAGCTTTCTTGTAAAGCTATCATTTCTTCTATTAAATAATCGTTTATATAGTGAATCAAAGGTAAGAATACCCGATTTAAATAAAATTGTATTCTCTCATTCACCTTGCATCTTCCTAAGTGGAAATTAAATGCCTCACCATTTAAACTTTTATTTCTATCTGTCATAACTACTAAATAGTCATACATCGCCTTTATATGGTCATTTTTATTTTTTGGTATTATGACACTTTTATAGCCACAATCCTCTTCTATAAATGATTTTTGCCAGTCTATACTTGAATATTTGACCTTTGAATCTATGTAATCTTTTATTATTTTATTATCATCTATAAATTCCCTAAATTTTATTAGATAGACATTATTATCGTCTGTAATTGAGTTTAACATATCGCTGCTAACTCTTCTAAATTCAAAACTTATCTTTCTTAAATCTTCCATATTCACTTCAAATCCACCCCACAATAAGTACAGTATAATATTGTCTCTTCGTCAGATAATAATCTCTCTTTTGAAGAGCATATATGACATATATATTCAACTTCTTTTAAGTTCTTATCTTTTAATCTGTCTACATTTACATTTTGAAGTTTTTTATTTTCCATCTTTATCTTATAAATAGGCTTGTCCTTTTCTATTTGTTTTTCCATACTTGAAAAACTCATATCTAAAGATTTGCTGCTATTTAATCTTGGAGTATGGTTTATATTATAGCTAGACATACCTAAAATATCCCCTTGTTTCGATTTTAAAGGCTTTTTGTTTGTTGTATCGCATAATTTATCATTATCTTTTATATTATTGTATTTTTTGTCATTTAAACTCGATTCATTTTTGTCATTTTGGATATTATAATTTTCTTTTCCTACTTTTGTAGCTTTTGATTTAATTTCCCTTGTATAAAAAGTTTTTATCTCCTTCGTTAACCCGCAATATGGACAAAAAAGTTCATTGTATATTCCTCTTTCTTGAAGATCATATGATGATACTTTAAATTCACTTTTGCAATATGGACATATAAGTATTATATATCCTTCGTCATCCCCTAATATCTCTATATCTTTGTTAAATATTTCCATAATACTCCTCCAACCGCTGTATCTATGTAACTATCTTATTTTACCTTTACATTTTTTCCAAGCGCATTAAGTAACTTTAATTTTCGTTCTATTGTTTCTTTACGTTTTATACTTTTATTAAGTATCTCACCTTTTGGAGATATATAGTCATAGTTCAATTCTTTAACTCCACCGTTTTTATTTTTTATAAGAACTATATTTTTAGCCGAATCTAATTCTTTTTCTTCTTTCTTCTGAGCTGATGATTTTTCTTTAACTGACTTAATTTCTAAATTGTATTCTTTAAATATATCTATATAGTATTGTGCTTGACTTTTAAATCCTATAGATGTAGAACCTTTATCATATTCAAAAGAAAGATGTTTAAACCCTCCATTTGGTCCATAGGTTATTACTATATCATGTGCATTTTTTAATTTAATTTTCTCTTCTGCTTTTTTCATTTCAACTTCTTTAAGATAATCTTCATCTATTATTTTTAGTCCTTTCCATAAAACATCTAACTGTTTTGAATTATCAAAAATCACTGTAGTAAAATTATCATTATTTCTGCTCCAAATACCTTTTGCCCCAATAGCATATCCTTTGATGCCTACAACTAAACCTTCACCATACCTAGTTAAATCTTCTGTTAATTCAACTCTTATTTTCATTGTTATCCTCCTTATTATTTTTAGAACATATGTTCTATATTCATTATTTACATAATATCTATTATATATACATTTTTTAATAAGAATATTTTAAGTTTATTTTTTTAATTTATATATTTATTATATCATAGGCAAAATTCATACTATATATTTGCTATTTATCTATAAGAATCTTCTTATTTTTACACACTAAAAGTTAAGGATGTAACTTAAACAACATTAAGCTACATCCTTAACTTTTACTCTTATAACTCCCCTATATATTGAAAAGTAGTCTATTACATAACTCATTAAACAGCCCTTTTACTTTTCTTTGGTAATTTTTAGAGTTTTTTATTTTCTTTATCTCATATTCTATCGTGATTTTCAGTATCTGTTTATTCACATTTATAAAATTTTATTAAGTAATATGTTTTTAAATTATTTTCATAAAATTTCTCCTACAATATAGGCTATAACTTAATTATACCTGGATTTTATATAAAATAAAAACTAGTATTTTAATTAGATTTTGTTAATAATTTTATTTTTTATGAACAATTTTTCTTAAATCCAATTAGGTATCTTTTTATTGTATTCTTATATTTTTCAGTTTACTCTTATAACTACACATTCTTATATTTAATTTATTTTATCCTTTATTTCTTTAATTTTATTTTTTAATTCTATTCTATAATTGTTTTCTAATATACATAAAAGCATTATTTGATAAGTATTATCATACCATTCCTCTAATTCTTCTTTATCTATAGTTACTAAATATTCTTTCTTATGTTTTCCTTCTAAGTTATTATGTCTTATGTTTATATTATTAGCTAAATATCCAAAATCCGAAGATAAACCTTTGTCAAGATTATCTTTAAATCCTTCAACTTTATCAGCTAAAACTTTTAATATACCTCTTTTTTTATCCAAATCACCTTTCAACAAGTAATGATTATATTCTATAACCTTAAATGCTAACTCTTCTTCAACTATATCAGCTACAGCAAATACAGCAGCATCTTTTTCTACTAATAATACCTGTTGTTCCTTTTCAAAGTATTTATATTCATAATTGAGATTACTTAATAATATTTCTATATTCATTTTTAATCTAGAATATGGTTTTATAAAATAGGCATGACGAAAAAATATTGGTTGAGATTTTTCACATAAACTTATAATATTCAATATATATTCTAGAAACAACAGCACTTGTTTGATTGAAATACTATTTCCTCTAGATATATATGCAATAATTTTATTAATTCCTATGGCCTGTTTTAACTCTTCACAATCAATATAATGATAACTATTCTTCCAATTATCAAACTCATATTCATCAACAAATTCTTCTAAAGTAAACTCCTCTTGATCATACTTAATCATACTCTCATGTAATAACCTACTTAATTTTTTAATTTCCTCAGCATAATTATATTTTTCTTGCATAATTTCAAATATATTTTTTCTCATCGTAAATATCTCCTTTATATAAATAATTATTCTAATCTATTTATGATTCTGTTCTGTAACATGTATATATTTTTTCCTTCTTACTTTAATAGTAGAATTATCTTTGTATGCAATATTTCACTAATTTCTTTAAAATCACCTACCACCATCTTTATCTAGAAACTCAAAATCACAAACCATCTTTTTAAAAGACTCTACAACATTTCTTATAAAGTTTTTTTATCTATCATTTAACTATTTTATGTATATATAGCTATTATAGATATTTTTTTACCTGGACCATCAACATATATATCTCCGTCATTATCTTCTATTTCTCTTCTCATAGCTCTATTTATTTTAAATAAATCTTTATACTTATCATATATTTTAATTTTTCCTTTAGCATGACATTTTTCAACTTTAGCTATAACAGTTACATCATCTTCTATATAACTTTCAAATTCATCATATCTTACAGTTAAATTTTCTGATTTTATATTTGAATATAAAATTAAATCATTTAAACTAAAATAAATTGGTATTTCTCCTCCTTCCTTAAGTAACACCTTAAAAAGTTCTTCATCCGATGAATTATTGTTGATTATATCTTTTATGAAGTAATCCGATGTTTTTGGGTTATTTAAAACTTTTTTTATAAAATCTATTTCATCAAATTCATGTGGAACTTCTAACTTTCCTTCAAATTTTACGATTGCACCTTTTGATATTGTATCTATATCTATCCCTTCATCATATAAATCGAAAAATTTAGATTTATCTTCTTTCTGCAACTTTTGCTCAAATTTCTGTAGCTTTTGCTCAAATAATTGTAATACATCTTCCGTTTCATAACTTATACCTATATCAATTTGCTTACTTTTTGTCTGGTTTCCATTTACTTTTTCAAATTTCACTCCAGCACTTGTATCTAAATTTGCATTCTTCTCTATTAATTTCTTTTCTTTATTTGGAATAACTCCACATATTTGTTTATAATATTTATTTATTCTATTTTTATCTAAATATAAATAATCCCTAAACACTTAAAGTTTCCTCCTTAATATAAATAGTTAATACTCTATCATATTTTATATCCAATTCATCAAAGCGGATTTCTTATATCATCTTCCATCTGTCTACTTTTAGCAAATCGCTTGAATAATATATTTGTAGTACTTTCCATATTGTACTCAAATAACTTGCTGTAGTCTTCTAATTCTTAAATTCCAACACATCTATCTGCTATAAAGAGTAATTTATAAGGAAAAATTACTCTTTTTTCTCTAAATCCCCATTTAATAATATTAGTTCAAGTATTATATATTTTCATTCTCCTATATATATTATACCATTTTATGTCAAAACTAGACAATTATATAAAATGTAGTAATTCTAACAATATTATTTTTAAAAATATAATCATTTTCTACTCATAAAAATTCTATTTTTACATCAAAAAAGATGCCTAGAAAATTAATTCCAGACATCTTTCTATATTACAATTTAAATTCTTTAACCTCGTCTCTTTCTTCCTGACTTAAATCATTTAAATAAGCTTCTATAGTCTTACCCTCTATAGTAAGTTCTTTATTTAAATCCATAAGCGGAACAAGAACGAATGCTCTTTCTTTTATTCTTGGATGTGGTATTAGAAGTTTTTCGTCATCTGACACTATATCGTCGTAGAAAAGTACATCTACATCGATTGTTCTAGGACCCCATCTTATAACTCTTACACGATCTAATTTATTTTCTATATCTTGACAAATGCTTAGAAGGTCGTATGGAGCTAAACTTGTTTCTATTTCGACACACATATTTAAAAAGTCAGCTTGGTCTGTATATCCCCATGCTTTAGTTTCATAAAGATTTGATTTTTTAAGGGATAATACATTTTTATTTTGCTCTAATAAATCACATGCTTTGTTAAGATAGTCAAGTCTATCTCCCATATTTGTTCCAAGTCCTAAGTAAGCTCTACTCATCTTTTGTTCTTTTTATTTCTACACCAAAGTAGTCGTATATTCCAGGCACTGGGGCTTCTGGTTTTTTAACTCTGACCATTATTCCTTTTATAAGGTCAAATTTTTCTAATACTTCACTAGCTATATTTTCTGCTAATGCTTCTAATAAATTAAATCGTTTGTTTTCTACTATTTCCTTTACTACTTCATACACATCTGCATAACTTACTGATTTGTACATATCGTCAGTTTCGCCTGCTTCTTTTGTATCTAAGTAAAGCTCTATATCTATAAAGAACTTTTGGCCTAATACAGCTTCTTCTTTTAAAAGACCGTGGTAACCGTAAAAACCTAAGTTGCTCATTAATATTTTATCCATGTTTCACCTCTTATTTTGCAATATATACTGATTTTAATATTGTCGTTTATTTATGTCTATTGTTTAAACTTTAATAGTTATAACTTGATTTAATATAGACTAATTATCTTCTGTATATTGCATCTGCCACCATTGCAGCTTCTTTGTTTTCTTTCACGTCGTGAACTCTTACTATATCAACGCCGTCTTTCACTCCAAGTACTGTAGTTGCTACAGTTGCGTTTACTCTTTCTTTTGGAGTTGAATTTTCTAGTATTTTACCTAAAACAGATTTTCTAGATGTTCCAAGTAATACTGGATATCCTAAATCTCTAAGTTCGCCTAATCTTTCTAAAACTTCTATGTTTTGTTCATAAGTTTTACCAAATCCTATACCTGGATCTAGAACTATTTTTTCTTTTTTAACACCTGCTTTAAGTGCCATATCAATGCTATTTTGTAAGAATTCTTTTATAGCTTCCATTATGTCTTTGTCGTAGTCTGTTCCTTCTTGGTTGTGCATTATACAAACTTCACCGTCGTATTTTGCAACTACATCAGCCATTTTTCCATCGTAAGTTAGACCCCAAACGTCGTTTACCATATCAACACCTAATTTTAAAGCTTCTTCTGCAACTTCACTTTTGTAAGTGTCTATTGATATGGGAACATTTATTTCTTCTTTTAATCTTTTTATAACTGGAACTATTCTAGATATTTCTTCTTCTGCTGATACAAATTTGTGACCCGGTCTTGTTGATTCTCCACCTAAGTCTATCATATCTGCACCTAGTTCTATCATTTCTTTTGCATGATTTACAGCTATATCTATATTTGTATAATCTCCACCATCAGAAAAACTATCTGGTGTTACATTTAGTATTCCCATTATGTAAGTTTTTTTTCCGTAATCTAACATGTTTTTCTCCTCAAAAATTATATTTCATTTAATATCTTATTTTGTCTAAACTATATTAAAAGTTATACCCGCTAAAAATAGCGAATATAACTTTTAAATTCAATCTTATAAGTTTATTAGAGCCATAGCTTCACTTCTAGCTAATGCATCACTTTCAAATACACCTCTAACTGCAGAAGTTACAGTTTTTGAACCTGGTTTTTTAACTCCACGCATAGTCATACACATATGCTCAGCTTCTACAACTACCATAACTCCATAAGGTCTTAATTCTTCCATTATTATGTTTGCAGTATCTTTAGTTATTCTTTCTTGTAATTGTGGTCTTTTTGCTATTGTTTCTATAACTCTAGCTAATTTAGATAAACCTGTTAATCTTCCGTCTTTTGGAATATAAACTACATGAGCTTTCCCGAAGAATGGAACTAAGTGATGTTCACAACTTGAGTAGAATGGTATATCTTTTACAACAACCATTTCTTCATGTTTTTCATCTGCAAATAATACTTTTAAATGTTCTCTTGGATCTTGGTGTAATCCACAGAATATTTCTTCGTACATTCTAGCAACTCTATCAGGAGTTCCAACTAACCCTTCTCTGTCTGGATCTTCTCCGATTGCTTCTAATATATCTCTAACTGCTTTTCTTATTTTTGCTTGATCTACTGCCATACTTCTACCTCCAAATTTCTAAGGGCATTATTTTATATATTTATATATTTTTAATAGCATTTCATATTTGTTAAAAGATTCATTTTTTAATATATCGTATATATTTTTATCATCTTTTTTTATGCTTTTTAATAATTTTTTGTCCTTAGGTACCCATTTATCATTTTTAATATAATACATTCTTATTAAATCTCTAAGAGCTATATTTATAAAAAAGTCGTATTCAAATTCTTCAAATTCGTCTTTTGATTCTAGTTTTTTAATTTCCGATTTAATTTCTAGCATCTTATCTCTTTTTTCTTCTTCACAAATCTTATCAGGACCGTTATCATAAATAGTTTTGCATTTTTGTAGTGTTTCTTTTGCAAAACCACAAGTATCATAAATTATCTTTCCATCATTTATTTTTAAAAAGAAGTATTCTTTAGTTTCTATAAAATGTTTGCACCCTTTTATAGATATGTAATTTAAATCAAACTCTATAGAAGAGATTTCTTTATTTATACGAATTTGGTTTTCATCTTGCTCTTTTGTAAATATAAAAAGATCTATATCATTTATTTTTATATCTTTTTCAAAATCTAAATCTTTACTAGAACCTACAAGAACTATACCTAACGTATTTTCGTCTTTTTTTATCAAATCTATTTCTCTATTGAATATCTCGCTTAGTTTTGACATAGACTCACTTCCTTTTATAGATTCTTTTGTAATTTTTTTATTAAGTCGTAATTTTTATCGTAATTTACATCACATATATTTGTAACTGGCATAATTCCCATTAAGCTATTTGTCACAAATACGGCATCGTATTCATCTATACATGAAACATTTATATCGCACTCTACTAAGTTTATATCTAAGTTTTTACAAATACTCTTAACATTAGACTTCATTATACCATTTAAAATTGGAGATGAACTCTTTGGTGTATATATAGTATTTGATTTTATAAAGAATATATTGCTCATTGAACATTCAAGAATATTGCTTAAGCTATCTATAAAAATAGCATCATCGAAATTTCTATCAGTTGCATAATGTTTAGAGTACATACTTTCAAAGTAGTTAGTCGTCTTATGTCTGTATATTATGCTGTCTCCTCTTTTAATTGGAGATATACATAGACTAAACCCTTTTTTATAAGTATCTTCTTTATAAGTTATATCTCTCAAACTTATATTATATCCTTCGTCAAATACTGTAAGTCTCAGTGCTTTATTTTTCACGTTGTTTTCTTTTATATATTTTAAAATTGTTTCTTTATAAAACTCTTTATCATTTTCAATACTTAAATTTAATTCTTTTATCGAATTAAATAATCTATTCATATGTAAATCTAAATCTAGAGGATAATCTGTAACTTTTATAGTTTCAAATAAACCCATACCAAATTTTGTAAGGGTCGAATTAAAAGAAACATTATTCTTCATAGTAACCTCTAAGTGCTTTCATTATAGAAGCAGCTTTGTCTAGTGTTTCTTGATATTCATCACTAGGATTAGAACCCCATGTCATACCTCCACCAACTTGGAAGTAAACATCTTCATTTTCTTTTACTATAGTTCTTATAGCTATATTTAAGTCCATATTTCCATCAAATCCTATATACCCAATAGAACCTGTGTAAACATTTCTCTTAGTTGGCTCTAACTCTTCTATAATTTCCATAGATCTAATTTTTGGCGCACCTGTTATTGACCCCCCAGGAAAAGTGGCCTTTATTACATCTACTGCATTATACTCGTCTTTTAAAGTTCCTACTACTGTTGAAACTAAGTGATTTACATTTGCATAAGGTTCAATTACAAATAGCTCAGGAACTTTTACAGTACCTACTTTTGATACTCTAGATAAGTCATTTCTTTCTAAGTCTACTATCATAAGTAATTCTGCTCTGTCTTTTTCACTATTTACTAATTCTTCTCTTAATCTTAAATCATCAGCTTCATCCTTACCTCTAGGTCTAGTACCTTTTATCGGTCTAGTTTCTAGTTTTCTATCTACACACTTTATAAATCTTTCTGGTGAATTAGATAGTATATGGAATTTATCGAAGTTTAAGAATGCTCCAAATGGTGCTGGAGAGAATCTTCTTAAATCTCTATATAATTCGTAACTAGATAAAGTGGTTTTTCCACTAAAACGTTGAGTTAAATTTGCTTGATATATATCCCCGCTTCTTATGTAGTCTCTTACTTTTTGAACGGCATCTTCAAATCCTTTTTTTGTGAAATTCGATTTAAGTTTTATAGGTTTAATGTTTTTAGTTTCATAACAAATTGGGTCTATCCCATTTTGTTCTGCATTTTTTATTTTTCTCTCAATTTCATCAATTAAAGATTCCTCTTTTTGTCTGTCTAAATTCGGTGTTGCTATGTAAGTTTTGTTTTCTAGATGGTCAACTACAACTACCCAATTGTAAAACCCAAAATATAAGTCATATACATTCATATCATCCTCTGCAATTTTAGGTAGTTTTTCCATATAGTTTCCTAAGTCATAAGATAAATAACCTACCGCGCCACCTACAAATGGCAAATGTGTATCATTTTCGCCCTGATAATTTTTAAGTTCCTCCTCTAAATCATCAAGAGGATTTGTTTTAGAATCTTTTGCTTTTATTTTTTTAAATGGATTACTGCTTATAAAAGAGTATCTCCCCAGTTTTTCAGGATCCATTGCGCTGTCTAGTATAAAGCTGTCATTTTCATCTTTAAATATTGTATAGATTTCAAAAGCATTTAATTTAGTATTAATTTCTCTAAGCATTTTGTTCTTCCCTTTCTGAGCTTTTTGCTTTTTCTCTAGCTAAAGTAATAAAGTTTTGTAAAAGTTCATGTCCACATTCAGTAAGCATTGCTTCTGGGTGGAATTGCACACCTTCTATCATGTACTTTTTATGTCTAAGTCCCATGATTTCTCCTTCTTTAGTCTCTGCAGTTATTTCTAACTCGTCTGATAAAGTATCTCTATCTACTACTAAAGAGTGGTATCTTGTGACATTTAAAGGATTTTTTAAATTTGTGAAAACTCCTTTATTGTCGTGAGTTATACTGTGTACTTTTCCATGAACAGGCTCTATAGCTTTAACTATTTTAGAGCCAAATACCTGCCCTATAGTTTGATGTCCTAAACATATACCAAGTATAGGTATTACGCCTTTAAAATGTTTTACAACATCCATACAAATTCCAGCTTCATTTGGACTGCAAGGTCCTGGTGATAAGACGATAATTTCAGGGTTTAATGTTTTTATATCGTCTATCGTAATTTCGTCGTTTCTTTTCACTACCATGTCTTCGTTTAGTTCACCAAAATATTGAACTAAGTTATATACGAAAGAATCATAGTTATCTATCATTAGAATCATGTTTTTTCTCCCTTTTTTTAATTTTTCCTATAAAACTCTAAATTTCTACATAAAAGGGGATATTTAATTTAACTACGTAGTTAGATTATAGCACACTTTAGTGTTATTGCATTAATATATACAAAATAAAAAATCTTTTTTTAATTTACTGTATAATAAACATAAAATTCTATTATACACAATTTTGTCTAGATTTAAAATATTTTTAAATATATTTTAAATTTTAATTTAAAAATATCTTAGTGTATTTTCTATATCATCAAAGTTTATTTCTAAAATTAAATAATCTGGATTTACATTTTCTATCTTTTCAAATATACTAGAATCTAAAATCCCCTTTGTATATCCGATATGTAAATCTTCTTTTCCATTATTATCGCTAAAATGTATTATTTTTATTTTATCAAAAATCTGTTCATAATCACTATTATCTATTAAATCATGTCCTGTATCATAGCAAAAATACACATTATCGTTTTCAATTTTGTCAAATATATATTTAAAATCATAGACAGAGTTTCCTACATTCGAAAAATCACCTTTTTTAGAATATGTATTTTCTATAGATATAATTTTATTTTGTAAATTATTTTTTAATTTCTCATCATTTAAAAACTCTACTGTATTTTGTAAATACCTTTGTCTATTTTTGTCTAATCGAGTGCTCATAATATAACCCAAATGAGCATTATAGTATTTTATATCAAAGTCTAAACTCAAAATTTTATCCATCTCGCATATAAAATCTACCCATGAATTTCTTATAAATTTTATATCTTCACAAGTATTTAATTCCATCGGAAGGTGAATTGATATACTTAAATTCAATTTATTTATCTCGTCTTTGTATTTTCTTAAAGATTCTACATCTTCTAAGTTGTCAATTCCCATCTCGATATGGCTTATTTTTTTATTTTTCTTACATATATTTAACGCATCTTCTAAATTAAATTTTAATGCTGAAATTCCTATTTTCAT